>Ga0302325_10019176_pt1 | contig 14394 bp, 12 predicted proteins | sample Palsa_T0_2_FD_201948 | JGI IMG/M metagenome (GOLD analysis project Ga0302325, IMG submission 201948) | Peat permafrost microbial communities from Stordalen Mire near Abisko, Sweden - Palsa_T0_2 | ecosystem: Environmental > Terrestrial > Soil > Palsa > Peat permafrost | place: Sweden: Abisko... | reverse complement strand
GACAGGAATCCGCCGTTCACCACCGGCCAGCTCGAGGCGCTGGTGATCCCCGAGACATTTCCGGTGATCGACTGGCCCTCGCAGTTCGGCGTCGCGGCGACGCCGCTGCGCCGGGCGCTGACCGAAACCTATCTCGATCCCGAATTCTCCGGGATCACGCTGTCATTCTAGGAGCTGGCGCCAATGAGCAGGATCGCATGAGCAGGATCGTTGTGCTGGGAGCCGGTCCGATGGGGCTTGCGGCGGCGCAGCGCGCCGTCACGCTCGGTCATGAGGTCGATCTGATCGAAGCCGACGGCAAGGTCGGCGGGATGGCCGCACATTTCGATTTTTCCGGCGTGTCGATCGAGCGCTTCTACCACTTCGTCTGCAAGTCGGATGCGCCGACCTTTGCGCTGATGCAGGAACTCGGCATCGCCGAGCGCATGCACTGGGTCAACACCTCGATGGCCTATTACACCCATGGCAAGGTGCACCGCTGGGGCGATCCGGTCTCGCTGTTGCTGTATCCGCATCTGACCCTGATCGAAAAAATCCGCACCGGCCTGCAGATGTTTCTGACCACCAAAGCGCGGGATTTCCACCGCATCGAGCATCTCACCTCGCGGCAGTGGATCGAGCGGGGTTCCGGCAAGTCAGTCTACGATAAGCTGTGGAAGCGGTTGCAGGAGCTTAAATTCTACGAATTCGCCGATCAGGTCGCCGCATCCTGGATCGCGACGCGGATCAAGCGGATCGGCAATTCGCGCCAGTCGATCTTTCAGGAGCAACTCGGATATATCGACGGCGGATCGCAAACCCTGGTCGAGGCGATCGCCGCCGACATCAGGCGCAAGGGCGGGCGGATTCATCTCGGCACCAAGGCCGAGCAGGTCGTGGTGCAGGACGGTCGCGTCAGTGCTGTCCGTGCCGGCGGCCGGGAGTTTGCCGCCGACGCGGTAATCTCCACGGTGCCGATCCCGCTGGTCAACGATCTGGTTCCGGATCTGCCGCAAGCGCTGAAGGACAGATATGCCGCGATCCGCAATATCGGCGTGGTGTGCCTGCTGTTCAAACTGCGCAAATCGGTGACGCCGCATTTCTGGCTGAACATCGTCGCCGACGATATCGACATTCCCGGCCTGATCGAGTTTTCCAACCTGCGTCCGGTCGGCGAAACCATCGTCTACGTTCCCTATTACATGCCGGTGACCCAGCCGAAATGGGCGTGGACCGACCGGCAATTCATCGATCAGGCCTTTGGCTATATCAAGCGCGTCAACCCGGCGATCGGCGACGACGATCTGGTCGACGCCAAGGTCGGGCGGCTGCGCCACGCCCAGCCGATTTGCGAGCCGAATTTTGCCGACAAGCTGCCGCCGGTCCAGACCCCGATTGCCGGGCTGCAGATCGCCGATACCTGCTATTACTATCCGGAAGATCGCGGGGTTGCGGAAAGCATCCGGCTGGGCCGGAAAATGGCGGAGGATCTGGCCACGGTGGGCGACCGGTGAACGCCGAATTTTTTCGCTTCGTGCTGGCCGGCGGCGCCGCCGCCGCCGTCAATATCGTGGCGCGGCTGCTGTTGTCGGCGGTGGTGCGCTTCGATGTCGCGGTCGCAGCCGCCTATCTGGTCGGAATGGCGACCGCCTTCATCCTCAATCGCCAGTTCGTGTTCGACCGATCCGATCGCGGTGTCCACAGCGAAATGATGCGGTTTGTGCTGGTCAATCTCGCCGCACTGGTTCAGGTCTGGATCGTCAGCGTGGGATTGGCCGAATGGCTGTTCCCACGCATTGGCCTGACCTGGCACGCCGAGCTGATTGCCCACGTCATCGGGGTTCTGAGCCCGGTGGCGGCGAGTTATCTCGGCCACAAGCATTTTACGTTCGGATAGGCGCATCGCATGCTCAAGACTGCCGACGCCGGTTTCAACGCCATCGCGTCACAAGCGCGGCTCGACCGGCTGCACAGGGTGTTCGCGTTTGCCGCGCTGGTGCTGACCTTGTTCGGCATCAAGCTGCTGTTTGTCCGGTTTTCCGGCTCGCCGGTTCCCTATTGGGATCAGTGGGACGCCGAAGCCGATCTGCTCTACCGATCCTATCTGAACGCGTCGCTTTCCTTCGAGACGCTGATTTCGTCCCACAACGAGCATCGCATTTTCGTCACCCGGATTCTGTCCCTGATCCTGTTCGAATTCGATGGCGGCTGGGACCCCATCCTGCAAATGACCGTCAATGCGGCGCTTCATGTCGGCGCCATTTCCCTTGTGGTCGTCATGCTGCAACGCATGCTGCAGTTCCGCGATCTGCTGCTGCTCGTGCTGTTTGCGATGCTGGTGTTTGCGCTCCCGATCGGGTGGGAGAACATGCTCGCGGGTTTTCAAAGCCAATTCTATCTGGTCGTGATCTTCTCGGTGCTGGCGCTGGCGGGCTTTGCGTCGGCAGACGCCTTCAGCGTCAGATGGTGGGGCAGCTTCGTCTGCGCGGTCGCGGCATATTTCTCGATGGCGTCCGGCGCCCTGACCGCCGCCGCGGCGCTCGCCGTGGTCGGGCTTCAACTCGTGTTCGGGCTGCGCCGGGGAGCAAGGGAGATCGCCGCGACCGGCGTGCTGTTGCTGCTGTCGGTCGTCATGATCGTCGCCATTCGCAGGGTCGAATATCACGATGTCTTCAGGGCGCACGACCTCGCCGAACTTTTCAAGGCGCTGTTGGAATGCTGGATGTTCCCATGGTCAAACCCCTGGTACGGGATCTGGATGAACCTGCCGCTGGCTCTCTACGCCTGCTTTGTGCTGGCGACGCGGCCGGCTCGAGCGTCCGCGCACTGGATCGTTCTCAGCCTCACCGTCTGGCTGCTCGCCCAGTCCCTGTCGTTGGCTTACGGCCGCGCGTCCGCGGTCATATCGTCGCGCTATCTCGATCTCATCATTTTCGGCCTGCCCATCAATTTCGCCGTGCTGCTGTTTGCCCGACAAAAATATTTCTCGACACGATGGCAATCCGCCGTGTTGTTTGGCGCTCTGGCCTGGCTTGCGATCACCGCGTCAGGCCTGATCCGCTACGCAACGATGTTCTCGGTTCCTGCCGTGATTGAAAAGGCGGCGGACGGACGTGAGCAGCAGGCGCATGTGGTGGAGTATCTGAAGACAGGCGCCATCGATGCGCTTTCGGTCCAGTCCGCGCAGGCCATACCCTATCCCAATCGCGATCGCCTGGCTTTCCTGCTGTCGGACCCCGCCATTCGCCGGCTGCTGCCCGAGGCCATCAGGCCGGAGGATATCGACCGCAACGACCTCTACGCCCGCACCGCTTTGAAAGGCCGGTTCCACGCGGTTGCGGCGGGCCTGAAGCGCTTCCTGCTGAACTTCGCGCCGGCGATGGTCGGATTTGGGTTGGCTTTCGCTTTCGCGGCGGCGTTGTTTCAGCGCCGTCGGTCTGATGTCGCCGCCGCCAGGGAGCAGCCGGATTGAAATCCGTCAGCGCGTCTTCTCGAGCTGGACGTAGAATTCAAGCTGTCTGGCCGGAGTGGTTTTGAAAAACGAGACCCTGAAATGGAGGCCGCTGCGTTCGATCGTCGTCCGGATCAAATCGAGGAAAGACGAAGGCGTGAACACCCAGCAATGGACGTCGATGTATTCGCCCGCCGCGTGCCGTTTGACGACGTCGACGCAGTTCGCCGCGGAAAAGATTTTTCGGGTCTGTTGTGCTGCCGAGGTATCCGACCAGAGTTTTCCGGCGTCGGCTGAAACCACGTTGGCGATATAGTCGAGCACCGTGTCGATATCAGGACGTTCCCGGCCGACGGCTTCCTGCACCATCCAGAAGGTGGACTCCCGCCGGAACAAGTCGAAGGTGAATCGCTTGTCGGGAATCACCAGCGCCAGTTTCCCGCCGACGTTGAGGATCGCCGCGATATCGCCAAGCCATCCGATCAGATCCGGCACGTGCTCGATCACATGACTGGCGACGACGTAGTCGAAACTGCCGCCGCGGCCGGTTTCCCGCAGCCGCATCCGCGACAGGTCGAAATCCACCTTGCAGATATCCTGCTGGGGAACGGCCGGGTCGCCGGCATATTTCTTCCGCAAGGCTTCCGTCGAGAAGTGATCGGCATAGAACACGCGGCCTTCGCTGGCGGGAAGCAAAGGACGATTCAACGGACCGATCTCGAGGCCGCGGCCCTTTCCAATATCGATCCCCGTCAAGCAGCGACTGCGGGAATCCGATGCCGGGGAACTGCCATAACGCCGGCCCTCGCGCCGGCCATGCCTCAAATAGTGCCGCGCCGGATCGATCCCGGCACTCTGCACATCCGGATTGAGCTTGAGATAGAGCTCGCGATCGAAATCAGACGGTAATCGTCGGAGAAACCATACCATGCGCGCAGCATAGCATCGCGTGAGAGCCGGTTGCAATTACAGCCAGCGCTTGCGTCGTTTGAAGCTCTTCAGGTTTTTGAAACTCTTGCGCTGATCGCCGGCGCCGCCGAGATAGAATTCCTTGACGTCCTCATTGTCGCGCAATTCGGCGGCGGTGCCGTCCAGCACCACCTTGCCCTGTTCCATGATGTAGCCATGGCTCGCGACCGAAAGCGCCGCGCGCGCATTCTGCTCCACCAAAAGAATGGTGACGCCGAGGTCGCGATTGATCTCCTTGATGATCCCGAACACTTCCTTGACCAATAGCGGCGACAGGCCCATCGACGGCTCGTCCATCAGGATCATCTTCGGCCGCGCCATCAGCGCGCGGCCGATCGCCAGCATCTGCTGCTCGCCGCCGGAGAGATAGCCGGCCAAACCTGTGCGCTCCTTCAGGCGCGGGAAATATCGGTAGACCATCCCGATATCGGCGCCGACCTCGTTGTCGCTGCGGGTGAAGGCGCCGAGCCGCAGATTCTCCAGCGACGTCATGTCGGAGATGATGCGGCGGCCCTCCATCACCTGAAAGATGCCGCGGCGAACGATCTTGTCGGGATCGATGCCGTTGATGCGCTCGCCGTTGAAGATGATTTCACCGCGGGTGACTTCACCGTCTTCGGTCTTGAGCAGCCCGGAGATCGCCTTCAGCGTGGTCGACTTGCCGGCGCCGTTGGCGCCGAGCAGGGCCACGATCGCGCCCTGCGGCACCTCGAGGCTGAGGCCGCGCAGCACCAGGATGACGTCGTCATAGACCACCTCGATATTGCGCACGCTGAGCAGCGGGGCGGGGGCGGCGACGGCGGTTGGAGCGGCGCGGACTGTGTCGATGGTTTCAGTCATGTCGATTTGCGATCGTCTGTTGCTTCGTCATGCCCGGGCTTGTCCCGGGCATCCACGTCTTTTCTCTTCCGTCGAAAGTCAGACGTGGATGGCCGGGACACCTGTGCGAAGATGCGCTTCGCGCTTTTGCCCGGCCATGACGTCAATTGGGGTGATCACCACCCGAACCAGTCCGCCTTGCGCGGCAGTTCGACGGTCTTGACCTTTTCGAGCTTGACGGTGCCCTTGGCCATCACGTCGTTGATATCGCCGTCGGTCGGACCCGAGATCTTCGAGCGGTAGAGATCGACCTTGAGCGTGCCGCGATGGTCCTTGTCGGTCCAGGTCGAGGGATTGCAGACGCCCTCCATGCCGGCCGGGACCCAGTTGGCCTTCTGGTAGAAACCCTTGGCGACGTTTTCTCCGGTGGCGCCGCCGTTCTTGGCGGCCCAGTCGATGGCTTCCTTCATGTACAGCGCGCTGCAGACCGCCGCGATGTAGTGCACGGGACGATAGACCTTGCCGGTGGGATCCGACATCTTGGAAATTTCCATCACAGTTTTCATGCCCGGCGCGTTGCCGCCCCAGGCGACCGCCGTGCGCAGCGGGAAGATCACGCCGTCGGCGGCGTCGCCGGCGGTCTTGGCGGCGTTTTCATCCATGCCCCAGACGTTGCTGAGGAACTGAACCTCGACGCCCGCGGTCTTGCAGGCCTTCATGACGGAGATGTTGGAGGCCGCGGTGTTGCCGAGATAGGCGTAGTTGGCGCCGGCACTCTTCAGGCTCAGGCATTGCGCGCTGTAATCGCCCGGCGACAGCGCGAATACCAGCGGTGGCAGCACCTCGAAGCCGAGTTCGGCGGCGAGCGCTTCGCCGGCCGCCTTCGGCGCGTTCGGGTAGGGGTGGTTGGCGCCCATATGCACGAACTTCGGCTTGCCGGGTTTGCCCTTGGCCTTCCAGTCTTCGGCCGCCCAGGTCAGTTCGGCGCGCAGCGCGTCGGAGTAGGTCGGGCCGTAGAAGAAATTGTATGGCGCGGCCTTGGCCTTGCCGCTGGTGCCTTCGGGGTCGCTCAACGCCGCGGCGTAGGAGCCCGAGATATCCGGGATCTTGTCCTGCGCGAGGAAGGCGGTCAGCGCCTCGGTATCGGCGGTGCCCCAGCCCATGATCGCCGCGACCTTGTCGCCGCTGGACCACTTCTTGTAGAGCGCGATCGCGCGCGGCACCTGATAGCCGTAATCGTTGCTGTCGACATTGAGCTGCTTGCCGCCGACGCCGCCGTTCTTGTTGACCCAGGCGAAGGTGTCCACCACGCCCTGGCCGTAGGGCGTGCCGACATCGGCGGTGCCGCCCGAGAGGTCTTCCAGGTGCCCGATCGCGATCTGGGCCTTCGCCGCGGTAGTCGCGCTGCCCAGCAGCAGCGCAAGCGAAACGGTACTGAGCAGGGATTTCATGATCATGGCAATTCCTCCGGGTTTTTTAGTTAGGTTCATTGTAGTCAGTCCCGTTCCAACCTCAATGCGAAAACGGGTAGAGTTTCCAGTAAGTCTTGATCTGCCGCCAGCGATGCGCGAGTCCGTCCGGCTCGAACATCAGAAACGCGATGATGATCAGCCCGATCGCGATCTCGCGCAGAAAAGTAATGTTGTTGTTGAGCGACAGCGCCTTGTCGATGGCGCTGCCCTTGAGGCCCGCGCTGATCCACTCCATCGATTCCGGCAGCAGCACCACAAACGCTGTGCCCATCAGCGTGCCCATGATCGAGCCGGTGCCGCCGATGATCACCATGGCGAGGAAAAGGATCGAACGCTCGATGCCGAAGCCCTCGGTGGAGACGACGAGCTGATAATGCGCGTACAGCGCGCCGCTGACGCCGGCGAAGAAGGCCGCCAGCCCGAACGACAGGGTTCGGTATTTCGTCAGGTTGATGCCCATGATCTCGGCTGACAGATAATGGTCGCGGATCGCGACCAGCGCGCGGCCGTCGCGGGTGCGCATCAGGTTGGTCACCAGGAGATAGCTGACCACGAGATAGGCCAGCACCACGTAGAAATATTGCCGGTCGCCGCGAAACATATAGCCGAAGATCGAGAACGGATTGGCGCTGGCCGGCACCGAGCCGCCGGAGAACCAGTCGGCGCGCGAGAAGAAATCCAGCAGGATGTATTGCGCGGCCAGCGTCGCGATGACGAGATAGAGCCCCTTCAGCCGCGCCGCCGGCACGCCGAAGATCAGGCCGACCAAAGCCGTGATGACGCCCGCCAGCGGGATCGCGAAGAACACCGGGATCGGCAGCGTGTTGGAGATATAGGCCGAGGTGAAGGCGCCGAACAGGAAGAACGCGGCGTGGCCGATCGAGATCTGTCCGGTGAAGCCAACGAGAATGTTGAGGCCAAGGGCGGCGATGGCAAAGATGCCGATCTGGATCAGGGTGCTTAGCCAGTACGCGCTGAGCAGCTGCGGCGCAAAGCAGATTGCCGCCACGCCGGCGATCGCCATGTTGCGGCTGGTCGTGGTCGGAAAGATCGTGGTGTCCGCCGCGTAGCTGGTACGGTAGTCACCGGAGGGAATGAGGGAGGGGCCTGCCATGATGAATTACACCCGCTCGATGTCTTTGGTGCCGAACAGGCCGTAGGGCTTGATCATCAGAATGATGATCAGCACATAGAACGGCGCGATCTCGTACAGATTGCCCCAGTGCAGATATTCGCTGTCGACATATTGCGCGATGTTTTCCAATAGCCCGATGATGATGCCGCCGAGCACCGCGCCGCCGATCGAGTCGAGGCCGCCCAGGATCGCCGCCGGAAACACCTTGATGCCGTAGGCCGACAGGCCCGACGACACGCCGTTGACGACGGCCACCACCACGCCCGCGACCGCCGACACCGTCGCCGAGATCGCCCACGCCATCGCGAACACGCTTTTCACCGAGATACCGAGCGACTGCGCCACCTGCTGGTTGAAGGCGGTGGCGCGCATCGCCAGGCCATATTTCGAGACCCGGAAGAACCACGCCATCCCCAGCATCATCGCCACCGAGACCACGAGGCTCATGACATAGACGGTCTGGATCTGCAGGCCTAGGAAGTTCAGGGACTGGCTGGTGAATACCTGCGGGAACGGCTGCGGGTTGACGCCGAAGATCCATTTCAGCGCGGCCTGAAACACCGTCGACAGTCCGATCGTCACCATGATCACCGAAATGATCGGCTCGCCGATCATCGGCCGCAGGATCACGATCTGGATCGCGATGCCGAACACGAACATGAACACCAGCGTCAGCGGCATGCCGACCCAGAACGGCACCTGATATTTGGTGAGCAGCGCCCAGCACACCCAGGCGCCGACCAGCAGCAATTCGCCCTGCGCGAAATTGACGACCTGGGTGGCCTTGTAAATCAGCACAAACGACATCGCCACCACGCCGTAGAGCGTGCCGACCACGAGGCCATTGACAAGAAGCTGGATCAGGAACTGGAGGTTCATGGAAACTCGCCCGTCATTGCCGGGCTTGACCCGGCAATCCATCTTTCAAAAGAGCTGATTTTACGAAGTGGATGGATGCGCGGGTCAAGCCCGCGCATGACGACCGGATGTATGGCGCTTCCGAACAATAATTCGTCCCTCATTCCGCGGCCTCCTTCGCCGCCACGTCGCGCGCGAGGTCGACCACGGCCAGGGTGGTGCGGATGCGCTGGGTGGTGCCGTCCTGGAAGCGGATCACGGTATCGATCGGGATGTCGCTTTTGCCGCCATAGATCGCGTCGATGATGCCGGCATATTTTTCGTTGATGACGCTGCGGCGGACTTTCCGGGTGCGGGTCAGTTCGCCGTCGTCGGCGTCGAGCTCCTTGTAGAGCAACAGGAAGCGCGAGATCCGCTGCGCCGGCGGCAGCGTGGCATTGACGGTTTCGACTTCCTTGCGCAGCAGCGCATAGACTTCCGGCCGCGAGGCCAGATCGGTGTAGGTGGTGAAGGAGATGCGATGTTTCTCCGCCCATTTCGAGATGATCGAGAAGCGGATGCAGATCATCGCCGCCAGCGCGTCGCGGCCGGCGCCGAGCACCACGGTCTCGGCGATGTAGGGCGAGAATTTCAGCTTGTTCTCGATATATTGCGGCGAGAAGCGCTCGCCGCGCGCGGTCTCGGCGAGATCCTTGATGCGGTCGATCACCACCAGCTGCTGGTTGGCGTTGAAATAGCCGGCATCACCCGACTGCATCCAGCCGTCCCTCATGTCGGCGGCGGAGGCCTCCGGGCTTTTGTAGTAGCCGAGAAACATGTTTGGGTGCCGCACCACGATCTCGCCGACGCCGTGGATATCCGGATTGTCGATGCGGATTTCGATGCTGTCGGCCATCGGCACGCCCGTGGTATCGGGGTCGACCTGGCCGGCGGGATGCAATGTATAGGCTCCCAATAGTTCGGTCTGGCCGTATAATGTGCGCAGCGGCACGCCCATGGCCTGGAAGAATTTGAAGGTGTCAGGACCGAGCGCGGCGCCGCCGGTCGCCGCCGAGCGCAGTCGGGTAAAGCCGAGGCGGTCGCGCAGCGCGCGAAACAATATCGCATCCGCCACGACAGAGTGCTGGCCGCGCGCCAGCGCCGACAATCCGGTCTTCATCCCGAGCTCGTAGAGGCTTTGCTTGAGCGGGGAGGCGTCCATCACGCCGGCGCGCACGTCGGCGGCGATGGATTCCCAGACCCTCGGCGCGAACAGCACGAAGGTCGGCGCGATCTCGCGGAAATCGTTCATCATGGTGTCGGGCTGCTCGACGAAGTTGACCTTCATCCGGCACAGCAGGCCTTTGCCGAGCACGTAGACCTGCTCCATGATCCAGGGCAGCGGCAGCACCGAGACGTATTCGTCGTCCGGCCCTTTCGGGTCGAACGCGAGATACGTCGCGCAATGCCGCAGCACGCGCCCGGCCGCGAGCATCGCCAGTTTCGGATTGGCCGTTGTGCCCGACGTGGTGCAGAGGATCGCGACATCGTCGCTGTTGGTTTTGTCGACCAGCTTATCGTAGAGACCGGGCTCGCGCCCGGCGCGGGCACGGCCCATCTCGGCCAGCCTGTCGGCCTCCATCAGCCGCGGATCGTCATATTTCCGCATGCCACGGGAATCGGAATAGACGATGTGCTTGAGGTGCGGCACCCGGTCGGCGAGCGTCAGCAGCTTGTCGACTTGTTCCTCGTCCTCGGCGAAGACCAGTCTGGCTTCGCCGTAGCTCAGGAGATAGGCGGCCTCTTCATCGAGCACATCACGATAGAGACCGAGCGACATGGCGCCGATGGCGTGGGTGGCAATTTCAGCCGCGACCCAGTCCGGCCGGTTGTCGCCGATGATGCCGATCACGTCGCCTTGGCCGAGGCCGAGTTCGACCATGCCGAGCGCGAAATCATGGACGCGGGCCTGATAATCGTTCCAGGTGAACACATGCCACAGCCCGAAATCCTTTTCGCGCAGCGCGATCTCGCTGCCGTGCTCTTTGGCATTGAGACGCAGCAGTTTTGGGTAGGTATCGGCCTGCGCGACGCGGCCGGCGTAATCCATCATGCCGCGCTCTCCGCACGCGACGGCGCCGTGACGGGCGCATCGTCGGGATCGACCAGCACTTCGTCCTCTTCGCCAAGATAAGCGCGCTTGACATGGGGATCGGCCAGCACCGAGGCCGGATCGCCCTCCGCGATCTTGCGGCCGAAATCCAGCACCATGACGCGGTGGGAAATATCCATCACCACGCCCATGTCGTGCTCGATCATCATCACCGTCATGCCGAACTCTTCGTTGAGGTCGACGATGTAGCGCGCCATGTCCTCCTTTTCCTCGAAGTTCATGCCGGCCATCGGCTCGTCGAGCAGGATCAGTTGCGGCTCCAGCGCCATCGCGCGCGCCAGTTCGACGCGCTTGCGCAAACCATAAGGAAGCGTGCCGGCGGTGGCCTTGCGGACCGACTGCAAATCGAGGAAGTCGATGATCTCCTCGACCTTGCGGCGGTGCTCGAGTTCCTCGCGCCGGGCGCCGGTGAACCAATAAAGCGATCCCGTGATGAAATTGTTCTTCAGCAGATGGTGCCGCCCGACCATGATATTGTCGAGCACGCTCATATGGTGAAACAGCGCGAGGTTCTGGAAGGTGCGGCCGATGCCGAGCCGGGGCCGCGCATTGGGGTTAAGCGCGGTGATGTCCTGCCCGCGATAGAACAGCTGGCCCTCGGTCGGCCGGTAACGGCCCGAGATGCAGTTGACGATCGAGGTCTTGCCGGCGCCGTTCGGGCCGATGATCGAGAACAACTCACCGTCATTGACGCCGAAACTGACTTCGGTCAGCGCACGCACGCCACCAAAGCGCAGTGACACCCCGCGCACTTCCAAACCGTAAGCCACTTATTCCTCCAGATACGGCGCTTGACGCGCTCTTTATCCATTGTTTGCCAAGGTGGTGCCGATCTTACATCGGCCGTCATGGGTAAGCCATCCGACTATCGATGTGCCGCGGTCGAGCGAACGATCCCCACCGCAAGGCGATCCCCGGGTGGTCCTCAAGCAGGGTGGCCCTCAATAGGGGAAAGCGATAGTTTGAAATGTCTTGTGCCTGACAATTGGCGGGCAAATTTCGTCTGGCCATCGCACCCCAGGTTCTTTCCCGTGGGCGCGCCGGGCCGGTGTGGTAAATTATTGTTGCAGTGCAATAGGTTAAGGGGGCGTTGGGTGCGCGGTCGACAGTCTACGGGATCATGATTGCGCAGGACTACCTCAGACGCATTGCGTCCTGGTCGCGCGATCTGAACGAGCGCGAGATTGAATTCGCGCGCGCCGGCATCGTCGAGAAATCCTATCGCACCAATGAATTCATCTTCATGCGCGGCGACCGGTTCGAATACTGGACCGGCGTTGTCACGGGCCTGGCCCGGATGGGCATCGTGTCCCGCGGCGGCAAGGCCACCAGCTTTGCCGGCCTGACCGCCGGGGCCTGGTTCGGCGAGGGCACCGTGCTCAAGAACGAGGCCCGCCGCTACGATGTAGTGGCGTTGCGCGATACGCGGCTGGCGCTGATGGATCGCAGCACCTTCCTGTGGCTGTTCGAGAACAGCGTCGGTTTCAACCGCTTCCTGGTCGGGCAGCTCAACGAACGTCTCGGCCAGTTCATCGGCTTGCTGGAATATGGCCGCACGCTGGATTCAACCGCGCGGCTGGCACGCGGGATCGCCTCCCTGTTCAACCCGATTCTCTACCCGGACCTGACGCGCCATCTGGAGATCACGCAGGAGGAAATCGGCGCGTTGTCCGGCATCTCCCGGCAGAACGCCAACCGGAGCCTGAAGCGGCTGGAGAACGAAGGTCTGCTGCGGCTCGAATATGGTGGCGTCACCATCGTCGACCTCGGGCGATTACGCAATTATGGTGAATAGCGTAAAACCGGGCACATCCTGGCGGTTGACCGCCGGATCCGGCCGTTCGGCGATTAGACTTAACGGGGGCCGGGATGCTAGAGCGGGCGCCGCCGATGGCCATCTGTCAAGGCGCGATCCGGCTCGTTCGCACCGCTTTTGAGGCGCTGCGGGACACGTGATGGAGAAGATATGGCGGTTCAGGATTCAAAACGGCGGGTGGCGCTCATCACCGGCGTCACCGGACAGGACGGCGCCTATCTGGCCGAATATCTGCTCGGTCTCGGTTACACCGTCCACGGCATCAAGCGGCGGTCGTCCTCGTTCAATACCGCGCGGGTCGATCACCTCTATGAAGACCCGCATGCCGGCAATGTGCCGTTCCTGCTGCATTACGGCGACATGACGGATTCGACCAATCTGATCCGGCTGATGCAGCAGATCCGGCCGACTGAGATCTACAACCTCGCCGCCCAGAGCCATGTCGGCGTCAGTTTCGAGAGCCCGGAATATACCGCCAATGCCGACGGCATCGGCGTGCTGCGGCTGCTGGAAGCGATCCGGATTCTCGGCATGGAAAAGGAGACGCGGTTCTACCAGGCGTCGACCTCGGAATTGTACGGGCTGGTACAGGAGGTTCCGCAGAAGGAAACCACGCCGTTCTATCCGCGCTCGCCCTATGGCGTCGCCAAGCTCTACGGCTACTGGATCACGGTGAACTACCGCGAGGCTTACGGCATGTTCGCCTCGAACGGCATCCTGTTCAATCATGAGAGCCCGATCCGCGGCGAGACCTTCGTGACGCGCAAGATCACGCGCAGTATCGCCCGCATCGAGACCGGTCTTGAGGACACGCTCTATCTCGGAAATCTCGAGGCCAAGCGCGACTGGGGCCATGCCAGGGATTATGTCGAGGGCATGCACATGATCCTGCAGGCCGACCAGCCCGACGATTTCGTGCTGGCGACCGGCGAGACCCGCTCGGTGCGCGAATTCGTCCAGCTTGCCTTCGCCGAGGTCGGCCGGCGCATCGAATGGCGCGGCAAGGGCGTCGAGGAAACCGGCGTCGACAAGAAATCCGGCAAGACCGTGGTGCGCATCGATCCCGTGTATTTCCGCCCGACCGAAGTCGACCTGTTGATCGGCGACGCCAGCAAGGCGCGCCAGAAGCTCGGCTGGAAACCGAAGACCAGCTTTGCCGAACTGGTCAAGGAGATGGTGGCGGGAGACCTCGCAATCGCGCGGCGGGAGGTCGCCAATGGCAAGAACCCCGTTTGAACTCGACGGCAAGACAGTCTTCGTTGCCGGGCACAGGGGAATGGTCGGCGGCGCGCTGGTGCGCCGGCTCGCGCGGGAAAATGTCGAACTCCTGACGCTGTCGCGCAGCGAAGTCGATTTGCGCGACCAGGCCGCGGTATTCGCCTGGTTCGCCAAAGCTCGCCCGCAGGCGGTGTTTCTGGCGGCGGCAAAAGTCGGCGGCATTGTCGCCAACAACACGCTGCGCGGCGAATTCATCTACGACAATCTGATCATCGCGACCAATGTGATCCACGCCGCTTATGTCAACGGCGCGCAGAAGCTGATGTTTCTCGGCTCGTCCTGCATCTACCCCAAGCTCGCGCCGCAGCCGTTGCGGGAAGATTCCATGCTGACGGGGCCGCTGGAACCCACCAACGAGCCCTATGCGATCGCCAAGATCGCCGGCATCAAGATGGTCGAAGCCTATCGCAGCCAGTACGGCTGCGACTTCATCAATGTGATGCCGACCAATCTGTACGGGCCGGG
>Ga0302325_10019175_pt1 | contig 14394 bp, 8 predicted proteins | sample Palsa_T0_2_FD_201948 | JGI IMG/M metagenome (GOLD analysis project Ga0302325, IMG submission 201948) | Peat permafrost microbial communities from Stordalen Mire near Abisko, Sweden - Palsa_T0_2 | ecosystem: Environmental > Terrestrial > Soil > Palsa > Peat permafrost | place: Sweden: Abisko... | reverse complement strand
CTAGAGTGGTCGAGGGGAGCGGGCATCGATTATTTCATCGGCCGCAAGATTCCCGCATGGCTGGATTCACTTGGCCTGGAGGAGATCGCCGGGGAAGGGCACGTCGCGCAGTTCAACGGCGGTTCACGCTGGGCGGCTTACTGGACCGCGACCATACGGGAGTTGGCGCCTGTGCTTTTGAAGTCGGGCTACATAACCGGAAAAATGCTGGAGGAGCTTCACTCCTGCTATCAGGATCCGCACTATTGGACCAGCGTGATGACCTTCACTGAGAATTGGGGACGCAAGCCGGCTTGAGGCCGGTAGGGAGAACTGCAGATCTCTTCTGCTCCTCCACGGCAAGCTCCACGAGATGGCGCGCCATGCACGATTAACTACGAGCTGAACGGCAAAGCAAAGGCCGCCGTCTCAGAAAGTCAAGGCAAAGCCAACAGTCAACCGCTGTTGCAGATAGCTTGCAGGTGGGGTACTGTTCGTAACCTGGACCTTGTACGGCCCGTCTTCGGCCGGGGTCTCCGCGACATAGCTTCGGTAACTGCTCCTGATCATTGTGGGGTTCCTGCTCCAATTCTCGCGGACATCCGCGCGCAGCGTGAGCCGTGGAAGCACACGATACTTGATGCCACCGCCATACTGCAGTCCGGCCTGGAAAATCCCCCCGCCGTCAAGCGGAGGTATGCTGCCCAAATTGAAGGCCGCCTGAAGAATTCCAGCGTTGGAAAGGCCGAGGGTGTAGTAGCCGCTGGGTCTCTTGAGCGGCGCAGCCGCAAGTTTGATCAGCTGCAGATCCGGGCCAACGGCAAGATAAGGACGAAACCGGGAACCGCGAGGACGTGCGTTAAACAGCATGTTGTACTCGGTCTGGCGGGTTGACAGGCCAATGGTCGATTGGCCCGGTTGCTGCGGGTTCTGACTCCCTGTTTCGACGGTGGTGAATAGCTGGTATTTGGTCTGTTGTTGCGTGTAGGCGAGTTCGCTTGAGATCCACTTCCACGAATTGAGCGTCAGGGAGACGCCTGCGGACCAACCGTCGGTGGAAGTGTCCGCCAGTCCTGTGAAGTACTCGGGGCTGGTGGAAATCACCGGCACTAATCGGATTAATACATTCTCCAGGTTGGGGTTAACGAACCGCGAATATCCTCCCTGAATCGCGATCTCATAGTGCGGGGGATCCCAGCGGTGAGATTCCAGACGCGCTTGCGCGTCGGGATCGAGTTGATTCCCGCCCTCACTCGCTGTAGTCCAGGGGAGCTGGCGCTGCATAAGCTTCGGCGCCGTCCCAGCCACCCGATACGTGGTCCCGGAAGCATCGCTCATTTGCCAGTGACCGGTTTCCTCCGGGAGCTCCCCTCGTGTGGCCAGGAAGTGGTGTACTTGCATGCCTCCTGAGATGCCCTGATACACAACGTTCCCGCGGTATAGCTGGTTTTTGATGGTGAGGACGGTGTTGCGCTCGCTCCGCTCCAGAAGTCCGGCTCGGATAGCCGGAGTCCCGGGGGTGGTACGGGGAGCGGCGCAATCGTTGAGAAACAAAACCGCCGCGGCGCCGTCCGTACGCAGACGATCGCCCGTTGAGTTGTAAGCGTCCTGCGGCACCCATGGCCGGGGAATCAACCCGACATGATCCACGCAACCGGTGAAGTCCAAGTCGTCGACGACTTTGGACCGTTCGTTGTCAAGGTACTGATCGATTACGTGAATGAAGGTCTTCTGCCGGTAAGAGAAAGCAATGGCGACGTCTTGCGTAGAGGATGCGGTGAGAACGGTTTGGCCGTCGAAGTCCTCACCGGTGGGAAAAACGCGCACGTGGTGGCGGGAAGAAAAGGTGTTGGTTGTCTTCTGCAAAGTAAACAACGGTTCTCCGTCTCCCAGCACCAGTGTGGACATAGGGGCCTGGGTGTAGGTCTGGTTGCCGGTCAGCGTCTTCATGGTCTCGAAGGTAGAGGCCGCGGTGAGCTGGTCGGAGGTGGTCCACCCAGCTGCATCAAAGGCCCGGCGCAGCGAAGATGGACTGCCGATGAAAATAAGGTTCGTGATATCGGAAGCCTTGTTCGTGCCTTTGGTACTGGTGCGGTAGGGAAGCTCTCTTACCAGGGAGTCGAATTGGAAGAGTTTTTCGCCCGTCAGATCCACAGGTTTCACACGGGGCTGGTATGCCTGGGCTGTGATCACGGGAGTGTGGAATTCAATCACCAGCTCCGTACCAGCGTTGTAAAGAATTTCCGGCTCGGCAAACCCCAGAGTAGCCGGTGTGGTGAGAGACAAAAACAGGTAAGCGGTCGGATCGATCTGCGCCAACGAAGAAATCTTATTCTCGGCCGAATTTCCTAAAGTTCCGGTCGAGCGAACTCCTTGGATTTTTCCGTCTTCGGTTACCACCTCACGCGCGTTATCCACGCGGAAGACGCCCGCATCGATGGGCAAGACGCGCCCATCGGGCAGCGTGGCTGAATGGAAGTGGACGGTCAGCGCCGCGGTCTCGTGCCGTATGCCCCAGCCCACGGCGTGGGCGTCGACGATCTTGCCATCGAAGCTGCTGCCCTCGGGAATCAGAATGGAACCCGCGGAGATTGCCGGCGCGATGGAAACGGCGTGGACATCCATACCGGCTTTCGCGGTTCTGGAGGACAAAGGTTCAAGCAGGCGCACTTCTAACCTGCTGCTAGCGGAGATCCCCGCAACCGGGTGCAGAGCAGCTCGCTGCCAAGCGGTGGCCTCTCCCTTGGCTGAGGTGACCTGGAAAGTTGTGCCGTCTGTGATCCAATGCCCACGCTCAACCTGCCCAGCCTGATCGATCATCAACGAGTTTCCGTCAGGGAGAAACTCCAGATAGGCGGCCTTCGCGTCCGCAGGCGAGGGAGCAAGGATTGTGCCCCCGACATCCGACCCTAGAAGCTGGCGCAGGTCCGTGGTCTGCACGCCATTGGGAGTCCGGAAAGAAAGTGACCCGGGCGAGAAGACCGGTTCGGTGGCATGATCGATACGCGCGTGAATCGCTTCGCTGTCTCCGGCAAAAATGAGAGGTTCTTTGCCGGCTGGATCGATGCCGCTGACCGTAAAGGCCCAAGCGCCAGTGGTGGATTCAAGCATGTTGGCCTGGGCGAAGGGAACCTCGCCGAGCAACCGGCCTTCCCTTGCGTCAAGCTCGTAGTACCGAACCCGGTAGGCTTGGTTTTTCTTCAAAGGGGAAAGCAGCAGCAATGCTCCATGACCCTGCTGGATTGTCCATGCCTGGACAACATGCGCGGCAATGCTTCCCGTCTTACCGTTTACTGTAGCCATGGCGCGGCCGTCCGTCTTGCCCGGTTCCTTTACCACGATGATGCTGTGAATCACCGGCGGAGCCGATGGAACGACGGCAAGCGAAAGAGGAGGCAGACTGAACGCAGCCAAAACAGCAAGCACGACACGATGAGTTTTCCCGCAGAGACCCGAATCCCACATTGATTTCTGATCCCCCCGAGCATATCTGCTGGTAAATAGCCCCACAAATTACACGAGTCTCCACGGTTCTCTTGCGCGTCCTATGATCTCGTTGCTTGTAAAGCGCAGGCGGGCGAGTTTTGGGATCATCCAAGTCGAAGAATTCAACGGGCGAATGGAAAGCAACCCCTCTAAAACCAAAGCGCAAAAGGGAACTGAAACGGATCAGGTAACCATTCATTTTTGGTGATATACTTCGGGGCCATGGGATGAGGCCAGCCAAATGCAAGAGCGACCGATTGGTGAAGTCACTGTACTCTTGCAGCAAATGAGGTCGGGCGATTCAGGGGCAGCCGATAAACTGATTCCTCTGGTCGTCGACGAGCTCCGCCGTCTCGCCCGCCTTCAACTGCGAGACGAGCGGCCCGGTCATACCCTTCAGCCTACAGCCCTGGTCAACGAAGCGTATCTGCGCCTGGTGGGTGATCAGTCAAGAGACTGGCAGAATCGCGCTCATTTCATAGGCGTGAGCGTCTCTGTAATGAAGCGGATACTGATCGATCACGCGCGCCGCAAGCAAGCACTGAAACGCGGTTCCGAGATTCAGTCCCTTGCCGGGGTGGAAGATTACGCCGGCTTGTCGCTGGAGCAAGCAGAAGAACTCCTCGCCCTGAACGTCGCTCTCGACCGTCTGGAAAAAATGAGCTCGCGCCAGCGGCAGGTGGTCGAGTTGCGTTACTTCGGTGGCCTGTCCACGGAAGAAACCGCGGAGGTCCTGAAGGTTTCTCCCATCACCGTAAAGCGGGATTGGGTTGTCGCCAGGGCCTGGCTAAAGGGACAATTGCGTCCCGAGGGTCTTTCCAATTTTGCATGACACCCGAGGAATGGAATCGGCTCTTCGACCTATTTCATGCCGCCCGTGAGAAGTCCGGCGGGGAACGGGTGATGGTGCTCGATTCGGCTTGCGGAGAGGATACACTGCTCCGCAAGGCCGTCGAAGAGCTCCTGCGAGAGGACGATGCCGCAAGCGGCTTTTTGAGCGAGCCGCTGTTCAGTTCGCTCAAGGGTGAACTCCGCGCGAGCCCTATCGTTCCTGGCCAGCACCTCGGGCGCTATATCACCGTCGCCCTGATTGGGCGTGGTGGTATGGGGGAAGTCTGGTCGGCTCAGGACACCGATCTGGACAGATTGGTCGCGCTCAAATTTCTCACTTCTGAAACGCTCGTGGGGTTGGATCCGCAGCTGATCACGCGCGAGGCAAAGGCTGCGTCGGCCTTGAACCACCACGGCATCGTGACCATTCACGAGGTGGTTCCCTCCGGGCCTACTCCGGCGATCGTAATGGAACTGGTGGAAGGCAAACCTCTGCGTGAGGTGTGCGGGAAGCCACTGCCAATTCCTGAAGTGTTAGACATCGCTCTTCAGATTGCTGAAGCGTTGGCTGCGGCTCATGCCGGTGGCGTGATTCATGGAGACATCAAACCGGAAAACATATTCCTGCGCCCCGACGGTTACGTGAAATTGCTCGACTTCGGCTTGGCTCGCAAAGTAACGACGGAAACCATCGCACTTGGCTACAGCCCGGTTCTCGGCACACTGCGTTACATGTCGCCGGAACAGGCTCGTGCGGAGCCTTTGACTCCGGCGAGCGATGTTTTTTCTCTTGGCCTGGTCCTCTACGAACTGTTAGCCGGACGGCACGCTTTCCCGGCGACCTCTGCCCTCGATACCGCGCAAGGCATCCTCGAGAAAGAAGCGGTTCCACTTTCTTCTTTGCATCCTCAAGTGCCGGCCCGCTTGGATTTGCTGCTTCGAGCCATGCTCGCTAAGGAGCCTTCTGCGCGCCCCACCGCGGAGAGCGTGGTGCGAACACTGAGGGAGTTACGTGACCCCCGAAAGCATGCAACTGCTGCAGTCTGGAAATGGGTGGTGGCAGCACTATTGATCGTTGTGGCGTGTTTCGCCGGGTGGCGATGGAAGCACGATCGGGTCGCAGGCAACACGGCTACCTTTCGCCAGGTTACAACGCTGATTCCGGAAAACCGGGCTACCGCTGCGGCGATCTCGCCCGACGGAAAACTGGCGGCATACGCCAACGTCGATGGAATCTTTCTTCGCACAATTCAGAATGGAGATACCAGGACGCTGTCCGCGCCCGGTGATTATCTGGTGGATCGCCTGGCCTGGTTCGCCGACGGCAAAAATCTGGTCGCGAGCGGTTTCTCGACGACGACCACTGTGCCGAGCATCTGGCTGATCTCAACCGCCGGGGAGGACGCCAGGCTGCTTCGAACACAAGCTCGTTGGGCGACCCCCTCTCCGGACGGCACACGGGTTGCGTTTGTAAGCCAGGATTGGTCGGAGATCTGGGTGACTGGGATGCATGGCGAAGAGCCGCGAAAGCTCGTCACCGCCGCCACCGACGATAAATTTCCCATCGTGTTCTGGTCGCCGGATGGACGCCGATTAGCATTTCAACGGCGACACTTCTATCAGCATCAATACGTGTATCAGTACGAATCAGCGGAGCTAGCCACGGGAAAGGTTGTCGTTGAAGCACCAAATCTGTTAATGAATTCGGCTTCGGCACTGCCCGACGGCCGCGTCATGTTCCTGCGCTGGGACAACGAGGACTTCACTTCTTCGCATGAGTTGTACGAGATGCAAACCGACGTGGCGACCGGTGCCTTACGGGGAGAACCGCGGAAGATCGCGGCCTTCGCGGGCGACGATACAACCACTTTACAGGACCTAAGCGTCACGGATAACGGAAAGCAAGCGATGGTCCTCCTGCGGTCCACCCAAAACAGCGTTTTCGTGGGGGACTTTAGTCAACCTCCGCCACGCATCAGCAATGTTCGCCGGCTAACCTTGGACGAGCAAACAAACTATCCCCATGCATGGACAGCGGATAGTGGCGCCGTGATCTTCGAGTCAAATCGCAGGGGCAGCTATGACCTCTTCAAACAGGGAATCAACCAGCGAACACCTGACGTCATTGTCGCCACTCCAATGACAGAGATGCTGCCTCAACTCGCGCCTGACGGTCACTTTGTGCTCTACGACGCGCGCCCCCGCGAAAGCGAACAGCCGTGGTTTTACCGGCCGGGAACGTCCAAATTGATGCGTGTGCCGGTCGAAGGAGGCACCCCGCAGGAGGTTCCCATTGGCGGACCACTGGATGAGTTTCGTTGTGCGTTGGGTGCCGGTAAGCGATGCGTGTTAAGGACCACGGTACCGGGAGAATGGCGCACGTACTACGATCTGGATGCGGTACACGGCAAGGGTCCCGAACTGGCTCGCACCAAGTGGTCCGTCGAGGTCCTCGGGGACTGGGACATCTCTCCTGATGGGCTGCAGGTAGCCATTCCCAACCACGATTCACGCGAGGCGCGCATCCGCGTGGTGTCCCTGGAGCCGAAGCCGAATCAACCACGTGAGCGTGAAGTACTCCTCGCAGGGGTGACCGATTTGCGAGGTCTGGTATGGTCCGCCGACGGCCAGGGCTGGTTCGTGTCCGTGGATACAACCGTGGGCAACCAATTGCTCTACGTATATCTGGATGGCAAATTTCATTCGCTGGGAGACATCCATGGTTGGGCCGTGCCATCTCCGGATGGAAGCCGGGTGGCATTCTTGAACACCATCATTGCCACAAATGCCTGGCTCATTGAGCGTCGCTGAGAAGGGTCTGCCCTTCGCCCTCAAACCTCTCCCGCAACGACTAGCAAACTTTCTTTGCTTTGCATGATCCCAAAGCTCCGTCATCTGCGCTTTACCAGGCAGAACGATCCATGAGAAAGAAAGTCGACCAAAGGAAACAGGAGTAGATATGAGATTGCGCTCACTCAGCCTCGCGTTCGTATTGGCGGTTTTGGTGGTGGTATTCGTGGCGGGTTGCGGCGGTGGTGGCGGCGGCAACCCCACCACTCCGATTTCCATCACCACGACAACTCTTAACCCGGGTACGATCAATACCACCTTTACCGCGACGCTGGCCGCAACCGGAGGTTCAGGTACATACACCTGGTCGGTCTCCAGCGGAACTCTGCCGACGGGCCTGACATTGAGCAGCGCCGGCGTAATTACGGGCACGCCTACCACAGCTGGTCTCAGCGGCTTTACCGTCCAGGCCGAAGACTCAGAGTCAACTCCGCAGATGGCAACGCAACCTTTGAAATTGGCCATCAGCGGTGGAACTTTGAGCTTTACGTCACCACCCCTCCTAAATGGCGAGGTGGGCCAGACGTATAACTTCCAGCTTACGGCTAAGGGCGGGGTCCCTCCCTACACCTTTGCTACCGAGTCCAGCAATCCTCTGCCCGGCGGTTTGACGCTGTCCAACGGATTGATTTCAGGTACCCCGACAACGGCGGGAAATTACACCGTAGGCGTGTCTGTCACAGACGCCGCAAACAACATCCTCTTGCAAACTGGTCCGCTGGACATAAGCCCGTCTGGCTCATCGCTCCCGGCTGGAGAATACTCTTTCATATTTAGCGGCACCGGCCCCCATGGCGCAGTCGCCATCGATGGAGGCTTCTTGCTTCAAAGCCAATCGGTGCTTGGATTCTATGACGAAAACATAAGCTCCACGGGGTCAGTAGTTAACCAGGATATCGCGGAAATCACCGTGGTGCCCGGAGCCAATGGCTTGTCGCAACTCAAGCTTCAGCTCGCCGGCGGCGCCTCAGTGACCTTTGCGCTGGCTGCACCGGCCTCCATCGTAACGTCGGGCAACGACACCGCTGTCCGCATCATTGAGTTCGATGACACGACTGGATCGGGCACCCGCGGTTCCGGCGTTCTAAAGGTCTCAAATGGCGCCACGACCACCTCGTCTATCGTAAATAACTATGCATTCTCCCTGAGCGGTGTCGATTCCGCGCAAAACCCAATCGCCGTCGCTGGCTCTTTCAGCGCCGACAGCAAGGGAAACATTACCGGCTACGGCGCGGACGAGAATGACAGCGGCGCAATGACGACCGTTACCGCATTCACGGGGACTTATGCCACGAATGGCGTTCGCGGAACCATGCAATTCACATGGAATGGAAACACTTACCATTACAGCTTTTATCCGGTAACCCCGAGTGAGCTGTTCTTGATCTCGCTTGACACCGTTGCCACCAATATCCCGCTGCTCAGCGGCGTGGTTGAGCAACAAACCGGCACCTTCAGCGCGTCATCTCTCAAGGGGGCTGGAGTGTTGGAACTCAATGGGCTTGCCTCCCTGAGTGGAGCGTTTGCTCCGGACGTCACTCTCGGCTTGGCTACCGGCAACGGGGCAGGGAATATAACTGTTGCTTACGATGAGTACAAGGGTCAGCTCTTATCGCCGCAGAGCTTCACCGGCACTTACACAGTGACTGCAGCCAGCGGGCGGGTGGCGCTTAGCTCATCCGGGACTCCGGCAGTTCTCTATTTGCTGGACACCAACGAAGCTTTCGTTCTTGGCGGGGATGCTTCGGCCAGCTCCGGACTCCTGGAGCCGCAATCGGGCACTTCGTTCAGCAACAGCTCTTTCAAAGGGAATTACCTGGGAGGCAGCCTTCCGTTGGACAGCCCAGCAGCTATGAATGAAGTGGACTTGGCCGTACCCGATGGGAATGGCAACATAGCGCTCACCTACAACAACAGCGGGCCTAAAGGGCTGGCCACGAACCAAAGCACTAGCGGCACGTACTCTGTGGGCTCCAATGGGAGGACGGTTGTCAAAGCAGCCGATGGGGCAACGAGAATCTTCTATATCGTTTCCCCGACCGAGGCAGTTTTGCTCTCGGGCGAGGGCGACGGCTATCTGGGTAGTCTCGAGCAGTAGAATCTGGGCAGTAGAATCTGCAACGATAAGTGCATCGAACGATGAAGACCGGTTGCGGCGCACGAGGAACAATCTTGTTTCTCGTGCGCCCGATGACCGCTCAAGCTCAGCAAAGCGCCTCTCGGTACGATCCTACAGCGGAGGTAATTGCTCGACTCTACAACAATGGATGTTGATCGCAGCCCAGGGAGAAGCGCAACGCAGCACAGATTTCGTTCATGCGCGACCCGCTCAACCGGGCGACGCGCTTACCTAGCCTGTCCTGAGAGACCGTGATGGTATTGTGGAGGTTCACGGCACAGGGCGCCTTCATGCCGTCATCTTCCCCTAAGGCAACTTCGGAGGGTACTCCACGGATCGTGGAGGTTATGGGTGCGACGCTCACGGTCGACAGGTAAGCAATAGCGCTGTCGCGTGTGAGCACCAGCACCGGCCTGTTCTTGTCAGGCGAAGCAAAGCGGTAGAGTCGGACATCGCCTCGAGCTATTCCGCCGGCCACGCTGCCGCCGCCTCCCAGAGTGCAGGTTCATCGCGGGTTTGCGGCTGCCTCGCATAACCCGCGCGGTCGCGCTCCTCGCTGGCACGTACTTCTAACCTTTTGAGATGCTCTCGCAAGGCTTCACGAACCAACGCGGAACGATTCCGTTTCAGCCGCCGTGCTGCCCTATCGGTGGCTTGCAGCAGGCTTTTATCAAGAACAATCTGGACAGTTTCCATTGTGGACTCTGCCCCACAGTATACTCCACATGAAAGTATGCGAACATTTACGGCGTTATGGTGATATCCGACGGCAGTCCACGGCCAGGCGGGCAAACAACGAGTAGGGGGACCACAGATGGAGCTGGACCTCGGCGCGAAGGAATTTCCGGGTCACTCGGGGTTGGCATTCGACGCCATCTCGAAACGAAGCGTGCCGCCTCTCATAACGGCAGCGTGATCAATGACGTTGCCGGCCACGGCCTTCCCATCAAGAGAAGCACGACGGACAAACACCGCATCGGGGGCATTCCCCTGGGCTTCCACGGTAAATGTAGCTCCGCCTGGTACGTGTACGACGGAACGGGCAAACAGGGGACTGCCCAAGGTGTATTCCGGCTTCCCGGGGCAGACTGGATAAAACCCCAGAGCGCTCAAGACAAACCATGCGGACATGGACCCGGTGTCCTCGTCTCCGGCGAACGTATCCGGCGTGTAGAGACTTTGCATGACCTTACGTGCCCATAACTGTGTCAGGTCCGGGCGCCCCACGTGAGCAAAGAGGTAAAGAAGATGGTGTACCGGCTGATTGGAGTGCGCATATTGGCCAAACGGGACCGCCCCCATCTCTGACATTTCGTGTATCTCTACTCCGTAGACACCGACGTGGAATATTGGTGGAGTCGACAGCATATCCTGCAAAGCCTTCGCCGCTTCTGTCTGGCCTCCAATGGATTCGATCAGACCGCGTAGGTTCTGGGGCGCATCCCAGCGGTGCTGCCAGGCTGACCCTTCCACATAAGGACTGCCCCATGTAAATGGATGGAACGGAGTGAGCCAGGAGCCATCTTCATTCTTGCCGCGAAAGAACTTTACTTCGGCATCGTAGACATGACGCCAGTTTTCGGAGCGCCTCATAAAGGTGGCGTAATCCTCTGGGTTGCCCAGCGCCCGGGCTACCTGCGCGATACAGAAATCGCCGTAGGCCGCATCCACGGTTTCCGCAACGGATTGAATCACGCGATCCGCGGGAACGTATTGCAGCTTGAGATACTGCTCCAGTCCAACCCTGCCGTACCCCTTGGCTGGGTCGCCGGGAGTGGTGGCATGTTTTTTCAATCCCTCGTAGGCGCCTTGCAAATCAAAGCCACCGATGTGCTTGACCGCGGCATCGCCAAAGACGGAGTCGATCAGGCTGCCGGTCATGCACGCCCGGTATCCCGGACAGGGAAACTGAGGCAGCCAGCCGCCTTCCTTATACGCATTCACCCATGCCTGCAGAATCTCACCCAGCTGCTCTGGAAACAGGATGGACATCAGTGGATACCAGGCGCGATAGACGTCCCAATAGCCATGGTCGGCATACATCACACCTGGCATAACTTTGCCATTGAAGGCGCTGAAGTGATGCATTTTGCCCTCTGCGTCCGGCTCGTGCCAAATCCGCGGAAACAGCAGCACGCGATACATGCACGAATAAAAGGTGCGGCGCTGTTCTTCGGTCGCGCCCTCAATCTCGATCCGGCTCAGATGATCATTCCATCTGGCTGCGGCAGAACCGCGAAGGTCATCCGCAGAACGCTCCCCAATTTCGTTGCGAAGATTCAGCTCCGCCTGTTCGAACGAGATGAAGGAGGTGGCGATCTGCGCCTCTAAATACAGGGCCTGGCGAAAGCGAAGGATACCGACCCGATGTGCGCCTGCATCTTTCACTTCAAAGCTATCCCACGGAGTTTTTAGCCGCAGCAAGTAGTAGGTCGCGAAGTTGTCAGGCACACCGCCAGAGTTTGCGGTTGACGTAAAGCGAATGGATCGGGTTGCGGGATCGGGTTCAATCGTGCCCTGATGCCCGGGAATATCGAAGAGAAATCCGGTCCCTTCTTCCCCTTGGTCTTTTTCAAATGTTGCCGTAAGTACAGCGCATCGCACAGTAGGGACCAATTCGACGTGAGCGCGGTAGCGCAGCAGGAAAAGCTGCAGCGAATGAGGCCCAAGATGTGCCTGCTCGACCGCATAGGAGGAAGCGCGCGCGGGGGCTTCCGGATGGATCTCTCCCCGAAAGGGGAGAAAGGCCGCATGTCCATAGTCGCTCAGCCATGGGCTCAATTGATGCGTACAGCGGAAACCCTGGATGCGGCGAACGCCGGGCTGAAACATCCATGGTGTGTCCTGGTGGGATTGCAGCGTCCAGTGCGCCATGCCAAAGGGGAGCGCCGCAATGGGCAGCGTATTGCCGCGCGAGAACTCCGGCGTCGAGGCTGTCCCTTGCAGGATGTTGACCCAGTCAACCGGCTCTTGCTGCAGCTGGACGTTCGCGCCACCTCCTGCAGCGGACCCATGCTCGGCGCGAACAACGCCCTCTTCAGTAAATACAGCGCTGACCGCAGCCAGCCCGGACGTTTTCAGGAATGCGCGCCTGCTTGGCCCCTTCAACTTATCCTTTGCCATTGTCCACCAGAGATGCCTTTCTATAAGAGCTGCAGTCTCAGAATAGGCTTATACACCAGGGCTTGTCCGGTAGGCTAATTGGCGCTCTGCTTGACACCCCTCTACTTCTAGGTCTACGCTTAATACCAAGATATATAGGGGTCAATCGCATGGCGAGAAATGACCTCCAGGGAAGTTTGGATCTCTTGGTTCTCAAGACCCTGTCCCAGACCGGCTCGTTGCACGGTTACGGTATCGTGCTCCACGTTCAAAGAGCCTCCGATGCATTGCTGAATGTAGAAGAGGGCTCATTGTATCCAGCCTTGCACCGGATGGAGCAAAGCGGATGGATCCGTTCCGAGTGGGCGCTGACGGAGACCGGGCGCAAGGCGAAGTATTACAAGCTGACCGCGGTTGGCCGTAAACAGTTGGAGGAGGCTGAAAAGAGCTTCGAGCAGCTGGTAAAGGGCGTACGCGCCATGTTCCGTTACGCATAAGGTGATTGCATGTCGATCTTGCGTCGCATCTCGAATCTTTTCTCCCGTCCCAAACTACAGCAGGAAATCGATGCCGAACTTCGGTCGCATATCGATATGCGGATCGAGGACAACATCGCCGCCGGCATGTCGCCCGGCGAGGCCCGCCGCGATGCGCTCCACCGCTTCGGCAACCCCACGTCGATCAACGAGCGGGTCACCGCCGCGGACGCCAGCTTAGGTCTGGAGAACCTTGCCTTCGACGTTCGTTATGGATTGCGCCAATTGCGCCGCTCGCCCGGCTTTGCGTTGACAGCTATCTTGACGCTAGCCCTGGGTGTCGGCGCAAATCTGGTCGTCTTCGGTGTGCTCAATGCACTGCTTTTGCGCCCACTCAATGTGACTGGGGCGGACAGGCTTGTCCAGATCGTGCAGAAGCCCCATGGTTACAATTCGCAATCTTATCCAGACTATCTCGATTACCGCGCCCGCAATTCTACATTCAGCGATATCGCCGCGTACCGGCTGACCATGGCTGGTATGAGCATCGGCGGCGCCGCGGAAAAGTGCTGGAACTACGAAGTCTCGGGCAATTACTTCGACATGCTGGGCGTCCAGTCCCAGGTAGGCCGGTTATTCCACGCGAGGGACGAACACGGCCCGAACTCCGCGCCCCTGATCGTGCTTAGCGACACTTTCTGGCACACGCGTTTCCATGCCGATCCACTGGTTGTGGGCACCACCGTGGACCTGAACAAGCACCCCTTCACCATCATCGGAGTAGCACCCAAGAGTTTTCATGGGACCGAGCTGCTTTTCTGGCCGGACTTCTGGATCCCGATGGTTAACCAAGAGCAGATCGACGGGTTCAACTTTTTGGACAAGCGGATGAACCACGGCACCAACGTGCTTGGCGTGCTCAAGCCTGGCGTCACCCCGCAGCAAGCGGTCGATGACCTGAATTCCGTCGCCCGTCGACTCGCCCAGGAGTATCCGGCCTACGACGATGGCTTGTCGGCGCGCTTAATCAGGCCGGGACTGCTGGGTGACACGCTGGGCGGGCCGGCCCGGCCTTTTCTCACCGGCATCATGGTGCTGGCGTTTCTTGTGCTGGCCGCCGCTTGCGTCAACCTGGCCAGTATTTTTGCCGCGCGCACCGCCGACCGCGCTCGCGAACTCGCCATCCGCCTCTCCATCGGTTCCACTCGCTGGCGCATCCTGCGTCAACTGCTCACCGAGGCTGTTCTCGTCTCCGTGGCCGCTGGTGTTGTGGGAACCTTGGTCGCCGCCGCATTGCTGGCAGCGCTTAGCCGTTGGCAGCCATTTGCGGAGTTTCCCATCCGGGTGACGGTCGTTGCTGATACTCGCGTGTACTTGATCGCCCTGCTGCTCTCCGCGTTCAGCGGTGTGTTGCCCGGCCTGCTCCCGGCGCGGCAGATCTGGCGAACGCACGCCATGCAGGCCATGAAGAGCGGCGCCCCTATCACAGGTTTATCGCGCCGCCTCACGTTGCGCGACGTTCTGCTCGGCGTGCAGATCACCCTCTGCGCC
>Ga0302325_10019174_pt1 | contig 14394 bp, 13 predicted proteins | sample Palsa_T0_2_FD_201948 | JGI IMG/M metagenome (GOLD analysis project Ga0302325, IMG submission 201948) | Peat permafrost microbial communities from Stordalen Mire near Abisko, Sweden - Palsa_T0_2 | ecosystem: Environmental > Terrestrial > Soil > Palsa > Peat permafrost | place: Sweden: Abisko... | reverse complement strand
ATTCGTCGCCGCTGGTGAAGGACACGACCAAGCTGGGGAAAAAGAAAAAGATGCTGACGCCGGCGACGTTTTCGCTGATCCATTCGACGGATTTTGCCGACCGCACGGAGCGCAACATCCTGCCGCTGCTGAAGGCGGGCGCGGTGGTGCTGTGCGACCGGTACATTTATACGGCGTTTGCGCGCGACGTGGCGCGGGGCATGGACCGCGAATGGGTGCGCGACCTTTACGGGTTCGCGGTGAAGCCGGCCATCGCGTTTTATTTTCGCGTGCCGCTCGAAACGGCCATCCACCGGCTGAACGATGCGCGCGACGGCTTCAAATTCTACGAGGCTGGCCTCGACCTGGGGCTGAGCGAAGACGCGGAAGAAAGCTTTCGGATGTTTCAGGGAAGGATTCTCGGGGAATACGAAAAAATGATTCCGGAATTCGGGCTTACGGTGGTGGACGCCACGCTGCCGATTGAAGCGCAGCAGGCGCAGGTGCGCCAGATCGTGAAATCACATTTGCAGAAAGCGACGGAACTGAGGATGCAGCCATGAGAGAAACGTACGGAAAGCAGTTGCCGGGCACGAAGATTTCGGACCTGGCCGGAAAGCTGATCGTGATTGAAGGCACGGACGGCGCGGGAAGGTCAACGCAGATTGACTTGCTGAAGCCGTGGCTCGAGGAGCTGGGGCACGCGGTGGTGGATACGGGAATGACGCGTTCGCCGCTGGCGGGCGACGGGATTCGCCGCGCGAAAGAAACCAACAACCTGGGGCGCGTGACGCAGAGCCTGTTCTACGCTACGGATTTCGTGGACCGGCTGGAGAACGAGATTGTGCCGGCGCTGCGCGCGGGATTTATCGTGCTGACCGACCGCTACATTTATTCGCTGATGGCGCGGGCCATCGTGCGGGGCATGGACCCGCAGTGGATTCGCAGTATTTTTCGCGTGGCGCTGAAGCCGGATGCGGTGTTTTATCTGCGCCTCGGAATCGATCAGCTGGTGCCGCGGGTGGTGTTCACGCGCGGATTCGATTACTGGGAATCGGGGATGGACGTTTACCCCAACTGCGATATGTACGACAGCTTTTGCCAGTACCAGGCGGCGCTGCTGGAGGAATTTGACCGGTTGAGCGCGGAATTTAATTTTGAGATGGTGGATGCTTCGGCGGATGCGAAGACGGTTTGCGATCAGTTGAAGGGCAAGATTTTGCGGCTGCTGGAAGCGGATTACCGGGAAAGTTTTCTGGCGCAGGCGGCCGCGGAGATGGCGGCGGTTTCGGCGCCCGCGAGCGTGGCGGAGAGGGCCGGGCCGGAGTGGAGGAAGGCGTCCGGGGCGGGGGAACGGTTTAGGCAGCTGGCGCATCTTTCGTTGTTTCCGCGGTTGACGCGGGAACGGGTGGGATAGTTTAGGTTCAGATACAAAGTCAAAATCCGCACCCTTCTGAGAAGCGAAGGATGCGGCACCCGCAAATTCCATCCGTGGCAAAGCGTCCGCCGTTGCGCGCCCCGACCGAAGAGAAAAAGCAGATCCCCTCGTCGGCCACAAAACGGCCTCGCTCCCTTCGCAGGCTCAGGGCACATTCGCTGCGCTCATTGCAAGCAAGCGGGATGACAGCGTAAGGGCAAATGCGCACCCGCAGATCGCAACCGTGGCGCCTCAAACCTGCAATGGACAAAATGTGGCTGTTGCTCTGGGGACCCGCTGCGCTTGGCGGCTGGGGGTGAGCATGGCTGGAAGAGGCTGATTCGGAGGCGGGTACGGGCCATTGTCAATTGCGAAGCAGGGGCGCGGGGGCGCGTTGGCCTGTGGTAGGAGGCTATGCTATAAGTAACCGACTGTAACTCTGAGGAAATTGTGCCGTTTATTAATTTTCCGGCTCGGGAAATTAACTGCAAGCTTGTCTACTACGGCCCCGGCCTGGGGGGCAAGACCGCCAATTTGCAGTGGGTCTACGACCACACGGGATCGAATCAAAAGGGAAAGATGGTTTCGCTGGCGACGGAAACCGACCGCACGCTTTTCTTCGATTTTCTTCCGCTGGACCTGGGCACAGTACGCGGATTTCGCACGCGGTTTCATCTTTACACAGTGCCCGGGCAGGTGTTCTACGAGGCCAGCCGGCGGCTGATTTTGAAGGGCGCGGATGGCGTGGTGTTCGTCGCGGACTCGCAGGAAGAACGGTTGGACGCGAACCTGGAAACGCTGGACAACCTGCGCGAGCATCTGAAGGATCACAACCTCGATTTCAATACCATTCCTTACGTGTTGCAACTCAACAAGCGCGACTTGCCGAACATCCTGCCGGTGGAAGAATTGAAGAAGCAGCTTTTGGTGAAGGGCGAGCCGACGATCGAAGCGGTGGCCATCACCGGGCAAGGCGTATTTGATACGCTGAAGGAAGTTGCCAAGCTGGTGCTTGCGGAACTGAAGAAGAACGCCTGAAGCGATTCCTTTTCCTCAGTAGAGATGGAAGGTCACCTCGACGTTTGTTCGGGCTGCGATTGGGTTGCCGTTGGCGTCTTCCGCGGGCTTGAATTTCCACTGCTTGACGGTTTCGATGGCTTGCCGATTGAGGCCGCAGGGACTTCCTTGCGAGATCCAGATATTGGCCGGGCGGCCCTCGGTGTCAATCAGGACGGTGAGGGCGACGGTGCCTTCGAGCTTGGCATGGAGCGCGGCGTCGGAGAATTGCGCGGCGGGGCAGTAGATGCAGGCGGGAACGGAATTCCTGGCAGGTCGCGCATTTCGCGCGGGGGGAAGGTCGCCAGGACTGAGCGGATGATCGAGGCTGACCCAAGAATTCTTCGCGTCGGCGGGCGGCGGCGCGGTGGCGGGGGCAAGATTGGCGGGTTTCGAACGCAGGGCTTGAAGATCGGGCGTCAGGGGCAGCGAAGCCTGGGTCTCAAAAATTTTCTTCCAGTCTTTGAACTGCGTGACGCGCACGCTGAGTTGGATTTTGTCCGAAGCCGCGTCAACGGTTCCTCCGACTACGAATTCCGCGCCGAGTTGGCGGCAGTAGCATCGGGCGTTTTTTTCCTCTGCGCGGGCCGCGGGGGAGACCAGATCCTCGGCAGCGGCGCGGGCGTAATCGGCGCGGTCAATGACGACCAGGCCTCGTGAGGTCTTGCGCAGCGCAGCCGCGAATTCATCGGCGAGCTCGACACCGAGCGGGCTCGACTTGCCACGCGGGTCGGCGAAATCGATGACCAGAACTTTCGCCGATTTGTGGATTTTGCCGGCCGTTTCGGCGGCGAGCGCGTCAAGCTGCGGCTGCTGCTGAGCGCGGGCGAAAGAAGGAACAAGCAGGGCGAGAAGGACGCTGAGAAACGGGAGAAATCGCGAGCTATTGCGGCGCGGAATTGAGTTCGTAAGCATGTTGGTGTGATGCATGGAACGCGCTAGGCGTGGGCTACGCCGCCGCGGAAAGCTTTGATGGCTTTGGCTTCGTCGGTGAAGGCGGGGATGGACTGGATGAGGCGGGTGAGCTCGAGGACTTCGCGAACGTGGCCGGTGGGGTTGAGGATTTTCAGGCCGCCGCCTTGGCGCTCGAGGGTGACGAACGAGCGCACGAGAGTGCTGATGCCGGAGCTGTCCATTTGGGTGACGCCGGCGAGATTTACGAGGACGTCGGAAGGGCCCGCTTCGGCGAGCTTGCGCAATTCGGTGCCGAGCGCGTCATTGCTCGCGCCGATGATGATGCGGCCGGCCAGGTCGAGAATGGTGACGTTACCAGACTTTCGCGCCGAAATTTGCAGGCCCATGACAGCCTCTCCTTTTGCCGCGGCACCGAGCGCCGATCAGCTGAGGCACCGGCGACGAGACGCGGGATACCGGGCAAGTAAGTTCGCGCATTATAACCCCAGGGGGAGGTTGGGAAGCAAAGTATTGGAGCGCGGGCGGCTCTGGCGCGCGAAAATAAAAGGGAGGTGAACACCAGGTAGCATCCACCTCCCGGGGTGGTGGGGTTGTTGCTTGGAACGCGTTCAGGCTAGGTCGCGTGTAGCGTTCGGCAACCCGGCAAACACGCCGGAATCCACAATTAGGCGCTTCCTTATCACGCGGAAAGAAAGAGTGTCAACAGGTTCGTGACCGCGGACACGAATTCTTCCGATGAACTCGCGCTCAGGTCCCCGCCAGGCGACGATTCTGCGGGCCGCTGGCCAATCGTTTCACGGCCGGAGCTTCCGGGAGTTCGGCCAGGACTACGCGGTCGCGCCCTTCGACCTTGGCGCGATAGAGGGCCGCGTCGGCCAGGCGAATGAGGTCGCCCGCGCTGTCTCCGTACTTCGGATAGGCGGCCACGCCCAGAGAGAGAGTGACTTTATCCAGGATTTTTCCGCGATAGCGGACGCGGAGTTGCTTGACCTCTTCGCGGAGTTCCTCGGCGCGGAGTTGCGTGACGGTGAGATCGGCTTCGGGCAAGATCAGCACAAACTCTTCGCCGCCATAACGGCAGGCAATGTCTTCACGGCGCGTGCGGCTCTGGAGGAGATCTCCGATGGCAGTGAGGAGGGCATCGCCGGAGGCGTGGCCGCGGGTGTCATTGAAATTCTTGAAGTGGTCCACATCGAGCATGATGACGCCGAGGGCGCGCTGGTTGCGGACGGCGCGGCGGAGTTCGCGGTCAAAGGACTCTTCCATGTAGCGGCGGTTGAACAAGCCGGTAAGTTGGTCGCGAATGGATTGCCAGCGCAGGCTTTCGCGAAGCTTGAGATTGGCGAGAGCCAGGGCGATGCGTTCGGCGATAGTCGCGGCCAGAATGCGCCGGGATTCAGCCCGCCGCGGGTTGGGAGCCAGGGAGGAGCCATCATCCCCCTTGAGGTGCAACAAACCGAGCGCTTCTCCCTGAGCCATAAGCGGAGCGCAAAGCGAGTCGCGAGCAGGAGCGGGGCCCAAATGCTTGCAAACCAGCCCGGAGGGAGGGTCCCCGAGAAACTGAATGCGGCCGCGGCGGAGCCCCCAACAGTCCAGGGTGGGGAAAGCGGCGTCGCCGGGCGAGAAAGCGCCCCAGTTAGCCACGGGCTCGAGGAGACTCCGCGCCGCATTCAGCATATAGAGCGCGCCGGACTCGGTGGGAAAGAGCCGCTCGGCCGTCTGGCGGATGACCTGGAAAGCTTCTTCGCCGGTGAGGCAGGTTTGGAGCAGGTCGCTCATGTCGCGGATGGCGGCGGCTTCGTCGCTTTGCCGGTGCAACTCGAGGACCTGCTCGGATAATTCCTGATTGACGCGCGCCAATTCCTGCCTGACGCGCAGAGCGTCCTGCCTGGCCGACTCTTCCCGCAAAGCGCGACGGACGGCCACGGGCAAGCGCGCCAATCGATCCTTGAGAACCAGATCGGAAGCGCCCAGCTTCAGGCACTCGACGGTGCTTTCTTCACCGAGGCTTCCGGTGACGACGATGACCGGGGTGCGGATGCCGAGTTCCTGAAGCAGGAGGATGGCTTCGGTGCCCTTCCAACCGGGAATCTGGTAATCGGCAATGACGATATCGAAAGTTTTGGAGCGCACCTGCGCGGCGAATTGTTCGCGGGTCTGCACGATTTCAAACTTGGGAGCAAGGCCGGCCCTTTTCATTTCCGCTACGCACAACTCCGCATCGGCGGGATTATCTTCGACAAAGAGGGCGCGGATGGGGGTTTCGACCTGAAGCTTCTGGTGGGAGACAGATTTTTCTTTGGGAGCAAAGGGATGTTGCGAGGAGGGGGCCTCGGCAATCAGCCAAGACATAGCCAAGCGGCCGATGGTATCGCGAAACTGGCCGAAATCGAGAGGCTTGAGAAGGTAGCCGTGAATGCCCAGTTGAGAACTTTCCACCAGGTCGCGTTCCTCGGTGGAAGAAGTAAGCACGATCACGGGAATGGAGCTGGTTCGAAGGTCAGAGCGGAGCCGGCGAAGGACTTCGAGGCCATTGATTTTGGAAAGCTTCAAATCGAGGAGAATCAGGGCGGGAAAATGGGAAATGTTTCCGGGGCCGTGGCCGGCATCGGAGAAGACTGATTTCAGAGCGTCTTCGCCGTTATAGGCGATTTGAACGTTGGCGCGGCAATTCTCACGAAGCAAGAGGGCCGCAAACTCGGCGTCCACCGGATCATTTTCGACGACAAGTATCTGAGTATCGACAGCACCCACAGTGGTCTCCTCGAGCCCTAGAGACATGAGCTTCGGACGAGCGGCGGCGTAAATTTAGTGGCCGGCGAATACATATGAATTATCTTTCCGCGTAGCGAACGCGCCCAAGAGTGACTGATTTTTTGCCGCCAAAGCTCACTCGAAGTCGAGAGGAGGAAAATCGAGGCCAAGCAGAATAAATTGAGGGGAAGACTATTGTTTTATGCGCGGGGGGTAAAAGTCAAGACCTGGAAGGTGGTTGTAACCTTCAAGTCAATACGGCGGACGCGCGGGCCGGTCAGTTGGCCGGCGGCTGCGGCGGATGGCTGGCTAAATACTGGCTCAGCTCGCTGATAAGCTGCTGCAGGCCGGCGTGCACGTTGCGGTCCATGGCTGCCACCACGTCCGGGACCTTCTTGCCCTGGGCGGGTTCGTCATGCTGATACCTGCTGGACCACAGGGTGGTGCGGGTCTTGGGATCGAAAAGCTCGAGTTCGAGGGAGAAACGCGCCATCAATTCGGGCTTATCCACCTCGGAGATGTCCCACAGATGGCCGCGGACGATGTAGTCGCCACGCACGTTGCTGCTGAGGGTGGAAACGGTGCGGTACTGGCCGGTGGAGCGCAGGGCGGTAATGAGCAAGTCCTGGACCATGTCGGCTGGAGGCTCAGCCCAACGATCGTAGGAAAAGGTGCCGAGCTGCACACTTTCGCCGAAGACCAGGCGATCGTCTCGATACAGATGGGAGGCGGTGATGCGGCCGACCAATAGAGTGACCGGGAAAGAGGGAGCGGAGGAAGGAGCAGCGATGGGCCCGGGATCGAGCACGTAATATTTCATCGGGCGGGTTGCTCCGCATCCCGAAAAGCAGATCAGCGCTAGTAAGATTCCAGCGAGTTGGGTTGGACGCCTAAACACACCTTGCTCCTTTTCGCCTACTGCGGCGGTGCCTGGCCAGGCTGGTGATCTTTGGGCTCCGAAGAACGAATCAACGTGTAAGGCCGCGCACGGATCGTTTCGGTAAAGGCATTCATGTTTTCGGTGATGCGACGCAGATTGTCGATAATCTCGTCCAGATTTTCGGAGTTGTTGGCGACGGTATTATCGAGCTGCGACAAAACGGAATTGGCGGAGGCCAGGGACTGGCGCAAATTGATGACCGCCTGGCGAATGTCGGGACGATTCTCGGTGATCACGGAATCGATGTGGGAAATGGCGTCGTCCGCCTTCTTGGAAGTCTTGCGGAAATCGTCGATGAGCGGGCTGAGCTTGGCGCTGGCTTCGTTTACATGGCCGAGCGTGGTGTGAACCAGCGGGCGGTCTTCTTCGAGCATGCCGCGGACGTTGGCCAGACTATCGCCGATGTTGGCGCGGTTTCTGTCGTTCAGCAAATCGTTCACGCGGTTCAGAGTTTCCTTGAGCTCGACCACGCGTTCATTGAGATTATGGAGCAACTCATCGGCGGTGGGAGCCAGGGCGTTAATTTTGTCGGCGATGTCGGCAAAACTGACGGGTTCTTTTGACTTAAGGGTGTAGTCTGCCGGAGCGCGCTGTGCCGCATTCGTTCCGGGTAGGATCTCCAGAAAATTTTCACCCAGCGGGCTATTGCTCGTGATCAGGACGGTGCTGTCCGTTTTGACGGGAATATCGGGATGCACGGCAAAATCGATTTTCATGCGCGTCGCATCCTGGGAGTCAACCTGAACTTTCTTGACTCGGCCGATCGGCGGACCGCCGGCATAGCGGACTTCCGAGCCGCCCTGCAATCCTCCGGCGTTCTTGAAATAAGTGTGGAAGTTGGTGTCACCCGAGGTCAGCACGCCGGAGAGAACAAAGAGCGTGACGATGAGGAGTCCCCCTGCCACCAGTACGAATAATCCGACGAGAGCCTGTTCCCGCTTCGCTTCCATCCGTTTCCTCGATTACTTCGAGCCCCCCAGGGAGAGCCGGGAGTATATATCACGACGAACTTCGATAGCCAGATTCATTGGCGAATGGGCGGCACGTCGCCGGTCAGCATCTGCAAATAGTCAATTTCACCGGTCAATTCGGGTTCAGGGATGCGGTCAAGAAACTGCCGAACCCGGGGATGCGCACTGGCCTGCAACTCTTTGACCGTGCCGTTGGCGACGATGACGCCTTTGTCGAGCAGGATCATGCGGTCGGCGATCAGAAACGCGCTGGCGAGTTCGTGGGTGACCACCACGATGGTGATGCGGAATGCTTTCTTTAATTTCAAGATAAGGTCGTCGATTCCGGCGGCGATGATGGGATCGAGGCCGGCGGAGGGCTCGTCAAAAAACAGAATTTCGGGGTCCATGGAGAGAGCGCGGGCGATGGCGGCGCGCTTTTTCATTCCGCCGCTCAATTGCGCAGGCATGTAATTATCGAAGCCGGTGAGCCCGACCTGATCGAGCTTGAGGCGCACCATGATCTCGATGGTGGAGTCATCGAGTTGGGTGTGCTCGCGAAGGGGGAGCGAAACATTTTCGCCCACGGTCATGGAGCCGAAGAGGGCTCCGCCCTGAAAGGACATCCCAAGCCTCTTGCGCAGCTCGTCGCGATCTTCCTCGGACATGGCCGCGAAATTCTTTCCGCGCATCCAGATTTCTCCGCCACTGGGCTTCTCCAAACCCACCAGCGTGCGCAGCAGGGTGCTCTTGCCCGAGCCCGAACCGCCCAGAATGACCAGGGTTTCGCCGGCGGGGACCTCGAAATTAATTCCGTGCAGAATTTCCCTGCTGCCATAGTTCACGCGCAGGTTGCGCACGGCGATGGCCGGGCCGGTTGGTTTGTCGCCTTTCGAAGTGGGAATGCTGGCCATGTTCTCGTTATCGCGGCGCCGTTAGGTAAAAAATGGCGGTAAACACCAAGTCCACAACGACGACCATGAAAATGGATTTAACGACCGCCGAAGTGGTCGAACGACCGACTTGTTCGGAGCCCAGGCCGGTAGAAAAGCCCTCCTGGCAGCCGACCGCCGTAATGACGAGACCAAACATGGCGGCTTTGATCAGACCGTTGGTTATATCGTGGGAGTGCAAAGCGTCCATGGTGGCGGTGATATAAGTTCCCCAGGTAAAACTGGCCGCCGACACGCCGAACACGCCGCCACCGAGCACACCCATGAAATCGGCCCAGACGGTGAGACAAGGGACCATCAGGAGCATGGCCAGAAACTTCGGGGCCACCAGGAAATCCACGGGTTCGAGGGCCATGGTTTCGAGCGCGTCAATTTCTTCGTTCACCTTCATGGTGCCGATTTCGGCGGCGAAGGCGGAGCCGGAGCGGCCAATTACGACCACGGCGGTCATCAAGGGTCCGAGTTCGCGGGTCATGGAGATGGCCACGGCGCTGGCGACCACTTGCAAGGCGCCGAACTTGCGCAGCTCGTAAGCAGCATTCAGCGCAAGGATGGTGCCGATGAAAAACGAGATGAGGGAAACAATGGGGAGAGCTTCCACGCCCACGGCCATGGCTTGATGGACGGCGCGACTTAAATGGAATTTTTGCCCGCGGAAGGGCTGGATGAAAATGGTGCGAACGGAGCTGCCGGCCAGACGCGCCAGCCCTCCGATGTACGCGAGGCCGTTGATTGTGGCTGAGCCGATGGTTTCTGTGAGTGCCATCTTGGTTGACCGGGCGCCAGAATTCCCAAAAGGAATTCTCGGCGATGGCCCGGAAGTTTACCTTACTGGAGCAACGTTGGTGTTCGCGCTGCCCCCGCGCAGGGCATCCTCTTCGGTTATGTAGATTTCAAAAACCTTCACGAGCCGCGTGAGTTCAAAAACTTCCTGGGCCGTGCGGCTCAAGCCGAACAAGGCGAAGGTGCTCTTCAAGTCACGCGAAACTTTCAAACCCTCGACCAGGGAGGCGACGCCGGCGCTATCGATGTATCTTACGCTTTGCATGTTGACGATGACGCGGGGCGACTTTTTGTCCTTGAGCAGATTCATCAGAACCTTGCGTACGTCCGGGGAGTTATACAAGGTAATGTCGCCGACCACATCCACAATCGTGGCGGCTCCGGATTGGCGCGTCGATATCTCCATCAGCGTGGCCCCCTGCAGGACGTCAGAGTGTTTTGCCAGAGATTCCCGTCAGATGCAATCACTTTTCCACTGTAGCAGAGCGCGCGAGCCGGGAGTAGTGCCGGGGCTAGCTGCGGCGGTCCAAGGGGGTGTAGCTGCGCAAATCATAGCCCAGATAGACTTGCCGGGGCCGCGAGATTTTCTGCTCGGGATCGAGCAGCATTTCTTCCCACTGCGCAATCCATCCGGAGGTGCGCGGGATGGCGAAGAGAACGGGAAACATGGTGACCGGGAAGCCCATGGATTGATAGATCAGGCCGGTATAGAAGTCCACGTTGGGATAGAGCTTGCGCGAAATGAAGTAGTCGTCTTCGAGGGCGATGCGTTCGCATTCGAGGGCGATTTCGATGAGCGGATTCTTGCCCATGACGTCGAAAACTTCATAGGCGATGTGCTTTACGATGCGGGCGCGCGGGTCGTAGTTCTTGTACACGCGGTGGCCGAAGCCCATCAGGAGCTTTTCGCCGGCCTTGACGCTGTTGATGTAGGCGGGCACGTTTTTGACCGAGCCGATTTCCAGGAGCATGCGCAGCACGGCTTCGTTCGCGCCGCCATGAAGCGGGCCATACAGCGCGGCGGTGGCGGCGGCGGTGGCGGAATAGGGGTCCACGTGGGAACTTCCCACACAGCGCATGGCGGTGGAAGAGCAATTCTGCTCGTGGTCCGCGTGCAGAATAAACAGGATGTCCAGGGCGCGCTCGAGCGTGGGGTTCGGGCGATATTTGAGTTCGGTGGTGCGGAAAAGCATGTTCAGGAAATTTCCGGGGTAGCTCAGATCGTTATCGGGATAGGCGTAGGGCATGCCCAGGCTGTGGCGGTAAGAAAAAGCGGCGAGCGTGGGCATCTTGCCGATCAAGCGATAGGTCTGCTTGCGGCGCGATTCGGGATTGAAAATATCCTTGGCATCCGGATAAAAAGTGGAGAGCGCGGCCACGGTGGAAATCAGCATGCCCATGGGATGGGCGTCGTAATGAAAGCCATCGAGAAACTTTTTGATGCTCTCGTGAATGAAGGTGTGATGAGTGACGTTGTAAGACCAATCGGCCAGCTGCGATTTGGTGGGAAGCTCGCCGTAAAGGATCAGGTAGGCGGTCTCGATGTAGGTGCTCTTCTCGGCCAATTCTTCGATGGAGTAACCGCGGTAACGCAAAATGCCTTTGTCGCCGTCGATGAAAGTGATGCGGCTGGAACACGAAGCGGTGTTGGTGAAGGCCGGGTCGTAACCCATCATGCCGAAATCTTCGTTGCGAATTTTTATCTGGCGCAGATCGAGAGCGCGAATGGTGTCGTGCTTGATGGGCACTTCGTACTGGCGGCCGTTGCGATTGTCCGTAATGCTGAGGGTGTCGCGCGGAGACGCGGGCGGAGTTTCGCTGTTAACGACCGGTCCAGGTTTGGTTGGATTCATTGCGCGATCCCTTCGAGGCGGAGCCGCTAACTTCCATCCACGCTGCAGGCAACAATGTACACTAAAGTGTAGGGCGGGCGGAATGGGTTTTGATGCGGGGGAACGAAATAAGCAAGGGGCGTCTCCATACGCTTGCGTATGGAGACTAGCCTGCTCATTTCATTGACGGTTGCTGCTCTCGCATGGACTCCACGGTGATGCGATGGCGGTACTGAAATAGTCGAGTGAGCTTGCGCCGCATATACCACCCGGCGAGCAATTTGCCCAAGGAACCAAAGGGTAATTCGTAAACGATGATGTCTTCGAGCAGGCACGCGCCTGGGCCCTGCGGGGTGAAACGATGGGTGTGATCCCAATGGCGAAATGGACCAGCGATCTGCACGTCGCGGAACTGGCGCCCTTCGATGTAATCGCGGTGCTCAAAAACCCAGCGAACTCGAAAGGGTCCCATTCCCACGCGCAGGACACCGCGATCGCCGTCGCGGATACCGGGCGAGCGCTGCTCCAATTCGACGTGCTCCCAGGGAGGCGTGAGGCGTTCGAGAGCGCCGGGTTCGGCGTGCCAGCGAAAAACGGTTTCGGCGGGAGCTTCGATTCTGGTCTGCGCGGTGAATTCAACTTGATGCGGCATTTCTGATGATGCGCCGCGGGGGTGGCGCGACGCAAGCGGGCTGCTTATCGCGATACGGATTTGACTGGTACGGTTTCCGCGGCGGGGACTTCCGAAGCGGACGGTTCCGGCACGACCTCCACCTCCGAACGGTTTCGACCGCGCGCCTTGGCGCGATACAGCGCGTCGTCGGCGAGCTGAAGCATTTGCTGCGAATCGAGAGGCGCGGCTTGGTTGCTAACAGCGATGCCCAAGCTTGCGGTAATGGATACGTCGCCGCTGTCGGTCTTGATGGGCCTTTCGCCGATGGCCAAGCGGATTCTTTCTGAGAGGCCGATGAGGCCGGCCTTTTCAGAGGCGGGCACGACGATCAAAAACTCCTCGCCTCCATAGCGGCCGACGGTGTCATACGCTCGAACGGATGCATTCATCCGCCGCACAGTTTCCTGCAGCACAGCGTCTCCAACGAGGTGACCGTGAGTATCGTTGACGAATTTGAAGTGGTCGAGGTCCAAAAGGATAATGCCAAACGAACCTCCCTCGCGGGCCTGGCGGGAACGTTCCCGGCGCAGCGTGTCGAGGATGACTCCGCGATTTGCGGCGCCGGTGAGGGCATCGTGGGTGGCGCGATAGAGCAGCTCTTCGCCGGCGAGCGTCAAGTTATCCTGCAATTCCAGAACGCGCTGGCCGACGTGCAGGCGGGCGCGGAGTTCCTGGGCGTCGAAAGGCTTGGTCAAGTAATCGTCGGCGCCCGATTCGAGTCCTTTGAGCAAATCTTCTTTCTGCGTGCGAGCAGTCAACAAGAGAAGATAGATGTAGGGACGGTCTTTCTGCTCGCGAATTCTCTGGCAAACTTGCACGCCTTCGAGTCCGGGCATCATCCAATCCAGCACGGCGAGCCGCGGAGCGTCCATTCTTTGGAGTAGTTGCAGAGCTTCCGTGCCGGTGGTGGCGATCACTACTTCATAGCCCCACTTGGTGAGGAAGACTTCCAGCAGGCGGCGGGAAATGGGATCGTCTTCCGCAATCAAAATTTTGTTCTTGGGATTCTTCGTTTCGGTCATGGTAGTTCCTCAGTGCGGGTCTGGTTCGCAGAGGTTGCAACATCTTCAGGCGCCAATTCAAACTTCGCTACGAAATGGAAACTGCTTCCTTGCCCGAGTTCGCTTTCGACCCAGATTCTGCCGCCCATCAAATCCACGAGATGAGTGGTGATGGCCAAACCCAGGCCGGTGCCACCGTAGTTCCTGGTGGTGGAGTTGTCCGCCTGGGTAAAAGCCTCGAAAATGAGCTCTTGTTTCGCTTTGGGAATTCCAATGCCGGTATCGCGAATTTCAAAATGCAGCTCCACGCGACCGGGAGTGGCATCCTGCACTCGCACGCTTATGGTTATTTCTCCGCTGAGGGTGAACTTGATGGCATTCCCGACCAGGTTTACGAGCGCTTGCATCAGACGTACAGGATCTCCCACGAGACGCGCGGGGACGTTTTCGGCCACTTGCCAAGTGAGCTTTAGTCCCTTTTGTTGCGCGCGGAATCGCAAGACTTTCAGCTGCGCGGTCAGGGTTTGCAGCAGGCCAAACTCTATGGGATCAAGCTGAACCTTTCCGGCTTCGATCCTGGAGAAATCCAGGATTTCGTTGATAAGTTCCAGGAGCGAATCTGCAGAAGTCTTCACCATCTGCAGGTATTCCAGCTGTTCCGGAACCAATTGGGTATCGAGGAGCAATTCGGTCATGCCCAGAATGCCGCTCATGGGCGTGCGGATTTCATGGCTAATGACCGCGAGGAAATCACCCTTGGCGCGGTTGGCCGCTTCGGCGGACTCTTTCGCCCGGCGGAGTTCTTCTACTTCGAGCTTGCGCGCGGTGATGTCACGGGCGGTCATGCAGATGGCGACGGGCTTGCCATCCGCGGAGGGAATTGCGCTTACGCGCGCCAAGAACCATGTTTCCGAGGGCATGAGCAGGGCATATTCGATGCTTTCGCCGACTCCGGTTTCCAACACGCGCCGGAAGGCGCTGAGCACGGGAGCCATGACCTCCGCCTTCAGGAACTCTCCCGCGCGGCGGCCAAGCAATTCGGCCCGGGGCCTGACCAGGAGCGATTCATCGGTGGTCCAAATGTTTTTGTAAGTTCCATTCACGTCAAATTCGAACACGACTTCGTCGATGGCGCCGACCA
>Ga0302325_10019173_pt1 | contig 14395 bp, 13 predicted proteins | sample Palsa_T0_2_FD_201948 | JGI IMG/M metagenome (GOLD analysis project Ga0302325, IMG submission 201948) | Peat permafrost microbial communities from Stordalen Mire near Abisko, Sweden - Palsa_T0_2 | ecosystem: Environmental > Terrestrial > Soil > Palsa > Peat permafrost | place: Sweden: Abisko... | reverse complement strand
CGACGCAATGTTCATTTCCGGCGTCGGCCATGTGCTGTCGGTCTCGGGCTACCACATGGCCCTGGTCGCCGGCGTGGTGTTCTTCATCCTCCGCGCCGGGTTCGCGCTGGTCCCGGGCCTCGCGCTACGCCACCCCATCAAGAAATGGGCGGCCGCCGCCGCGCTCGTGGCCGCGGCCTGCTACCTCGTGCTGTCCGGCGCCGAGGTCGCGACGCAGCGCTCCTTCATCATGACCGCGGTGGTGCTGGTCGGCGTCATGGCGGACCGGCCGGCGCTGACGCTGCGCACCATCGCGGTGGCGGCGCTCGCGGTGTTGCTGCTGGCGCCGGAAGCGGTGGTGCATCCGAGCTTCCAGATGTCGTTTGCGGCAACCCTTGCGCTCATAGCCACCTATGAGCGCGGCATTCCCTGGATCTCCGCCGGCCCCGATACCTCGCTCGGCGCCCGCGTCGCGCTATGGGGCGCGCGGGAAGCCGGATTCCTGATGCTGGCCTCGCTGGTGGCGGGCTTTGCCACCATGCCTTACGCGGCCTATCACTTCCACCGGCTGGCGCCCTATGGCGTCGTCGCCAATCTGCTGGCGATGCCCGTCATCTCCGCGGTGTCGATGCCGGCCGGCCTGCTGGCGCTGGTGGCGATGCCGTTCGGCTTCGACGGGCCGCTGTGGCGGCTGATGGGTGTCGGCATCGACTGGATGATCATGGTCGCGACCTGGGTCGCGCATCTGCCGGGCGCGGTCGGCCACATCCACGCGTTCGGCATGGGCGCGCTGCTGCTCGCCACCGCCGGATTGATCGTGCTGTGCCTGTTGCGCAGTCCGCTGCGCTGGGCCGGCGCGGGGCTCGCAGCCGCGGGCTGCATCGCCGCGCTGCTGGCGGCGCGGCCGGATGTGCTGGTTTCCGCCACCGGAGAAGTGGTGGCGCTCCGCGGCAGCGACGGCCGCCTCACCGTACTCAAATCCGGCAACAATGATGGGCTCGCGGTCGGCGACTGGCTCAATGCCGACGGCGACGCGCGGCTAGCTACCGATCACGCACTGGCTCAGGGCTTCGCCTGCGACCCCGACGGCTGTGCCGGCCGCCTCGCCGACGGCGCCATCGTCGCAGTGGCGCGCGGCCCCGGAGCGCTCGCCGACGACTGCAGCCGCGCCGCCCTCGTCGTCACCCCGCGCGCGCCGCCGCCGGACTGCGCCGCCATGGTGATCGACCGCAAGGCGCTGCGGGATACCGGCGCGGTCGTGCTCTATCGCCGCGACGGGAGGTTCGAGGTGTTGGCGACCCGGCCGGGTGGGGTCGATCGCCCGTGGGCGCGCGGCTACGGGCAGGGCGAAACGCGGCCAGCGCTCAGGCCGGCGAGGCCGCCGGAGGTGGACGCGACACCGCCGGCGGATGCCGATGCGGAGGAGTGAGGGGAGACAGATACGATTTGCGGCCAGAGATCGCCGCTGAAACCGCCGCCTAAGCAGCCGTCTGGACGCCGATGACGAGTTGTTGCCCGAGTTCGCGAAGAGCTTCGGTCAGCGTCGCCAGTTTCGTACCGTGGCGGGGATCGAGAATGCGGCGGACTTCCTTTTCGTCTTTCCCGAGCCGTCGGCCCAGCTCGGACTTGCTGATGCCGGCGCTCTTGAACGCCTCGAGCACCGCGATCTTGGCCGCGACCTCCGGCTCGACGGCGATCCTGATCAAGCCGCGTGCTTTCGACGTCGCATCGGGCACCGCGAGGCCTCGCCGCGGGTAAGTCAACAGCGCGAGGCCCAATGCCTCTTGCGCCTGCCTCATCGCGTCGGCTTCGTCGTCACCCTCGGTGATCGCCTCCGGTACATCGGGGAAGCTCACAACGATGCCGCCCTCATCACCCGGCTCGAACCGCGCTGAATATACAAAGGTTCGCATGCCTTCGTTCTCTAATTTATTATCAAGGAGGAGGCCTGGAGAGCTCTAGTCGAGACCAAGTGCCTTCCTGATCTTGCGTGCCGTCTTCGGATCGATCTCGCGTCCCGGTATGGTAGTCACCTTGTCAGTGCCGACCCAGACCATCGAATGACCACCCTTACCGCGATCTTTTTCCACTCGAAATGCCAATTTCCGCTTTTTGGCCTCGTGGCGAAGCTCCGCAATGAATTTGTCCCGCTTGTCCACGGCCGCATTACTTGTCGGACATTTTCGTCCGAAAATCAATAGCTGTTAGGGTACACATTCGCAGAAAAGGTCGAGCATCTTGCGACACCCATCTTGGGCCGCGTCGGTGATCCGATGATGGGTTTCGCTCTGCTCAACCCATCCGGCCAACGCAATCGACGAACTCGGGAAGGTCCCTCGATACTTGCGAGGGGCCGCCGTCGACGCCGCTTCAGATCAGTCCGATGACGGATGCACCGAACGTCAGCAAGACGACGCAGCTCAGCAAACTCAAAATGATGATGGGGATGTCTTCGCGGCGAATCATCTTAGCCCCCCTGGGTTGCCCGACTCGTAATCTGCGGTCCGATCCCTGCCAAGTTTGAAGTCCGGGGACTCACAGGCAAATTATTTCGGACCGTTTGCCGGCGAACATCGTCCCCACCGAGTTGTCGACCTGCGCGCGATTTGGTGCCGCAGCCGGCACGAATGCGAGCGCAAGCGTGTGACCACGAGAATGCGAGGCGAAAGAGTTTGAGCGGAGCTCAATACCGCCGGAACAGCCCGACCATCTTGCCCTGGATGCGGACCCGGTTGGGCGGCAGGATGCGGACCTCGTAGGAGGTATTGGCGGGTTCCAGCGCGATCGAAGCGCCGCGGCGGCGGAAGCGCTTGAGGGTGGCTTCCTCCTCGTCGATCAGGGCGACCACGATATCGCCGGTGTCGGCGGCTTCGCTTTTCTTGATGAGGGCGATGTCGCCGTCGAGGATGCCGGCCTCGATCATGGAATCGCCGCGCACTTCGAGGGCGAAATGCTCTCCACCCGGCGATAGAAGATCCGGCGGCATGTTGATGACGCTGCTCTTGTTTTGGATGGCTTCGATCGGCGTGCCGGCGGCGATGCGGCCCATCACCGGAACCGCCACCGGGCGGTTGCTGTCGTCCTCCACGGATGGCGCCCGCACCCGGCCGAGATTGCCCTCGATCACATTGGGAACGAACCCGCGCGAGCGTCCATTGGCGACCCCATGGGCGACGGAGTCGGGCAGGCGGATCACTTCGATGGCGCGGGCGCGGTTGGGCAGCCGCCGGATGAAGCCGCGCTCCTCGAGCGCCGTGATCAGGCGGTGGATGCCGGACTTGGAACGCAGATCCAGCGCTTCCTTCATCTCGTCGAAGGAAGGCGGTACGCCGGACTCCTTGAGCCTCTCGTGAATGAAGCGGAGCAGCTCATATTGCTTACGCGTCAGCATGTTCCCAGTCCCCCGATGGTCGTTCCCGGAGATGTTCCCGGTGGTCTTTTCCGACCGTGTCGTGCAACAGTCCACCAAAACAAATCATGAACATACACTATCCGTTCCATATGTGTTCCGCAACCATTTAATTTGGAGTGAACAATCCGAGGGGATGTCAAAATTGAAGGTTGAGGATGACACAAGGTGAACCCGGCTCCGCTGCCGGAGCAAAGGGTTCGCGCACCAGCAGGCAATCGGCGTGGGCGAGGGGGACGAGCAGCGAGCTGTCCTGGGCGCGGAACGGCGTCGCTATCTTGGTCCCGTCGGGCCGGCATTCGAGGGTGGCGCGCATGTAGTCGGCGCGCTCGTCATTGGCCTTGAGTGCGCAGCCCAGTACGGCGGGCTCCGGCTGTAGCGACAGGTCGGTGCGGCCGGCGAGGTGGCGCAGCAACGGTACCAGGAACAGGACCGCGCAGACATACGCCGATACCGGATTGCCCGGCAGCCCCAGCACCTGCATGTCGCCGAGCTTGCCGTGCATCAGCGGCCGTCCCGGCCGCAGAGCCACCTTCCAGAACGACAGTGCCATGCCTTCGGCCGCGAAGGCCTGCTGCACGAAGTCGTAATCGCCGACCGATGCGCCCCCGCTGGTGACGAGCACGTCGACGCCGGCGGTGCGGGCGCGGCGGACCGCGGCAATGGTCGCGTCCAGCCGATCGGGGACGATGCCGAAGTCGGTGGCCTCCGCGCCTTCGTTGCGTGCCAAGGCGGCGATGGCGATCCCGTTGGAATGCACGATCTGGCCGGGCGCCGGCGCCGTGCCCGGCTCCACCAGTTCGTCTCCCGTGGCAAACACAGCGAGGCGCGGTCGCCGGTGCGCCGGCACCTCGGCATGGTTCATGGCGCCGGCGAGCGCAATGTCGCGCGGGCTCAGCCGGCGGCCCTTCTGTAGGAGCACGTCGCCCTGCCTGAAATCGGCCCCCTGGCGCCGGACGTTGCGCCCCGTGGTCTCCGGCCGCTTGATGGCGACGCTGTCGCCGTCGCGGCTGGTGACTTCCTGGATCACCACGGTGTCGGCGCCGGCCGGCATCACCGCGCCGGTGAAAATCCGCGCCGCCTCGCCGGGCCCGACGGCCCCATCGAATGGCCGGCCCGCCGCGACCTCGCCGATCACCTTGAGGACCGCGGGTGCGACGACGTCCGCGCCGCGCACGGCATAGCCGTCCATGGCCGAGACATCGGCGGGCGGCTGGGTGCGCAAGGCCGCGAGATCGGCGGTGAGAACGCGGCCGGCCGCGGCCGCGAGCGGAACCGGCTCGGACGGCAGCGGCTGCGCCTGCGCCAGCACCGCGGCGAGGGCGTCGGCGACCGAAAGCAGCGCCACGGCTCAAGCCCCCCCGGCGCGGGGATGGCCGGACTTGTAATGGCCGGATTTGCCGCCGCGCTTTTCGATCAGCCGAATTCCGTCGATGACCGCGCCGCGCTCGACCGCCTTGATCATGTCGTAGACGGTGAGGCATGCGACCGACACCGCGGTGAGCGCCTCCATCTCGACCCCGGTCTGGCCGGTGACCTTCACGATGGCGCGGACCACCAGGCCGGGAGCACTTCCGGGAGCACCTGCATCGGGCGCGATATCGATCTCGACCTTGGTGATCGCGAGCGGGTGGCACAGCGGGATGAGATCGTGGGTCTTCTTCGCCGCCATGATGCCGGCGATCCGCGCGGCGCCGAGCACGTCGCCCTTCTTGGCGTTGCCGGAGAGCACAAGGTCGAGCGTCGCCTGGCTCATGCGCACCCGGCCCTCGGCCACCGCGACCCGCTCGGTGACGGCCTTCTCCGACACGTCGACCATGCGGGCGGCGCCGCCCTGGTCGATATGGGTGAGCTTGCGCCCGGCCATGGCTCAGCCCGCCGCCGCGCTGCGTGCGGTTCCCCGATCCAGCAGGGCGCGTGTCGCGGCGGCGACGTCGGCCTGGCGCATCAGGCTTTCCCCGACAAGGAAGGTCGAGATTCCCGTACGCGCGAGCCGGGCGAGGTCGGCCGGCGTGAAGATGCCGCTTTCGCCGACCACGACGCGATCGCGCGGCACCGTCGGCGCCAGACGCTCGGCGACCTCCAGCGCGGTCACGAAGGTCTTGAGGTCGCGGTTGTTGATGCCGACCAGCCGCGATTTCAGCCCCAGCGCGCGCTCCAATTCGGCGGCGTCGTGGACTTCGAGCAGCACGTCCATGCCGAGGCCGAACGCGGCGGCCTCGATCTCCGCCGCGGCGCCGTCATCCAGCGCCGCCATGATGATGAGGATGCAGTCGGCCCCGAACGCGCGGGCCTCGGCGACCTGGTAGGGGTCGTACATGAAATCCTTGCGCAGCACCGGCAACGCGGTCGCAGCGCGCGCCGCCACCAGGTGCTCCGGGCTGCCCTGGAACGACGGCGCATCGGTCAGCACCGAGAGGCACGCCGCCCCACCGGTTTCATAGGCGCGTGCCAGGGCAGGGGGATCGAAGTCGGCGCGGATCAGGCCCTTGGACGGGCTCGCCTTCTTGATCTCCGCGATCAGGGCATAGTCGCCCCGTTCGAGCCGCCGCTCGATCGCCCGCACGAAACCCCGCGGCGGCGCCGCCGCTTTGGCGGCGGCCTCGACGGCGGCGCGGGACCGCGCGCGCTTCGCTGCCGCGATCTCGTCGCGCTTGTAGGCTTCGATGCGGGTGAGGATGTCGGCCATGGTCAAAGTTTATCCCCCGCGGCAGCGCTTGTCGCGGGACCAAGCCGCATCGATGCAGCCCGGATGGAGCGCAGCGAAATCCGGGACCGCCGTCCCGCATGTCCGCTTCGCTCCCATTCGGGCTACGGGCATCGGGTTCTCACGCGTTCGACACCGCGATCAGGCGGTCGAGGCTGCCTTCGGCCTCGCCGCTGTCGATCGAATGCTGCGCCAGCGCGACCCCATGGGCGAGATCTTTCGCCTTCCCCGCGACCACCAGGGCAGCGGCGGCGTTGAGCACGGCGACATCGCGGTAGGGGCCCTTGAAGCCTTCGAGCACCGCCTTGAGCGCTTCCGCATTGGCCACGGCGTCGCCGCCGCGCAGGGCTTCCGGCCTGGTGCGGGGCAGGCCGACATCCTCCGGCGCGATCTCGAAGCAGCGCACCACGCCGTCCTCCAGCGCCGCCACCGCGGTGGTGCCGGCGGTGGTGATCTCGTCGAGCCCGTCGGAGCCGTGCACGACGTAGGCGCGCTCGGAGCCGAGATTTTTCAGCACATGGGCGAGCGGCTCGACCCATTGCCTCGAAAACACGCCGACCATCTGCCGCTTGACGCCGGCCGGGTTCGACAAGGGCCCGAGCAGGTTGAATATGGTGCGGGTGCCGAGCTCGACCCGGGTCGGGCCGACATGCTTCATCGCCGGATGATGCGCCGGCGCGAACATGAAGCCGATGCCGGCTTCCCGGATGCAGGCGCTGATCGCCGCGGGTCCGATGTCGATCTTGACGCCGAGCGCCATGAGCACATCCGCTGCACCCGAGCGCGACGACAGCGCGCGGTTGCCGTGCTTTGCCACCGGCACTCCTGCGCCGGCGGCGATGAAGGCGGCGCAGGTGGAGATGTTGTAGGAACCAGACGCGTCGCCGCCGGTGCCGACCACGTCGATGGCGTCCGCTGGCGCCGCGACGCCCAGCATCTTGCCGCGCATCGCCGTGACCGCGCCGGTGATCTCCTCGACGGTCTCGCCGCGCACCCGCAACGCCATCAAGAGGCCGCCGATCTGGGACGGCGTCACCTCGCCGGACATCATGCTTTCGAACGCGTCGAACGCCGCTTCGCGGCTCAACGCCGCCCCGGCCGCCACCTGCCCGATGAGCGCCTTGATCTCGACCATGCTGCCCTCAATGCGTCCGGCTCGAAGCTATCGAGCCCGGCTTGCGGCGGCCGGTGGCGGCGTTCCAGTCCACGGCGAGGTCGAGGAAGTTCTTGAGGATCAGATGACCGTGCTCGGACGCAATGCTTTCGGGGTGGAACTGCACCCCATGCACGGGCAGGGTGCGATGCTGCAGCGCCATCACCAGGCGGTCCCCGGTCTGTGCCGTGACCGCGAGATCCCCCGGCATCGAGGCGCGGTCTACCACGAGGGAATGATAGCGCGTCGCCTTGAACGGGCCGTTGATGCCGCGGAACACGCCCCGGCCCTCGTGGCTCACCTCGGAGAGCTTGCCGTGCACGGGCAGGGGGGCGCGGACCACCTGGCCGCCGAACGCCTGGCCGATCGCCTGGTGGCCGAGGCAGACGCCGAACACGGGAATGGTGGGCGCCGCCTGCTCGATCAGCTCGAGGCAGATGCCGGCATCGTCGGGCGTGCACGGCCCCGGCGACAGCACGATCGCGTCGGGATCGGCGGCGACCACGGCGGCGCTTGCGATCTTGTCGTTGCGGTGCACGACGACGTCGGCCCCCAGCCCGCCGAGATAGTGGACGAGGTTGAAGGTGAAGCTGTCGTAGTTGTCGATGAGGACGATCATGGCACCGTTCTACCCGGTAGCGGTGGGGGGTCAAGGCGGGGGTTCGTCGGGATGCGCTCGAGCCAACCCTCCCAAGAGGTCCGCGACGGACTTCCGGCCGGCCGTGGCCGGTCCCGCGCAGGTGCTTTTGCAGCGCGAATGTGCTATGAATTCTTATGACTAAAGATCAAGTCAAAGCGGTTCTCGATCGCGTGCTGACTTGGCCGCCGGAGCGGCAGGAAGACGTCGCCGAATTTCTCCTGAGCGTCGAGGCTCAGGACAACAGCGACTACCGTTTGAGCGACGAGCAAATCGCCGAGTTGCGGCGTCGGCGCGCCGAAACCAATCCGAAGACACTTACTCCCACGGAATTCGACGAGAGATTGCGCCGCTTCGGGCTATGAAGATCATCGTCCGCGAGAAGGCCGACGCCGATCTCGATCATATCTTTGGTTGGATCGCCCAAAGTAACCCACGCGCAGCCACCGACATGATCCGGCGAATTCGCGGGCGAATCGGCAAACTCGAAACGCCCAGCCTCGCCCGCATGGGTCGTTCCGGCCTTGAGGAGGGAACCCGCGAACTCGTCGAACCCTCCCTACATCATCGTCTATGAGGTGCACGAAGCCCGAGACGAGGTCCACATCTTCTATATCGTCCACGGTGCGCAAGATCGCGAGAGCGGCAACCTGCGGCCGTGAGCGCCGCGCCTCCGCAGCCCATCTGCCCTCCTTTTTCTGCATGGGCCGGTGGTGTAGCCTGATCCCGCGGTGCGACCCGAACCGATGGTTCCCGCAGGTCGCCGCGCCAAAGATAAACCGTTGCGCTGGGAGGGTCCGTCCATGTTGTCACGTCGCGGCTTCATCAACACCACGCTCGGCGCCGGAGCGGCGCTGGCGGCGCAAGGCCCGCAGCCGGGATCGGCGCAGGCGCCCGCCGCCCAGCCCGCGCGCAAGCGGCTGATCGTCGACGCCCAGGTCCATTTGTGGAAGGCGGAAACGCCGGACTGGAAATGGGTGCCCGGCATGACGCCGCAACTGCCCGAGCCCTTCACCATCGAGAAGCTGGTTCCGTTGATGACCGAAGCCGGCGTCGACCGCGTCGTCGTGGTGCCGCCGTCGTGGCCGGGCGACCGCAACGATTATGGCCTGGAGGCGGCCCGGCGTTACCCCGACCGCTTCCACGTGATGGGACGTGTCACGCTCGCCGATCCCAAGCAGGCCGCGCTGCTGCCGAAATGGAGGGAGCAGCCCGGCATGCTCGGCGTCCGCCTGACCTTCACGCGCCTCGCCGGCGCGGCCGGGTGGCTCACCGACGGCACCGCCGACTGGTTCTGGCCGGCGGCCGAGAAGGCCGGGATTCCCGTCATGTTTCTCGCCCCCGGCAACATGCCGGCCTTCGAGAAGATCGCCGAGCGCCACCCGCAGCTCGGCCTCGTCATCGATCACATGGCGCTGTCGCCGGAAATCGCCAAGGCCGGCAAGATCGCGGAGGCGCTCACCGAGACCGTCGCGCTCGCCAGGTATCCGAACGTGTCCATCAAGCTGTCGTCGTCGCCGCTCTATTCGTCCGAGCCGTATCCGTTCCGCGACATGAATGTCCACCTCAAGCGCTGCTACGACGCCTTCGGCCCGCGCCGCTGCCATTGGGGCACCGACATCACCAATTCATACGACAAGGCCACCTACCGCCAGCGCATCATGCATTTCGAGCAGCTGGATTTCCTGTCGGAAGACGACAAGGACTGGATCATGGGGCGCGCGATCGTCACGAAGCTGGGATGGACGTAGGGAGAGACCAGCATGCGTTGCGCAAACGAAAGGGCGGCATCGCCGCCTCAGCGTGCGCCGCGGCGGCAGCGCCCTTCTCCTCGCGATTGTCCAGGGTCATCGGAGGCGGCCGTGGCGCCCGGAGCGCCGGCGCCTCCGGCCGCGCCCCGGCAATTCCGCCGCGCCTCGCGAACGACGTCCGGCCGGTTCGATTCACCACCGGTGAAGACGAGCGACTGCTGGAAGCGGATGGCGTAGGACGCCGCCTCGTTTCCCGAAAGCGCCTTTCCCTCGATCTGATAGAGCCGCCCCTTGTGATAGAACACCGCGGCCGAGGAACGGCTGCCGTCCGGCCTCACGATGCTGAGCTGCCGCCCGTAAACCCGATTGATCCGGGCGGGAATATTGACCTTTATCTCGCCTCCCTGGGACAGCGTCTTGATCGCATGATCGATCACGGCGCTCTCTTCCATCGCGGGATCCGAGAGGTCGACCACGGTCATCTTGAAGATCGCGTCGTCCTGGGTGACGGAATAAACGCGCGCTTCGACCGAGCGGCCGTCGGCAGCCTGGTAGGTCGAGGTTTCGACCTGGGGGCCGGCAGGAAACGAGACGATGAAGGAATCGCTGGGATAGGTGTATTCCTTCCAGCCCTGCGCCGCGGCCGAAGCCGTGACGGCAAACATCGCGAGGAGGAAAGCGATCAGTCGCATCTCGTATCTCCACCGGGATTTGTCCGATGAGTTGAGCGAAGCCTATCGGGGCGAACATTACGAGCCGATGAACGGCGAATTACGGATGGCGCCGAGGGCAGCCGGCTCGCCATCCGCCGCATCAAGGCCTGTCGAAGGCGATGATCTCTGCGAGATATTCGATCGCGAGTTCCGACCGGCATCTCGGATGCATCGCCGAGGTCGTTCGGACAAACCCATGGCCCTGCTGTTCATGGGCTCGAGCCGGATTGACCGGTGTTTCTCAGCCGGTGAAATCGTAGAGGCCCACAGGCGTCCCGACCGGCTCTTTTTCGGGCTCGGCTGCCGGATCGGTTGGAACGGCCTTCGCGCGATCCTTTGCAATCTTAGGGGTCACCTTGGGAGCAACTTTGGAGGTCACCTTAGAGGTGACCTTGGGGACCGGGGCCTGGGTGCTCTTGTGCACCGGCTTCGGGCGCTTCACGCCGGCATTCTGAGCGGGTCCCGGGGTGGAGAAGGACGGGAGAGCATTCTGGGCGGGGCCCGGTACGAAGAGCGGCAACTGGGCGAGACCCGGCGTGGAGTAGGAACCGGCGGCAAGCGCGAGGACGAGCGCCAAAGAAATCCTGGTCATGACAATTTTCCCTGTTTGACCGCAGCGCCTTACCTGCGGATCGCTCGGCAGTCTAGGCTACGGCGGCGATCCACATTGTGACCGAGGTCACACTCGGACGTGCCCGGTCAGGCAGGACGCGGATCATCTCCTTTACCACGTCAGGAGGGCCGCCGCCCAGTCACGCCTCGATCGTCGCAAACCGGTTCGGCGCCGGCAGCAGGATCGCCGCCGAGGTCGTGAGCAGGGAGGGGCGGACCAGGATGCAGTCGCCAGGCCGCCATTCCCGCAGATGGGCGATGATCGCCGCCACGTTGGAGCGGCCGTTGCCGATGAACTTGTCGGCGCGCAACGCGAGATAGGTGTCGGTCAGGACCTCCATTCCGAGCCGCGCGCCGTCGGCCGCGGGACCATAGTGCAGGCCGGTCGCCGTCGCGCCCCGCTGCGAGCCGGTGGTGACGACCCGGTCGCCGAACGCGGCTTTGACGCGGGCGAACCAATGGTCGTCGTCGGTCAGGAGCAGGATACGCCAGGAGCGGTCGACCTCGGCCAGCGCCGTGAGGCAGACGTGATTGGCCGCTTCCGAACCGGCGTCTTCGCGGCTCTTGTCGGTACCGCGAATGTGGACGGCGACGAACGGAGCGCCCTGCAGATGCTGGCGGGAAAATGCCTGGACGCGCGGCAGCACGACCGCGGCCGGGCGCAGATATCTGTCGATGAGGGTGCGGTAGATTTCGTCGATCGATTTGCCGTGCAGGGGATGCGACGCCGCAATCCACGGCATCACGTCGACGACGCCGATATAGTAGTCGCACACCGCGATGGTTTCCGGCCGGCGCAGAAAATCGAATGCCGCCATGCGGGAATATTCGCCGTCCCACTTCGCGACGCTCTCGGCCGTGAGGTTGCCCGCGTTCCATTTCGGTGGGAAACAATCGGCGTCCGGGATGGCGACGAGTTGGTCGATGGTGACGGCGTTCACCGGCTTGAAATAGCGCCTGAACGCCTCACCGCCGGTGGCGCCGCCGAACAGGCTGTTCTCTCCCCAATGGATCACCGGCGTCCTGCCGGTGACTTCGGCCAGCAGCAGGCAGCCGAGGACGTGCGTGACGTCGGACCAGAAGCCGCATCCCCAGCTCTTGCTCAGAAGAAAGCGCGCGCGGCCGGCGATGGGGCCGCCGGGAGGATTGGGATCGGGCGATTTGGGATCAGGCGTCTTGGAATCGCTTGTTTTGGAATCGCTTGTTTTGGGCGCCTCGCGCCCGCGCTGCCACAGGGCGCGGTACGCCCGTGCGATCTTGCCCGCAGATGCCGGCGTCGCGCACCAGCGCTGCCACATGGTGCGGTAGGCGGTCTCGACGTTACGGGCAAACGCCGCGGCGTCGCACAGCGGCGACGCCGCCATCCGCGGCCGCAATGATCGCCGCAGGCCGGCGAGGCGCGCGGGATCGGCGGCGAGCGCGGCGGCGGTGTCCACATAGTCTTCGACGGAGCCGGCGATCAAGTCCGCGAGGCCCGCCTGGCTCAGCAGGCTGGCCCCGACCCGGCCGGCATGACGTCCGCCCCGTAGCATCACGACAGGCACGCCCATCCACAGCGCCTCGCAAGTGGTGGTGGTGCCGTTATAGGGAAACGGATCGAGCGCGATGTCGACGCGGTCGTAAAGCGCGAGATGGGCGGCGCCGTCGGCGGCCCATGGCACCAGCTCGACCCGTTCCGCAGCCACCCCGCGCCGGCGCAGCCGCTCCAGATACCACGCGCGGGTGACGGGGTAGGAGAACGGCTTGCCCTTGAGCAGCAGGCGCGCCGCGGGGAGGCGGGCGAGCAATCCCGCCCACGCATCGAGGGTGGCCGAGGACAGCTTGGCCGGGTTGTTGAACGAGCCGAAGGTGACGGTGCCGGCACTTGTGCCGGTTCCTGTGCCGTCGGCGAGGCAGGGCGGGGGGCCCGGCGCCGGGGCATCCTTCGGCGCGCCATAGCAGAGAAAGCCGCCGGGTAGCCGCACCAGGGTCTCGCTGGCGAAGGCGTCGGCCTCGCCCTCGGGATCGGTCACCGCATCGACCAAACGGTAATCGATGGTGTCGAGGCCGGTGGTGTTGGGATAGCCGAGCCACGTCACCTGCACCGGCGCCGGCTTGCGCGCAAACACCAGAAGCCGGTTCTTCGCGGTGTGGCCGCCGACATCGACGAGGATGTCGATGCCGTCGAGCTGGATGCGCTCGGCCAGCCGCTCATCGGACATTCCGGCCGTCTCCACCCAGTGGTCGGCGAGGGCCTTGAAGCGCGCGGTCACCGCGTCCGGCCGGACGACCTGCGCGTAGCAGAACACCTCGACCGCGTCGTGGTCATGATGGCGGAGCAGCGGTTCCAGGAAATACGCCACCGAATGCTGCCGGAAATCCGCGGACACATAGCCGACCTTCAGCCGCCGCCCCGCCCCGCGGCCATTGGCGTAGGCAGCCGGCCGCGGCATCGCCTGCGCATGACGTTCGTTCCAGGCGCGGTGGGCGTCGAACAGCATCGCGTTGGAAACGCGCGCGTCATAATTGAGGCAGGTCAGGAGGCCGGTGCTTGCCTGGATGAAGTCCGGCTTGAACAGGATGGCCTGGCGATAGGCCGCGACCGTCTCGTCGAGCCTGCCGAGGTCATAAAGCGCATTGCCGAGGTTGTAGTGGGCCTCGGCGGAGAAATGCCGGATATCGATCGCGGTGCGGCATGCCGCGATGGCCTCGTCGAGCTTGCCCTGGTCCCGCAGCACGCTGCCGAGATTGGAATGGGCCTCGGCATGATCCGGCTTGAGGCGGATGGCCTCGCGGCAGGCCCGCTCCGCTTCGTCGAGGTCGCCCTGCTGATAGAGCGCGGCGCCGAGATTGGAACAGGCCTCGGCAAAATCCGGCCTGATGCGGATCGCCTCGCGACAGGCGGCGACGGCCTCCTCGAGCCTGCCCTGCCGGCCGAGCACGCCGCCGAGATTGGAGTAGGGCTCGGCCAGCCCCGGTTTGAGGCGGATCGCCTCGCCATATTCGGCGACCGCCTCGTCCAGCTTGCCCTGGCCCATCAGCGCAAGGCCGAGATTGGTGTGGGCCTCGGCAAAGTCCGGGGCGAGGCGGATCGCTTCGCGGCAGGCGGCGACCGCCTCCTCGAGCATGCCCTGGTCGCGCAATGCGAAGCCGAAATTGCAGTAGTAGACCGGGTTGCCTGGGTTGCGCCTTATCGCCTGGCGGATCAGATCGACGGCGAGGTCATGGCGGCCGACCTGCTGGGCGAGGGCGCCCAAGAGGTGCAGGGCGTCGGCATGGCCGGGCTGGGCCGCCAGCACCTGCTGGTAACACGCCTCGGCCTCGGCCAATCGTCCCGCCTGGTGGTGGGCGACGCCCGCCTCGAACACGCCTGCGATGCCCGCGGCCTTGACGGGCGCCGCGGAATCGCCCGCCCCGGATTCGGGGCTGTCACGGGGTGGTTCGCGGTTCATGGG
>Ga0302325_10019172_pt1 | contig 14395 bp, 12 predicted proteins | sample Palsa_T0_2_FD_201948 | JGI IMG/M metagenome (GOLD analysis project Ga0302325, IMG submission 201948) | Peat permafrost microbial communities from Stordalen Mire near Abisko, Sweden - Palsa_T0_2 | ecosystem: Environmental > Terrestrial > Soil > Palsa > Peat permafrost | place: Sweden: Abisko... | reverse complement strand
CTCGTCCACGCTTCGTCTTGATCACAATCCGCGCCCGCACCAGGTAGGCGATATGTTTTGAAATCATCTGCTGCGAGAGTGCAAACGGTTCCGTCAATCCATGCACAGAGGCAGGCCCATGGGAGAGTCGTTCGATCATCGCCCGCCGGGTTGGATCAGACAAAGCCGCAAACGTTGTACCCAATCTATCCACAACCATATGGTAGTGGATTGTCTGTCAATGTCAAGTACGAATTTTGCGATCCCTGATTTCTGTTCCCTGATCTCGGAATTCTGACACGCGCGCTAATTTAGACTTCCCCATGACCGGCGTCATCGCACCTGGGTGCATGGTTTAGGAAATAGGCGGGCACAACAACCACAATGCGCATCCGGTTTCCGTCAAGCGCGGCCAGGCCTGGCACGAGGTCGATCCCAACTACTAGGCACCTGGCTGGTCTCCAAGCTCGGCCTCGCCAAGAAAGTGGAGCTGGCCAAGTACGACCGCAAGAACCCCAAGCCGGCGGGGGCTTCGCAGCCCTATTGAAGATTGGGAATTGAATCTATCAGATGAATAGGCGGTCATCCTCAACAGGGTGGCCGCCTTTTTCGCTTAAGACGAAACCTTCGCGGCCTTGAAAGCGCACGACTTTAATTGTGCCGAGACAGGCAAAAAAGGGGCCGCGGCTTCGTTCGCTGGCTGCAATGTAGTCCCGTCAGCCGACTGTTTATCAAGTTGTTACTGACGGATGGGCGACAATACACTCAGAACGCCGGTCCAACTCGCTACCTTCTATATTCTTGTCTTAGCAAGACGACAACTTTAAGCCAAGGTGCGTGCATTGAATCAAGGGGCGACGGGAAATTATCTCTCGACAAAGGACACTATCTTCGGCATCCTCTTCGGCTTTTCCGCATTGCTGGGCTTTGCTCTCTCGTTCTCAGTGCTTCAGCCCAACGGAAGGCCCTTCGTCTTTTGCGGCTGTCTGTTCGTCTGTGCCATTTGCATTTTGATTGTCGATAAGAAGAAGGAAGTGGTACTGGGTTCACTTTTGTTCATCGCTCTCCGCGTCGTCTGGTCGCTTTCGGTGGCCGCCATTCAGTACCTGCAATCAGGTGCCGTACACCATTGACCCTCACTTTCAGGCCATAATGGCGAATCGCAGCCGATGCCCTCAACGAGAAATCGAGCGGAAAGCCGGCAGATTTCGCAGTTCCGGGCGAGTAACCGGCTACTCTTCCCCAACCCGGTTTTCCAAGCCCTCCGGGAGTTGCAAGCTGGCAAAAAGCTGGGTTCTGTCCGGTTGGCCGACCATCCAACCGGAACTGCTCACCCTGAACCTCAATCGCAACCTGTGTGTTAGTCTTGCGGCATGTTTTGGAGGGCGACAACATTTCGTCTCTTCTTGGCTCTTGCGTTGTTTGCGCAATCACACTCCGGACTTGATCCGGGCGAAAGGCCGCCAGACCAAAGAGGTCCGGCTCCGCACCAGCAAATCACGGTGAAGATTCGAAGCGGCAAGACCGGCAGGCCAATCTGGCTTGCGTCGCCCTACGTTTTCTTGGGCAAGCCCGATCCGCAGCATTTCGAAGAGTCCTATCGAAGAACAAAGCTATGGAGCGATGCGCGTGTGGATGTGAGCGGAGTTGCGCCCCGTGAGATTAGAGTGTGGATCGATTTCATCCATCGGGATTGCAGGTTTGCTGAAGGCGACAACCGGTTTCGGACATTCGATTTTGGTGGTATCACGCTCAATGGCATTGGGTCGTTCGATCTCGATAAGATCCTATCCACGGGTATCGTAGCTCCAAACCTTTGTAGCACCAAGACGCAACATCCTGAGCCAGGAGTGCTGGTGATATACGTCATTCCGTCTACATTTAAAGAACTTTGGGACAGCTAGGGTGGACGCCTTTCGCTGTAATCGGGAACCACACCGAAAGCTGCTTTCGGGGTTCCGGGTGTATTACCGGCAATCTGTCAGTAACCACTTAGCCAACATTCGACCGCGTGGGAAGCTGCTGTCTCCATTGCCGACTTACGGGCTGAACCCGTGCAAGTCTTGGCGGCCCTTGCGGCACGACTAGAGCCGCGCCCTTCTAAATCGCGCTTTCATCGAGATTGTCGACCAGCAGACGCCTACCTGCGAATCTTGGCCCGCACCCAGAGCGTTCCGAACACCGGCAGGGCAACAAGCAACACAAGCACCCCCGCCGGAAATCCGACGTAGCGGTAGCTGTCCGCGTAATTCACCGTGTGGTGGCCGAAGATGTTCCACCCCAGCAGCGAAAAAATCGCAATGCACGTGGACGCAAAGAACGTGAAGAATGCCGACGCCAGACTCAGCAGCAGGCTGGTGAACAGACCGAAGCCTTCCAGGGGGAAGCCAAGAACTCTTCCGCCATCATGTCGCCGCGCTGCTACGAATTCGGTCATCATCAATGGCCCTTCTCGTCTAGAATACAGGCTGATGGCAACGACCGCACAAATCGAACTATGGCACGCGGAAAAGGTGGCTACGCAGGTCACGGTGAGCCAGGCCGCCAACGGAATCCACTTCGGCGCCTGGGGTGAAACCCGCGTCTCCGACGCCGACCTCGAGCGCCTTGTCGGCGCCGTGCCTGCCACGCTGGCGCCCGCACTCAGCAATCGCGCCTACTACTTCGTTCCCCTGGCCATTGCCGACACCGGCGAAGTCATGATCGCCCCCGCCTACACGGTCGAGCTGGGCGATCGCGCCATCTGCCATCGTAACGCCACTTTTGGATCCACTGAAGCGGTTTTTCTTTCTACCCGCCTGGTTGAAGACCGCTTCGGACTGGCATTCGAGTTCTTCATCAACGTGGCCCACAACTTTGTGGAGGCTGCCGGTGTTCCGGAAAGCTTCTCGGCACTCGCATGGTCGCAGGCCGAGGCCCAGGTCCGCGGCGAAACCAGCCAGGACGCATGGGAAACCCGACGCCGCGCCCAGGATAGCCACAGCCTCGACGGCCGCAACGGGCAGAAGACAATCGATGAACGGTCCCGGAACAGCTATTACGAGTCGGCCTTCTCCGATGCGCTGGCCGTCTACATGCTGGCGCTGGCCGTGGACTTCGACTACCACGACCTGCGCGAACGCGAGTATCCGCTGCTGGCCGCTCCAGCTCTCGCCGAGCGTCTCCGCCACGTCGCCAGCCTGTTCCCTGCCAACCCCGGCTACGAGTTTCAAATCCTCTATCGCCGCAAGGGGTAGGGTTGTTTATCCGGAATCTATGCGACGGCACGTGCTCATCTACGGGTTAGTCGGCGGAATCCTGATTACCCTGCTGCAATGGACGCAGTACCGGTTCCTGGTCATCGAGCATTCCGTCGAAATCTACGGTGGGCTGATTGCGGCAACCTTTGCCGTTTTCGGCATCTGGCTAGGCATCAAGCTGACTGGGCCGCGGCGGAACATCGCGGCAAGTGAAGAAATCTCCGCGCCTGCCGGCGAGATTTTCGTCGCTAACGAGAGAAAGCGCGAGGATCTGGGTATCACGCGCCGCGAGCTTGAAGTGCTTGGACTGATTGCCCAGGGCATGAGCAACCGCGAGATTGCCGGGAAGCTCTTTGTGAGCGAGAACACCATCAAGACCCATTCCAGCCGCGTCTTCGACAAACTGGGCGCCAAGCGGCGCACGCAGGCCGTGCAACTGGGCAAGGAACTGGGTTTGCTGCCGTGAATCCGGCTCGCGCGAACAGACGATCCTTTTCGCGGGATTTGCTGCTAGCATGTTTCCGCTTTGTAGGCCACGCGGCCTTCGCTGATCGTCCAGCGGACCCTACCCTGCATGGTCCAGCCGTCGAATGGCGTGTTGCGCGACTTGGACTTGGTATCGCGGGCGCTGTAGGTCCACTCTGTTTTGGGGTCGAAGACCACCACGTCGGCGAAGCTGCCCACCGTGAGCGTGCCGCGGCCTTTCAGGTTGAGCAGCGCCGCGGGCTGGGCGCTCAGCAGGCTCAGAACGCGGCCGAGCGGCATCTTCCACTCCTTATGCAGCCAGCGCAGGCTCAGGCCCAGCGCGGTCTCGAGACCGGTGATTCCGTTGGGTGCGCTCTCGAACTCCACTTCTTTCTCGTGGATGGCGTGGGGTGCGTGGTCGGTGGCAATGGCGTCCACCACGCCGTCGAGGATGGCCTCGATCATGGCGTCGCGATCGGCAGCCGAGCGCAGCGGCGGATTCATCTTGGCGTTGGTCGAGTACATGCCCACGTGCTCTTCGGTGAGCAGAAAGTGATGCGGAGCCACCTCGCAGGTGACGCGCAGTCCGCTGCGCCGCGCCTGGCGCACGGCGGCCAGGGCGGCGGCGGTGGAAGTGTGGGCCACATGCAGGTGGGCGCGGGCATCGCGGAGTTCGGTGACGAGGCGAATGTCGCGCTCGACCATCCCTGATTCGGCCTCCGCGGGCATGCCGCGCAGTCCCAGCTTAAAAGCCGTTGGCCCTGCGTTCATGCTGGCGCCCTGGGTGAGCCGCGTGTCTTCCGCGTGCTGGATGACGCTCAAACCCACGCGGGCCGCTGCGGCCAGCGTCTCGCGCATGATGCTGTCTTTGAGGATGGGATAGCCGTCATCGGTGACAGCTACTGCGCCCGCGGATTTTAATGCAGCGTAATCGTTGATGGCCTCGCCCTTTGAGCCGCGCGTCGCCGCCGCGATGGGAAACACGCGGACGGAAGCTCCACGCTCGGGCGCCTGCATCCATCGCGTGATTTCAGGCGAGTCGTTTACGGGCCGTGTATTCGGCATGGCCGCAACCGACGTAAACCCGCCCGCCGCAGCCGATGCCGTGCCTGTTGCGATGGTCTCTTTGTAGCCCTGGCCGGGCTCGCGCAGGTGAACATGAATGTCGACCAGGCCTGGCGCTACGGTGAGGCCGGCCGCATCGATAACTTCTGCACCGTTGGCCTGCTTGAGCTTGCCAGGGCCAGCAATCTCGGCCACGCGGCCATCCTTGAGCAGAATGTCTTTTACCGCATCCACGCCGGCTGCTGGATCAATGAGATGGCCTCCACGAATTACCAAAGCCGTCATGCGCGGCCTCCCTGCTTATGGCCAGCCAGCAGCGCCCGCTCCACCACCGCCATGCGGATGGCGACACCGTTCCGCACCTGTTCCAGGATCACCGACTGCGGCCCGTCGGCCACGCCGGCCGTTACTTCAAGGCCGCGGATGATGGGACCGGGATGCATGACGATTGCCTCTGGCGCCTGCGATGCCAGCCTTTGCCCGGTGAGCTGATAGTTCGCCTTGTACTCTTCGAGATCCAACTGCAAACCGGAAAGCCGCTCGGCCTGAATGCGCAGCATCATCACTGCCTGGGACTGCCGCAGAGCCGATTCGAAGTTGCGTTCGATTTCGATTCCGGGGCCGGCCTGGGCGGCGAGTTCGGGCAGCAGCTCTTTCGGCCCGCAGAGCAGCACGCGCGCTCCAAGCCGAGGCAGCAGCAACATGTTGGAGCGCGCCACGCGGCTGTGCAGAATGTCGCCCACAATGGTCACAGTGACCCCGGCCAGAGTTTCAGCCGTCACCGCTTTCACACCCGGCCGCAGGTGCGCCAGGATGGTGCGCAGATCAAGCAGCGCCTGGGTGGGATGCTCATGCATGCCGTCGCCGGCGTTGAGGACGGGCAGTCGCGTTTCCGCCTCAAGAAGCCAGGGAGCACCGGAAGAGTTGTGCCGGAGAATAATTGCCTCCACGCCCAGCGCCCGCAGCGTCAGCCCGGTGTCTTTCAGCGTCTCGCCTTTTTCAATGCTTGAAGACAGGCTCGAAACCAGCGTGGTATCCGCGCCCAGCGCCTTGGCGGCGAGCTCAAAGCTGGTGCGGGTGCGCGTCGACGACTCGTAGAACAGCAACGCAACGCGGCGCTTGGCCAGTATGCGATCGCGAGTGAGCGGGTCCTGATTTTCCAGTACGGTGGCTCGCGTGAGCAGGTGGTTGATCTCGTCCAGAGTCAGGTCCGATGCCGAGAGCAGCGATCCGGGATTATACGGGAACGGCGAGGCAGGAACTTGCGGCGGATGAATTTGTCGACGTGCCGGTGTTGCGGTGAGGTTCATGTGTTGTTCAGGTTCCTTGCTTCCCACCCTTCGCCAAGAGCGCGAAGGATGGGGCACCCAGGTTTATGCGACGGTGAGGATGCCCTAATCCACGCGCTCAACCAGCAGCACTTGTTCGTCGTTGTCCACTTCGCGAAACTTCACTTCAATAATCTCGCGGCTGCTGGTGGGCACGTGTCTGCCAATGTAGGACGCTTCGATGGGCAATTCGCGATGGCCGCGGTCGATGAGCACGGCGAGTTGCACGCGGCGCGGACGGCCGTGGTCGAACAGCGCGTCCAATGCGGCCCTTATGGTGCGGCCGGTGTAAAGAACGTCGTCGCAGAGCACTACGTCGCGGCCTTCGATCGGGATGCCGATGGCTCCCGGAGTAACCACAGGGCGGACACCCGCGGTGGAAAGATCGTCGCGGTAGAACTGGATGTCGAGTACGCCGGTGGCCACAGGATGCTTCTCGATGACTGAGATCAGCTTGCCCAGCCGTTCCGCCAGTGGAACCCCGCGGCGCTTGATGCCTACCAGCGCCAGGCCTTCGCTGCCGTTGCTCTTCTCCACAATCTCATGGGCCAGACGCACCAGGGTGCGCTCAATCTCAGAGGCGGACATCAACCGGCCCTTCACGCGCAGGCTTTGCTTAGTTTCGGCTTCGCTCATTGTTTATCTCACGCAGGATGATACGAGGGGCTGCCGGTGGAGAGCAAGTTGTGGACAATTCGGACGGAACCGACGCCATGTGCGTGAAGCGCTGAAACAAGATCGAATTGCGAGCAGGTCTAGACCTGCGGCCGGCGTGCGCGCGCCTGGAATCGCGCCCCCAGTGCTCCGCCCGCAATGGCAAAGAGAAGCAGGAATCCGGAACTCACGGCCAAGAGAAAGGCCTCCCACCCGGCGTGACCCTGCGGTGAAAGCATCCAGGCTCGATTCTGCTCCGCTTCAGCCTTCTGCTGAGCCTCGAATGAGGGCCCCATACTCGCCCACATTTGCTGCCCTACTTGATCTGTCAGATCAATGTAGGCTTTCCAATCTGCCTCAATCTGGCTGCTTTGGTGGAATACGACCCGCTTCACGAACAATGCGCCGCCGTTGGCGCTAAACGCGATCCAGGCGCCGAGCAGCCCGGTCACCAGGCCGATGCGTGCGCCTGCCCCCACCGTGATCCATGCCGGACGCTGGCTGCGCAGATACAGCGCAACAGCCAGCGCCGCTGCAGAGGACATCCAGAACAACCCCAGGTGGCCCATGGGCGAAACTCCGCTCGAGAGTAGTCCGGCCATAATCCCCAGCATCAGCACCGTCGGCAGGGCACGCTTCCAGTCCACTGTACTTGCGTCACGAATTGGCTCGTTCCACCGCTCCGGCGGCGCCTGCCCCGGCACGTTTTCCGCCGAGTACTGCAACTGCGGCAGACCACACGTGGCGCAGTAACAGCTATCAGCTTCGACGGCCTGGTTGCAGCGGATGCAGGTAATCTCCATACATCTACGAGCCTATAGCATTTCCCTGGAATTTGGGCGCGTTTGTCTGACAGATCAAGCGACGCCGGGCCTGAAGGCCATTCTTATTGGCTGCTATCTTCAGGGGCATAAATGCCCCTGCTCCCTCCGACGAACCCAATCGCATAGGCGATTATTGCGGTTCAACGGGCAGGGTCAACCGGGCCGCCACAATTTCTTCGGCGGCTCGCACAGCCTCTTCCAGCGTCATGCAAGTTGAATCAAGCAGAACTGCGTCTGAGGCCGGCTTCAGTGGCGAATCGGCGCGGTTGCGGTCCCTTGTGTCGCGCGCACGCAGGTCGCGGATTACGTCATCCGGTTGCACGCTGGGGCTGGGTCCAAGCTGGCCCTGGTGGCCCTGGCCCAACTGATCGTAGCGGCGCAGGCCGCGAACCTCGGGCGCTGCATCCAGGAAGATCTTCACGTCGGCATTGGGGAAGACCACCGTGCCGATGTCGCGGCCTTCCATCACCACCCCGCCCGCGGCGCCGAGTTGTTTTTGCAGGCGCACCATCCAAGCGCGAATGTTGGGAAACACGCTCACCCTGCTGGCTGCGTCGGTCACTGTGGGGTTGCGGAGAAGGCCGGTCACGTCCTCGTCGTCGAGAAGAACACGGTTCTCCTGTTCGCCGGGCTCGAGACGGATGGTCGTGTCGACGGCAAGCTCTTCCAACCCGGCGCTCTCATCCAAAGGGATTGCCGCCCGCAGCGCCTTCAGGCCGAAGGCGCGGTACATAGCGCCGGTTTCAAGATTGAGAAGGCCGAAGTGCCGGGCCAGGTGGCGGGCGATGGTGCTTTTGCCCGCCCCCGATGGACCGTCAATGGCGACAATTACTTTGCGCTGTGGTGAGATCGGTTGGAGCGGGCTCTCATCCGGACTCATCCGCGCTTCTTCGTCTCCTGCTTGGGACGCGTGGTGAAGCCATAGCGTTTGCTATTACCCGCTTTTGCGCCGGTGGCCAGGGCTGGCTTGCGGCTGGTCCGAGAAGGCCGTGCATCGGCCCGCACTTCCTTGCCCCGAGCGTCCTTCCCTCGCGAGTCCTTTCGGGCTACGCTGCCGTTGCGCGACAGGCTCCCGGCGCGTGCGCTGGCAGAGGCGGGCTTGCCGGCTGATTTTGATCCATTGGTGTGGCCGTTCGTGGAGTGGCCATTCGTAGAGTGGCCATTCGTAGAGTGGCCATTCGCGGAGTGACCGTTCGTCGAGTGACCGTTGCGCTTGCCCCAGGCAGGAGCGGCAGCCTTTGTGGTCCGCCCGTTAGACGTTCCATTAGTTGGGCGCACCCCGTTGCCATTCGACCGTGCGCCATTCGGCCGTGCTCCGTTGGAGTGCGATCCGTTGCCGTTGCCTGCATGCGTTCCGTTTGTCTTGGCCTTGGCAGCAGCTTTCGGATTCCAGCGCGTTGCGGAGGCAGGTCTGGAACCATTCGCCGCGCGCGCTCCCGACGTCCTTGCAGCCGAGGTTCGCGCATCCGAGCTGGCGCGGCGCACGGGGCGATTTCCGGCGGCCGGCTTGCGGTCGCGGGAGTGGGTCGCCGGGCGGCTGAAGTGCGGTCGTGCAGTAGCTGGCTTCCCATTTGAGACGGGCTTGCGGGCCGGAACTGTCCGGGCAGCGTGGACTTCCGCAGGTTTCTGCGGCTCAACAGGTGTTGGCGCGGCGGAGAAGACAGGTTTCGGCGCCTCAACCTCCGCCAACTCCTCTTCTCGTTCATGCGAGCGCAGGAAATAGGCTGAAGCCGGCATGGACGAACTGGCGTACAGCGTGGGCGGGGCTTCGAATTCCGGAAGCGTTCCCGCAACATAGAAGTGCGGCGCGTGGCCCATGGAAATGGTATGCACCTGCCGCGTGGCCACCAGGCCGCGAAGCACTTCGCGCACCTTGCTTCGCGCGGTGAGAGGAGCCAGGAACATCTCAACCTCTTCCATGCTGGCGGCGATAACGGCTTGCAGGTAGATGGATGCAAGGACTGAAATTGCAGTCACTTGTGAAGTGGATGCGCCCTCGGCAATGGCCTTCTGATAGCGCTGGCGGAGCAATTGCCACTTGGCGGCAGCGCCCGGCGCTGAAACCACCGGAATGATGCGAAGCTGCTGCCAAAGCTCGGTAATGGCGCGAAGCACCGCGGTCTCGGTCACTTCCCGGCCCAGCAACCGCTTGAGGTCGACAATGGTGGTGTCGCCCGCTTCCAGATGCTTGTACGCCTGCACGGCCAGTTGCGAAACCTGCCGCGAGCCGGTCAACTGCGGGCTGCGCCGCCAGTCGCGGTCGCCTCGAAGCGCATACACGTAGGGCAAAACCCAGCTGGCTACGACAAAGTCGGGTTGCTCCCCGGGCTGTCCCAACAGGTTAAGCCGAACCGCAACGTCATCAAGTTCCAGGCGAACCAGCAGCTCTTCTGCCAGCGCGATGTGCTTGGGATCGGGAGTGGCGTTCTGCCGCCCGGCTACGGCCTCAACAAAAGAAGGCGCGATGGAGGCTGAAAACTGCCGCCGAGGCAGAAAAAGACATAATCCGGTCTCTTCAATCCAGGTCTTGGCGTCCTCAAGCGTGAGAGCCCCATGTCCGTTTTGGCGCATCCTTTCGGCGCGCGATGCTTCCAATTGCTCTGCTGTCAAAGAAAAACCTCACTTCCAGGCTGGCGTAGCGGCCAAACCGATTACTGTGTGCTGTTCAGCCTCGCTAAAAGGTCGCCGCGCCCTGAAGGCCGCGCCGACTGAAGTGTCGCTTGGGATACTTTGTCCCTGGGGTTGGCGATTAGTTGCCGGGCAACCTCTCCTCCTGGGAGTGAGGGTTGCCGCTCTTCCTATGTTACCTGTGTTTTAGATTCGATGGAAGGCCCGCTGGATATCCTTCCAAGAATAAAGCAATGCGATTGGACGTCCATGCGGGCAACTCGTTGGGTGACTGGTCTTTGCCAGCTCCAACAGTAACCATTCCATTCGCGCCGGGTCAAGAGCAGTGTTTACTTTGATGGCGGAATGGCAGGCGATGGAAGCCGCAATGCGCGTCCGAAGCGCCTTCAAGTCCTCGCTCTGCGTCGCTTCATCGGAGGCCGCGCTGGATTGTTCAATCACCTGGGTGAGCATCCGCTCCAGTGCAGCACCCTCCAGGCCAACCGGCGCTGCTTTCACCGCAAGTGTATGAGGGCCAAAAGGTTCCACCTCAAATCCGTTGCGGTCCAGTTCCTCCGCGATTCGCGCAAAAACCACCATTTGCCAGGGTTGAAGTTCGACCAGCATGGGCATCAGTAATCTCTGGCGCTGCACTCGCTCGACTTGGCGCTCGCGCAAAATTTTTTCAAAAAGTATGCGCTCATGAGCAACATGTTGATCGATTATCCACAATCCGTCGTCCCCGGCGGCCAAAATGAACGACTCGCGGAGCTGGGCGAGGGGGCGCAGCGAACCCAGGTGGTTCAAATTAGCGGCTGACTGCTCGGCTTCGATCTGCGCGGTCGCCGTGGCTGGACTCAGCCCGTTTGCCGATTCGCCGGCAAGGGGGTAAGAACAACCGTCTATTACCGACGGCGTCCCCGGCCGGAACAGCCCTGCCGCAGCCTGACCCCAAGCCTCTCGATCCGTCCATCCGGCTGGGTTGAACCCCCGGCCGTCAAACGGCAGCTTGCCGGGAACCGGCGCCGGCAGTTTCGTAGTCAATTGAAACGGCTCGGCTTCCGGCGCGGCGGCCTGGGTGGCTTCGGCATCGGAATCGGCGGGCGGCGCGCCACCGGGTGCCCCCGGCAGAGGTGAAAAGGCTGGCGGCATTAGCGATGGGCTTGCGAGGGGCGCCGAGTCCAGCGCGGCCAGGAATCCGGCAGCCGGGCGCGCCTGGATGAGCGCCGTCCGCAGGCTGTCGCGGACAAAGTCGTGAACCAGGCTCTGCTGGCGAAAGCGCACCTCGGTCTTAGCCGGGTGCACATTCACGTCCACCTCTTCGGGTGGCATTTCCAGAAACAGCAGCACCACCGGGTAGCTGGTGGGTGGAATCACGTTTCGGTAAGCCTCAGTAATTGCGTGGATCAGCAGGCGGTCGCGAATAAGCCTCTTGTTCACAAAGATATAGATTGAGTTACGGTTCAGCTTCTGCAGCTCCGGCTTGGAATAGAAGCCGGTGAGCCGCAGCGTTCCTGGGTCCCGCGCCGGCTCGCCGGGGTCCTTCTTCCATGGAGGCGGCTCGGGGAGACCGCCGTGGGAGAGCGGAGTTTCAGCAGCCACCGGAAGCAGTTGTTCCAGTGTGTCCTTGCCGAAGATCTGGTAAATGCGTTCGGCGGTCCGTGCCACCGGCGGCGCGGAGACGATGGTGTGCGTGGCCGAAGTCAGCTCGAAGTGCTTCTCCGGGTGAACCAGCGCGTAATGCGTCACCAAGGCTGTGACGTGCGCAAGCTCCGTGCTTTCAGCGCGGAGAAATTTGCGCCGCGCGGGGGTGTTGAAGAACAGATCGGCAACCGCGAGCGTGGTTCCTCGCGGCAGGGCGGCGTCGTCTACGTGCAGAATCTTGCCGCCGGCAATCTCCATTCGTGTCCCTGCGGCCTCGTCGCCGGTAGCCGTCTCCAGCGTCACGCGCGCCACAGACGCAATGGACGGCAGCGCTTCGCCCCTGAATCCCAAAGTGGCGATAGAGAGCAGATCGTCCGCGGTGCGGAGCTTTGAAGTGGCGTGGCGCTCGAAGGCCAGCAGCGCGTCGTCGCGATTCATGCCAAAGCCGTCGTCGCTCACGCGGATCAGCCGCCGCCCGCCTGCCTCTACCTCCACGCGGATGCGGTTAGCACCGGCGTCCAACGCATTTTCCAGCAGTTCCTTCACCACCGAAGCCGGCCGGTCCACCACTTCGCCGGCAGCGATCTGATTGGCAACCTGGTCGGGAAGAATGCGGATGCGGCCCATAAGACCTTAGGGTAACGCAGGAAGGCAGGGATCAGGGATTAGGGAATAGGGAATAGGGAATAGGGATTCGGAGGAAGCAATCGGGGATGGGGAGAGGTCCATGGCTGCATTCGAAGGTAGAAATTGGCCTGATTTTCAAACTATTCCTTGAGCCAGTGTCGAAAAGCGTGAGTCAAACTCAGAGCGGCTCATGAAGTTGGAACGATAGGGCGGGCCGCGGCGTATGTCCCCCTGTGGGCCATGAGCCGAAGATTGGATTGTTGAAGCCTGTTCGCGCATGAACAGGGCTGTTCAAGAATGGACGGAAACGCGCCGGCTTGAATGCGCGCTCACTTTGTTTCAGATAGCTAACCCTAACGATCGATTCGAGAAGCAGGCAAGGATTGCGATTCAAGGATATGGCGGTTAGATTGCTGCTAAGAGCTGGCAGCGGCTTTCATTCGGAGGTCCGTGCGGCATGAAGCAGTTTCAGTCTTTTGGGCTGGATACATCGAACCAGTGTTTGCTGCGCGACGGCGCGCCCATCGATCTTGCGCCCAAGCCGTTTGCCGTGTTGCGCTACCTGGTGGAAAATCCTGGCCGCCTGATCACCCACGACGAGCTGCTTGACGCCCTCTGGCCGGAGACTTACGTGCAGCCGCAGGTGTTGCGCACCTACATGCTCGAGTTGCGCAAGGTTCTGGGCGATGACGCTTCACGGCCACGATTCATCCAGACGCTGCCCAAGCGAGGTTACCGGTTTGTAGCGCCAGTGACCGAGCGGGCGGAGGCGCACCCCAACGCCGCGGGAACGGGCGCAAGAGCGGCTGAAATTGTGGGCCGGGACGAGGAGTTGTCCGGTTTGCAGGCGCAGATCAAGGAAGCGGCCAGCGGCCAACGCCGCACGGTTTTCATCACCGGGGAAGCTGGGATCGGGAAGACCGCGCTGGTCGACGCTTTCTGCCGCCAGCTTGACCCCTCGCTGGCGGCTCGAATGGCGCGCGGGCAGTGCGTACAGGGCGTTGGCGCGACTGAAGATTATTATCCCGTGACCGAGGCTCTCAGCCAACTCTGCGCAGCGCCGGACGGGGATGTACCGTGCGCGGTTCTGTCTCGCATGGCGCCGGCCTGGCTCGCGAACGGGCGCAGATCAGAAAAGTTGGCATCCCCGGATGCACCGCAGGAGCGAATGCTCGGCGATCTTTGCGCGGCACTCGAAGAATTGGCGGCTGAAAAGCCGTTGATTCTCATCTTTGAAGACATCCACTGGGCGGACGATTCCACTCTCCACCTGATCTCGGCACTCGCTCGCCGGCGCGCACCGGCCCGGCTGGTTGTGCTCTCGACCTATTGTCCGCAAGACGGATCAATCGAGAACTCGCTGCAAGATCTCCAGCAGGATTTGCTGCGGCGGCACTTGTGCGTTGAGCTGGCGCTTGCGCGACTCAAGAGGGCTGCGGTGAGCGAGTTGCTCAGCAGGGAGTTGGGGCAGGCGGTGCTGCCGCCGAGGCTGGCTGATTTTGTTTATCAGCGCTCGGAGGGCAATCCGCTGTTTGTACTCGCCATTGTGGAGCACCTGATTGCCGAACGCATTCTGGTTCGCCGCGGCGCCGACGGCGCGGCCCAATGGCAGCAGTGTGAGCCGTTTCCCGAAATGGAAGCCGGTGTTCCCGGCCAACTGGCGCGCATGATTGAAATCGTGATTGAACAACTGAGCGAGGATGAACAGCGCTTGCTCGAAGCAGGGAGCCTGATGAACGTCGCCTTCCCGGCATGGGCAGTGGCTGCCGCGCTTGAAAAGGATTTGGCGGAGACAGAAGAAGCATGCGATGCGCTGGCGCGCCGATTGCATTTTGTGGTGCGCGCCGGACGGGATGACCTTCCCGACGGAACCAGTTCGGCATTCTATGTCTTCGCGCACGGACTCTATCGCGAAGTGTTATACCAGCGGCAGGCAGTTGCGCGGCGCGCTCGCAGGCACGTT
>Ga0302325_10019169_pt1 | contig 14397 bp, 10 predicted proteins | sample Palsa_T0_2_FD_201948 | JGI IMG/M metagenome (GOLD analysis project Ga0302325, IMG submission 201948) | Peat permafrost microbial communities from Stordalen Mire near Abisko, Sweden - Palsa_T0_2 | ecosystem: Environmental > Terrestrial > Soil > Palsa > Peat permafrost | place: Sweden: Abisko... | reverse complement strand
CTAAGTATGCCGTTTCATAAATACGCCGACGTATATCGATGCGACCACTCCCTCGCGGTCGTGGCTCCGTTCCGAGCCGCGCGCGCCAGCAAGCGTTTCCGAATACGTGGCCGAACTTCTGAAGTGGCGCACTACGCCAGGGCCTGGGGAGACCTAATTTATATTCAAAGGGTTGTCGTTCTGGATCATAAGCGTCCCGAGCGAATTCCGCCGCTCCATTGTGGAAAGCACCGTTCCCGTTCGGTTCTTTACAACGATCACGTCGGGCGACATTTCGAAAACCAGATGGAATGACGAATTGTCGTCCATCCCGTGAGGGTGCTTCTCTTCCGTCACGGTCTTGCCGGCGGCGATGCGTTTGGAAACGAGGTTATGCCCGTCGAGCGAATAGACGATGCAGTTGCCCGAGTCCGGACAATCCGCCAGCATGCTGATCTTTTTTGTGCGCATCGCCTTCTGTTTGAGGAAGTCGATGCTGAAAGATCCCGTTGAAGCGCGCAGGGAACTGTAGCCGCCACCCGGGTGAATCCACCAACCGCCGCCTTCTGATATTTGCTGCCACGAATCGGCGTTCTTAAAGAATCGGGCGGGCGGCGGAACGATGGCGCTCCTGGCAAGTTCCCATGTCAGATTCAGCGGCTTTCCGCTTGCGATGAAAACCGTTTCGGTCTTCCCGTTGTAGTCGGGTGCTTCGGCGGTTACGCGATAGGATCCGCCCGCTAACTGCACCGGCGAATTGTTAGGTAGAACGATCGTATTGCCGTCGGGGTCGCGGCGGGCGAGAATCCGCGCATGATCCGGGATCACCTTCAGAACCAGGCTGCCCGTCGAAGGGGTAAGCGCGCCATCCAGAAGCAAAGACTCGCCGGCAGCGAGGCTGCGCGATTCTTTGCGGGACTCAAAACCCGCCTTGCGCCACTCCCACGTGTAAGCGCCCGGTTCGACTTCTTTGCTAAACGATCCATCGGGTCCAATCGTGCCGATGCGCACCTGATTCTGGAACACCAGCGTCTCCGGTGGCGCGCCGGCAATCGTCAGTAGCGCGCGGCGAGTTTGCACCGGAGCGGGAAGCGCCGCAAGAACAAAATTCACTTTGTGTTGGCTGGTATCGCCCGCCCGCACATTAACGGTTTGTTCGGCATCCTGGTAACCAGGGCAAGCCAGCCGGATCGGATGGCTGCCGGTAGCCACAGGAAGAGAATGTAATTCTCCCTTCATGGGCTCCTGCAGAGGTTGGCCATCCACGGAAACAACGCAAGCGGGGGCGTTTGAAGTAATCGTCACATACGCTCCTTCCGACGCGCCCACCAGATGCACGCTGAGCGTGGGAACCGCGGAGCCATCCGCCGATTGCGGCAATGGATGGCCGCCTTTGCCTGTCTCGAGCAGGAAGCGGGCCGGGTTCGCGTCTGAACCGGGAATTTCCAAGCCAAGCTGCGGGACGGCTGCCAGCGGCGACCGGGTACCTTCCGCATTCAGAGGCGCCGCGCGCAATCCGCGGGTGGTGTAAATCGTAGCCGATCCGGCCAACGACGAGACCACTGCGCCCGCAACGGGCTGCGTCAGCAGTGGAGTGATCAACATAGGCTTCTGATTCGGCTCCACTCGGAACGAAAAGGCAAACACCAGGCGCCCTCGATCGTAAATCTTGACGGTATGCGCACCGACAGCCAGGGCTTCCTTGTTCGCCGCACCCGAGCGCAAATCGAGCGATTCCACGTCATCCAGGAGCAGCTTGCCGTTTTCTATAGAGGAATTGAGGCGCAACCGTGAAAGCATAGGCTGCAAATCGAACTTTACGGTTAGCGGCGCGCTGGCGGCGGCCACGGTAAAGCTCTTCACCTCCGGCACGTAGCCCTCGTGAAACGCCTCAACGTTGTGATTGCCCTCGCTGAGTTCGGAAGCCAGACTGAGAGACTTGCCGGCTTCGTTGAAGCTAGTCCCGGGAACGTTGGTTTCGAACACCACCACGCGGGTCCGCCCCGCGCGTTGCGGATTCACCGCCGCATGCACGCGTCCATCGGCCGAATTCCCGGCGGAAGCCGCCGAGGATCTTGGTTTATTGAGGAGCGAATAAACACCTGCGACCACAATGAGCGCCAGCGCTGCTATCGCCGCGATTCCCCAAACAGGGCCTTTAAACTCCGCGTCGTTTAGAACGCTCTGCAGCGCCTCCGGCGTGCGCAGAGGGTGCTCTGCGTGACGCGGCGGCGCGGAAGCAGGCCGGCGTCTGCCAATCGCTATGAGAGCGGCCGGCATTGCGCCTTCTGCCGAGGCTCCGTCAGGCGCGTCAGCCGGCGTTTCGCCCGCAGGAGGGGGAATCGTGGAAGGAGCCGCAAACAGCCGGGGTTGTCCTGCGTCTGCGGAAAGCGGAACGGAGGGTATACCAACCTCCGTTCCCGCCGGCGACGCCGCAGCTTGCCCAACTTGCGCCTTGATGCTACCCAGAAGCTGGGTCAGCCGGTGCTCGTTTGGATACTGCGCCAACCCTCGCTCGATCAGTTGTTGAGCGTCCGAAAGATGTCCGTCGGCCTGATAATTGCGGGCGGCGGCTAGGATGTTGGCGACGATGTCCTGCCGGCGATGATCGTCCAGAATCGACAACAGGCTGCGCGCAACCGGATCGGTTGGTTCCAGGTCCAATGCTTCCTTTACCAGCGGCTCCCCAGCGTGCCAATCATGGGCCATGAGCTCGCGCGCCTGTGCCACCAAACCGCTCAATAGGGCGGCGCGCGCGATGTAGTTGCGCGGATCCAGCCGCTCGGCTTTGCGTAAAGCCTCCAACCCGTCTTGAAAGTTGCGGGCAGCGCATAGCTCCTGGCCTTCTTTCAGCAGAGCGTTCGCCTCGGCGCCGCGCTTGACACCCTCCTCGGCTAGCGATTGCAACTGTAGCAGCTCACGGTCGTCCGGAAATTCGCGCAAAGCTTCGCTCACCACGCCGCCGGCTTGCGAATACTCGCCAAGATTGAAGTGCGCGTCTATGTGCTCGACCCAGTGGGCCTTGGCGTCGGCTTTGGCCTGCTCTTCTTTGCGCCGCGCCAAACGCTCCAATTCGGAGTCGAGACCCGGGAAAAGAGGGTAGATGTTGCGTAGGATATCCCATTGCCCCGCGGCGTCGTCAAACTGCGCTCGCTCCTCGTGCTGGCGCGCCCGGCCGACAATGGCGTTTACCAAGTCGCGGCGGTCGCGAATTAGTTTGAGCGCCGACCGGAAATGCGCTTCGTTCGGATACTTCTCAATCGCTTCTTTGAGGATGTCGCATTTTTTTTCCAGATCCGGCTCGGCATCCACCCGCCCGCTGACTCCGGCGATAGCGGCCGATTGTTCCTGCCGGCGCACCTCCTCAGCTTCGAGTTGCAGGGCTTGAAACATCGGGTCGCCCGGATGCTGGTTCAAGTGCTCTTCGCAAATTTCCAGGGCGCGGCCCACATTGCCCTCCAGCAAATGTTTGCGTCCTTCGTCGTAAGCCTGCCGCGCACCATCGCGCTCGCCGCGAACCTGCTCATAAAGGGTTTGGCATTGCTCGTCCAAATCGGCCGAGCCGGGCAGGAACTTGCGCAAAACCGGCGCGGTCGCCAAGGCTCGCTCCAGGCAAGTCAGCGCGTTGCCGATCTCTCCGGCACGGTATGCGGCGGCGGCGCTGTCATAAAGCCGCTGCTTTTCTTCGCGAACCTTGCCGATCTCCTGTTCCGTTTGATCGATTTCGGCAAGCATCTGCCGCGCGTGCGTGTTCGAGCTATCCAGCCGCAGCACTTCCTGCAAACCCTGCCGAGCCTGGCTAAACTGATTGCCCTCCAGTTGCTCACGCACGAACTGAAACCAATCTTCCACCTGGCGTTCGGTGCGTAAGCGTTCAATCTGCTCTTTCATCGCCTTCGCATCGCTGTTCTCGGGCTCGATGGCGAAAATGCCCGCGATCTTCTGCAATGCCAGCGGATATTCTTCCTCTTCCATGCGGACGCGAGCGTTTTCGAGCAGCTGCCGGATATTTTTTTGGCGCAGCGCTTGTTCAATTTGTGCCCGCAGCGCCGGCATATCCGCCTCGCTATGACCTTCGGATTCCAGCTCGGTGAGAATTTCCAGCGCGAACTCGTCGTCGCCTTCACCGTGGGCTTTCTTGACGCGCTCGATCCGCGGCTGAATCTTGGAACGCTCAAAGCGCTCGATTGGCTCGCTCCGCGCCGCTTTCTCCAACGTTTCGCCAAATTCGCGCGCTTGCGGGAACCGGTGAAACGGTTGCTTCGCCATGGCCTTATGTACCGTGCGGCTCACCATTTGGTTGACAGCCGGGTTGATCTCCGCGGCGGCTGCCGGAATTTCGCTGCGGATCGCCTCAATCGCCGCCACGTCGCTTTCCCGCGCAAACGGTTGGCGCCCCGTCAACCCTTCGTAGCACACCACACCGAGCGAAAAGATGTCGGACAACGCTGTCGCCGGCTTCAGGTCCAGTTGCTCTGGCGCCCGGTAAAGCAACGTGCCTTTCCGCCCAGTGATCGGCAGCCCGGAGCTCTCACGGCCTACCCCCAAGTCGAGGATCTTGACCGTCTCATCCTCCATCACGAAGATGTTGCTGGGCTTGATGTCACCGTGAATCAGCCCTTGCTCGTGCGCCGCCTGCAGGCCGCGGGACGCCTGCAAAACGATATCGATCGCGCGTTCGCCCGTCAAAGGCTGCCTTATATTGGCCAAAGTCGCGCCAGACAAAAGCGGCATTACGAAATAAGGGCGCTGCTCGCCCTGAAAAATCCAACTGCCGGTATCGAGAATTTCGACGATATTGGGATGGCTGAGACGAACGAGTAACGCCCCTTGGCCGTTGAAACAATCGAGCCGCCCGTCCGGCCAAAGCGCCTTTAAAGCGACAAATCGTTTCGTTACATTGTCATAGGCTCTATAGACCACGCCCATTCCGCCTTCACCCAACGGTCCGTCCGTAATTTCATAGCGGCCGCTGACGGTGAAAGGCTCAGAAAGACGCGAGGTCATAGGTTTGACGGGGAACAGGCCCGAACACCCGATTTTAATGGACTTGTCAGGTTGGGCGCAATGGCGTCCCGTAAGGGTACAACTTCCGTTGATCCCCCTAGGCACGAACATTAAGTCGAGTTTAATGTCCAGTTCAGGAGTTCTTCACGTAGTTTTGGGACTATACTCAATGAAAGCACAAAGTGCTATCACCGAAATTAAAGGAGAATACGCTAAAATGAAGAAGTTTATGATCGCCGCACTGAGCCTCTCGCTCCTGTCCGGTTCCGCTCTTATGTTCGCCCAGAACTCAACAGACACCGCCACCAAGTCCACCAAGAAGGCGCACAAGAAAAAGGCGAAGAAGACCACCGCAACCGACACAATGTCGACCCCCAAGTAAGAGCTTTATTGCTAGGTTGTTAACGATTTTAACGCGGCTCGCATTCCTTAGGGAGTGTGAGCCGCGTTTGATTTTCTGGCCTCCAACACGGTTCGCGCCGTTTTAGGAGCGCAAAGGGCGCGAATGGGCGCCGCGAAACATGGAAAGAAACCTTAGCTTTGAGCGCGGCAACACTGAGATCGCGCCCGTTTTGCGCGGTTGCTCAATTGGGGCGCTGGGGCCGAGTTTCGCTCGGCCGGACAATCGCCGGTCGCGGCGGTCTGTTGGACTTGCGCAAATCGAGAACCAGCCGCATAACCAGGTTTTCAATTTGGTCCCGAGCCGTCAGGAATTCTTCCTCGGACTTTCCCATCGGATCTTCCACCGTCCACTCAAGGACCTCTATCGGCAGGCGCGTGGGCAGTTTCCGGCCGCTGATATTGACGATGAGATCGAAGCCTGAGAGTGCCACCTCCTCCAGATCCTTGGGGAAATGAGTTTCGAGGCTGATATTCTTTGCCTCCATCACTTTCTTGGTAAGCGGCTGTATAATCGAGGCCGGGGCGAAGCCCGCGCTCGCCACTTCCATCACGTCGGATCCATACTTTCGGGCAAAACCCTCCGCCATTTGGCTTCGGACTGAGTTGCCGATGCAAAGAAAGAGAACTTTTCTCACCTATCAACCAGTCTAGCGCCACACTGCGCTTCCCGATCAGCATGAGGCGCGTGGACGACCAAATGACACCGATCTCTAGCGATGTTAGAGTAAAGAAAATCAAAACCTTTTTCTTCACGCTTCTCGAGTCTATCGGCAGGGGATAGTCCAGTCGAAAGCAATAGTGAGACCTAAAACCCCTTCGCATGCAGATCCACACCGATACCCTCTCCGATGTCGCGCGCTACATCGAGCGGGAAAAGAAGAAAGATCTAACCGCCCAGGAACCGAAATTTGACGCGTTGATGCGTTATTTCAAGAGGTTCCGGCCTATCACTCCCAGTCTCAGAATGCTGGAGGTGGGAACCGGGATGGGCTGGGTGCCAATCATCGCCAAGAAACGCGGGCTGAACTTGCGCGGACTGGAGATCAGTCCCATGTTGGTGGAGGCCGGCAAAGAGTATGGGCGACAATACGGCGTCGAACCTGATATCGTCTTAGGAAACATCGAAGATTACGACATTGGCGAGAACAGTTACGACATCATCATTGCCAATTCGGTCTTCGAACACATCGAATATTGGCGCCCCGCGCTCAAGACTATGTATACCGGCCTCAAGCCCGGCGGCTTGCTATTCTTCGAATCCACCAATAAGTTCAGTTTGAAATCAGGCGAGTATTCGCCGTTGCCCATTTATGGTTGGCTGCCGAACTGGCTGCGCTATCGGTTCCGCCAGAAAGTTCATGGTGAGGACATCATGAAGAACGGCATTGATTTCCACCAGTTCACCTATTGGACGCTACGGCGGGCTTTTCGCAAAACTGGTTTTTCCAAGTGGTACGACCGGGTTGACTTGGTTTATCCGGAAGATATTGAAGACCCGAAAAAACGCGCGGTGCTAAAAGCGTGCAAGCGCTACCCGCTGCTCAAGCATTTGGTGTTGACGTTCTTTGAAGTGACAACCTTTGTCTGCGTTAAGTGATCCGTTGCGTAATCTTATCCACAAATCGTCGGTGAACGCTATCGCTCGCGCTGAGTTCGGGGTGGAAGGTAGCCACCATGTGTCTACCCTGCTCCGCCAGTACGGGCGTACCCTGGTACACCGCTAACACCTTGACTTGTTCCCCCACCCGCCGAATGATCGGCGCGCGAATGAACACCGCCTCTGTCGGCTCGCCTGCCAATACAATTTGTGCGATGCGGCTGTCAATCTGTCGGCCGTAGCCATTGCGCTCCACAGTCAGATCCATCAGGCCGAGTGAAACTTGAGTAGGATTAAGAACCTCCGTCGCCAGCAGAATGGCACCCGCGCACGTACCAAAGATCGGCTTGCGCGCGCCAAATTCGGCGAGGGGCCGAAACAACCCCTCTATGTCGAGCAGCTTGAGCATCGTTGTGCTTTCGCCGCCGGGGATCACCAAGGCATCGACGCCGTCGAGTTCCGCCGCCGTCCGAATCTCGACCGCCTGGGCGCCGGCACTCTCAAGCGCGCGGCAATGCGCCTCGAAATCGCCTTGCAGCGCCAACACGCCCACCCTGGGTTTGGTTACCATCCGCGGGTCTGCATCAGTTCCGCTTCCGGGATCTTGGTGATATCAAGTCCGGGCATAGCTTCGCCCAGTTCCTCGCTCGCTTCCAACAGCTTGGCCGGATCCTTGTAATAAGTGGCCGCTTTGACGATCGCTTTCGCACGCTTCTCTGGATCGGACGATTTGAAAATACCGGAACCGACAAACACCGCCTCGGCGCCAAGCTGCATGACGAGCGCAGCGTCTGCCGGCGTCGCAATGCCACCGGCGGAAAAGTTCGGCACTGGCAGCTTGCCATGCTCGGCAACCCACTGCACCAATTCCAGCGGAGCCTGTAAATTCTTTGCTGCGTGGAACAGCTCATCTTTGCCAAGTACCGTGAGCTGTTTCATTTCCTTGACGATGGTGCGAATGTGCCGCACCGCTTCCACGATGTTGCCGGAACCCGCTTCGCCCTTGGTGCGAATCATGGCCGCGCCTTCGCCAATGCGCCGTAGCGCTTCGCCTAAATTGCGCGCCCCGCAAACGAAAGGCACTTTATAATCGTGCTTATCGACATGGTGCTCTTCATCCGCGGGTGTGAGCACTTCGCTTTCGTCGATATAATCGACCCCCAGCACTTCCAGAATGCGCGCTTCGGTGAAGTGGCCGATGCGAACTTTGGCCATCACCGGAATCGTAACGGCATGCATGATCTCGCGAATCACCCGGATCTGCGACATCCGCGCCACGCCGCCATCTCTTCGTATATCGGATGGAACGCGTTCCAGCGCCATCACGGAACAAGCGCCGGCGCGCTCGGCAATCACGGCTTGCTCGGCGTTGACGACGTCCATGATGACGCCGCCTTTCAGCATTTCGGCAAGACCGACTTTTAAGCGGAATTGATCGGTTTGGAAGTTCATTGACGGTATTCTCCTTGGCATTTTCAAACAAGCGCGGCGACGGGTTCAAGCGGCGCCGCAGTGGCAAACGAAGCGAGTTCGGCGCACGCCGCCTCGCCTAGAATTTTGAGACCTTGGACGATTTCGGCGGGGCTCACACCGCCGAAACTCAGACGAAACGCGCGCGCATGTGGGCGGCGCGCAGAAAAATAATGGCCCGGCAAAAAATCGACTCCCCGTTGCGTGGCGCGCCGCAACAGCGATTCTGTCAACAGCGGCGCGGGCATCTCTACCCACAAACTCATGCCGCCGCTTGGCCGGGTGAAGCGCGAGCCTTCCGGCAAAAATCGCGCGCAAGCTTCCAGCACGCAACTCAGCTTTTCGGCACCCGCCACCCGTGTCCGCTCCAGATGCCGTGTGAGCTCACCCGATTCGGCAAAGCGCAGCAACACCGCTTGCGAAAGTTGATCGGAATGCAAATCGCTCAACTGCTTGGCTTCGGCCAACCGCGCAATCACCGGTTGCGGCGCAATCACCCAACCCACCCGCAGGCCGGGGAAAGAGACTTTCGAATAGCTGCGCAGCAGAATGCTGTTGCCCGATTCATCCAATTCCTTAAGTGTGGGCACTGGGCCGCCTTGATAGCGCAGTTCACTGTAGATATCGTTTTCGACCAGTACAGCCCCGTATCGCTGCGCCAGTCCAACAATGCGTTTACGGCGCTCAAGCGACAGCGTGGCGCCTGTCGGGTTCTGGAAGCTAGGAGTGACAACAAGCAGACGCGGCCGGTATTGCTGCAACACTTCTTCCAGTAGCGCCGGATCAATGCCCTCCGCGTCCATCGGTATGCCAATTACGTTGGCTCCCGCGCGCGCGAAAACCCGCACCAAACCGTGGTACACCGGATCTTCCATCGCGACGCCATTCGCCGCGCCCCGATTTTCGCCAAAAAACAAACGCGCCAAAAGATCCAGCGCTTGCTGGCAGCCATTCGTAATGATGAGATCGTCGCTCGAGCGGGCGATCCCTGACGCAACCGCTTGCTCGATCAGGTAGCGGCGCAGCGGTGGATGACCATGGGGTGAGCCAAGCTGGAGAATCTGCGCAGCGTCGGGACCGTCGACGACGTCTTTCGTCAAGCGCCGAAACGAAGCCAGCGGAAAAGCATCTTGTGCGGGACGGGAATTCGCAAAACTGATTTGAATCTTAGGAGTCGGCGGAGCAGCGCTTTCCAGCGGCGGAAGCAAGCTTTCCCAATCGGTCCGTTCGGTGCGTTGCGGTCTTGTTATCTTAGCGATAAAACTGCCTCTCCCGACGTGTCCTTCCAGAATGCCCGATTGTTCCAGAACTGCGTAAGCAGCCGACACGGTGGTTCGGTTCAGGCCAAGGTGGCCAGCCAATTCGCGAGTGGCTGGCAGCTTCTCACCGGATTGGATGGCGCCGGAATCGACCATCGAACGAATGCCATCGGCCAATTGCTTGTAGATAGGCGTCTCCGCGTGATGATCCACGATAATTTGGGATAGGTCAGCCAATAAATGAAGTCTACCAGATTGGATGGTCAATTGGACTGGCGTTCCTCACAATGGTGTCAGACTCCTCAATTCCCGAATTGCGTTTCGATGACACCAACGTGCTGGTGTATATGGTTTTGAGAACGACTCGTCCAAGAAGAACGTCGACCACGCGGCCATTCGCGCGGCTGTTGATAAGGCTGATCGGGCCAAGATAACACTCTGAGACGCTCTCGTTGTTATCGCAGCGGAGCCACCGTACTTTACACGACGACTTGAACGACAAGCAGGAAATTCTCGGCGTTCGAATCAGCAATCCTTTCCCAGCGTAATCACTTTCGTGGGCAAGATAGGCTAGAGCAGTAGACCATGTTGCGGCAAACTTTACCCTTACTGCTTCTGCTCACTCTCGCGGCGGGGCTTTTTTCCCAACGGAAGAAGAACGAAGAACCGAAACCGCAGGTTCTGCCTTTGCCGCCTGAATTGCCTATGGCCCTCGCGGCCGAAACCGAAACGCTGGATTTCCACATTTCGCCGCTCCTGCACTCCGGCGGCTTGGCCGCGCAAATCCGCCAGAGTCTCGGCGATTTGATTCGAGACACTCACGGCGAAACCATCGTGAAGCTGCGGGCGTTTGTCGCCGGCGCCGGCGATGCGCGCCGCGTGCAAGCCGAAGCAGCCGATCTTTTCACAGAGCGCAAATTGCCGTTGCCCGTTTTAAGCGTTCTGCAAGTCGGTGCTTTGGGCGATGAAGCGGCCAAAGTTGTGATTGAGGCAGTGGTTTCAACACACAAGCCGGTCAATCCGCACGGCTTGGCTTTCGTCGCGGGGCAGACCGGTGCATCGCTCAAGGACGCCGTTGAAAAACTCGCCGGCAGCGTGAAAGCGGCAGGCATTGCGCCCGAGAGCCTACTCACAACGACCTGCTTTACCTCGATGATTGAAAACTACGGAGCCACGCGCGCCAGCCTACTCAGCGTATTTCCGAACACGTCGGTCAATTTAGTGCAGGCATTGCGCGATCCGCCGAACGATGCGAGCATGTGTGAAGCGATTGGGCAGCTTTCGCAAACGCCCGCCAAAGAAGTGATTTGGTTGAGCGACAACCGCACTACGCTGGTGAGCTCGCGCCGGCTGATTTTCACCGGCATGCAACTGACATTCGGCAGCTTTCTGGATGACGCGCAGCAATCGTTTCAGCGTTTGGAACGCGCGGCGAGAACGCTGGGCGCGACTGAGTTAGCGGTCGAAGTGAACGCGTTTTCGCTCAATGTTTATGCTGGTTCGGCGCTACGCAAGACCACTTCGTTTCCGCCGAGTACGTTTACCATTCAGCGGGTGGAAGGATTGCCTGCCGTTGACGCTTCGGCAGGAATAGAAGCCGTGCTGGCGCCGGATGTACCCATGCCGGCAGAACATTAAAATCAACAAGGCAGGCAACACTTAGTACACCACTTCAGAACTTCGGTCGCGTATTCGGAACCGTGGGGCGGACCTCCCGGTCAGCCTCCTTCGGCCCACCAATGACAATGAAAACCCTGCGACAACGCACAACCTCTAGCCGAGCCGCGACTGCGAAGGAGCGGTAACGAGATGTTCCGGCCGGTCTTTCAGGGGCGTGGTGTTGCCGCTATACATTAGCGCATTTTATGAAAGGTACTTAGTAACAACAATGGCGAAGATACTGGTAACGGGCGGCGCGGGATACATTGGGTCGCATGCCCGCCATTTTCTAGAGAAAAGCGGCCACACGGTGGTGGTGCTTGACAATTTGGAACGCGGCCATGCGGACGCAGTGCCGCGAGGGATGTTACGGCAGATGGACTTGCGGGATACGGCAGGAGTCAAGAAGGTGCTGCGCGACGAAAAAGTTGATGCCGTGATCCACTTCGCTGCCTACGCATACGTGGGTGAATCGACTGAAAAGCCGGAGATGTACTTCGCGAATAATGTGGGCGGGTCGCTTTCGCTGTTTGAAGCGATGCTGGAAACGGGCGTGAAGTACGTGGTGTTTTCCTCGACGTGCGCGACTTATGGCGCGGTGGACAAGTCGCCGATTACCGAAGACCAGCCATTTGCGCCGATTAATCCCTACGGCGAATCGAAGGTGATGGTAGAGAAGATACTCGAGTGGCTGGACCGCTTCCGGGAGTTGCGGAGTGTGCGGCTACGTTACTTCAACGCGTGTGGATGCGAGCCCGGCAGCGGGTTGCGTGAGCGGCACGATCCGGAGACCCATTTGATTCCGCTGGTTTTGCGGGCGGCACAAACGGGCGTGCCGGTGACGGTTTTTGGTAACGACTATCCGACGCCGGACGGAACCTGTATCCGCGACTATATTCATGTGAGCGATTTGGCCGAGGCGCACATTTTAGCGGTAGAGTATTTGCTCAAGGGCGGGCGGTCGGATTCATTCAACCTCGGAACGGGCAGGGGCCACTCAGTGAAGGAAGTCCTCTCGGCCGTGGAGCGAGTCAGTGGGCGGATTCCGCCCCACCGAATAGGCTTGAGGCGGGAAGGAGATCCGCCCAATTTAGTGGCGGACGCCGGCAAGGTTCAGAGGGAATTGGGCTGGCGCGCGACGAGGACCGATTTGGACGGTATTGTACGGGATGCATTATCCTCGCAGAGTTCCTCCGTGAACTCCTGATCCCGAGCGCACGTGAACAAGCTCTTTTTCACCCGCACTCACGCTATACTAATGACTCCCGAAAACGCTTGGAGGTTTGAGAATGCGTCTATCGACTCGTATCGGCGCCGCGTGCGTCTTGTGGGCTCTGGCCGCCCCTGCATTTGCTCAGGATTATCTTGACGACGTCGTCGAACATGCTCGCAAAGAGTTCAACGTGCCGGGCATTGCTGTCGTCGTCGTGAAAGACGGCAAGGTGGTTTCCGAGAAAGGTTACGGCGTGCGCCGCTTGGGCGATGCTGCTCCCGTCACGCCGCACACCTTGTTCGGCATCGCCTCAAACACCAAGATCTTTACCTCCGCCGCGCTGGCTATGCTCGTGGACGAAGGCAAACTCGCTTGGGACGACCGCGTTGTGGACCGCCTCCCCAGCTTTCAGATGTCCGATGCCTACGTGACGCGCGAGATGCGCATCCGCGATCTGCTTTGCCATCGCAGTGGCCTGCCCTTGGGCGGCGGCGATCTCATGTTCTGGCCGCAGACCGATTTGACCTCCGATCAGGTCAACTACCGCCTGCGCTTCGTGCCACTTGAAACCAGCTTCCGCAGCGCCTACGCCTACGACAATATTCTTTACAATGTGGCCGGCTCGGTGATCAAGGAAGTCTCCGGCCAGCCATGGGCTGCCTTTATCAAGGCTCGCTTATTTGGGCCGCTCAACATGCGCGACAGTAAGACGAGCATCGGCGATATCGACGACTCAACCGACGTCGTCGCGCCGCACGCAATGGTAGAAGGCAAGCTGCAGCCCGTCGCGCACAGTCTTCTCGACAACAACGCGCCGGCCGGCGCGATCGTTTCGTCGGTAGACGACATGAGCCGCTGGGTCGTCGCGTTGCTCAACAAAGGCGATCTCGGCAACGGCAAGCGGCTCTTCAGCGAGGCGCAGGCGCGCATTCTATGGACGCCATTAACGATCCTCCCCATCGGCGAATCGCCGGCCGAGACCGTCGAGTCGCAAGCGCATTTCGCCGACTACGCCATGGGTGAAGTCCTGCGCGACTATCGGGGACACCTGCTCGTTTTTCACACCGGCGGCCTGCAAGGCATGGTCAGCATTGTCGCCATGCTGCCTGAGCTGCATGTCGGCATCGTCGTTCTCACCAACCAGGAGTCCGGTGCGGCGTTCCAATCCATCGCCTACACTGTGCTCGACCATTACCTCGCAGCGCCGCCGAAAGACTGGGTCGCCGCGATGGCTAAAGTCGTCAAACGCCACATGGAGGAAGCGGAGAAGACAGTGAGCGCGGCTGCCTCCAAGCGCGACGCCTCGTCGAAGCCATCGCTTCCGCTCGACTCCTATGTAGGGCGCTACCGCGATCCCTGGTATGGAGATGTGGTGGTCGAGAAGACCGCAGACGGCTTGCAGATTCGATTCACCCACTCACCCAAATTGACCGGCCGGATGGAACACTGGCAGCAAGACACATTCGTCGCTCGCTGGAATGATCGCTCCTTGCTCGCCGACGCCTACATCACCTTCTCACTCAACCCCGACGGCGGCATTGACAGCGCAAAGATGAAACCCGTCTCGCCGCTCACCGACTTCAGTTTCGACTTCCAGCATCTGGCCTTAAAGCCAGTGGCCAAAGATGCGCCGCCGTACTGAGTCGCCCGCGCTCAGAGGTACAAGTTTTTGGGCCACTCCGCCACCGGCAGCTTCCGCCGAATCGACATTCGCGTCCACTCGATCCACGCGACCGGCCACAGACAGGAGAACACGAGCCAGGACCAGCGGAGCGCATCCGTCCCGAAGGGCAACACCACAATGCCGAATA
>Ga0302325_10019168_pt1 | contig 14398 bp, 7 predicted proteins | sample Palsa_T0_2_FD_201948 | JGI IMG/M metagenome (GOLD analysis project Ga0302325, IMG submission 201948) | Peat permafrost microbial communities from Stordalen Mire near Abisko, Sweden - Palsa_T0_2 | ecosystem: Environmental > Terrestrial > Soil > Palsa > Peat permafrost | place: Sweden: Abisko... | reverse complement strand
CATCACCATGCCGAAGCAGTGGTAGAACGGCACCGGGATGCAGATCTTGTCGTTCTCGGTGTAGTTGCAGAGCTCACCGACGAAGAACCCGTTGTTCAGGATGTTGTGGTGCGACAGGGTCGCGCCCTTGGGGAAGCCGGTGGTCCCCGAGGTGTACTGGATGTTGATCGGCTCGTCGGCGCTCAGCTCGATGGCGTCGAAGGCCGCACGGCCACTGTTGTCGAGGGCACTGTTGTCGAGGGCACTGTCGTCGAGGGCACTGTCGTCGAGGGCCTGACGTCCGGCGTCGAGCAGGGCCGTCCAGGCGTCGGTGCCAAGCAGGACGACCTGCTCAAGGCCGGCGCAGCGGGGCCTGACCTCGGAGATCATCGCGGCGTAGTCGGAGGTCTTCAGCCGCTGCGCGGCGATCAGCAGCCTGGCGCCCGACTGGTTGAGCACGAACTCAAGCTCGCTGGTCCGGTACGCGGGGTTGATGTTGACGCAGATCGCACCGATCTTCGCCGTGGCGTACTGGGTGAGCACCCATTCCGCGCAGTTCGGCGCCCAGATGCCGACCCGGTCCCCCTTCTCGATTCCGGCTTCGAGCAGCCCGAGGGCGAGCGCGTCGACCTCCAGGGCAAGCTCGGCATAGGTCCACCGACGCCCGGCAGGCACGTCCACCAGGGCCAGGCTGTCGCCGAACCGGCTGGCCGTCCGATCCAGGTTCTCCCCGATGGTGTCGCCGAGCAGCGGCGTGCCGCTTGTCGCCGACGCGTAGCTCTTCTCCCCCATGCCCTGCTCCTGCTCCCATCGCCCTCGCCGCTGAGATCGCTGGGTACCAGCATGGCCGACGACCTGGCGGGTTACAAGGACGAACCGGAAATCACGGGACCGACCGGGCCGATCGGTGCCTGCTGCTTGTTGCCTGTTGATGGTTGCCTCGAGGCGCGCCGCGGGATTTAGCCGTGCAGCACGATGAGTTTGACGGCGAGGTAGATCACGACGACCAGGATCATCAACACGACAAGGACAAGAGCGGCCGTGGTCCTGGGGAACGGCAAGACACCGTCACCGGACGGGGCCCGGTTGCGCAGCCCGCCGGGATTGACCGGCGGGGCGGTCGGCTCGCGGCCGGGTCGTCCCCAGTTCCACGGCAGCAGCCGCGCCACGCTATTGCGTCCCTGGCTGAAGTGCACCGCATGGACGGGGAAGCCATTGGCTCGCCGGATGGCTTGGGTGACCTTGTTCCTGACATGCTCGTGATTACGGCGGTCGGTCTTCCTGACCACCGCCTGTTCAAGGGCCGCGGTTGGCCGGTAGCCCGACTGGTCGAACACCCGGTCGATGTCCGACCGGGTGAGCCGTCCATCGAAGGCGATGTCAAGCACCCGCATCAGCTGCCTGACCTGCGCTTCCCAAGCCTCGGGGTAGACGTACTCGCACACTGACACGAGGTAGCCACGGCTGGCGAGTGATTGGCCGGGGTCTTCACCACGCTCGCGCAGGTACTTGAGGGCACAGTCAAGCACGATCGGCCCGTGTCTTGGCTGTAGTGCCTGCACCGCCACGCCCTTCATGACCAGGTCGAGCGGTTCGGATGCGTGCGTACCCTGCGCGCGCAGTCCGGCGAGCAACGTGTCGCCGCGACTGCCTGGTCGCGACGCGTGAACGAGGAAGTAGGCAAGCCAGTCAGCCGCGGCGAACCTGGCAAGCGCCGACCGTAGCGAGGTGTGCAGTGGGATGCCCGCGCACTCCTCGACCGCGCAGTAGCCGGCGTAGGTGAGCGCGGGGCCGAAGGCCACCGGCAGCAGGACGTCATAGAGATCGGCCTTGAGCGCCGCTGACAGCCGCTCGTCGTCGACAAGCAGGCGGGCGCGGCGGATGCGGCGCTGGTAGTCGAGTTGGTCATCGACCGGCTTGGCGGGTGCGTCCTCGCCCGCCAGGTAACGGCGCAGGCGCTTGATCGCACGCCTGATGGCGGGCTGGTCCGCTATTTGCAGGCTCGCGCCAAGCTCGTCGAGCGTCGTCGCGATGTCCTTGTCCCTCGGCAGGTTACCGACCATGCGGCGGATGTCCGCCGCGCCGAAACGCGCCGGGCTGACCTGCTCGGCAAGCAACGCCGGGGCCAGGCTCTTCACGTCCTTCAGCCAGTCCTGGTAGAGCAGTGCCGGGTCTTCCGTGACGTGGATGTCTTCGGGATGACCCCATTCCACCAAGAAGTCCTCGGCTCGGGGCCGACCATCGGCCAGTCGGCCGACGACCCGCGCCGTGCCTAGGAAGAACAGCCGCAGCTTCAGTTCCTGGGAGGTACTGCCCGCCCAGGTCGCGGCGGACATAGCCGCGCGCATCCCATAGGGGAGCAGCGCCATCACCGTGTCGATGAAGCGCAGCCGATCGGCAACGGGGACGTCGTCGGCACCAAGGATGCAGACCTGACGGCCGGTGAGCAGCAGCGTCGCCACCTGTTCCGCCAGCCTGCGGACGGGTCCCCTGCTGACGATCGGCGCCGGAACCGCCGGCAGGGCGAGCGCGACCGGGCCGACTTCCGCCGGTGGGAGCTGTATCTGGTCCACGGCCTGAACCAGGCTCAGGTAGCCCACCATGTGTTCGGCCTGCTCCGCGTACCGGACCAGGTCCGCGTACCGGACGCAGAACAGGCGGACGAACACGATCTCGCGGCCGACGGCGTCCCTGCGGCTGCGGCCGTCCGCCTCAGGACCGGCCAGGGCGACCTCGTGGACCCCAAGTGCGATGTACTCGGGTTCGTGGTTCGCGTCTGGGATCCAGCTCACCGTGTACTGCGGGAAGCCATCGAGCTCACCCGGGGAGTAGCGGGTGATGGTCTCGGCGAAGTCCAGGGCACGCAGCGGCCCCTTGCTGCACCGCAGCACGTGGTAGCCGGTCTCGTGCGCGTCCTTACCCCACAGGGCCCACTCGGCAAAGAGGGCCGACCTGGTGCCAGGCGCCGCGCCGCCCGCCACGATGTCTGGTCGTGTGGGACCGGCTGGCCGCAACTGCCCGACGGGTCCGCCGACCGTCCGGATCATGTCCCTGTCGTCCACCTATCCTGCCGTCCTCGCCAATTGCCTGCCTAGCCAGATGATGGGCTCAACGACGTTTATCGACCGAATATCCCCTCGTATGCGGGGATCATCGTCCGGCGTTGTTCGTGGGATGTGCTGCTGGTAGTCCCGCAGATCAAACACGCCGGTAAATGGGTCAACGTAGAAGCCGATCGCAGAGCTGACAAAATACCTGATCTTGCTCCGATCGAACGTCTGCTCAAGCAGCGGGAGCACTCGGTGCGCGGTCTGCGTCTTCGACAGCCTGCACAGCTTGGCGAAGAATTCTCGCGCGTCCGCCTCGGGTACCCGGGGGAAGTGTGGCGGGTCGATATCGTGCTCCACCATCCGCATCCGCATCGCCGCGTCCAGCATGCGATGCTCATCGAATTTCGTAATGCAGACAGCCACGTGGTGCGGCAGCTTCCCGTACGGCTTCAACTGGCTGTCGAGCTCGGTAAGCACGCCAAACGTGTGCTCGTAGGCGTCGCCCACCTCGAAGTCCCGCACCGGGTCGTAGAAGAACAAGATCCCCGTGCTGTTCTCCAGGTTGGCTATGAACTGCCTGGTGACGTCGCGGCCCTGAGACCTGTTGGCCTTTGCCACCTCGCCCTGGGCATCGACCACGTGCAGCGGGATCACGAGGTTCTTAGGCCTGCGGCGCGGGCCGTACCAGTGCCACTCCTGGATCGCCCGGGGCATCGTCCCCACGAGGGACCAGCTATATTCCTGCAGGTTAGTGGTGGCCTTTGGGAAAACCCTCTCGTTGACAAGCGTGTGGGTAAGCGACACAAGCCGCTGCGTGGACGGGTCATCCTCGCCACGCAGGCGCCAGTCGCTGTCGGTTTTCTGGTCGACAAGCGCGGTGTGCAACGCCGCGAGGAAACTTGTCTTGCCGGTAGCCGTCGCGCCCCACAGCGTGATTCCCTTGTTCATTACCACCTCGCGGGGCGGCCGCAATGGCTCCAGTCCGGGCCGTCCGATCCGTGCACCCGGAGCTCTCGTTGCCACGTCAGTTCACCTCACCGATCGACCATGGGAAACGGGACATGCTCAGCGGCCGGACGCAGCAGGCGCAGGTCGGCGGCGAACTGCCAGGCGTCGAGCGCGACTAGCTCGGCGCTCGCGTCCGCGCCGAGCAGCCGCCATACCTCCGCGTCACGGTCGCCGCCGCAGATGGCGCCGAAGGCCATCGCCGGGTGATCTTCCTTCAGGTACTGGAGATAGGTACGCCAGTCGTGGTGCGAGGGGCACGGCAGGATCTCGGTTGGCTGATCGCCCCAGGCGGGGAAGGCGAGCCTGGAGCCAACCGTCACCAGCACCGGACGGGTATCTTGCTTCCCCTGTAGCAGACTGGCGGCCCTCTCGAGCATGCACTCGATGTTCCCCGCCCGCGTGTAGCGGTCCTGGCGAGCGCGCGCATGCTCGGCCACCATGGGCAGGTGGGCGAGGACCGCCTGGTCTCCCGCCGCCCAGGCGACCACCTCCACCGGGTAATCGTCGATCCTCAGGTCATGCGGGTGAGCACCGTAGACGAGCAGGGAGAAGCGCACCGAGCCCTCCGCGCCGGTCGCCACGTTGCGGATGAGCTGGCCTACCCGATCGAGGTGGGCGGCAACCTGGTCCTGCGGACCACAGGTCTCGACCGCGACGATCAGGTGCGTTGGCCCGAACTCCCCGACCCGCGCTGGCACCGTGGCAAGGACGTCCGCCAATTTCCTAGCGTCCGCGCGGAGCGGGACAGGCAGTCCTTGGAAGCTGACCGAGCCCGGCCGCCGCAAGGTCGCGTTCACGGTGTACCGACCAGGCGGGAGCTTGGCTGACACCATGGACACCAGCCCTGAGGTGCGCAGCCGATCTCGCGCCACCACCGCGAACGTCGTTCCCGCCGGACTGCTTGGCTCGCAGTGGATACGGAACGTCTGGGTTTCAAGACGCTTGGCGCCGGGCTCGAAGATCTGCTGAGCGGTGAGGCTAAGCCGACCCGACTGGTCACGCCCAAGGAGCACGAGCTCATACCACTGCGACAGCGGAACGTTCGCGGTCGCCTCGCCGAGCTGCTCATCCACCGAGGCGGCGGCGCCAAGGGCGAGCAACCGTGCGTGCTCGTGGCGGGCGCGCACCATATGCAGCGCGCGGCGGCTGATATCCAGGGAGTCGAGGATCTCCCCACCCCGGGTAAGCAGCAAGCTCGTCCCGTCACCCGACCGCAGGAAACCGGTGAGCTCGGGCTCGCTGAGCGTGTCACCGCGGCTCAGCTCCTCCCAGCTCATCGAGTCGTAGGTCACGCGCGGCGTGCCACACCGGTCACGGCGGACCTCCCAGCGCGTCACCTGAATCGCACCGAACTCGGCGATGACTAGGGGTTCGCCCGGTGCCAGCCGCGCGATCCACTCGGTCAGTTCCGCCAGGCCGACCCCGCCTTCCGCGTCCCCCGCGGTATCCCTTACCGACACTGACACCGACACACCCCGACATATTCAGCCAATCGCTTGGGGAAACGCGACTGGATTAACGCCTATGAAAATAGATGATCATAAACTGATCTTATGTCCAGATTGCCGACTGTCCCCGATTAGGTCAATTCGCAGCCACCTTACAACATCACCGTGCACATTTCCCAGGAGACTTATCATATGCTGAGAGCCGGCGCAGCGACAGCGGAGGGACGGCAAGCGACAGATGTCGAAGCCCGGCCAGTTCTTGATCACATTGTCCGGCGCGAGGTCCGACATCCTCGCCTTCTGCCCAGGCGAACGGATTAAATTCCAGGGCCTCGGCTGGATCATATTGATAACCGCCGGCATGGCAGTGATATCGATGTGGTTCGCGCTGACGAGCACGCTCGGGGTGAAGGCCTACGCTGCCGTGCTGATGGCGCTGCTGTGGGGCCTGGTGATCATGGGAATCGACCGGTGGCTGGTCACCTCGGTGCCGCATGACCGCTCCCGGGCGATCCTCATAGCCGTACCGCGGGTGGTGCTCGCGCTCTTGCTCGGCACGCTCATCTCGACCCCGATCGTGCTCCGGATCTTCGCGCCTGAGATCGCCAACCAGATCTCCGTCATCCACGAGAACAACGAGGCCTCGTTCCTCACCTCGCAGCAGCACAGCTCGATCGCGGCCCGAGTGACCAAATGGCAGAACACCGTCAACAACCTGCAGCAGGTCATCAACTCCCGCGGTTCCCAGCCGATCAACCCCACGAGCGATCCGGTGGTTCAGGGGCTGGCCAAGCAGCTGACGAGCGAGCGCAAGATCGAGGCCGCGGATTACAAGGCATGGCAATGCCAGCTCTATGGCGGCTGCGGTGCCCCCGTCGGCTCCGGCCCGCTCGCCGCGGCAAGCAAGCAGCGATACGAGGCAGACGAAGCGGAGGTCGCCTCGCTCACCAGCCAGACCCAGACACGCGAACAGCAACTGCAGGCCACGGACGCGGCCTCGCAGCAGAACCGGCTTGAGGAGGCGCAGAGCGCGCTGCCCGCCGCGCACGCTCAGCTCATCGCGGCGCAGTCCGAGGAGGATTCGCTGCTCAGCAGCTTCCAGTCCACGAACGGCGCCGCTAATGGGCTGCTTATCAAGCTGCAGGCGCTCGACCAGCTATCCGCAGAGGGCGGCTCGCTCAGCGCCGCACGATGGCTGCTGTTCCTGTTCTTTCTGGTCATCGAGATCCTGCCGATCTCGGTGAAGCTGATGCAGCAGCCGGGCCCGTACGAGCAGATCCTCCAGGAGAAGGACAGGTACCAGCTCCGTGAGGCCAAGTGGCGGCTGCGCGGCGGTGACCCGGCACCGCAGCCGGGACTGCCGGCTGGGCAGGGCCTAGGGCCGATGGCGCGCGACGACGGATTCGCGCCGCGCCAGCCAGCAAGGGACGTGTCCACCGGCGAGCTCATGCGGCTCTTCCAGCGCACCGAGACACAGAGTGCGCCCGTGCACGGCCGGGGCGAACCGCAGCGTGTACCCGTCGCCGACGTGCCGGAGAACACCGGCCCAAACCGGCTTGGCGAGGAACTGCAGGACCTGCCGGATGCCAGGCCAGGCACCGGCCTCGTTGGGGTGATGGATGATTTCGGCGCGTTCGATGACCCCGACGACGGCTACGGTGAACGGCGTACCGGCACCGAGCGCGATTACCTCGACGACGATCTATGACCGAGCCACGTATGCTGAAAGACCGATACCTGCTGATCTACCAGCTCGGCGTCGGCGGCATGGGCAGCGTCTGGCTGGCCGAGGACAAGTGGCTCAAGCGCCCGGTGGCGCTCAAGGAGCTGACTAGGTCCGGCGTCAACGCGAACGACCTTCCCGAACGGCGCCAACGCGTATTCCAGGAGGCCCGGGCCTTGGCCCGGGTCAGGCACCCCGCGATCGTGCCCATCCATGACCTGTTCATCGACGATGGTGACCCGTGGATCGTCATGGAGTACATCAGCGGCCGGTCTCTCGACAAGATCATTCGTGACGGGACGGTAGACGAGCGGTCGATTGTAAAGATCGGGCTGCACGTGCTGCGCGGCCTGACCGCGGTGCACCGGGCCGCGATCGTGCATCGCGATGTCAAACCCGCCAACATCCTCGTGGCGGACGACGGCAGTGTCTTCCTGGTTGATTTCGGGATCGCGAGGATCGTCGGCGATCAATCGCTGACCGGACAGAACATCGTGGGAACGATGGACTACCTGGCACCGGAGCGGCTCACGCCTGGCGCCAAGGTCGGCCCACCGGCCGATGTCTGGGCGCTCGGCGTGACGTTTTTCTACGCGCTTGAGGGTTACTCGCCATTCCGCCGCCACACCGAGCAGGGCTGGGAAACCATCTTGTCGGCGATCGCGCACGATACGCCGAAGCTGACGAGGGCAGGCCCGCTGGCCGACATCACGCTCCGGATGCTCGTTAAGGATCCGGACGAGCGTGCGACCGCGGCACAGGTCGAGACCGCGCTCAAGCTCATCGTTGGCGAGGCCGAACAGCCGCGGCATTCCCCGGCGGCGACGGCACCGACAGCAGTGCCGCCGCCGAGGAAGCCAGACAGGACGGCGGGCAACGCGGCAGCCGTCCGCCTGGCGACCCGGCCGCTCAACGGCCAGCCGCCTGCGTGGGACGGCCTCCGCGACGAGATCCTGCGCGTTGGGCCGGACACCGGCGCCGCGATGCTTCTGACCATGGACGTGCACGCCAGCGCGAAGATCCTCGCCGACTGCCCGACCAAGCGCCGTGGCGAGCTGCTGCAAGGGATCGCGGCCATCGAACCCGCTACCGCGGCCACGATCTTGCGGATGCTTCTTGACACCACGGCCGGCTCAGCCTTCGCCTACCTGCAGCCACAGACCGCGGCGTCGCTGCTATCCGCCATGCCTACCCCGGAGGCGGCGCGAATCCTCGGCAGTACCGATGCGCGGGCAGCCGCGAGCACCATCATGGAACTGGCACCGGCACATGCCGCGGTCCTGCTCAAGTCCGTGTCCGACAGGAAGCGGGCCGCAGAGGTGCTGACCCACGCTACGTCGCAGACTGCCCTCGCGGTATTGCGCGCCGACCTCGCATTTGCGCGCACGCTACAGCCGTACCTAACGGAGCCGCTCCGGACGAAGGCCAGCCGCGCCCTCGGGAACGAAAGCTGAGGTCCCCGGCCCTGCTGGCCTTCGAATTCGACGTCGTAACGTGTGGCGCGTGGTCGCGCCAACTCGCCTTGAAGAACGTGAAGAAGGCGTTTCCCTAGGGGCGGAGCACGGGTCCGTTCCGAAGAATGGATCTCGAATTCTTACCTGTGGGCGGGCATGGCGTACGCGGTGCGGTCCCGCGGGCCGGAGGCGAACCCAACCCTCGGGACCGCACTCCCCCGAGCGCCGCCCCTTGGTGTTCATCCTGCCCCGTTGCGGGATCTCACGTCCGCGTTACGCATATGTCCGGACAAGTTCGGACGGCGGGGCGTGCGATGAGTGGGTAGTAAAGAATCCGCATCGATGTCTCGCATTGCGTGAACTCCGCACCGGCATAAGGGGTCATCTGAATACACGGCTCCCGCGAGTGGAAGCCCAGAAATACATAATCCCCTTCCATGGGGGGATTTCTATATAACGCACAGCGTGCGTGAGACATTGGGGGGGAACCAATGCCTGACGATTCGACGTCTGTCGATCCAGAGCGGATCGCGACTCAGGCGGACTTCGGCCGCGAGCTCAAGACGCTAAGGGAGCGCGCCGGGCTGAAGATCCGCGAGGTCGCGAAGGCTTCAGGGATAGCGGTCGCCACGACGGGCGACTACTTCTCCGGTCGCCACCTGCCGTCGGACCCGCAGCAGCTCGTCCGGATTCTCCAGGTGTGCGGGGAGAGCGATCCGGACCGGATAGCGCGATGGGAAGCGGCACTGCTGCGGGCGCGGCGACCGCCCGGCAGGCGAACCGACGCACCGTACCGGGGTCTTGCCAGGTTCGAGCTCAAGGACGCACGCTGGTTCTTCGGTCGCGAGGACGTCACCAGACTGCTGGTCTCGCTGGCGGCCGAGTCGTCGCCGCTGCCGCTGATGCTCGTCGGCCCCTCGGGAGCGGGCAAGTCATCGCTGCTGCGCGCGGGCCTGCTGCCCCGGCTTGCGGAGCTTGCCCGCGCGGCCTCGGGGACCGCCGGTCCTGTGACGGTTTTCGAACCGACGGCCTCCCCTGTCACCGACCTCGCCGCCCACCTCGCCGCCCATCTCGCCGAGTTCGCGGCCGACGCCGATCCGGATTCTGGTGCGCGGCCGATCGTCATCGTGGACCAGTTCGAGGCGGTCTTCACGCTCTGCGAGGACGAGGCGCAGCGGCGGGACTTCGTCGACATACTGTGCGAGCTGGCCAGGACAGGTCTTGTCATCCTCACGCTGCGGGCCGACTTCTACTCCCGCGCCATCGACTACCCCGGCCTGGCAAGCGCACTGCAGTCCCGGCAGGTGGTGCTCGGCTCGATGACGGCGGAACAGGTCGGGCGGGCGATCACGGAACCGGCCAGGCTGGCCCGGGTGGACGTGGAAGACGGTCTTGTCGGGTTGCTGCTCGCCGACCTGGCACCGCAGGGCGGGGGAACGGGCGGCGCGTATGAGCCTGGCGCACTGCCACTGCTGTCGCACGCGATGCTTGCCACCTGGGAGCACAGCCGCGGCGGCAGGCTCGCGATCGCCGACTACCTGGCAAGCGGGCGGATCAAGGACGCACTCGACCAGACCGCGGAGACCGCCTACCTGAGCCTGCCGGTGGCGCAGCGACGGCTGGCACGGCGGCTGTTCCTCAAGCTCGTGCACGTGGCGGACGACCTGCCGCCGAGCCGTGCCACCGTCGGACTCGGCGAGCTCACGGACCCAGGCGGCGACGTGCTCGCCACGTTCGTCGACCGGCGGATGATCACCGTGGACGCGGGAAGCGCGCAGATCACGCACGATGCCCTGCTCACCGCCTGGCCGCGGCTGCGGTCCTGGATCGAGAAGGGCACGGAGGGACTGCGCGTCCGCAGGCGGATCGCGGAAGGCGCACGTGCCTGGGAAGAGGCGGGCAGGGAGAGCGCCGCGCTGTGGCGCGGCAGCCAGCTCGCGATCGCCAGGGACTGGACCGCGGACCCGGACAACCGCGGCTCGCTGCGCGCGCTCGCCACCGAGTTCGTCGACGCGTCGATCGCCGAGGACACCGCTCGGCAGCACGCCGAGCGCCGGCGCATGCTGCGGCTGCGGGGCGTCATCGCCGTGCTGACGGCCATGGTCGTCGTGGTCTGCCTGCTGGCCGGGTACGCGTTCAAGCAGCGGCAGGACGCGATCACCGCGCAGGAGGACGCCAACTCCCGCGAGGTCGCGATCGAGGCCGACCAACTCCGCATCCAGGAGCCGGCCGCGGCGGCTCAGCTCAGCGTCGCCGCCTACGGCATCGCGCGCACCCCGCAGGCGACCGCGAGCCTGCTCGAATCGACCGACTCCCCCGCCGCGGCACGGATCGAGGACTCGTCAGGCATCGTGCAGGCGGTCGCCGTCTCGCCGGACCACAGGCTGCTCGCGGCCTCCGGCGCGGACGGGACGTTGCGGCTGTGGGACGTGACCGTGCCTGGCCGCGCCACGCCGGTCGGCGGCCCGCTGCTGCCGGCCGACGGCGACCGTCCGCTGTACACGACCGCGTTCAGCCCGGACGGGAAGATCCTGGCCGCGGCCGGCGCCGGGCGGGTCGTCAGGCTGTGGGACGTGTCGAACCCGGCGCACCCGGCGCCGCTCGGCACGCCGCTGACCGGTCCGGGGAACACGATTTACTCGGTCGCGTTCAGCCCCGATGGTCGTACGCTCGCCGCCGCAAGCGCCGACAACACGGTGCGGCTGTGGGACGTGACCGACCCGGCCCGCGCGCGGCCCCTCGGCGCGCCGCTCACCGGACCGACCGGGTACGTCCAGTCCGTCGCCTTCTCCGGCTCCGGCAGGTTCCTCGCCGCGGGCAGCGGGAACAGCGTCCCAGGCAAGCACGACGACACCGTCTGGATCTGGAACGTCGCCAACCCCGCCCGCCCCGCGCTTGTCCGCGGAATGCCGCTGACCGGGCCGGCCTCGCTGGTGTCCGGGGTGACGTTCAGCCCCGACGGGCATACCCTCGCCGCGTCGAGCCAGGATGACAAGGTCTGGCTGTGGACGGTCGGCTCCTCCGGCAGGGCGGTCACCGACGGCACGCTGACCGGCCCCACGAACTGGGTGAACACGGTCGCGTTCAGCCCGGACGGCACCCAGCTCGCGGCCGGGACCTCGGAGGCCCGTGTGCTTGTGTGGGACATGGCCAGCCGCGCGCTGACCGCCACCATGGCGTACCCGCAGCCGGTCACCACGGTGGCCTGGGACGGCAACGGACGGGTGGCCGCGGCCGACGCGGACGGGACCGCGTCGATCTGGACGCTGCCGGCTCCGGTGCTGCTCGCGGGGAACGCGTCGGCCAGCGTCGCGTACAGCCCAGGCGGCCGGGCGATGGCCGTCGGCGGGACGAGCGTCGAGCTGTGGGATACCGCCACCCGGTCTCTCATCGCCACCCATCCGCTGTCGGGCGGTACGTACGTCAACGCCCTTGCGTTCGCGCCCGCGGGGAACGTGCTCGCGGCCGTCTACGGCGATGGCATGGCGCAGTTGCTCGGCGCCAGGACCCTGGCGCCGGTCAGCGCGCCGTTCCCGGTGACCGCCTCGGGCACCGCCGAATCCGTGGCGTACAGCCCGGACGGCGAGACGATCGTCACCGGCGCCGACGACGGGTCCGTGCGGACCTGGTCGGTGACGGATCCGGCGCACCCGAGGCAGTTGGCCGACGTGCGCGACACCGGCTCGCAGGTCTACACGGTCGCGTTCTCTCCTGACGGCAAGACGGTCGCGGCGGCAAGCACCGACGACCTCACCCGGCTGTGGAACGTCGCCAATCCCGCCGATCCGATACCGGACGGCAAGCCGCTCGGCGGCCTGCACGACTATGCGATCGGCCTGGCCTTCAGCCCGGATGGTGACCTGCTCGCGGTCGGCAGCGCGGATAAGACGGTCCGGCTGTGGAACGTCAGCGACCCCGCCCATGCCACCGCCGTGGGAGCACCGCTGACCGGCCCGACCGGATACGTCTGGGCGATGGCGTTCAGCCCGGACGGGCACACGCTCGCCGCCGGCGTGACCGACGGCACCGTATGGCTGTGGAACGTCGCCGACCCCGCTCATCCGGCGCTGATCGCCAACCTCACCGGGCCGACCGATCACGTGTACTCCGTCGCGTTCTCGCCCTCGGGGGACCAGCTGGCGGCCGCGAGTTACGAGGGGACCGTCCACCTGTGGGACACGAGTCCGGTGGCGGCACGGGCCGCCGTCTGCGGGAACCTCGGGCAGCCGATCACCGTAGCGGAGTGGTCCGCCCTCGTCCCCGGCGTGCCGTACCGCGCCCCGTGCACGTGACGGGGCCTACGCTGTCACCACCGCGTCACCGCGGCGGATCGCGCCCTCAGCAACCGCGACATCTAGTCCGGGCCGATGGCGGGGATCCGGGTCGTCTGGCCGGGATCTAGCACCCGCGGCATATCCGCGACGGCGGTGCGCTGGCGCAGGATGCCCGCCACGGCGGTGCCCCAGACCAGGACGAGGATGCCGTACAGGCCGAGCGGTGCGGCGGCCGCCGGGCCGAACGCGGACGTCGCGAGCCCGGCCGCGATCGCGAAGTCTCGCATGGAGGTGGTCAGCAGCAGCGCGGTAGCCGCCGCCGGCCGACTGCGCGCCCCGAGGATCCGGCCGACCACGGCCGACCCGGCGAGGAAGACGACGAGCGCTCCCGTGACGGCACCGTACCTGGCGGACAGGTGCACCTCGGCTGCGATGAGAGCGACCAGGGCGGCGACGGAGAATAGTGCGACCGCGGCGGCGACTCGCTCACCGCGATCGGTGGACAGCGCCCGGGCGGCCGACGGCACCCAGGCGCGCGTGGCGATGCCGACAGCGAGCGGCAGCGCCACCACCAGCGCAAGGTTGGCGATGATGCCGCCGGGCGAGACGCCGGCGTGGCCCGCTTCCAGGGTGAGGATCGGCCCAGCCAAGGCAACCGCCGCCACGGTGGACCCGATCAGCACCCCGGCCGAGACGGCGGCCTCGCCGCCCGCCATCGCGGTAGTCGCGACCGAGGCGATCTCGCACGGCGCCAGCCCCACGGCCATCACCCCGTCCCGCAGCGAACCGGCGGCCACCATCCGGGAGACCGCCCAGGACAGCGCGGGCAGCACGGTGATCCCGGTGACGAGCGCGACGAGCAGCGAGCGCCAGGCGGCGGCGAGGCGGCCGAGCGCCGCGGGCTCGATCGACACCGCGGTGGCGAAGACAAGCACCGCGAGCAGCACGTTGATGCCCTGCCTGTCGGCCAGCCACGCCAGCGGCCGCTGCACCGACAGGCCGATGATCGCCGCCGCGAGCACAGCGGTGAGTTCTGGGTAACTGGCGAGGATCTCCCGCGCGCGCGACATCACGAGCATGATCTTTCCATCCGACCAGTTCAACCATGTCAACCCCAGGTAAAACCAACTGCATCATCCCGAACGGACGCGTGGTGACTTTCACCGTCAAACGCCGGCAATCTGGGTGTCCGACGTTGTCCGGGGATATCTGCGCGGCCACCAGGCGCCTCTCGCGCCCCGTTGCCGATGATCGCCGAAGATCTCGGCAACGGGGCGCACCCGGGTTCCCTCGCCTCGGGGCAGACCGCGCAGCTTCAGCGGACGTTCGGCACGGCGGGGAGGGCGAAGTGTCATCTTCGCCACCGGCCGATTTCTTTTGTGAAGAGATTAAGGAATCCGGCCGGTGAGCCGTTGATAAAAGTGACATTCTGATGCGCTGTCAGTAAAGCTCCAAGAAAGGT
>Ga0302325_10019167_pt1 | contig 14399 bp, 16 predicted proteins | sample Palsa_T0_2_FD_201948 | JGI IMG/M metagenome (GOLD analysis project Ga0302325, IMG submission 201948) | Peat permafrost microbial communities from Stordalen Mire near Abisko, Sweden - Palsa_T0_2 | ecosystem: Environmental > Terrestrial > Soil > Palsa > Peat permafrost | place: Sweden: Abisko... | reverse complement strand
ATGGACATGAGCATCGGCCTGAAGGTTCCCAACGGGGCGATTTGCACGCTCTCGCTCTCGTTCAATAATGAGGGACCCCTGGGCACCTTCTTCCGCTATATCTGCGATAACGGCACCTATTTGTGCCGCTACGATGATCTGTTCGATGGCAACAACAACCAGATCGATGTCTCGAAGGTTGATGTGTCGATGAACGGCATCGAATTGCAGGATCGTGAGTTCTTCGCCGCGATTCGCGAACGGCGCGAGCCCAATGCGAGCGTGGCACAGTGCCTGCCGGCGATGCGCACGCTGGATCGGCTGGAGCAGTGCCTGAAAAAGGACTGATCGGGCCAGCGGCCCGGCTGCCGGCTGCTGAGCCACTTCTCAGCGGCGGATAATTAACGCGGCGTTCACTGACCGCTCGCTACAGTCCACGGCTGTGCATGCTGCACTGCCATCTTATGCCGTTCATGGAACTGCTGGTCGTTGGAATCACCCTGCTGTTGGCCGGGCTCACCTGGCTGCTGGTGCGCCTGTGCGCGGCCGTGGCAGATAAGTGATGAGCATCTTTGACTGGATTGGCCTGATCGGCGCAGTGCTGCTGGGGATTTATCTCACGGTAGCACTGCTCAAGCCCGAGTACTTCGAGTGACCCTGAACGGCTGGTTCCAGGTGCTGCTGTATCTGGCGGTGCTGCTGGCGCTGGTGCGGCCGCTCGGTGCTTACATGGCCGGGGTCTACGAGGGCCGGCGCAATTTTCTCACGCCACTGCTCGGCGGGTTCGAGCGCACGCTGTATCGCGTGGCCGGCGTTGAGCCGACGCGCGAGATGAGCTGGCGTAGCTACGCCTTCGCCGTACTGCTGATCAATCTGCTCGGATTCATCGTGGTCTATGCGCTGCAGCGCCTGCAGGGCGTGCTGCCCGCCAATCCCCAGCAGCTGGGCGCGATCTCAGCCGACTCGGCCTTCAACACCGCGGTGAGCTTCATCACCAACACCAACTGGCAGGGGTATGGCGGTGAGAGCACGATGAGCTATCTGACCCAGATGCTCGCGCTCGCGGTTCAGAATTTCTTCTCGGCGGCGACCGGCATGGCCGTACTGGTGGCTGTGATCCGCGGCTTCGTGCGCCGGGAGACCACCGGGATCGGCAATTTCTGGGTCGACTTCGTGCGCACCCATCTTTATATCCTCCTGCCGCTCTCGCTGCTGCTGGCGATCGGCTTGCTCTCCCAGGGCGTGGTACAGAGCTTCGCGCCCTATCGCACTGTGCCACTGCTGCAGGCGGCGACAGTCGATGTACCACAGACCGATGCCAGCGGCGCGGCCCTCAAAGATGCCGGCGGCAAGCCGCTCACGCAATCCACGCGCTTTACCGAGCAGACGGTGCCGCTGGGGCCGGCCGCGAGCCAGGTTGCGATCAAGCAGCTGGGCACAAACGGTGGCGGATTCTTCAATGCCAATTCGGCCCATCCGCTGGAGAATCCGACCGCACTCAGCAACTTCCTCGAGATGCTGGCGATCCTGCTGATCCCGGCAGCGCTGTGCTACACCTTTGGCCGCATGGTAGGGGACACCCGGCAGGGCTGGGCCCTGTTGTTCGCCATGCTCGTGATCTTCGTGCCGCTGCTGATCGGTGTCGTGTACGCCGAGCAGCGTGGCATCCCGCAGCTCCATGCCCTCGGTGTCGATCAGCTCGCCTCGGCGCTGCAAAGCGGCGGCAACATGGAAGGCAAGGAGGTGCGCTTCGGCATCACCAACTCGGCCATGTGGTCGGCGATGACGACTGCGGCCTCGAACGGTTCGGTCAATGCCATGCACGACTCGTTCACGCCGCTCGGTGGTCTGGTGCCGATGTTCCTGATGCAGCTCGGGGAGGTGGTGTTCGGGGGCGTGGGCAGCGGCCTGTACGGCATGCTGGCCTTCGCGATCATCGCAGTCTTCATCGCCGGGCTGATGGTAGGTCGCACGCCTGAGTACCTGGGCAAGAAGATCGGCGCTTATGAAATGAAGATGGCATCCCTGATGGTGTTGCTGCCCGGCGTGGTCTCGCTGGTCGGCACGGCGATCGCCGTCGAAGTGCCCCAGGGCATCGCAGGGGTGGCCAATCCCGGGGCCCATGGCTTCTCCGAAATCCTCTATGCCTTCTCATCGGCGGGTAACAACAATGGCAGCGCCTTCGCGGGCCTGAGCGTCAACACGCCCTTCTACAACATCGCGCTGGGCATCGCGATGTGGATCTCGCGCTACTGGCTGCTGATTCCGGTACTCGCGATCGCCGGCAGCCTTGCCGGCAAGCGCCCGATGGCCGCCAGTGCCGGCACCTTGCCGACCCACACGCTGATGTTCGTGATCGTGCTGGTCGGTACGGTGCTGCTGGTGGGGGCGCTCAATTTCGTGCCGGCACTCGCCCTCGGCCCGATCATCGAGCACCTGCAGATGTGGCAGGAATCCTGATGGCCGCCACCAGCCTCGCCAGTAGCCTCGGTAACCGGCGTCTGCTGCTGGCGGCATGCGTGGATTCGCTGCGCAAGCTCGCGCCGCGCACGCAGCTGCGCAATCCGGTGATGTTCGTGGTTTACGTCGGGAGCCTGCTGACCACCGCGATCGGCATCAGTGCTCTGTTTCACGGCGCCATTGGCGAGCGGCCGGGCTTCATCATCTCGATCGCAGTGTGGCTGTGGCTCACGGTGCTGTTCGCCAATTTTGCCGAGGCGATCGCCGAGGGTCGCGGCAAGGCGCAGGCCGCCGCGCTGCGCTCGACGCGCCGCGATGTCTCGGCCCGCAAGCTGGCTGAGCCGCGCTCTGGATCGGCATACCAGACCGTCTCGGCCAGTGATCTGCGCCGTGGCGATACCGTGCTGGTTGAGGCACGCGACACGATCCCGGCCGATGGCGAAGTAATCGAAGGCGCCGCCTCAGTCGATGAAAGCGCCATCACCGGTGAATCCGCGCCGGTGGTGCGCGCGGCCGGCGGTGATTTCTCCTCGGTCACGGGCGGCACGCGCGTGCTTTCGGACTGGCTGATCGTGCGCGTTACGGCCAATCCCGGCGAGGCGTTTCTCGATCGCATGATTGCCATGGTCGAGGGCGCCAAGAGAGCACGCACCCCCAACGAGATCGCACTGGCGATTCTGCTGGCTGCCCTGACGCTGGTGTTCCTGCTGGTGACCGTGACGCTGGCGCCGTTCTCTGCCTATGCCGTCACGGCCAGCGGCCACGGCCTTGCAGTCAGCACCACTGTGCTGGTGGCACTGCTGGTGTGCCTGATCCCGACCACGATCGGTGCCTTGCTCTCGGCGATCGGCATCGCCGGCATGGATCGGATGGTGCAGGCCAATGTCATTGCGACCTCGGGGCGTGCGGTCGAGGCGGCCGGGGATGTCGATGTGTTGCTGCTCGACAAGACTGGCACGATCACGCTCGGGGATCGGCAGGCCTCGCGCTTCTTGCCGGTCACTGGTGTGAGCGAGCGTGAGCTGGCCGATGCCGCACAGCTGGCCTCACTGGCCGATGAGACGCCCGAAGGGCGCTCGATCGTGGTGCTGGCCAAGCAGCGCTTTGAATTGCGCGGGCGCGATCTCTCGGGCAGCGAGCATGTGTTTCATAGATTCTCGGCCTACACCCGCATGAGCGGCGTGGATCTGGAGGGTCGGCGCATCCGCAAGGGCGCGAGTGATTCGGTGCGCCGCTTCGTCGAGGAAGCCGGCGGCACGTGGCCCGCCACGGCGGCGACGACGGTCGATCAGGTCGCAAAATCTGGCGCCACACCGCTGGTGGTGTGCGAGGGCCGGCGCGTGCTCGGGGTCGTGGAGCTGCGCGATATCGTCAAGGGCGGCATCCGTGAGCGCTTCATCGAGCTGCGGCAGATGGGCATCCGGACCGTGATGATCACCGGTGATAATCGGCTGACGGCCGCGGCCATCGCCGCCGAGGCCGGCGTTGATGACTTCCTGGCCGAGTCCACGCCGGAGACCAAGCTGGCGCTGATCCGCAAGTACCAGGCCGAGGGGCACCTGGTGGCGATGTGCGGGGATGGCACCAACGATGCTCCGGCGCTGGCCCAGGCCGATGTCGCCGTGGCGATGAACACCGGCACCCAGGCGGCCAAAGAAGCCGGCAACATGGTGGATCTGGATTCCAACCCGACCAAGCTGATCGAAGTGGTCGACATCGGCAAGCAGATGCTGGTGACGCGCGGCGCGCTGACAACCTTTTCGATTGCCAATGATGTCTCGAAGTACTTCGCGATTATTCCGGCAGCGTTCGCCGCCACCTACCCGGCGCTCGATGCGCTGAACATCATGCGCCTGGCGACCCCGGAGAGCGCGATCCTCTCGGCGGTAATCTTCAATGCCATCATTATTCCGGCCCTGGTGCCGCTCGCGCTGCGCGGCGTGAAGACGCGCGCGGCGACCGCCGCGGCCTTGCTGAGGCGCAATCTGCTGATCTATGGGCTGGGAGGCCTGCTGCTGCCATTTCCCGGCATCAAGGCAATTGACCTGCTGCTCTCGGGCCTGCACCTGGCCTGAAGCGAAGAGAACCCTATGCACCAAGAACTACGTGCCGCGACTGTGCTGTTTGTGCTGCTGAGTGTGGTGACGGGCATTGTTTACCCGCTGCTGGTCACGGGCATCGGCCATCTGGCCTTCGCGCACCAGGCCGCAGGCAGTCTTATCGAGCGCGCCGGCAAACCGCTCGGCTCGGCGCTGCTGGGTCAGCCCTTTGATGCGCCCCAGTATTTCTGGGGACGGCTCTCGGCCACCACGCCGCAGCCCTACAACGGAGCCTCCTCAGGCGGATCGAACCTCGGGCCGACCAATCCGGCATTGCTCGATGCGGTTGCGATGCGCGTCCAGACCCTGCGCGCTGCTGACCCGGGCAATCAACAGCCGGTGCCCGTGGATCTGGTCAGCGCGTCGGGCAGCGGCCTGGATCCGGATATTTCTCCGGCGGCGGCTGAATACCAGGTGGGCCGCGTCGCCCGTGCCCGCGGAGTGAGCGAGGCGCAGGTTCGCGAGCTCGTGGCACGCTATCGCACCGAGCGCTTCCTCGGTGTACTTGGTGAACCGCATGTCAACGTGCTTGAGCTGAATCTGGCCCTCGATCGGCTGCGCGGCGGCTGATGCCGGTACATCGAAAGCCCGAAAGCGGCATTGGCAGCGCCAGTGCGCTACGATGAATTCCGCGCGCCATCGCCGCCACCCCGTGGCCGAGGCGCGCTCGCCGGCGGCGCGAGCCGCAGCTTTCAAGTTGATCATGGCAGAAGACACCCGACCCGATCCTGACCGGTTGCTCAATGAGCTGCGTGATGCCGATGCGCGCGCCAAGCGCGGCCGGCTGCATGTGTTCTTTGGCTCCTCGGCTGGTGTCGGCAAGACCTACTCGATGCTCGAAGCAGCCCGTGTGGCGCGCGCCAGTGGCCGGGATGTCGTGATCGGTTTCGTGCAACCGCACGGACGCCTCGAGACCGAACGCCTGATGGAGGGGCTCGAGCAGCTGCCGACCCTCCCGGTGCGCCAGCACGGCATCGTGCTGCAGGAGTTTGATCTCGATGCGGCGCTGCGCCGGCACCCCGAGGTGCTGCTGGTCGATGAGTTCGCGCACTCCAATCCGATCGAAGGCGAACCTCATCCGCGCCACGCCAAGCGCTGGCAGGACATCGAGGAGCTGCTCGAGGCCGGCATCAGTATCTGGACTACGGTCAATGTGCAGCACATTGAGGGACTCAATGATCTGGTGGCCGGCATTACCGGTGTGCGCCAGCAGGAGACGGTCCCGGATCGGCTGTTCGAGCAGGCTGATGAGGTTGAGCTGATCGACCTGCCGGCCGAAGATCTGCTGGCGCGACTGCGTGCCGGCAAGGTCTATACGGAGAACCAGGCCAGCCGCGCACTGGAGAATTTCTTCCGGCCGGCGAACCTGACGGCGCTGCGCGAGCTGGCCTTGCGCAAGACCGCCGATCGGGTCGATGCCTCGATGCGCGCGCTGCGCAGCGCCGATGCCAGCGCCCGGCCGTGGCTGGCGCGCGAGCGGCTGATCGTCGCGCCCGGCATGGACGATCAGGCCGAGCAGTTGGTACGTACCGGCAAGCGCGTGGCTGATGGCCTGGATGCCGAGTGGATCGTGGTCTATGTCGAGACCCCGCGGCTGCTGCGCCTGTCCGAGGCGCAGCGTGACCGGCGCATTGCCGTCCTGCGCCTGGCCGAGTCGCTCGGGGCTGAGACCGTGACACTCGATGGTCCTTCAGTGTCCGAGACGCTATTGGAATATGCGCGCACGCGGCGCGTGAACCGCATCATTGTCGGCCACCCCAAACGCCACGGCCTCAAAGAGCTGTGGCGGGCCTCGACCGTGACCGGGCTGCTGGCCGGGGCTGGCCCGATTGATATCATGGTGGTTGGCGAGGTGCCGGGCTCGACCGCAAAATCCGCGCCGGCGCAGATCAGTACCAGCCTGCTCACCGAGTCGCCCAAACGACCGATGCGCTGGCGCCGCTACCTCGGGGCACTCCTCATCACGGCCACGTGCACGGGGCTGAGCGGCCTGATCGCCTCGGTCTATCCCCGACTGGCGATTGCCAACATCGTCATGATCTACCTGCTGGGCGCGGCTATCGCGGGGCGCTTCGGGCGCCGACCGGCCATCATCGCGAGCCTGGCCAACGTCGTGGCACTCGACTTCTTTTTTGTGCCGCCGAGATTCAGTTTCGCGGTGAGCGACTTTCAGTACCTCATCACCTTTGCAGTCATGCTGATCATTGCGCTGGCGCTCGCCAACCTGATGGTCAGCGTGCGGCTGCAGACGCGCATCGCCGGGCATCGGGAGCGGCGCACCGCGGCTCTCTACGCCATGAGCCGCGAACTCTCGCAGGCGCGCGGTGCTGACAACATGGCACGCATTGCCATGCGCCACGTCTCGGATGTGTTCACGAGCCGCGCGGTCGTGCTGCAGGAAGGCGAGGACGGGTCGCTGAAGCTTCCGGCCGAGACCGTCGGCGGGGACTGGCTGCCGGATCTGTCGGTGGCCGAGTGGGTTTACCACCATACGACGCCTGCGGGCCTGGGCACCGACACGTTGGCTGGCGCCAGTGCGCTCTACCTGCCGATCCGCGGCACCAAGCATATGCTGGGTGTGCTGGCGGTCAACCCAGAGAATCCGCGGCGGATCCTGCTGCCCGAGCAGCATCATCTGCTCGAAACCTTCGCGGGCCAGCTGGCGCTGGCGCTCGAGCGCGCGGAGCTCGCGCAGGAGGCCGAGAGTGCGCGGGTCGCGGCCGAGACCGAGGGACTGCGCAATTCGCTGCTCTCCTCGATCTCGCATGACTTGCGCACACCGCTGGCCGTGATCTCAGGCGCCAGCAGTACGCTGGCTGAAAATCCGACGCTCGATGCCCCGACGCGTACCGAGCTCGCCCGCTCGATTCACGAGCATGCGCGCGCGATGTCGGATCTGGTCTCGGACGTACTCGATCTGATGCGCCTGGAGTCGGGCGCCGTGCAGTTGCGCCTGGAGGAGTACGATCTGGAGGAGCTCGTCGGCAGCGTGCTGCATCGCCTGGAAGAACCCCTGCGCGGGCACCAGGTCGTGGTCGATTTGCCAGCTGACCTGCCGCCGCTGATGGCCGATGGCGCGCTGCTCTCCCAGGTGCTTGCCAATCTGCTCGACAACGCTGCCCGCTACACGCCGGCGGGCACGACGGTCACCATCGGGGCACAGCTTGAGGAGACTCGCATGCACGTGATCGTGTCCGACAACGGTCCGGGCTTGCCGGCGGGCGATCCGGCGCGGCTGTTCCAGAAGTTTCAGCGCGGCCAGAGCGAGAGCGCGGTGGTGGGTGTCGGCCTGGGACTGGCGATCTGCCAGGCGATCGTCACGGCTCATGGCGGGGTTATTGAGGCGCGCGAGCGAGCCGGGGGCGGAGCGCACTTCGAGTTCACGCTGCCGCTGGCGGGGCCGGTGCGATGACCAGCGCGATGCATCTGGTGCTGGTGATCGAGGATGAACCGGGCATGCGCGCGGTGCTGCGCGCGACCTGCGAGGCGGCCGGTTACCGCGTGGCCGAGGCCGAGAGCTTTGCCCGCGGTGCAATTGAGGCGCGCAGCCGCAAACCCGATGTGATCCTGCTCGATCTCGGGTTACCCGATGGCGATGGTACGCAGCTGATCCGCAGCATCCGCCAGTACTCACCGGTACCGATCATCGTCATCTCGGCGCGCACGATGGAGGAGCAGAAGGTGCTCGCGCTCGATTCGGGGGCCGATGACTATGTGATCAAGCCCTTTTCGACCGCCGAGCTGCTGGCGCGGCTGCGCGCGGCGGCGCGGCGCGGCGCGCACTCGGAAGTGACCTTACCGGTGATCCAGATCGGTGAGTATGAGGTGGATCTGGGGCGACGGCGCACGCTGCGCACCGGCGGGGAGGAACTGCACCTGACGCCGGTGGAGTATCGGCTGCTCGAATGCCTGGCGCGCCGTGCCGGTTCGATCGTCACGCGCGAGCAGCTGCTGCGGGAAGTGTGGGGCCCGGATCGCGAAGGGGACTCGAGCGGACTGCGGGTCTTTATGAAGCGCCTGCGCACCAAGCTTGAACCCGATCCGCACCGCCCGCGCTTCCTCTTGACCGAGACCGGTATCGGCTACCGGCTGCAGCTCGATTAGCCATTCAGCACTTGCATCATGCCCGGCGGGTGCCGCTCGCCCTGGATTCCAAGGGCGCTAACCAGCGCCGCTAGCTCAGCCGCCTCGATGCTCGAGAGCCTGATCGATAGGGCGCCAATGTTTTCAGTAAGGCGCGTGCGATGTTTGGTGCCGGGAATCGGCAGGATGTCCTGCCCCTGCGCCAGGAGCCACGCGAGCGCCAGCTGCGCGGTGCTGCAGCCACGCGCGGCCGCGTAGCGGTTCAATGATTCGGCGATGGCGCGGTTATGGGCCAGCGCCTCGGCCTGGAATCGCGGTTGCTGGCGGCGCACATCGTTGGCGGGCAACTGATCGAAAGAGCTGAAGTCGCCGGCCAGAAAGCCGCGCCCGAGTGGGCTGTAGGCTACAAATCCCACGCCCAGCTCGCGACAAGTGGCAAGCATCCCGGACTCCGGATCCCGCACCCAGAGCGAATACTCGCTTTGCACGGCGGCGATCGGGTGCACCGCACAGGCACGGCGCAGGGTGGTGATGCTGCATTCGGACAGGCCCACATGGCGGATCTTTCCCTCACGCACCAGCGCGGCGAGTGTCCCCACCGACTCTTCGATGGGCACGGCCGGATCGATGCGGTGCAGATAATAAAGATCGATGTACTCAAGCCCGAGGCGCGCCAGGCTCGCATCCACCGCGCTGCGCAGCGATTCAGGCCGGTTGTCCAACAAGACCCCGCCTGCAGGATCGCGCAGCAGTCCAAATTTGGAGGCGATGAACAGCCGCTCACGCCCGCACTGCAGGGCGGATTTGAGGGTGGCACCGACGAAGCGCTCGTTCTCGCCCTGCTGATAGGAGCTGGCGGTATCAAAATGCGTGATCCCGTGTTCCATGGCTGCCAGCAGTGTGGCCCGTGCTTCCTCATCGTCCCGCTGTCCATACCAGCCAATCAGCCCCATGCAGCCGAAGCCCAAGGCTGAGACTTCAACTCCTGTGCTGCCCAGTGGCCGGCTGTCCATGCGCTGACTCCGAAAGCTGAGATCCCAAAGAGTTAGCCTAGCAGGATCGTTGGACCGCGGCGGCCGTGGTATATGGAGGTTCGCACTTGTATTTAGTTGTGCGAATTGCTCTTGTCTGAGCTGGTTGTTGTAGCTACAATAACCTCATGCGAATTGCGTTCGATCCGGCCAAACGGGCCTGGACCCCTGCCGAACGTGGTTTGGATTTCGCCGACGCAGCCGTAGTTTTCGAGGGTGTTACCTTGGCGGTCGAGGACATTCGCAAGGACTACGGCGAAACGCGGATCATCTGTTACGGCCTGTTAAAAGGTCGCATGGTTGTCGTGGGCTATACGTCGCGGGGTGGCAACCGCCACATCTTTAGCATGAGGAAAGCCAATGAACGGGAACAAATCCGCATCGCGCCACTCCTTGAAGTCTGATCTTGTGCGCATGGATGCACATGTGGTCAGTCCACAGGAGTATCAGGAACTGCCTCAGCTCACCACTGAGATGCTGCGTCGGGCCAAACTGAAGAAAGGTGGCAGACCTGTGTCGGCTAACCCGCGAAAACTAATCTCGCTACGGCTGCCGGCCGATGTCATTGCGCGTTGGAAGGCTACGGGTCCGGGATGGCAGACCCGTATGGCTGCTAGGCTCAGCAGGACGCGATAGCCGGATCTAATTGTCGGCTGGAGCGATCTCGATTCAGATCGCTCCCTGCCACAACGTGAATTTAAAACCTTTCAAACAGGCATTACGCATGATTATCGACTGTCACGGCCACTACACGACGGCTCCTGGAGAGCTGCAGGCGTTTCGCGAAGCGCAGATTGCCGCCCTCAAGGATCCGGCCCGCGCCCCCGATGTCAGCAAGCTCAACATCAGCGACGAGCAGATTCGCCAGAGCCTTGAGCAGGCCCAGCTCAAGCTCCAGCGGGAGCGGGGCACAGATCTGACGATCTTTTCCCCGCGCGCCTCGGCGATGGCGCATCACATCGGTGATGAGCGCACCAGCCAGACCTGGACACGGGTGTGCAACGACCTGATTCATCGGGTCGTCAATCTCTATCCGGAGAATTTTGTTGGCGTCTGCCAGCTGCCGCAATCGACCGGTGTGCCTCCGGCGCATAGCGCGGCGGAGCTGGAGCGCTGCGTGACCGAGCTGGGTTTCATTGGCTGCAATCTCAATCCCGATCCTTCCGGCGGCCACTGGAATTCGCCGCCGCTCACCGATCGGCACTGGTATCCCCTGTACGAGAAAATGGTGGCGCTGGACGTGCCGGCGATGGTGCACGTCAGTGCTTCCTGCAATCCGAATTTCCATGCCACGGGCGCGCACTACATCAATGCCGATACCACGGCCTTCATGCAGTTCATCCAGGGCGATCTTTTCAAGGATTTTCCGACGCTGCGCTTCATCATTCCGCACGGCGGCGGCGCGGTGCCATACCACTGGGGGCGCTACCGGGGCCTGGCGCAGGACATGAAGCGTCCGCCGTTGCTGGAATCGGTAATGGGCAATGTGTACTTCGACACCTGTGTCTACCATCAGCCGGGCATCGACCTGCTGGCACGGGTCATTCCGGTCAAGAACATCCTGTTCGGTTCCGAGATGGTCGGGGCGGTGCGTGGCATTGATCCAACCACGGGCCAGTTCTACGATGATACGAAGCGCTATGTCGAGCAGCTGCCGCTCAGTGCCGAGGACAAGCAGCTGATCTTCGAAGGCAACGTGCGCCGCGTCTTCCCGCGCCTTGATGCCCGGCTGCGCGGTAGCCAATGAAAACCCCAGCGTTGCTTGTGCTGGCGCTCGCCTTGCTGAGCGTGGAGCCGTTGCTGCAGGCCGCGCCGACGCCGCTTCCGGATCTGCGGCTGATCGATGCCATGGCGCCTGCAACCCCAAGTGGTGCTGATAGCGCGGTCGTCTATCTCAGTGTCCACAATGTCGGCGGTCGAGTGGATCGACTGCTCGATGGACAGACACCGCGGGCGGCGCACGTGCGCTTCTACGACCTGCGCCGCGGCCCGCCGGGCGTGGCCCTTGATCAAGGAGTCGATGTGCCGGTCGGCGGGAGCGTTGATTTTGTCAGCAACGGGACGCAGCTGCGCCTCGAAGGGCTATCGCGGCCGCTCAAGAGCGGCGAGCACTTCACACTGACCCTGCGCTTCCGCGATGCGGGTCCGCTGAGCACCGAAGTTGTGGTCGGGCCGGCAGAGCGGCAGCCCGGCGCTGCGCGTCACTGAAGGCACACCGCTGGTCGGGTCAGACGTACTTGAGCCCGAGTTCGGCCAGTTTCTCGCGCATCTTGTAGAGATCGAGCCCGAGTTCACCCGAGGCCAGCCGCTTGCGCTTATCCTCTTCGTTGGTGATGCGCGTAGTGGCGGCGTGGGCCGTGGCGGTAGCGTGGCTGCGCGGTACGACCACGACGCCATCGTCATCGGCCACGACGACATCGCCGGGTTCGATGCGCTGCGATGCACAGATCACCGGAATATTGACCGCGCCCAGGCTCGCCTTGATCGTGCCCTGGGCGCAGATGCATTTGCTCCAGACCGGAAAGCCCATCTGGGTGAGCGTGGCCACATCGCGAACGCCGGCATCGATGATCAGCGCGCGCACACCGCGCGCCTTGAGCGATGTGGCCAGCAGATCGCCAAAGTAGCCATCGGTGCAGGGTGAGGAGGGCGCCACCACCAGTACGTCTCCTGGCCGGCACTGCTCGACGGCGACGTGAATCATCCAGTTATCCCCAGGGGTGACCAGCGCCGTGACAGCGGAGCCGGCAATCGAGGCGCCGCTGTAGATCGGGCGCATGTAATGCGCCAGCAAGCCGACGCGACCCTGCGCTTCATGCACGGTGGCAACACCGGCCGAGGCGAGTGTGTCGATGACGCTCGCCTCCGCGCGGACAATGTTCTGGACCACGATATGTTTGCTGATGGCGGCTCTCCGTAGCTGGGATCCGCGGCTCGGGGCCGGGGCAGGCCAAAGTATATCGCTCCGCCATAGGGCCTTGGTAACGCGTGTCGCCTATGACCCGACGGCCGGAGAATCGCCATGCTTGAACTCGAGCGCGTATCCTTACAGGATGGCACCCGGTGACGGGGCTCGTGGATCTTCTGAGGCGCGCGGATGTTCTATTCGGTAGTGGCGATTTCGATAGGGGCGGCTGCTGGCGCCCTGCTGCGCTGGTTCTTTGGCCTGTTGCTCAACCACGTCTTCGAGACCATGCCGCTGGGTACGCTGACCTCGAACCTGGTTGGCGGCTACCTGATTGGCGTGTCGGTGGCCTTTTTCGGGCTCCACACCGAGCTCGCGCCAGAGTGGCGGCTGCTGGTGATTACCGGATTTCTGGGAGGACTTACCACCTTTTCCACCTTTTCAGCCGAAGTGACCTCCTTGATCCAGCAGGGGCGGCTGGGGTGGGCGGGCGCGACGATATCGGCGCATGTCATCGGCTCGGTCGCCATGACGATGCTGGGCATCGCTTCGGTCGCCGCCGGCCGCAAGCTGACCTGAGACGGGAAACTTAAGATGCAAGGCTATCAGCTCTCGCTCTACACACTCCGTAACCGCAAGCATGACGGCAAGCCGCTGGGCCAATGGCTACTCGAGGAGGCGCAACGACTCGGGGTACGCGGTGCCTCGCTGAGCAGCGCAAGCGAGGGCTATGGCCAGCACGGCCAGGTGCATTCGGCGCGCTTTTTTGAACTGGGCGATCAACCTGTCGAGGTCACGATGGCGCTGAGCGCTGAAGAGCTGGCGCGGTTCATGGCCCGGTTGCTCGAAGAGCAGATCAAGGTGGCCTACACCAAAGTGCCGGTTGAATTTGGCACTACGGGCGAACCCTAAGAGACTCGATCGGTGCGGCCAGATCCGCCTGACGCCTCAGCCCGCAGGCTGGTGCCAGAGGCGCAGCAGAAACACGCCGCCGATGACCAGCATCAGCAGGCAGCTGCCGTAGTGCAGCGCCCGCAGCGGCAACCGTTCGGCGAATATCTTGCCAAGGAACACGACCGGCGCATTGGCCAGCAACAGGCCGCTGCTACTGCCGGCTACTACTGCATAGAGATTGGAATACCCGGCCGCGAGCGCCATGGTGGCGATCTGGGTCTTGTCGCCGATCTCGGCCACGAAGAAGGTGACCAGGGTCGTAAGGAAGGCTCCGTGGCGCGAGGGTTTTGCATCCTCATCCGGCGCGGCATCTGGCCGCAGCATCCACAATGCCATCACCACCATGCTCACCCCCACTGCGCCATCAAGGATGCGCGAGCTGAGCTGATGCGCGATCCAGACCCCGAGCAATCCGGCCACCGCGTGATTGGCGAGCGTCGCGCACAGCATCCCCGCCAGGATCGGCAGCGGCCGGCGAAAGCGCGTCGCAAGTATCAGCGCCAACAGCTGCGTGCGATCGCCCATTTCGGCCAGGGCGACAGTTGACAATGAAATAAGAAAAGCTTCCAACGCAGAACTCCTGAAAGCTAGGATGAATGTGAGGAACTCCTGTCCTTGTACCGGGCCATTCGTCCCGGGGCAACTCGGCACGGCCGTTCATCCTGGCCGGAGTGCATCGAGTGGCGGGAGCACCAAACATCGCCGGCTAACTGTGAAGTGCTCGCTGCTATGCCAATCAGCCCCATCGGCTATGATTCGGGCTGCATTTCACGTGCACAGACGCGGTCTCCCGGGTAGAGACGCTCTGCGGTAGGCCGATTAAGGGGAGCGCCGATGTCCGTATCGCAGGCTGCTGGTAATCCAGCCGAAGAGCGTCGCGCGATACTG
>Ga0302325_10019165_pt1 | contig 14400 bp, 18 predicted proteins | sample Palsa_T0_2_FD_201948 | JGI IMG/M metagenome (GOLD analysis project Ga0302325, IMG submission 201948) | Peat permafrost microbial communities from Stordalen Mire near Abisko, Sweden - Palsa_T0_2 | ecosystem: Environmental > Terrestrial > Soil > Palsa > Peat permafrost | place: Sweden: Abisko... | reverse complement strand
CAATATGGCGCGCGACTCATCGGAACTTCACCGTTATGGTTTTACCAATTAAATGAAGGTAAGCGGACAACTCTTTATATCAAAGTACCGCGGCTGGACCTGCTGTCTGAGGCTGGGAACAGGGGTCATGTAACTTTTGAAGCTTTTTCACCGCCATGGGGGCTCTGTTATCGCCGAGTAGAGCCCTGTATGCGGGCCGCTTCGACTCCATTGCTTTAGGGCAGATCGAGAGACCGCCGTATCAGAGGAACTCCGCTCGAAGCCCACTTCCCCACGACCGCCTCCAGGTCGGGAAGCTCGGCCTCGGTGACGAAGAGGCCAGCGGCCGGCACAGTGGCACCGAGTTCCACGAGCAGGGGCCGCAGGTGAACCTCGACCGCCAAGGCGTGGATGTTCGCGGCTCCAGTCATGACCGGTACTCCGACCGAGCCCTCCAAGGGCCGATAGCCGTAACGGTCGAAGAACGCCTTCAATATCCCGGTGTAGGTGGCCTTGAAGGTGGGCGAAGCGACCACCACCACATGACTTTGAGCAACCTCGGTTCCAAGATCGGCCAGCCGGTCGGACTGCTCGTCGAACAGATGGGATGCCTCCTCGGCCAAATCGACCACCACCTGTTGAGTTGGCGCAGAGATTCCCCGAGAGACAGCGCTTGCCACTTCGACGGCGACGCCCAGCGTCCTTGACTGACGCTTCGGGTTACCAACCACCACGGCGATCCGGATCGGCTCCTGTCCCATCGGTACTGAGAAAGCCTAGGCCGACGGCGAATAGAGGTGAGACTCCGCTTTGCGGGTCCCATTTCTGGATTTCTGGAATCCGCAGGCAACCTTTTGCCTCGTCCGAGGGGTTATAAGGAGCATGATGGCCATCGGAGGAGACCGCTGGTGCAGCTAGTCCAACGCGACCAGGGTGGGTTGGCTTTCGAGCGGTTCGTGTCCGAGTCCGCAGACAGCCTGCTTCGAACCGCCTATCTCGTCACCGGTGACGCGAGCCACGCAGAAGACCTAGTCCAAGAGAGCTTCCTCAAGGTCGCTCGGCGCTGGGCCCGCGTGAGCTCCATGGACAGTCCCCGGGCCTATGCGCGCAAGATCCTCGTCAACCTGGCACTGGACGGCACGAAGCGGCGCTCGCTGCATCGTGACGAGCTTGGGAAAAAGAGCCCCCCCGCGGGGCCTCCGCGATGGGAGTCAGAGATCTCTCGGGGTGCCTTTGCCGCAGTCGACGACAGACTCGAACTTATTCGAGCACTCGGAGAGTTGCCGCCGCGCCAGCGGGCCGTGTTGGTTCTCCGCTACTTCGACGACCTCAGCGAATCAGAAGTGGCGTCGACGCTGGGCTGTTCCCTCGGGACGGTGAAAAGCACCACGTCTCGTGCACTAGAGAGAATGCGCGCACTGGTCCCGAAAGAAGAAGCGACCGCCAGAGCTGACGCTCGATTCCTTGCTTGTCGAGTGAAAGGGTGAACGACATGAACGACCAACTGGAAGGCGAACTCCGCGAGGCTTTCGCTCTTCGCGCCTCTGAGGTCCCGATGGACGCGGTGGAACGCCTTCGCCGGGTCGACTACAGGCCACGCACGAGACGTCGGTGGCCGCTGACCATGAGTGCTCTCGCGGCAGCCTCGGGGACCGCCGCGGTTGTGTCGGTCGTCGTGCTGGGAGGTTCTCAGAGCGCCTTCGCAGGGTGGACTCCCACGCCGACCAGTCCGACCGCTGCGCAGAGTGCAGCCACCCAGGACAACTGTCAGGGAAATCTCTCGACGATGCCCGGCGGGGCCGATCAGGGCAGTTGGAGCCAGGTGGCGACCGACGTGCGCGGCCCGTACACGGTCGTCATCTACCAGGCCGGCAGTAGCTTCGCCACCTGCTTCACCGGGTCGTCGTTCACCTTCGCATCGTTTAGCTCGGCCGATGGTGAGATGGCGGCTTCAGCCTCCGGCTCGGCACTGTCCGGGTCCCCCGGGCCCTCCTCGACGTCGTCCGGGATGTATTCGCCCGGTGATGGCATCGAACAACTGGTGGTCAGTCACCTTTCCCTGGCCGGAAACGGTCCCTACACCCTGGCCGAGGGACGCCTCGATCCGACGGTCAGCGCTGTCACCTTGGTTCTGAGCGACGGCCAGGACATCGCAGCGACGACGGTCAATGGATGGTTCGTGGCGTGGTGGCCGGGTAGCGAGGACGCGGCGGCCGCCCAGATCACGTCGGCAAGTGGGACCACGATCGAGCCCCTGAAGAGCCTGCCCATTCCAAATCCGCCTCCGCTTTCAACCGGCGGGTCTCCCGGCAGCGGGGCGGGCCCAGTGAGCGGCCACGCGGTCTCTCCCGGCAGCGGGGCTGGCCCGGTGAGCGACGGAACCGGTGGGGCATAAGTAACTCCGGTGGCCGGGTAGACGGACCAAAGATGTACGGCGCCCCGAAACAGCGGTGGAAGAGCTACGCCGCAGCCACCATCGCTAGAGCGCAAACCGGTCCTGCAGCCTCACCCTGCCCTGAGTCCGCGAGGGATCAGGCCTTCAACGAACGACAGCGACCGTTGTCTACACGACCAACTATGAAATCGAGATCCCGTGTGCCTGAGCGAAACGGCTCGCCACGTCAGCCCAGTTCACGATGTTCCACAATGCGGTGACGAAATCGGCTCTCACGTTCTTGTACTGCAGGTAGTAGGCGTGCTCCCAGGCGTCGAACACAAGGAGGGGCACCGATCCCTGACCCACGTTGCCATGGTGGTCGTAGACCTGCTCGACCAGCAGTCGCTGGCCGAGCGGCTCCCACGCCAGCACCCCCCAGCCCGAGCCTTGAACGGTGGCGGTTGCCTGGGTCAGCTGAGCCTTGAAGGCGTCGAAGGAACCGAAGTGCTCGTCGAGAGCGGCCCCGAGATCGCCGTCGGGCTTGTCGCCACCGTCAGGAGACAGGTTCTTCCAGAAGATTGAGTGGAGCACATGACCCGAGACGTTGAAGGCGAGCGTCTTCTCCAGCCCCACGATGGCGCCGAAGTCCCCCTTCTCCCGGCTGTCGGCCAGCTTCTCGAGGGTTGTGTTGGCGCCAGCGACGTATGTCGCGTGGTGTTTGTCGTGATGGAGTTCGAGGATCTCACCCGAGTAGTGAGGCTCGAGGGCTCCGAAGTCGTAGGGGAGGTCGGGAAGGGTGTAGTTGGCCATGGCGTCTCCCTGGCAGGGTCGTGAGGATCATTCGTTTCGGCCAACTGTATTGACTTCGGCTCGGACAAGCGAGCTGGAGTGGCGCTTCGCGAGCTCGGGGTGAGCCACTTGCTGAGCTGACCAGGACATGCCGGGTGTGCTCAATTGACGATCTACCCGTAGTTGCATATAGCTCGCATTTATGGCATCTTGGGTCCGACCAGCCGACCGGAGAAGGCCCATGGCCAGCGTCGCCACGCCGCAGATGAGCAGGAAGAACATGCTCCGGGTGTCCTTCACCACCCTGAGCCCCACCGAGCGCCTCCGAGTCATCGGAATGTACGGCTCGATCCTGGCCCTGCACGCCCTCGGCTTCTTCATCTTCTTCGCCTTCGTCGTGCCCGCCCACTACAAGGGGCTCGGAATCGGGGTGAGCGTGCTCGCCTACACGCTGGGGCTTCGTCACGCCTTCGACGCGGATCACATCTCGGCCATCGACAACACCACCCGCAAGGCCATGAACCAGCGCCGAGGCACTGACAAGCCCCGCCCGCTCACCTTCGGGTACTTCTTCTCCCTCGGTCACTCCACGATCGTCGTCGCCATCGGGGTGGGCATCATCATCGCTGAGAAGACCGTCTTCACCGCTGTCTCGCACAACAACTCCGGCCTCGAGCATTTCGGTGGCGTCTTCGGCACGGTCGTCTCGGCCTCCTTCTTGTTCCTCATCGGTCTGTTGAACCTGGTGGTGCTGGCCGGGATCTTGAACGTCTTCCGTTCCATGCGCAGCGGCGAGTACGACGAGGCCGAGCTAGAGCGCCAACTCGACAACCGAGGCTTCTTCTACCGTTTCTTCGGCCGATGGATGAACACCATCAACAAGGAGTGGAAGATGTACCCCGTCGGGGTCGTCTTCGGCATGGGCTTCGACACCGCCACCGAGGTGGCTCTCTTGGCGACGACGGCTCTCTATGCCTCCCAGCACGTCCCGTGGTACGCGATCATCTGCCTCCCCATCCTGTTCACTGCCGGGATGACTCTGATGGACACCACCGACGGGATCTTCATGAACCTCGCCTACGGCTGGGCCTTCTTCAATCCGGTGCGGAAGGTCTATTACAACCTCGCGATCACCGGGCTGTCGGTGGCGATCTGTTTCTTCATCGGCGGGATCGAGACATTGGGCCTCATGCCCCAAGAGTTCCACGCTCTGAGTCAGACCCATGGCTTTTGGGGCTTCATGTACAACTTCAACATCAACACGGCAGGCTTTGTGATCGTGGGGATGTTCGTTGTCACCTGGGGGGTGGCGATGCTCATCTGGCGCTATGGGCACATCGAGGAGAAGTGGAGCGCACGACTCCAGCCCGCAACGGTCGCGTCAGGCGACGCCCTCTCGGTGTCCCATGGCTGACTCCACCTAGACATCAGGAAGTCGCTGGCCGACCGTGTCCGGAACAGCGGTCGGCGGTTTGGCACGGTCCGGCGGCTGACCGGAGCAACTCGGCGGCTCGCACGCGGGCGAACGGGTAGTTCACGGCGACCATCCGCACCGTTGATTCCATCACAAATAGATGTATATACTTTTGATATGAAATCCACGGACCTGTTCCTGCTGGGCCGGCGGCTGATGAAGCTGGCTGAGGAGGGGTTGCCCGGGCAGGGCGTCAACAACAGCGTCCGTTTCGTGCTCCTCGACATTGCCGCCAACCCCGGCAGTTCCATCAACGAGATCACGGCCCGGACCGGCTTCCCCCAGAGCCACGTGTCGACCTCGGTGATGAAGCTGCGCCAGTCTGGCTTCGTGCGGACAGAGATAGATCCCCGCGACCGGCGCCGCACCCTGGTGTGGGACCTACCCGAGGCCGTCCACCACGCCCGCAGCCGCGTCGCCTCCACAGCCGACTCCGCCCTCGCTCGGGCCCTCGGCAATCCGCCGGCGGCCGAGGTGGCCGAGGTGATCGGCGCCCTCGAGATGGTGGCCGAACGGCTCAGTCCGTTGGCCGGGTCCCAAGCCGACAAGAAAGCGTCATGATGCTCGCTAGCGCGGGTTCGGACTCCCACAACATCATCTGGATCGTCCTCGGCGCGCTCTTGGTGATCCGGCTGGCCGTCGGGGCGGGGCGCCGGAATCGTCGTCAGAGCGCCAGTGCCCCGGTGCCTTCGTCGGCACCCCCCGCGCCCGCCACCGCATCGGTGGCCGCCCCGGCCTCCACGGATCGCGCCACGCTCCTCGAGGTCCGCCAGCTCACGGTCGCCTACGGGTCGAAGGTGGCCGTGGACGGGGTGAGCTTCGAGATCCGCCGAAGCGAGATCTTCGGTCTTCTCGGTCCGAACGGGGCCGGCAAGACCACCACCCTCAGTGCCATCGAGGGCTTGCGCCGGCCGCGTTCTGGTGCCGTCCTGCTCAATGGGGTCGACATCGTCCGCCAGCCCGCCGTGGCCAAGGCCCAGATGGGAGTGCAGCTGCAGTCCACCGGCTTCCAGTCCGAGCTGACTGTGCGCCAGGTGGCCCGTCTCTACGCCGGCCTCTACGGCGTGACCATGAATGACGAGGACCTCGACCGGGCCCTGGCCGATGTGGGTCTCGGGCGCGAGCTGGACCGGACGACCAAGCAGATCTCGGGGGGCCAGCAACAACGGCTCTCGCTCTTCGTGGCGGTGATCCACGACCCCACCCTCCTGCTCCTCGACGAACCCACCACCGGACTCGACCCCCAGTCGCGCCGGCAACTGTGGGCCCGAATCGAGAGGGTCCGGGCCAACGGGGGGAGCATCCTGCTCACCACCCACTCGATGGAGGAGGCCCAGGCGCTCTGCGACCGGGTGGCGATCATCGACCACGGGCGGGTGCTGGCGATCGACACCCCCCGCAACCTCATCGACCAGCACCGGGACGATCCCCTCGTCCGAGCCTCGGCCCGCGGTGAGGTGACGCTCGAAGACGTATTCATCGGACTGACCGGGAGTGAGATCCGTGACTAGCACCACCGCACCGACGATCCAACCTCCGAGGCTCGGAACCATGCTGGCCGCTCTGCTGCGGGCGGACCTGGTCGTGCTGACCAAGAACAAGATGCGCCTGATCCTGAGCCTCCTGCTACCGCTCATCATCTTGTCGACGACCAATTCGTCCAAGGCGACCCGCCATTTCGGCGGGGCCGAGTTCATCCTCGGGCTGGCCATCACCTCTGGCATCGCGGGGACCTCGATCATGGGCTACGCACCCATGGCCGCGCGCGACCGCGACAACGGCGTCTTCCAGCGCCTGCGGGTCTCCCCCGCGCCGACCTGGGTCGTGATGGCCAGCCGGTTGTCGGTCCAGATGGTTTCCAACTTCGTCATCGCCCTGGTCGTGCTCGTCTTGGGCGACCGCATCCACCACCTGTCGCTCTCGGCCGAGACCTACGTGCTCGTCCTCTTGGTCTCGATCCTCGGCTCGGCCGTCTTTCTGGCCGTCGCCCAGGCGCTCGTGGGCCTGGTGAAGTCGGCCGACACCGTCCAGGCCTTCGGCCGTCTCCTCTACATCGGGCTCGTGATGCTCGGCATCTTCGGGGCCTCCGGCGAACTGGGCGGCTTCTGGGACACGGTGTCGAAATGGTCGCCCGTCGGCGCGCTGATGAAGGTGTTCGCCGGCGTGGTCGGACCCGGGACCTTCGGCTCGCAAGACTGGCTGTCGTTGCTCGCCTGCGGCGGCTACGTGGTCGTCCTCGCCGCCCTCGGCATCTATTGGTTCCGCTTCGACGCCCAGTAGCGACCCACTACGGTGACCCTGTGAGCAGTCCTCGCGTGCCCGGTGGGGTGGTGCACAAGCTTCCAGAAGACCTGCGCAAAGCGCTCATCGCCAACTCCACGGCGCTCGATGCCTGGAAGGACATCACGCCTCTGGCTCGCAACGAGTTCATCTGCTGGGTCGAGGAGGCCAAGAAGGAGATGACCCGAGAACGCCGCATTCGCCGAACCCAAGAGGAGCTAGAAGAGGGCATGCGTCGGCCCTGCTGCTGGCCAGGATGCAGTCACCGCGAGCGCACGGGCAGATGAGAGGTGAGGTCTCCTGTCGCTGCCAGCGAGAACCTGTGAACGCTCGACCATGGCAGGAGAGGACCCATGTACGCAATCGTCACCAATGTCAGGGTGGAGAACCCTGACCAAGCTCGGCTACTCCTTCCGCAGGCAAGAGAGGATCTTGTCTCACGGGCACCAGGAATCGTGAGCGGTTACTGGCTGGAACCGATCGATGGCATCGGCACATCGATTCTGGTCTTCGAGACCAAGGCCCACGCAGATGAGGCGGCAAAATATCCGGTTCCTCCGATGCCGGGAGTGACCACGCTCGATCTCACGGTCCGGGAAGTGTTTGCACACGTGTCTAGAGGTTGAAGACAATGCCCCAGGTCGTCTGATTTGAGAACGTCCGAACGCGAGCGGCAACGTCGGCGAAGCCACGTCACTGCCACAAGACACGCAGAAGTTTCTCGTGCCGGTTGAGATCAGTGCGACGGCAGGACGAACCCATCCGATCTGGCATTGCGAAGGGGTGATACGGGTAGGTCGGTTTTGCGGGCAAGCAAATCGGCGGCCGGCGTACCGGACCGGAGGTCGGCGACCCAGGCGTCGGGGTCGAACTCGACGCCGATCGGGTTCGTGGCGAAGGTCCGGTACATGAACGCGTTGGCGTCGTCGTTGTCGGCAAAAGAATCGATCTGGAACTCCATCTGGTTGCCGTCGGGGTCGCCGTAGTACATCGACACGGTGATGCCGTGGTGGACGCACCAATATGGCGTGATCCCTTCGGCCTTCAGCTCGATGTACTTGTCGAAGAGATCGGACAGTGAGGCGTAGGTGTAGGCGACATGGTCGACGCCGATGGACCCCCGGTCGTCGGGTCCGCCGCCAGTCGGGTCAATCAGATCCATGTTGGCGAACGCGAAGCGGTGGTGCTCGTCGTCGTAGGTGAGGAACGCCAGGCCAGGGTCCTGATATTGCACGCGGGCACCGAACACGGTCTTGTACCAATCGATCATCTCGTCGAAGCGGCGCGTGCGATACACGACGTGCACGAACTTCACTGGAGCGATCGTCATGGAGTCCCCCCCTGTGCTGTGGTGGCGGCAATCCGGCGATCACGACCCGAAACCCACCTTAAGGGGCGGGGCGGTGGCCCGCACCTTGGAGGCCACCGGCGACCCGCGGGGGCGCCAGATGTTCACACACCAGGTCCAACCCGCTGGCTACCGATCTCTTCGTCTGAGTGGGCATGCGAGCGCGGCCCGATCCATCCAATCCATCCATCAGATGGGCCTGGAGCTCGTCGGCACGGTTACTGGTTCGAGAGTCGCCCTTCTGTCGGGCGAGTGGAGGTGATCGCCATGTCTTCGAACCCTGCTGGTCCCTCGGGACTCCCGTTCATAGAGAGCTCCAGAACCGCTGGAGCGCAGCGGCGCCGGCGGCGGGATCCTGGATCATCCACCAGTGACCGAGGCCCGGGAGCACGGCCACCTTGGCCTTGGCCTTCCCTGCCGCCCAGCGCGCCCGCTCCTCGCCGCCGGTGTATCCGTCCTCGGTGGGGATGATCACCAGGCCGGGCCGGGCCGCGGCGATGCCGAGCGCTTCTCCGAGGCGGGCCATGGCCGGCTGGGCGGCCGAGCGGTACAGCGACAGGATGCAGCGACCCATGGTGTCGTCGTTGGCCTCCGCCACGGCTTGGGCGATCTCGGGCGTCATCCCGAGCGACTCAAAGAGGGACGCCCTATCGGCCACCGGCAGCGACGCCATGCCGCCGACCGCCTCCTCGCCCGCTCCTGGTGTCTGCCACACCTGGGCCAGGTCGTGCCACACGTAGTCGGGGGCAAAACAGCCGGCAATGTCCATCGCCCACGAACGAATCAGGTCTGGGCGCTCCATCCCGATGCGCATCACGTGGCCGCCGCCCCAGTCGTGGCCAACCAGATCGATCGGTGCTCCCAGCTGTTCGAGCTCCGAAGCGAGCCACGCCGCATAGTCGTCGGCGGTGGCACCGAAACCGTCAGGGACAGGGGCCCCGAAGCCGGGGGGAGAAAGGGCGACTGCATCCGGGTGTTGCAGCTCGGCGAGGAGTGGTCCCCAGATAGCGGCTGTCTCGGGATTGCCGTGCACGAAGACGGCTCGGGTCTGGGACAAGTCAGGCACGTATCTCCTCAACTTAGGCGGTTAGGTGGTGGAGCGCACTCTCCTCTCCCAGGACAGTCGGCTCATGTTTCCTGGCTAGTCCGGGGATACTGGAGCCGTGACACTCAAGAAGCAGTTCATCGCTGCAGGCAATGTCAATCGCGCATACCTCGTGGCCGAGCCCCCGCCGGGAGCGCCGGTCTCGGCGGTACTCATGAGCCTCCATGGCACCAGCTCGACCGCGGCTCGCCAGGCACTCCTATCCGGTTTCGAACGACTCGCCCAGACGGCAAACGCCGTCGTGGTATTCCCCCAGGCAATCCAGCCGATCAGAGCCGGCTACGAGTGGGACCCCAGCCAGGACGTTGAATACATAGCCGGTCTCGCCACCGAGCTCGTCAGCCAACATCGGACGCCTCATGGTCGCGTAATCCTCACAGGGATGTCCGGCGGTGCTCGAATGTCGAGTCTTTTCGCCAGCGTTCACCCGGAGCTGGTCCAAGCGGTAGGTGCGGTGGCAGGGCTACGTTCTCCCGGCGTCGCGGTGCAACGGTCGGTCCCGATCCTGTCGTTTCACGGCACGAAGGACAGGGTCAACCCCTACGGGGGCAGCGGCACGCAACGTTGGAACGAGAGCGTCCCCGACGCCGCCCGGGCCTGGGCGCTGGCCAACGGCAACACCGATCCACCGACCGAAGTCGCCGTGAGCTCGACGCTCACCCGGACGACCTACGGTGCGGAGGGCCAACCCGGCGAGGTGACGTTGTGGACGTCCGACGGGGCCGGTCACACCTGGCCCGGCGGGCATCTCGGGCTGATGTTGAGCCTTTCGCTCGGCCGGACGTCCAAGGAGATCGATGCCACCAAGTCCATCTGGGAGTTCGGGCTGCGCCACGCCGACGATCCGTGACGACCATGAGGTCCCACAGGCGGGGTCGCGACCCAGTGCTCGCACGATCGCGTTCGGCGGCGCCAAAGACCCCCGAGCCATCAGAAGGTCCTACCGAATTGGGGCGTGCTCCAGGTTCGACTGGTGGATGTTCCAGAGCCAGGCGTTGGTGGCATCCGGACCCAGACGCGCGTCGACCGGTTCGTCTCCTCGTCGCAACGCGTCGATGTAGGCATGATCGGCGGCGAGGCGGGCCGCCACCTCGGGACCCTTGGCAACCGTGCCGTGCCCGGGGACCAGGACATCGACGTGCCTGGCGGCCTCATCCAACCGGTCGAGTGCCGTCTCGTAGGCGTCCAACTGACCGGGGCGGCGGGGGTCGAAGAGCGGGATCAAGATGTCGGAGAGCATGTCGCCGGCCAGTAGGACGCCACGGTCCGCGAGGAGGATCGCGGCATGGCCGATGGCGTGCCCCTGGTGCTCGACGAGCTCGCCTGGCACGGGTCTGCCGTCCGCGGGCAGGGGGGTGACGAGTCCGAGCAGCTCCAGAGGGATGCCCGACGCGCTCTCCGCCGCCATCTTCTGCCCCTGCTCTCGGCCTTCACTGGCAGCGTGGGCGCCGGCGGGGGTGGCGTAGCGCGGCACGTCGCCCAACCGGGGATGCCACAGCAGGTGGTCCCAGTGGGGATGGGTGGAGAACCCGGCGACCACCGGAATGCCGAGCCGGACCAGATCATCGGCGAGCTCGTTCAGATCGGAACCATCGATGCCGGGATCAACCAGGATCAAGCCACGCTCCCCGCGCACCACCGTGGCATTGCTCCACACCCACGTGCTCTGCCGGACCCAGACGCCGTCGGCCACCTCATTCAGCATCGGTTCACTTTTTCAGGTATCTCCGGGGCCTACTCGCCCGTCGTACCCGCACGCGGATGGAGCTGGGCTGCTCGGCACGATCGTCCCGTTCTGAGAACAGCCGGAAGCCGCGGTGGCCTCTGGCCCGGCGGCTGTCCTCTAAGTTTCCTTCATGAGCGCTTCCACCGATCCCTCTTACGCGGGTCCGCCGGTGCGGAAATACAACCAGCGCATGGCTCATCGGGTGGCCAATCGCGCACATGTCAACGAGCGGGGGGTGGCGGTTTGTTTCGCGTACAACAACCTGCTGACCTCCCTGCTGATCGGCGTGGTGGAAGACGTCGCCCGGTTCGTACCGACGGTCGGTTCCGCGATCGATCTGGCGATCAGCCTCCTGACGTTCTACTTCCATCGCATCGTGCTCGTCACCGATCAGAACGTGTATGTGTATCGGGATTGGCCCTTCCACATTCCCGGCAAGCAGCTGGCCGCCTACCCCCGCCACGCCGGCCTGGTGAAGCTCGGCAGCCCGAAACCGGGCGGTTTCTCCAGGTTCATCCGCCGCGGGCAGCTGAACTTCGAAGATGGTCAGGTCGTCTATCACAGCATTCTGTGGATTCGCCGCGCCAAGTACATCGTTCAGGCGGGGAACAGCCAGGGCGGGAGGTAGCCCCCACCTGTGGAGGTGAGCGGACAACTCTCGAACCAAGAAATACAGGAGGAAATCCGCTCAATCTGGTCCATGACTGGGGGTCTTGGCTGACAGTCCTCGGGTACGGAACTGGCAATGTGACGGCCCTCCACCGGCAGCTCTCGGTTACCCAGTGACTCGTAGGTGGCCGCTCGTCTTGGGCGACGCTGACGGAGCGGCAGCAACCGAATGCACGTCGAGCCGCGCTCATTGACACCGACGTTCAAGTTGAAATCGTCGGCACCCTCGCAGTGGCACGACCCTGTCCAGGTAGTCGCCACAACGGGCCGGGGAATCTCCGAGCGTCGGGCTACCGTGTTCCGATGCGTAATGCGAGCAAGATGATCGGCTTCACTTCGTTCGGATAGGGGAACTCGTAGGTGGAGCAGTCCGTTGCTTCGGTCGAGTTGTCGGATGGCACATCAGTGGCCTACGCAACGGCTGGCACGGGCCCGCCCCTTTTCTTTGTGGGCGGTTGGTTGAGCCATCTCGATCTGAGCTGGGCGCTTCTCGCAGAACGCTCCTTTCTCGAGGCGCTCGCCAGCGGGAGAACGCTGGTGCGCTATGACCGACCTGGCTGTGGGTTGTCAGATCGCTCGAGAAAGGCCGGGTGGTCGCTTGCACTGGAACGAGAGACCCTTGACACCGTCATGTCAGCAATCGGTGGTTCCACATTTGACCTTGTGGGTAGCTCGCTTGGAGTGCCGATTGCGATCGACTGGGCGGCACGACACCCTGAGGCTGTGGATCGACTCGTCCTCTATGGAGGCTGGGCACGAGGCGAGGACGTCGCCACTCCGCAAGTGCGCGAGCACGTCGTAGGACTCATCCGCAGCCACTGGGGTCTGGGATCGGAAGTCTTGACCGAAATCTTCGCTCCGTAGGCATCGACCGGAACCCGCTCCGTCCTTGCTGATTATCAACGTCAAGCGTCGTCGGCGGAAACGGCGGCCGAACTCCTTCTCGCCTGCTACGAGGTCGACGTGATCGATCGCCTCAAAGACGTCGCCGCTCCTACGCTGGTGCTTCACCGCCAAGGGGACCGTGCCGCTCCTCTGGAGCAGAGCCAGCTCATCGCCTCGCGCATCAAAGGTGCTCGCCTGGTCGAACTCCCCGGACGATCGCATCTCCCCTATATCGGTGATGTGGATACTTTGGTCAGCGAGATCCGTCGCTTCTTTGGCCTTCCCTTGCTCCGCAAGACCGCCACTCCGACCCTTACGAAGAGACAGAAAGAGGTGGCGGACCTCGTCAGTCAGGGTCTGACGAATCGAGACATCGCACAACAACTCGGGATCGATGAGCGTTCCGCCGAAGGGCACGTCGAGCGGATCCGTGACAGGCTCGGAGTTCGCTCCCGTGCGCAGATCGCCACGTGGTGGGTGGCGTCGAATGCCCCACACTGAGGTAGTTCTACGCCTGACATTTGGGCACGGCACCTCCACAATGGAGACATGACCAGCCGCAATTACCCTTTTGGGCTGCCAACGTGGAGTTCTGGCCCCGGTAGCTCGGCCCGATCTCTGTCTAAGCTAAGAGGGCTGACACGCCATCTTCCGAAGTGGTCGTCTCGCGTGGGAGGAGGCGAGATGGCGGGCGCTGTCTATGAGGCCACCTGGGGCCGTGTGTTTGCTCACGTCTACGACACGGCCTTCGTGCTCGCGGAGCGCCGGGGGTTCCGCGAGGTGCGCAAGGACGTCGCTGGCCAGTCGAAGGGGCGCATCGTCGAACTCGGCGCTGGAACGGGACTGAACCTGGACCATTACCCGCATAACGTCTCAGATCTTCTTCTGACCGAACCTGATCCGCGCATGGCGGCCAAGCTTCGGAAGCGGGCAGGCTTCCTGTCACTCAACACCACGGTCGTAGAGGCTCCCGCTGAGGATCTTCCGTTTGAAGACGACAGCGTCGATACCGTCGTTTCGACGCTGGTGCTGTGCACAGTTCAAAATCCCCACCGGGCACTCGCCGAGGTTGCGAGGGTACTCCGTCCCGGCGGTTCGCTTCTCTTTGCCGAGCACGTCCGATCCGAGTCGCCCCGGGCTGCCCGGTGGCAAGACAGGCTCAACACCCCCTGGAGTTGGTACGCATGTGGCTGTCAATGCAACCGTGACATCATCTCTGCACTACGGGCCGCCTCTTTTCACGTAAACGAGGTCAGATACGACCGTCTTCGCTGGATTGGTCCGGTCGTCCGACCATTGATTGTGGGTTCGGCCTCACCCATCGTCGAGCCAGAGAGGGTACTCAAATGACACCATCCGGTTCCGAACTCGGCATCCAGGAGTCCCTATTTCCCGACCTCACCTGTTACGGGTGTGGACCACGTCAGGGTGGAGGGGTGACTACGGGATTCTGTCGATAAAGACACTTAGAGACACCGTTGTCTTTATCGAACCGTCGCACGAGTCGAAGAACAGACAATCAACCCGTGAACTGGGCTTTCAGATTTTGGGCTTCGCTTCGGACCCGCGATTTCTACGATGCCAACGTAGCGCTCATGGGTACTTTTGAATCTGCGGGGAATCCACTTTCAAGCCTTTGACGGCTCATCGGAATCTGGCGGGGCGCGCCCCTCAGCGGACCACGATCGAGCCCAGCACCCGCCAGTTCGGCCGGCCGGCATAGAGCAGAGCCCGGATCCGGTAGTTCTCGAAGTTGCGGAACCCGAAC
>Ga0302325_10019163_pt1 | contig 14400 bp, 13 predicted proteins | sample Palsa_T0_2_FD_201948 | JGI IMG/M metagenome (GOLD analysis project Ga0302325, IMG submission 201948) | Peat permafrost microbial communities from Stordalen Mire near Abisko, Sweden - Palsa_T0_2 | ecosystem: Environmental > Terrestrial > Soil > Palsa > Peat permafrost | place: Sweden: Abisko... | reverse complement strand
AGTTGATCGATTTCGTGGCGATACTCGTGTCGATGAGCCCTGGAACCGGGCTGGGGGGCGGCGGCCAGATCGGGCGCGGCTGCGCCAACCTGCAGGCACAGGGCAGCAATGGCAGAGCAGGTCACAGACCGGACCAGTAGTGCATTTCGAAGGAAAGGCTCTGGAGGCATACGCGTAACGAATCGTAGCCTTGGACGCAGCCCGAGGTCAAAAGGAATCCGCGAATGGCGCTGCGGCTGAACTGAAGCGGGAAAACAGGCAGGCGAAAACGATCACTGACAGCGTTAGCGCAAATCAAACCTCGCTTAAATCCGACGCAAATTAACCGCCAGGGCACGCGCAGCTCTATGCCAGCGCGGTCAGATTCTCCACAAGTCGTTCGCGCATTCGTTGGTAGAGACCTCCGACTGCCAGCTTCTGGAAGTGTTCGGAAGCCCGGTGAGCCGCCAGGGCTTTAGCGTCCCGATATTGCTCATAGATGACGACTGTATCCGGGTCATCTTCAACCTGGTGAGGAATATAGCTCACACAACCCGGTTCTTTTCGGGAGGCCTCGGCCAGCAAACGAAGAGTTTCGGCAATATCGGCACGCTCTTCGGCGGCAAATCGCAGTCGAACTGTGAAACTGACCATGGATATCCCTCTCCCCAGCGCTTCGTTATAAGCTTAACGACTCCAGCATATCGGCGAATCCCGGCAAAATCATGGTCTGGTCACGATCGGGACCGGTTGAGACCATGCCAATTTTCGCACCGCTCTCCCGTTCCTGAAAACGAAGATACTCCTGCGCCGCCAGCGGAAGCTCTTCAAATTCGCGAATGCCTTCCGTGGACTGCTGCCAGCCTCTCAGGGTAGTGTACCGGGGCACAATCGATTCGAGACCCTGCACATCGGCGGGAACCAGATCGGTGAACCTGCCGTCGATTTCGTAGCCAATGCAGACGGGGATCTCTGTTAATTCATCGAGAACATCCATTTTGGTCACCACAAGCCATTCGGTGCCATTTACCTGGTTGGAATAGCGAAGCAAAGGAATATCCAGCCAGCCGCATCGCCTCGGCCTGCCAGTTACCGCGCCATATTCGTTGCCGCGCGCCCGCAGGGCTTCCGCCGAGTCGTCATGAATTTCCGTCGGGAATGGCCCTTCGCCAACCCTGGTGACATACGCCTTGGTCACGCCGATCACCGTTCCGATGGCAGTCGGTCCAACGCCCGTTCCTGTCGCTGCTCCGCCCGCGGTGGCAGATGACGAGGTCACGAAGGGGTATGTTCCATGATCGATATCCAGCATGGTTCCCTGGGCACCCTCGAACATGACGCTGCCGCCGCCCTTAATCACCTGATTTAGAAGATTGCCCGTATCTGTTACGAACGGGCGAACCTGGTCGGCAGCCGCAGCGTATTCGTCGAACATTTTAGCCGGGTCAATGGGCTCGCTTCCAAACAGAGCGTGAACGATTGCGTTCTTTTCCTGGCAGGCATTCTCGATGTGAGCCTTGAGAATTCCTGGATTGAGGAGGTCGACAATTCGAAGGCCGCTGCGAGCCATTTTGTCTTCGTACGCCGGACCAATGCCACGGCTCGTCGTGCCAATTTTCTGCCGACCAGGTGCGCTTTCGGCAGCCAGTTCGATCATGCGGTGGTAGGGCAGGATGACCTGGGCGCGATTCGAAACGAAAAGCTGGCCGTCTACATCGACACCGAGTTCACGCAGTTTAGCCACTTCCTTGAGAAAAGCAATCGGGTCGAGAACCACGCCGTTCCCGATAATGCTTTTGCATCCCGGACGAAGCACTCCGCATGGGATCAGTTGCAGTACGAATTTCTGCCCCTGAATGATGACTGTGTGACCTGCGTTATGTCCACCTGCGTATCGCGCTACCGCGGCAAAACGACCGCTCAGCACATCCACAATCTTGCCTTTGCCTTCGTCGCCCCATTGGGCGCCGAGCACCACTGCTGTCTTCGCTCGCATGAATTCCATTTCCTGGGTTGCCCGATCCCAGCCCGGTGTCGGGCCAAGGCCGGATCAATCTTCTCGGGGCCCGGTGAGGCACGGATCCGTAGCTCATTTGGATCGCTTTGGTGCAGCCATCGCCCCCTGCACCACTCGTAATGATATACCGGCCTTGCTTGGGAACCCTATTCCGTCAGCCTACAGATTTTGGGGATCTTGCGAAGATTCCGGATAAGTGCGGAGGTAGTCCGCGGCACTCTATTCCAAAGCCTAAAATGTGGGGTCTAGAAATTGCGCCTGGAATTCAGAGAATAGAATTTAGAGATGCCTGAGCTCCCTGAAGTCGAGACGATTGCGCGCGGCGTGAACGATCGGCTTCGCGGCGATCGCATTGTCGAGGCTTGGTTCGGGTCGCACAAGGAGCCTTTTAAAAACTCTCCCGGTGAGCAGGCTGCCGGTCTCGACGGTAGGACTTTTCTCGAAGTACATCGGGTGGGAAAACATATCGTTTGCGAACTGGGCGGCGCTGAAGGGGAAGGCCCGTCAGCTCAATGGATTGTCCATCTTGGAATGACAGGAAGACTTCTGGTTACCACGCCAGAAAGCCCCATTGAGCCGCACACGCACGCTCGCCTGACCTTGGCGAGTGGCCGCGAGTTGCGGTTTGTCGATCCGAGGCGATTCGGCCGGCTGGAGTTCCGAGATCTGCAGCAAGACAAATCGTTTACCGGGCCAGGCAAGGAGCCCATGTCGATTTCGCAAGAGGCATTTGTGGAGCTTTTTCGCGGAAGGCGGCTGGCAATCAAGGCAGCGCTGCTCAATCAGACGCTCCTGCATGGTGTGGGCAACATCTACGCCGACGAGAGCCTCTTTCGCGCGGGAATAAGGCCACGCCGTATGGCTGGCCGCCTCAAACGCGCCGAACTGTTTCGGCTGCATGCCGCAATCCAGGAAATTCTGAAGCATGCGATTGAACTTGGCGGATCGTCGGTGTCAGATTATGTCGATGCGAATGGCGTTCGTGGGTTTTTTCAGTTGGAGCATCGTGTCTATTTGAGAACTGGGCAGCCCTGCCTGGTATGCGCAACCCCGATTCGGAGAATTCTTCTGGCGGGCCGCGGCACACATTTTTGTCCTGTTTGCCAAAGCTGAATTGAGATGCAAAAGGCGTCGAAAAGGTTGTCTACTTCCAATTCAAGGATTGGCGCCTCAGAAATCTTCTATTTTTAGAATATTCGCGAGATCTCGATATCCGTAAGTTATAGATAGTACTCGATCGAAGGATTGGCGCATCGATTGCTATATAGAAGGTGCCAGTGATGAGCGGTGGCTGTGATTCAAACCAGCTCCGCGATAGTCGAGGGCTCCAGAATGAGAAGAACGCCAAACGAGAGCGTTCCCCGAATGGAGTCACTCTAAAGAAACCTGACGGTGGTCGTTAGAATCACCCATCAAGGTTCTAAATCTTGGGAGGCCAGTGCCCAAGACAGACAAGATCGCAGTACAGCGAGAGACAGGGCGCCACACCGCAATGCGGGTGGCGCTTTTGCCATTTGAGCATGCGCAGGATCGAAGGTCTTCGGACTGATTGAAGATTTCAGAAATCACCGTGATAACGGCCGTATCGAATTCTCATTGTGCAATTCCGAACTCCGTCTCTTGCATTCTGCCGGCCTTTGCTGCAATACTCATGCGCAGTTGGGCAACGTGCTAAATAGGAATCCCCCCGGTGAATTTGTTCCCCCCATGTTGCCAGCTTCACCGCTTATCTGTAGTATCGGAGATGCCCCTATCGCGCAGCGTGCAGGAGCCTCCCAAGGCTGGATGAAACTGACCACCGGGAAAGGCTCGAAGGCTGCGATACTCAAAAGTACGCTGTTTATCGTGAAGGCTACCATCCGAGCGGACCCTTCAGCGGAAACCGGTTTTCCGGGAGAACTCAGTAAATAGTGAGATTCGGGAAATAGTGAGATTCGGGCGGTATCAGTGGAACAACGTGGAGAGATTCCGAGTTCCGCTGGCCTGTGTTAGGAAGACCAGACAAGATTTCGAGCTAGATCTCGATCGCCGGAAGCATCAACAGGGCACCCGGCAAATCAGTCTTCTACTCGGTGTAAGTAATCCTGTATCGGCTGGTTTTGAAAGTGGGTCCTGCTTCGGACAATTGCAGTTCGGTCTTTTGCCCCCACAGGGCAAAAGAAGAGATGGTCGATTGTCTGACAGTACGTGGACGGATCATACCAGACGTTCTTATGGGGCTGGCAGCGCCCCGGCAGGTCAAAAGCTGTATTGAGCATTTGAATTAGTGGATAAGCACCAGGAAGTGCAAGCATGACGACAGAATCAACGCAGCCGCCTTCAGAGGCGGGGCAAGCCCAGGCTCCTGTGCCTGGGCAGTCGCAGGGGCATCGGCGCCGCCGACGCCGACGCAAGACAAAGTCCAGTCTGGCAGCCCAGAACCAGAATGGCTTTAATCCCGCCAGCCAAACGCAGACCTTACCTTCTCCGCAGGCAGCCCAGCAATCCGCTCCGCCGCCTGCTCCGGGCCAACAGCGATCCAATGGACCAGGCAGCGGACCAAGCAATGGAACGCAGCAAGGCGGACAGGGCCAGGGTCGCAAAAAGAAGAAATCGCGAGACAAACAGCCCAGTTTCCAGGCGTCGCCAGGGAACAGCGTCAATGGCTCCAACGGAAACAGCTCCGGTGGGAAGAAGCGTCGGCAGCAAAAGGGACCGCGCCAGTTTGTAGGACCGATGGACCACAGTTACCGAGTCGCCAATGGCAACGTTGCAGACGGTCCGCCGAGCACGATTCCCTTCCAGGGCAATGGCCACGGAGCGTATTACAACGACACACCTTCTCCGCGCGGTACGGTTGCACCGGCGATCGCTGTCGATGCACCGACTAAGATCTTCTTTTTCATCGAAGATCTCTTCTTCCTGGCTAAGATCCAGGAGGCGAGCCGCAAACTTGGGGTGAAGGTAGAGTTCGTAAAGGGAGACAAGGAAGTTCTGACGCGGATTACGGATGCTCCTGAGAACGAGCGTGCCACGCTACTGGTATTTGACCTGAATAACGCTGCCGCGAAGCCTTTGACGATCATCCCCAAACTCCGGGCCAAGCTGAAGAAATCGGTGTCGATCATCGGATTTCTCTCGCATCTGCAGGGTGACCTCAAGATGAAGGCTACCGAGGCGGGGTGCGACACCGTGATGCCGCGTTCGGCCTTTTCCCAGAGTTTGCCGAATCTTCTGCGCAGATACGGCATGGAAGAGGAAGAAGACAACTATCCGCAGCCTGTATAACCCAGGTTTCCTCGAAAACGCAAAGGGCGCTCCCGTTTGGGAGCGCCTTTTGATTTTGGTGCGAATCAGAACTATGCCAGTAGACTATCCCGGAGGCCAGGTGAGGTGTCTTCCGCCGAGCAGGTGCAGGTGCAGGTGATCGACCGTCTGACCGCCGTCGGAACCGTTGTTGATGACAACGCGATAGCCTTTGGCGAGCCCTTTCTGACGGGCGATATCGGCCGCTGTGGCCAGTAGGTGGCCCAGCAGTGTTGTGTCCTCGCCAGTTGCTTCTGCGAGTGATCCGATGTGCTTGCGCGGAACTAAGAGCACGTGTGAGGGAGCCTGGGGATTAATGTCTGCGAACGCAATGCATTCGTCGTCCTCGTAGACGCGGGTAGAGGGAATTGTTCCTTCGATGATCTTGCAGAAGAGGCAGTTCATGACTCGTCCAGTCTACTTCAGATGCATGATTCTTCGTTCCGGAGTGCTCGAGTGTTTCAAGTTTCAGCGAAGACTGCAGCGTAAGTTCGGGGACTCAATTCGGGGTTATTTATTTTGTAAAGAACCTCGGCTTTCTTCCAGGCTCCCACGGATCGTAGTGGGCAGCGAATTTGTCGCGTGCCTGGGTCGAGGGATGGTCGTAGGTCCAGAAGGCGACGAAAGGATTGGGATTCGGGTCGTCGAGGTAGGCTTCGCCGAGCTTGTTGAATGAGTCTACGGCGGTTTTCGATGGGTCAGCGACAAGCCCGTGAATCGCTTCCTGTCCATAAACGTCGGCCTCGTGTTCAACGTAACGGCTGACTCCGCTCTCGATGGGCTCGGTTACAATCTGCGCGATGGCAAAGGCCAGCAGGAGCACGACAAGCCCGGGCAGACTCGCAATTGTGTTCACTCGCCATCGCCTGCCCCAATGCCGCGCCAGCCATTCGGCGAATTTGGAAACAGCCCAGAAGAGCGCGAATGTGCCGACTGCGGCCAGCGCGAGCCCTTTTGCGATGTGATGCAGCACGTAATGGCCGGTTTCGTGGGCGAATGTGAAGAGGATATCGTCGGCCGGCATCCGGTCAGCGGTTGTATCCCAGACCACGATGCGTTTGGAGGCGCCCACGCCGGTGACATATGCGTTCAGACCGTTGCTCTTTTCGCTGGCTTTCATCAGGAACATCCGGTCTGGCGGAATGCTTGTTCCTGTGCGTTCGACCACGCGCTCCAACTGTTGGACAAGTGCGGGATGCGACTTCGCCAGCGGTTCAAACTCGAAGAAAATAGGCTCGATGAGAGGAGGCAACAGGAACGTAAAGAGAAGCAGCAGCGGAGCCACGGCGCATGCGAACCAGAACCAGTAGCGCCGACGGGAGCATGTCCATTGCATCAGGTAAAAGACCAACACCAGCAATGGGGCTTCGAGCAGCACGGTCAGCCCGAGGGTTTTAGCTTGATCGAGCAGCCATGAGGGCCAGCCCTGGATGCTGATGGCGTAGTGCAGTGAGAATGCGTGGGCGATTGCATCGACAGGCAGATCGACGACGATAAACACAAAAGCAGCCAGCAGCGCCGAGAATATTCCGGTTTGCAACCAGCGGCGGCGGGTTCTCGCCGAGATCCACTGGTTTAGTTGAACTGCGGCTCCGAATGCCAAAAGCAGCCAAAGCGCGCCCACTTGCCAGATTTCTGAACCAAAGTGGAGTGCGGGCCTGATCCTGCCGAGAACTTCTGCCTGCGCCAATTTGGCTGGCGGGAGGTGATATGGCTGATCGGAGACTGGAGTTGTCTGTCCGTCTGAGATTTCATGCGGAAACTGCCTGGCAGTCGGTGACGCTGGAGCGTTTGGAGCGTCTGTCGAAAGGACAGGGTGCTGCTGAGACGAGCCCCAATACGTCAGGCTCAGGACTAATGCCAGAACCAGAACGGGATTTCTATACGACCGAAAAATGGGATTCAAGTTCAATATCATGCATCTCCCGCACGTGTCCGTGCAATCTGAGACAATAACCCAAAGAAACGGTATTTGTTAGCCATTGTGCTTTCATACTATGAGGCCAACCTTGCTGCCAATTCCCAAACGGCTTCTCTCAGGTAGTATCGGCAACCGGCCAATCACCGGCTCTTCCGTTTTACTGCTCATCGCCTCTGTGTTTACCCCAAATCTTTTTGCTCAACAGGCTCCGCTCCCGCCGCTTTTGGATACCATGACCACGGAACTCAATCGCGCCATGGGTTCCCTGGGCAAGCAGGGTGATAAGCAAATTCCACCGTATTTTCTGAGTTACTCGGTCGCCGATACCACTGGAATTACGATAAGGGCGCAATATGGGGCGTTAGTCAACTCAGAAGATAACCGCCAGCGGGTTGTAGATGTGCAGGTGCGGGTAGGTGATCCGAAGCTGGATAACACGCACGGAGGGCATCGCGGATCGGCGGTGAATACGTTGCAACTGCCGATTTCGGACAACCGAGAGGCGATTTCGCGTTCTCTCTGGCTGGCGACGAACAGCGGCTACGGGACAGCTTTGGATAACTATCTTCGCGTGAAGACAGAAGCCGAAGTCCGCGCGAAGGAAGAGGATAACTCAGGGGATTTTTCGAAAGAACCGCCCCAGATTTTTGTCGGCAAGCCTGCTCCTGAGCCAGTGGTGGATAAGGCTGCCTGGGAGGGACGTGTCCGTTCGCTGTCGAAGATATTCCGTGAATATCCGGATGTTTACCAAAATGTTGTGATGCTCACGGCAGAGAGCGATACCGAGTACTACGCCTCGTCGGAGGGATCGCGACTTGCGACTCCGCACCAGATGGCGAGGCTGATTGTATTTGCGGTGAGCCGCGCCGACGATGGGATGGATCTCTTTCGTGCTCAGACTTTCGAAGCTGAGACGGTCAACGGTTTGCCTAAGCAGGCAGAGCTGGAAAAGGTGATAGGCGATCTGGGAAAGAGTCTCGAAGAGTTGCGTAAGGCCCCCGTAACAGAACCGTTTAACGGTCCCGCCATCCTTTCGGGCCGGGCTGCGGCAGTGTTCTTTCATGAGGTGTTAGGCCATCGGCTCGAAGGGCAGCGGCAACGTGGTGATGAAGAGGGCCAGACATTCACGAAGGATGTGGATAAGCCGGTGTTGCCGAGTTTTCTTTCTGTATCCGATGATCCGACGCGCACGAAGTTTGGAGATACATGGTTGAGTGGTAGCTATACCTACGACGACGAGGGTCAAAAGGCGCAGAAGGTTGATCTCATTCAGGACGGAGTGCTGAAGACGTTCCTCATGTCTCGTCTGCCGATTGCCAGTTTTTCGAATTCAAACGGACATGGACGCGCTCAGACCGGGCGGGTTCCGAATGGACGGCAGGGCAATCTGATTGTGTCTTCGACGAAGGCCGTGCCGGAGACAGAGCTGCGCAGGATGCTGATTGAAGAGGCTAAGAAACAGGGCAAGCCTTACGGGCTTTACTTCGAAGACATTTCCTCGGGGTTTGCAGTGACGACACGCAATTCACCGCAGGCGTTTCAGGTGATTCCGCTGGTGGTGTATCGCGTCTATGTGGATGGGCGGCCCGATGAGCTGGTGCGCGGAGTCAGTATCGTCGGGACGCCACTGGCGGCGATGAAACGCATCCTGGCGACGGGCGACAAGAGTGAGGTCTTCAACGGCGAGTGTGGCGCTGAGTCGGGATCGATTCCAGTTTCAGCTGTTGCTCCTGCAATGCTGCTGACGGAGATGGAAACGCAGAGGCAACCGCAGGGAACGGATAGGGTTCCAATCCTGCCAAATCCGAGTGCGACTCCAAATGGTGCGCAGAATCTCACCGCAGAAAAGGGGAACTGATGACAAGAAATTTATTCGCCGTTTCTCTTGCCGCGCTTGCTTTAACTTTGCCGGCGCTCGCGGCTGATCCGCAGACTCGTACGGACGCTGAGAAGGACCCGGTTCTGAAGGCCATGCTGGAGGAACTCGACCGCAGCCGCGATCAGCTTCAGTTGCCCGGCTTTCAAAAGCCTTTTTTTATTCAGTACCGTATTGAAGATATCGAGGATTACCAGGTTAAGGCTGACTTTGGAGCGAGCGTCGGGGATGAACATCGTCATCAGCGGCTGGCACGCGTGACTGTCCGCGTCGGCGATTACAAGATCGACAGCTCGACTTCGCGAGGCGATGGATCGGTGCAACTGGCTGCCCTGGATGATGATCCGCTGGCCCTGCGGGCAGGACTTTGGGAGGCGACGGACCAGGCTTACAAAGCGGCGTTGTCTGCTTATGCGCACAAGCAGGCGCAGTTGAAGCAGGTACAGACCCCGCCGCAGCAAGATGATTTTTCGCAGGAGACGCCAGTGATTTCGCTGGAGGATACAGTGCATTTGCAGATCGATGCGCCATTTTGGACGAAGGTAGTTTCGGAAGCGAGCCGCCTTTATCGTTCAGATTCTGCCGCTGAAGCCAGTGAAGAGGATGTGCAGTATTCGACGGCGATCTTTCACGCGCGATCGGTAAATACATATCTTGCGAGCAGCGAGGGAGCGATTGTTCGCAAAGGAACGACAGCCTATGAAGAGTCATTCGCTGTCGGGACCCAGGCTACGGATGGAATGCATCTGGATCGGTCTTACGGATCGAACGGCGTCACGCTGAAGGACATCGATTCGGCGGAAGCATTCAACAAGCATGCTGTAAGTCTGATTGCTTCGCTGGGCGATCTTCGCAAGGCGCCGCTTGTTGAAGAGGAGTATCACGGCCCCGTGCTCCTTTCGGCAGATGCAGCTTCGGATGCGATTCATGATCTGGTAGCGTCGGCGGTGACGGCAGTTCGTCCGGAACTTGGAACCGAAGCGCGCACGAAGGGAGCTTTTGCATCAAGTTTTCATGCGCGAGTCTTACCTCAGTTTCTGGATGTGGTGGACGATCCGAGTCTGACTACCTTCAAGGGTAAGCAACTCGTCGGTGCTTACAAGATCGATGATGAGGGTGTACCCGCTCAGACCGTGAAGCTGATCGCAGACGGTCGGCTGGAGAACTATCTGATTGGGCGCGAGCCGGTGAGGGACTTTCCAAAGTCGAATGGACATGGGCGGGCGGCAGTAACTGGTCCTCCGCGGCCTGAGATAAGCGTGCTGAATGTGAGTTCGCGCGAGGGTCTGTCCGAAGGTGAGCTGAACCAGAAACTGCTCGCCCTGGGTAAAGATCGCGGACTGAAGAGTGTGTATTACGTGGAAACCCTTGGGCCGGAGTTGACTCCGCGATTGTTGTATCGGGTGAGCGCAGACGGCAAGCGCGAACTGGTGCGCGGTGCGACTCTGGATGATCTGGATCAGCGCGCGCTGCGTTCTGGAGTGGTCGCCGCGGGCAAAGAGCCGTACATCGCCAACTACGACAGTTCGGTTCCGCAGACGATTCTCGCCCCGGCTCTGCTCTTCGATGACGTAACCGTTCGCCGTGCCAACGAGAAAAACGACAAGCTGCCGTTCTATCCTCCGCCGGACTAGACTTTTGCTTTCTTTTTCCACGCGCCGACGATCACGCCCATCAGCATCATGCCGAGCAGCCAGAAGCCTGCGTTGATCCCCAACAGCTTGAGGGTGCGAGCTTCGAAGACGTATTCGGTCGCCCAGGTCGTCAGGACAAAGCCGACCCACATTATCGCGGCGACCTTGATGCCGCGCAGCGCTGTTTGAGGCCCGGTGAGCTGGATAACACGTGAGAGGGCCGCTGCGATGACCGCAGCGGCAACGAAAGCCGTGCCATATTGCAGAGCGGGATTTACACCTGCAGCCATCAGATCTTTTTCGGTACGACCGATGCCTTCCAGCCACGGTTTCTGGAGTGTCGTGTACCAGCCGGCTTCAAGCAGAAAGCAGGCAATTGCAGCGACGAAGATTGCCCAGAAATTCTGCCGGACACTCGAGGATGAGTCGGACATTTGCTCCTCCATTCCAGGGAATCGAGAGATGGATACGGGGGATGCCGAGAATTCTAGCCGATTTCGGCAAATGTCAGTCACAAAAGGGACGAAAAGCATACTCCGAGGGATGACTTATCACGCATCTGGTGCTGTCGATGCCAATTGCCCGGAGCTGTTATACGATCCCGCCAGATCCCGCTGCTCATGTGGCGGATACTCGTTGGCTCGACAGATCGGTTGTTCGGTGGGCCATCGCCAAGAGCGCTCTGGAAAAATACACAGGCTGAGAACGTGTCAGATGGGTTTGCCGATCTCCCAGTGATGGCCGAAGGGGTCGACGAGTCTCCCGAGGCGCCAATGATAGGGCTGATCTGCTACCGGCCATACGACTTTCGCTCCGGCGGCGAGACCCTGTTCGAAGATTGAATCCGGATCGTTGACGACCAAGATCATGCGTGCTGTCGAGCCACTGAGAGTTTCGGGGCTGAAGTTGAAGTGCTCCGGGGATTCGTCGGCGAGCCAGAATTCTGCGTTTCCGACGGCAAGCTGCGCAACGACGGCTCCGCCGTCGTCCAAACGGAATAACACCTTCGCCCCGAAAGCCGCCTGATAGAAGTCAACCGCACTTGCGCCGTTTCGGACGGAGAGCATGGCGGAGATTTTGGTAGCTGAGTTACCAGCGGAAGAAGTATTTTCACTCATCGTTAGGTCCTCGCTTGCAGGAGTGGAACTGGACGAAAAGCTGAACTCGAATCAATCCAGGCGGACCAGATACGCATCGCCTTCGGATGGTCTCAGACGGCGGACGATGGACTCAGCCTGCTCCTTGTTGTCTCCCTGTGGGCGGATACGCACCCAGTAGCCGGTGGGACCCTCGAAATCGATCACCTGCGCGGTTTCGTATTTGCGTTCCAGTTCTTCGAGAAGCTGCTCGGCCTTGCGCTCGTGCTCGAAAGCTCCAATCTGGACGCACCAGCGGCCGCCAGCATCAATGGGATGCGGAGCCTGATAGACGTCGATTCGAACCGGAGCAAGGCCTGCGCGGTAAACACCGGTTGCCTTGGCGGAAGCCATGGAAAGATCGAGTAAGCGCCCCTGTACAAACGGACCACGATCCGTGACGCGCATGATTGCGGACTGGCCTGTATTTTCGTTGGTGACCATGATCAGAGAACCCATGGGCAGTGTGCGGTGGGCCGCAGTCATCGCGTTCTGATCGAAGATTTTGCCGTTTGCTCCCTGGCGATTGTGATACGGAGGTCCATACCAGCTGGCGACACCTTCTTCGCTATAGATGGGCTTATGGCTGGCGATAAATGAAGCATCGTCGTCCGTACCTTCGTTCGCAGGAACCGGCAGAGGTGCTGGGGTCGCAGCTTTCGGCGTACTACGCGGGACCGGTTGGCTCGAGGAGGACTGAACCGGAGGCGCTGTGGAGGCTTGTGCGACGGGATAGGAGTGATGGTGACTGCAGCCTGCAATTCCGATGATCGTCAGTGCGGCCGCTGCGAAGATTCCAACGCGAAACGGATCATTGCCCGGAATGCGAGTTTGGATCGCGTTCGCAGTCAGAGTCACAGCCCTGGCTTTCCGTCGCGACGAACATTCTCGCTCTCCGGCATCGGATGGAGTCTGTCGGCCAGGTTCTCCAGGTGCCGCGCAAGAACCCGCGCCGCTGTGCCGGCTTCGCGGCGTACTTCGGGAACGATTTCCCTATCGACATAAGTCACTGCATCTCGAATTTCTGACCGTGCGTTCTCGAAGAATTCTTCCACGCGGCGGCTGAAATGATCACTGGGCGAGGCGTAGGCATTCATAACGATGGAACCTCAACTTCAGTTTGACTATCGAATTTGCTCCGAGTCAACGAAGATACGGTCAAACATGATGGCTAGGTTCCATTAGCATCAACTTTCGCCCTGTCGTTTGAGTTGCGGGAAATCGAAACGCAACGCCTATCCTCTTCAAAATCTTCGAGGGGCGACCTTTTCGCCGGTTTTCGCGTCGAACCTGAGACGACGGAAAATTATGCTCAAATTGCAGAGCAATCCAAATCGTGTGGCCACGCCCCGCGTCATGAGAGTGTTGCTGGCGTCCGTGATCGGCTTTCAATGCATCGGCCAACGCGCGGCCCGAGCCCAGGCCTCGCCAGCGACTGTGTTGGTAAAAGGTCCGGTCCAATCGGATGAGCAGCCCGCTGAGGCTTCGCCATTCCTGGAACGGGGTTCGGTCGATCTTCAATCCTCTGAGCAAGATAGCAGCGCAAAGCCGGCCTCGTCCCAACAGCCTGCGCCCTCCGCACCGGCGACCTTACCGGCAACGCCTTCGCAGGCTGCGTCCGGAACCATACCCAGCCCGCCAGATGCGCCAAAACCGGTACCCAAAGATCCGGCAAGTCAATTTGCAGCGAGTGTTTGCACCAAGCTGCCTTGTCCGACGCCAATCATTAACTGGTATATGCGCTTTGAGAATGGCCCGCAGGTCAAGCCTCTCACCCCGACAGAGAAAGCATGGCTGGCTACCAAGAACCTGATCGACCCGTTCAATATGCTGACCATTCTGGGTGAGGCGGGCATCTCGGTAGCTGCGGATTCGCATTCGCCGTACGGTCCGGGGTTTCCGGGATGGGGACGCTATGTCGGAGTCAGCTTTACACAGGATATGACCGGCGAGTTCTTCAATACCTTTCTGATTCCGTCGATTGTTCATCAAGATCCGCATTATCACCGAATGCCGCATGCCACCTACGTCCACCGCGTCTTCCATGCGATCGACCAGGTGGTGTGGACGCAGGGAGACAACGGCAAGGGAATGGTGAACTACGCCAACATTGTTGGGTACGCGATCGACGATGAGATCAGCAACCTGTATGTGCCGGGACGGCAGACGAACTTCAATGCCAGCGCGGAGCGCTACGGGATTGGTCTGGCAACCGCTCCGATCGACAACTTTATCAGTGAATTTCTGCCCGATGTCGCCCGCCATATTCATGTCCAAGTGGTGGTTATCCAGCGGATTATCAATCAGGTCGCCAGCAAAGACGCCAATACACCTTAGCCTTATATCGCGGTCGAAGTGCCTAAATGGGGCTCGGGATGGAGTCGCAAGGCACCCCGTTCGCCGAAGATCAAGACCGCTTACCCCTGAGAAATCGCCATTCGCTGTCGTTTCATTGGGTTGCGGGCGCCCGGGAAGTAGCATAGGCATGGCGAATCAGAATCCGTTGCCCGGTTACCTCCGGCGTTCGGAGTGCCACCTATTTAACGAAATCA
>Ga0302325_10019162_pt1 | contig 14400 bp, 15 predicted proteins | sample Palsa_T0_2_FD_201948 | JGI IMG/M metagenome (GOLD analysis project Ga0302325, IMG submission 201948) | Peat permafrost microbial communities from Stordalen Mire near Abisko, Sweden - Palsa_T0_2 | ecosystem: Environmental > Terrestrial > Soil > Palsa > Peat permafrost | place: Sweden: Abisko... | reverse complement strand
TCCCATGATGGAAGGGCCTTGGTGCCGAGTCCGAAGAGAAGCGCGAGCCCGCGAGCGACATCGACACTGAAGTGGTGGATAGTCTGAAAGTGCTTGACCCCAAACGGCCGATTAGAGAAGCAGACATCGGGCCGCGCTGGAGCCGGAAGCCACGGGTAGCTAGTGACCCATTTCGGACATGCAGCGACGCTGATCAATCACATGATCGAGGCAACTGCCGATGCGCCTGCGGTCAGCTCAAGGCCGCACTCATCGCTCGTCTACAGGACGACAAGCGGCGTATACCTCACTCGAATCGTTGGGCGACAGGGTCAGACATCGCGGCCCTGTCGCTTCGTCACTTGCCAACTAATGATTCATTGTTGGGCTGTTGCGCACGCAACTGTCGGTCGGGGAGGACTTGCCCGCTTTACATTGCGCAATCGAATCGTAAGCGCATTCAACACCGCCTGCGCTTTTCAGGCAGTATTTGTGATGAACATGACCGGTCTGTGCAAACGCACTCGAACCGGCAAACACCGCTGCAAGCAGGGTGGCAACCGTTAGCAGACGCATCGTTTTCCTCCATTGTTCTGAACGTACGAAATTAATTGTCGCACCAATAGACTGAGCTTCCCCGACGGTCGAGGCAAGCTCAATATCCGGTGCCGGACATTTTATCGATATATTCTCTGATTGCTCGCCCCGCCGGAGGCACAATCGCTGTCTTTGAATTTCCCGCTGGCAGCTCTGCAGCGAAGCTGCACTGGCTTTTCGTATGCCCGGAAGATGCACACGCGGCAAAAATTGGCCCGTCGCGACCAATCGCGGCCATGCAGCATTTCGGTCGCTTTCGGAGTGAAGCGGACATTGAGCGCGATTTATGAGTCCACGGCCCTAACGAAGCACGCTTCCCGCTTGCGCGGGAATGAGCGGCAGTTGCTTCAACCAAACGTCCGGGCGTCAGTGAGGCGCGGCGAGGGTGCGGTATCCGTACCGCTCGAAGACCGCCGCTGCTTTCGGTGAAGCAAGGAACGCCAAAAATCGCGCCGCGTCCGGTGAATGACTATCGCGCAATATGGCTGCGGGAAAGACAATGGGCGGATGCGAGTCTGCCGGAAACACGCCCGATACTTTGATCCCGCGACGCCCTGAGCATCAGTCGAAAATACCAGCGCAACCGGCGCCTCGCCGCGGGCAACGAGTGCGACTGCGGCGGGCGGGCTTTCGGCAATCGCGACTTTGTCTTCGACGGGCTGCCATAGCCCCAGGCTTTCCAATCCGGCGCGGCCGTTTGCCGGCGGGATGATCGGCGGGATTGCACATCGCCATCCTTCCGGTGCCGATAATCTTGAGTAACGGAAAATCGCGGCCTACCGGGGCATCGCTTGGGGCTGCGGCGTCGTCACTGCGCGTCGCCAGTACAAGGTCGGCGGTCATCAGATTGACGCGCGTGTCGTTGCGAATGAGGCCGTGATCCCTGAAGATAGTTCATCCAGTCCGCGTCCGCGGAGAGGAAGATGTCGCCTGGCGCCAGATTCTCTACCTGCTTCGCCAGCATCGGCGTCATGCCGTATTGCGGCGTGACGTCGCCGCCGCCGTCGGCCTTATAAGCCTGGATGACGGCATCGAGTGCGTTCTTCAGTGTGAACGCGGCCATGATGTTCACGGTGTCTGCGTGCGCGCTGCCGGATAGCAGCGCCAGCGCCAACAGGCTCGCGAACAACTTCTTCATTGCAATGATCGCTTCGATACCGCGCAGCCCTTACAGGTACACGCTCTTCATCTGGCCTTCCGGATAGCGCAAACCCGCGGCGGCGCCGACCGGAATGGAGTCGGCGATTTGCGCGAGATCGTCCTGGCTGAGCTTGACCGCGAGCGCGCCGATGTTTTCGATCAGCCGCTCTTTCCGTTTGGTCCCGGGTATCGCAAGGATGTCGTTTCCTTGCGCCAGCAGCCAGGCGAGCGCGAGCTGGCCTAGCGTGCAGTGATGATCGTGCGCGATTTCTTCAATGCCGCGGACCAGCGACAAATTGTGTTTGACGTTCTCGGCGGCGAAACGCGGATGCCGTTTGCGGGTATCGCCGTCGACAAGATCTTTGGGGTCGTCGACGACGCCGGTCATAAGCCCGCGGCCGAGCGGCGAGTAGGCGACGAAGCCGATCTTGAGCTGCCGCGTGGTTTTCAGCGTCTCTTCGGCTTCCGCACGATAGAGCAGCGAGAACTCGTTTTGCACGACGGCGATCGGATGCACCGCGTGGGCTTTGCGAATGGTTTCCGGCCGGGCTTCGCTTAGTCCCAGCGCGCGCACCTTGCCCTGTTCGACAAGTTTCGCCATGGCGCCGACCGTGTCTTCCACCGGCACGTCCGGGTCGATGCGGTGCTGATAGTAAAGATCGATCACGCCGACGCCCAACCGCTTCAGGCTGGCCTCGCACGCGATCGCGACATATTCCGGCCGGCCGTCGGCGACCTTGCCGCCGCGCCCGCCGAGATTTCCGAACTTGGTCGCCAGCACCACGTCCGCGCGGCGGCCCTTGATCGCCTTGCCGACCAGCTCTTCGTTGTGGCCGGCGCCGTAGGCGTCGGAGGTGTCGAGCAGCGTGATGCCGCGGTCCAGCGCTTCGCGGATGACCGCGAGGCCCTGGTCGTCATTGCTCGCGCCGTAGGTGCCCGACAGCGACATGCAGCCAAGGCCGATGGCGGTTGCCTGCATGCCGGACGAGCCCAGCGGGCGGGTTGGAACACTCGTTTGATCTGCCATTTTGACGGTCTTCCCGATCTTTTTAGCTCAAGGTTGCAACACTGACACGCCCGCGCGCGTGCGATTGTTTTGGCTATATCCGATGGTATATAACGCTATCCTTCGGGGCAATCGCCGCCAAGGCGGGTGAATGTCGTACCGAGCGGTAGCGATAAACGTGAGGCATGGAAAGTGGCAATCGGCAGTTCTGAGGACCTTGAAAGTGCGTCGGCAGACGGGGAGCGGCGGGAAACAATCACAAGCAGCCGCCTGACGACCTGCCAGGTCGTGGAGGGCGGCAGGGCCGTGCGGCTCGGTTTCGTCGACGATGCCGGGAAATCCTCATCCGTGACCTTTCCGTTCGATCAGGCGGAATCGATCGTCATGACGCTTCCGCAAGTGCTGTCGATGGCCTTGCAACTGCGCACGCACAACAAGCAGGCGCGCTATGTGTTCCCATTGCAGCGATGGTCGCTTGAAAGCAGCGGTGACGATTTCCTTGTGGCCAACATGATGACCAGCGACGGCTTTCAGGTGTCGTTCGCGATTCCGCGCGAGGTTTGCAAGGCGATCGGCTGGTCCTTGAGCCAGCACGGCCGGCCCGGCTTGCAGGAGCGCGAGGGGCGTGGCGCCGATGGGCACGTCAAACTGAACTAGATTTGTTTACCTTGCGTTTGGTTTTGCGAATGATCTTTTCGACCGCCCGGAAGTCATCGCTGGCTGATTTGAGCGCCATCTTTTCGATGGAGCGGTAGATGTCGATGATGCGCTTGCCGACGGGAGTAAGAGCTGCGCCGCCGCCGTGCCGTCCGCCCATGGTTGAGGCTACGCTCGGTCCTTCGAACGCGGTGTTGATCTGTTCGACGAGGAGCCACGCGCGCCGATAGGACATTCCAATCTTGCGAGCTCCGGCCGAGATCGAGCCGGTGTCGCGAATGGCTTCCAGAAGGACGATTTTGCCCGGCCCGATCCGGTCACCATTCTCCAGATCGATACGAATACTCAGGCGCGTCCCGTTCATGCTGGCGGACCATGGCTCATGGGCGGTTACGGTGTGGTAAGAAGACCGCGCCCCATAATTGGCGTCAATGGCCGTTCTCGCCCCAAAGACGGCCCCCGGAACCCGGTACCCTTGCCGTTTGTTGCAAGACCTGACGCCGCCATGCGCGCGTCCACTGGCCCCTGCCATGTCCGGCCGGACAATTGATAACGGCGGATCGGCGTGGCTATGATGGCTGTATCCGAATATATACAGCGACACATTTCGTTCGCAATTCGCGTATGCGGCAGGAAGGAACACAGATGAGCGAGAACAACACCAAATTCTATATCGGCGGAGCCTGGGTCGATCCGGTGGTTCCGAAGCTTTTCGACGTGATCAATCCGGCGACCGAGGAGGTTGCAGGTCAGATCAGCATGGGCGGCAAGCGCGACGTCAATCGTGCGGTTTCAGCGGCGCGCAAAGCATTCCCGAAGTATTCCGCATGGAGTCGCGAGCAGCGGCTTGAGTTGCTGAAGAAGATCATCGCGCTGTACGAGGCGCGGAGCGCGGAGCTCGCCAAGGCGATGACCAACGAGATGGGATCGCCGATCACATTCTCTAACGAAGTGCAGACCGTCAACGCGCTCGCCCATTTCAAGGAAATGGTTTCGGTGTTGCAGTCGTATGAGTTCGAGACGTTCATGGGCGGCACGCTCATTCGCCGCGAGGCGATCGGCGTCTGCGGTCTGATCACGCCGTGGAACTGGCCACTCAATCAGGTGACGTCAAAACTGGCGCCGGCGCTCGCGGCGGGCTGCACCGTGGTGCTCAAGCCGAGCGAAATCGCGCCGTTGAGCACTATCCTGCTTGCCGAAATCCTGCACGAGGCGGGCGTGCCGAAAGGCGTGTTCAATCTCGTCAACGGCGACGGCCCGACGGTCGGCGAAGCCATTTCGGCTCATCCTGGTATCGACATGGTGTCCTTCACCGGCTCAACCCGCGCCGGGATTCTCGTTGCCAAAGCGGCGGCAAAGACGGTGAAGCGGGTGACGCAGGAGTTGGGCGGCAAGTCGCCTAATATCATTCTCGAAGGCGCGGACCTGGAAAAGGTCGTGCCGGCCGGTGTGCTGCGCTGTTACACCAACGCCGGCCAGTCGTGCCAAGCGCCGACGCGTATGCTGGTTCACAGCTCGCAGCGCGATGCTGTTATCGACCTCGCAAAGCGCACCGCGGAAGGTGTGAAAGTCGGCGACCCGCAGGATGCGCAGTCGCAGATGGGCCCGCTGGTCAGCAAGACGCAATACGACAAAGTGCAAGGGCTGATCGAGAAAGGGATTGCAGAAGGCGCGACGCTGGTTTGCGGCGGACCGGGCCGGCCACAGGGCTTCAACCGCGGCTATTACGTTCGCCCGACCGTGTTCGCCGACGTCACCATGGATATGGCGATTGGAAAAGAAGAGATCTTCGGACCGGTTTTGTCGGTGCTGAGCTACGAGACCGAGGACCAAGCCGTGGAGATTGCCAACAACACGTCGTATGGCTTGGCCGGCTACGTTCAGGCCGGCACGATCGATCAGGCCCGCGAGGTCGGCAAGAAAATTCGCGCCGGCCGCATCTACCTCAACGGCTCACCGGCCAACAGCCATGTTCCGTTTGGCGGTTACAAGCAGTCCGGCAACGGTCGCGAGCACGGCGTGTTTGGCTTCGAAGAGTATCTCGAAGTCAAAGCGATGCTTGGCTATCAGGTTGCGTGATTGCTACGCACGTTGCTGCTTAGAATGTGAGGGCGAGCGGTTTGGCTGCTCGCCCTCATTTTTATTCTAGTTGCTGGCCTGCCGGTGGCTGATGGCCCAATAGCCGCCTTGGGGAAGCGGCGCGCGATTCCACGAACCGTGGAACGCAACGAAAGCGCCGCCTTGATAAGAGGCTGGAAACGCCTTGCCGGTGTAGATCAGCATATCGTTGGGCGCCCAGTGTCCGGGGAAGGCGGCGATCGGCGCTTTCTTGTCGGCGCAGAGGCCGACAGTCTTGCCGCCATCGCCGCCGTATTCGGGTCCCAGCACAAGCTTGTTCTGATTCTGGTCGAAGTAGCACTTCGGCCAGCCGTAATCGCCGCCTTGCTCGACCGCGACGATTTCCTCGGCCGGCAGGTCGGCACCTTGCTCCGGGGTGTAGAGCTTTGGCCAGTTCTGCCAAAGCTGGTCGCGGCCATGCTGCGTGGCAAACAGATGACCGGAGGCATCGAAGGAGTAGCCTTCGCTGTTGCGAATGCCGGTCGCGTAGCGTTCGTTCGCCGAGAAATGCTGGTCGGTCTTGTTGGCGTCATAGCGCCAGATGCCGGCGCGCGTTTCGGTTTCTGTACAGGGGTCGATGCCCGGCGCGTTCTTGACCCGGTTTTCCGCCTGGCAGGCGTTGGTCGCCGAGCCGAGGTCAACAAAGATATGGCCATCCTTGTCGATCACGAACGGATGCATGGGATGATCGCCGGTGAGCGGCAGTCCGGACAGGACCACTTCCTGCGTGCCCTTCAGCGCAATCTCGTTTGCGCCGTTCGGCAGCGTAAAGCGGACGATCTTGTCGTTCTGCTCGGCAAAGACGGCATTGTTATAGACCGCGATGCCGGAGCCGCCGGCCGAGCCGTCCGCAAGGCTCGGTCCGAAGCGTTCGATAACATCCGCCGTGCCATTGCCGTTGCTGTCCTTCAACGCGACCAGCATTCCTCCGGGCTGCGGCGGTACGTTACGGAAATAACGGCCGCTCCAGGTGTTGACGTAAAGCACGCCGTTGGGTGCAACCGCCATGTGGCGGACGTGGCCGACATTGTCGGCAAAGACTGTCGCGCAGAAACCGGGAGAGAGCGAAAGGCCGCCGTTATCGTCGGTGCAGGTGCTTGCCGTGGAATTGGATTGCGCGCGCAGCGACGAAGCGGTCGCGATAACGGCAGCAATCGCGATCAGGGAAACCGATGCAAAAGCAGCCGCACGTTTGGCGTGTCTGGATTTGAAAATTTTGCCGATCCCGGTGTCGATCATGGCGTTACTCCCTTCGGTGACGACTTTGCCAGCTTAGTTCAGCAAACGAAGCGGTTTGATGAAGCGGCGCGCTATGACGCAAATTTGATCATGAAGGCATAACTATTTATACGCTATATACAACGGCATATAACGTCTTCGCAGGTGAAGCTCACTCAATGAGCATGGAATATGATGTGGCGATTGTCGGTTCCGGACCGACGGGCCTGACACTCGCTAACCTGCTTGGACTGAACGGAATCCGGACTGTCCTGATCGAGCGGAATCTGGAAACCGTGCGCGAGCCGCGGGCGGTTTCGATCGATGATGAGTCGCTGCGCACCATGCAGGCGACAGGTCTGATCGACGACATTCTCAAAAATGTCGCGCAGGACTATGGTTCGCTGTACTTCACCGCACGAGGCCAGCAGTTCGCGGCTGTTATGCCGTCGACTCGCGAATACGGTTTCCCGCGCCGCAGCGCTTTTCAGCAGCCCAAGCTCGAGGCGTCGCTGCGCGAGGGTTTGAGCCGTTTTGGCGAGCGTCACCTTTCTGTTCGGAAGCACATATGGCGCTTTCACCGAACGGGATGATCGGGTCGAGATCAGCCTCACGAACGCAAAAGGGGCCACCACTATCAGCGCACGCTACCTGGTCGGTTGCGACGGCGCGCGATCGACGATCCGCAAGCAGATCGCTAGCACCCTGGGCGGATCGACCTATGACAAACGATGGCTGATTATCGACCTGGCTTCGACCAAGGAGCGTCTTCGTCAAACCCGGGTGGTGTGCGATCCCGAACGTCCGTTCCTGACACTTCCCGGTCCGGGCGGTGTCAGGCGCTATGAATTCATGCTGCACGACGATGAAACGGATGAGGTCGCGACGTCTGCGGAATTCGTAAGGGAACTGCTTGGAGCGAACGGACCTGATGCAGACGAACCAGTATTGCGCCGTCAGGTTTACGCGGTTCACGCCCGTATTGCCGACAAGTGGAAGGCGGGGCGGGTTTTCCTTGCAGGGGATGCGGCGCACCTCTCTCCGCCATTCGCGGGGCAGGGCATGAATAGCGGTTTGCGGGACGCGCAAAACCTCGGCTGGAAATTGAGTTCTGTGATTCAGGGATTAATTGGACCGGGCCTGCTCGACACCTATCAGGCGGAACGTGCCCCACATGCCAAGGCGCTGGTCCAGCTCTCGATCAATATCGGACATGTCATGATGCCGACATCGCGCGCTCAGGCGTGGCTCACGCAGACCGCGTTTTCGCTCATGAAGCTGACGCCGCGGATCAAGTCATATTTCGTCGAAATGAAATACAAGCCCAAGCCGTTTTATCAAACGGGATTTGTGGTTCCGGACGATTCCGGGTTGCGAATAGCAGGCCGGATGCTACCGCAGCCACTTATCGAACTCGCCGGTCCCAAAATGATTTTACTCGACGAATTATTCGGTCCGGCTTTCGCCCTGCTGGCTTACGGCCCCAACGCCCAGGCAACGCTCAACAGCGCGGCGTCGCAAGATTTCACTCTCGGTGACCTGCGCAAAGTCGCAATATTGCCCAGTGATTACAACGCCGATCCGGATATTGTCTCACCGGGGGTTATGGGACGTGATGTGAGCGACGGCCTGCGCAAATTTCAGCCCGCGATGGAAGACTGCCTTATCCTGGTGCGGCCGGATCGCTACATCGCGGCTGCGGCAACGGCAGAGCCCGGCGCCATTGCATCGATGGCAGCGAAGGTGCGCGCTCTGGTCGAAAGTGCAGGCGCTCCTCACCAGCAAATTCATTCGAGTCAGATTTCTTCATCGGCTGCCTGATCCGGCCGGCCGTGTAGCCATTGGCCAAGCGGATAAGTGTCATGCCGAAACGAAGGTCAGTGTCCAGGTGCAGTTGTTGTGCGCAATAGCGGCCGCCGTTATATTTTAGAAGACATAACGCGAGACGGTCACGTCCCGGGCATTGCCTGCCCGTCGATACGAAAAACACCAAGGGAGTTGTTATGAACACGCCAGTTGCACCGCAGTCGCTCAAATCGATCAAGCTCAATCTGCCTACCCGGCGTGGCGCGTTCTACGGCGGTCAATGGCATGAGCCGAAAGGCGGCAAGAGCGTCGAGCAGATCAATCCGGGCACCGGCCAGTCTCTTGGTTCTGCTGCGGATTGCGGTGCTGAAGATATCGATGCTGCCGTGCAAGCCGCCAAGGCGGCATTCAAGGAGTGGCGGCGCATTCCGCCATTGGAGCGGGCGAAGATGCTCAAGGAAATCGCCCGCGTACTGCGCGAGAATGCCGGCGAGCTGGCGATGATCGACGCCGCGGACTGCGGCAACCCGGTGACGGAAATGATGGGTGATGCCGGCGCGGCGGCAGCCCAAATGGATTTCTTCGCGGGGCTTGTCACCGAAATGAAAGGCGCTTCGATCCCGATGGGGCCGGATCGCCTGAATTTTTCCATTCGTGAACCGCTGGGGGTCGTGGGCAGAATCGTGCCGTTCAACCACCCCTTTATGTTCATCGCCGGCAAATCGGCGGCGCCGCTTGCTGCCGGCAACACCATCGTCATGAAGCCGCCGGAGCAGGCGCCGCTGTCATCGCTGCGGCTTGCCGAGCTGATTGAGGGCGTGCTGCCTCCGGGTGTTTTCAATCTGGTTCCGGGCGGCAAGGAAGCGGGCGCCGCGCTCTCCAGCCATCCGGACGTCGCCAAGATATCACTGATCGGCAGCGTGCCGACCGGGCGCGCCGTGATGCGCGCGGCGTCAGACACGCTGAAGAAAGTTCTGTTCGAACTCGGCGGCAAGAACGCTTTGATTGCTTATCCGGACGCCGACCCGGATGCCGTCGCCGGCGGCCTGGTCAGCGGGATGAATTTCACCTGGTGCGGGCAGAGTTGCGGTTCGACCAGCCGGGCGTTCATCCACGAAAAGATCTATGAGGCCGTGCTCGATCGCGTGAAGGAACGCGTCAAATACTGGAAACCAGGCATCCCGACCGACCCCGCAACCACGATGGGCGCGATTATCTCCAAGGCCCAGTTTGACCGGGTCATGGGTTATATCGATTCCGCCAAGAAGGAAGGCGCGCGCCTGCTGACCGGCGGCGGCCGGCCGAACGACCCGGCTCTTGCCAAAGGCCTGTATATCGAGCCTACGGTGTTTGCCGACGTGACGGCGTCGATGCGAATCTTCCGTGAGGAGATTTTCGGTCCCGTTGTCGGCGTCGTTAAATGGAAAGACGAAGCTTCAATGATCGAGCAGGTCAATTCCGTCGAATACGGATTGACCGCCTCGATCTGGAGCAATGACATCACGACAGCGCATCGTGCGGCGATGGCCGTTGAAGCCGGTTTTGTCTGGATCAACGACACCAGCAAGCACTTCCTCGGCACGCCGTTCGGCGGCTACAAGCAGTCCGGTATCGGGCGCGAAGAGTGCCTGGAGGAATTGATTTCCTTCACGCAGGAAAAGAATATCAACATCAATCTTGCGTTGCCTTCGGGTAAGCGCGGATAGGTGTGAGCGGCCTCCAGGATTCGGCGCCGCTCTCGCTTCCGTGCAGGTGACGGTAACGGGAACCGCGATGCCCAGAGAGATAGTGGCCAGGGGTTTGATCCTGGGTCTGCGCCACGCGCCGTGCGCTCACATCTGCCGGTATTGCCTGGTTTCGGAAACCCGAAAGGGCAGCGCGCTGCCGTTCTCGCGCTTCGAGCGGCTTGTTCATCGCTTCCATGACTGGAAAGCCGCGAGCGGCAACGATTTCGACATCCGCATCTTTGTCGGCCCGTCGTTCGATTACGACATCGATACACTTAAAGGTGTAGGCCGGATTCGTGCCCGAAAGGGCCTGCCGTTTGAAATCCTCAATCTTGGCGGCTTGCGCATCCGCGATCCGGATGCGCTCGGTGTCTGGATCGATGAGCGCCGTGCGGCCGGCATCATCGGGTTCCACACGTCGCTCGCCGGCTGCGACGCCACGCACGATCGCTGGAACGGCCGCCGCGGCGATTTTGCCTACCAGACGCTGCTGCTGCGGATGGCCGGCGAGCGCGGCATGGTCCGGCAGGAGCGGCTGTTTCTCGCCAAAAATACACTACCGGTGTTCGATCGGCTGCTCGATATCATGGAGGGTATCCCCGGCGAGGTCCGCAACCGGTTCGTCACGCCGTTTTTCTATGCCGGATTGGCGCGGCGCTACGAGGACGAGCGCCTCACTGAAGACGAGCGCGACAATCTGCCGGAACGCGTTGCGAAGCTTCGCCGCGGGCGATTTAACGAATGGCGTTCGGAACGGGAATGGATACCGGTGCTGATGGAGACCGCGAGCGAGCCTCGCAAGATCGCCATGAAGCTCGACGTGAACGAGTCAAACATCGATGAGCTGGAGCGCATGTCTTGCGAGAATATCTTCGCCGCACGCGAACAAGCTTATCGCGATGATTACCGGCGTTTTCCCGGGCTCGACGAAGTCTGCTCGCGCTATGGCGATAAAGACGGCCTCAACGTTTACATGCTCAACCGCGATCTCGAGCAAAAGTGGAACGACATGTACGCGCGCGAAACCGGTATTCAAATCCCGCTCGATTAGGGCGTGTACCATTTTTCGTCGATTCGGACTGGGCCTGGTTTTTACGAGGCGGGATCGGCGGGTTGTCCCTCACATTTTTATATATCTGGGACAGGGTGGCGAGCCGGTCATTCTCTTAATCCGACCGGCACTTAGCTTACATCGATCGCTCGTCTATCGATGTCCGTTTCGGGCCCGAAACCGAAGTATCGCGGCACCCGATCGGGTGGAAAGCTCGATGCTCAACCGGCAATAATCGATCTAAATATTCTCAGTGTGTTCGTATATTTAATGCGGTCGTATATGGCGGTCGGCTGATGACACCGAGCAGCATTTCGGTGTATAAATGGGTACTTATGCATTGGGAGCAGGTTGATGGCTAAAGGTACGGTGAAGTGGTTCAATTCGCAAAAGGGCTACGGCTTCATTCAGCCGCAGGCTGGCGGCAAAGATGTTTTCGTCCACATTTCGGCGGTCGAGAGAGCCGGGCTCAGTGGTCTTAATGAAGGGCAAGTGGTCGAATACGAAGAAGTCGCGAACAAGGGTAAAACCTCAGCCGAGAACCTCAAGGTTCAGCGCTGATTCCGGCTGGGCGCACGCCAGCCAATCACTGTGGCTTCGATGCATTTGTCGGTATCGAGGCTTTGCCAGGCGCCATCATGCCATCGGCACAGGAACGGAATGACATAAGTGCCGACGTGGTCCTCACAAAGGAGCTCGAACGGCTGGTCAGCCGGCGGGGTTCCGTCATGACTGAACTCGTCAATTCGTTCCTGGCGTGTTGCCATGTGTTGCCTCGCCTCGGCTGCGGCCGCTTCAACGGTTTCTACCGGATCACGGCTCGTTAACCGCTGGCCTCCATTCTGCCAGCGGACTGATTCGGGGGTGATACGTGAGCGCCGAAATACTGAGGCTCAGCGACTATCGCATGGACGATGGCGCTGACAGCGAGATTGATTTGGCTACCGCAGTGGATGTCGCGATCCGGGACCTGCGTGAAATTCTGCTGTGCTGGGGTTCCGAGACAGCGAGGCAGCGTGCGGAGGAGTGCGAGTCGACTTTGCGGCGTGCCTACTCCGGGTTTGTCGATTGCCCGAGAGCATCTCAATAGGACTGACTGCGATGGAAAAGGATTCAACTTTCAGCCCCGTTGATTACAGCCTTGCTATCAAAAACAAAGGGCATCCGCCCAAACCGTGGCGCTGGGAGATCTACGCGGCCGGGAAGAGCAAGCCGGTGCAGCAATCTGAATTTTTTGAAACGATGTCCGAAGCCACCCGTGCAGGCAAGACGGCATTGGCGGAACTTCGGGCTAACCGGGCAGCTTGATGGCTGTTATCGGCTCGTTTCGACCTTGCCGCAAGTTTTCGGCGCGGCACCAGCAAAGCAAGCGGCCGCGAACTCAATAATAGCGGGTATTGCTGTCGATCTTGGATTGCGGTTACCCGCCACATCGTCAATCATGGCTGAGGAAATTTATCGGGCGGGTGGCCTAATGTCTCTTCTTCTGGATCAACAGTTTGAAGCCAGGCTGCCTGGCCTCGCCAAACCAATCCGGATAATGACACGATATGATGCCGCTGCTTTCACATGCAGATGGACCATCAGGGACAAAGACCCTGCGTTGAAGTCGCTTCTCCGGGAAATGCAACGCGCCAATAGTTCGGCTACGGCAACCAGCGCTATCTTGCGATTGAAGCAAGCTCTCGCGTCTCGCGGACTGCTGGGCCCTGTTGGGTTCGCCTAGCGGAAAATATGAAATATCGCGCGTGAGGCGGTTCATGGGCCTTCGCGGATATGAACTGATCCGACGCGAAGTGCGGCGCGCGATCAGCGCGAAGTCGATCTCACCGCTCGCCAAAAGGCGATCGCGGTGGCCTAACCGCCGCGGCGAATCCATCATGGGGCTATCAGCTTAGCGCTATGATCATCCCCCAAACGGCCCCTGCTGAAGCCGCCAGGAGGGCCAACGTGGCAAAAAGCCCGAGCGAAAGCAGAAGGCCATCGTCCTCAAGATACGCAACTGACAGGATGACGATGATAATTCCAGGCACGATCTGGACGAATGGCAGCGGCGTCAGCAACAGCAGCACTGTCAGCAACAGGACGGCGGCTCCCACCAGGCGCTTCGTAGTTCCCAAGGGCATTTGCCAGCGCGGACGGATCACCTTTTCAAGGTAAATCAAGGTTGGCATCGCGCGCCGCACCGCCGAAACAAGCGGGCGAGTAGGAAGTGGTCGATTGGCAATTCGGTCAGGAAAAGTTGGCGCGCTGCGTCCGGCAATCATTTCAATCGCCGGAGCGAAGAGCAGGAAACCAGCTAAATAAGAAAGGCCCGGCACCATCGCAATCAGCGCAAGAACCAGCACGATCACGCCGAACGAGCGTCGATGTAGGTGGCTCGACAGCCAACCCAGCGTAAAGTGATCCGGTGGCAGGCTATCCAGCATCTCCTGCAGAACTTGAGAGGCTGGTAGAAGCGCGCCGCCGACTTGAGGCTTGTTGGGATTTGGCTCGGCGGTAAGGGCTATCGCGCCGGCTGCTGGCTGTTTCTCGGCTTTCATCAGTCTCTTCTGGAATTTCGCGTCCATGTAGCGCAAGTGCGGCCATCAAACTCTGACAAGGGTCATTATACCCTTTGGAAATATCTCTTCCGGTTTGGCGTGGCGCTTGGCTATTCCCTGTTCGTAAGTGTAACGCATGAACTGCTCGAGCGTCGGCCGGTTCTCTTCGATGCCGTAGGGGAATGGATCGCCGTCGAACGTGTCCTGCATCTTGCGGGCATAGACCGGCAGCCACGGCAGCGGATAGCGGGACACCGCGGGATCGAGCAGGCGCTCCAGGCTGCGGCGTTTCGATTCAACGAAGGCATTGAAGAGATTGCGCGCCACCCAGGGGTTCTCATCCAATATGCGCTTCTGCACCGTGATGATGTGCATGATCGGCCAGACTTTGGTCCGCTTGTAGTATTCCCGTTCCATCTCCTGATAATTCGGAAACAGCCGCTCGACATCGGGATGGCGCTCTCGGAAACAGTCCGGTGGCCGCGCGATCAGCGCGCAGTCGATCTCGCCGCTCGCCAGCAGCGAGCTTAGCGACTTGTCCGATACGCGCGTGAGCTT
>Ga0302325_10019161_pt1 | contig 14402 bp, 14 predicted proteins | sample Palsa_T0_2_FD_201948 | JGI IMG/M metagenome (GOLD analysis project Ga0302325, IMG submission 201948) | Peat permafrost microbial communities from Stordalen Mire near Abisko, Sweden - Palsa_T0_2 | ecosystem: Environmental > Terrestrial > Soil > Palsa > Peat permafrost | place: Sweden: Abisko... | reverse complement strand
CCGACGGCGGCGTAGGGAAAGCGGAAGTTGTCCTTGAGGTGAAACCCGAGGCAGAGGGCGGCGCCAATGGCGCACGTCGAGTAGCCCGCAAAGTCGAAGAATATCTGGCCCGAGAACGCGAGCACCCCCGTCCACGCGTCCAGGGCCTTCAGGGGCCCCGGATAGCCGAAGACGGCGTCCGCCGAGCCGGCCAGGAGGGTGTCGGCGAGCACGATCTTCTCGAACATCCCGAGCGTCATCAACAGAAGGCCCCAGCTGAACTGGCTCGGGCGCAGCTTCGGGGCCGACACCAGCTGCGGAAGGAAGTCGGCCGCGCGCACGATGGGGCCGGCGACAAGCTGCGGGAAGAACGACACCGCCAGCGTGAAGTCGCGCAGCGAGCGCGTGGGCGCGCACACGCCGCGATACACATCAAGGGTGTAGGAAAGTGAATGGAAGGTGTAGAAGGAAATTCCAATCGGCAGGAAGATGCCAAGGTGCGGCGGGTTGTAGGCGATACCCGCCTGGGCGAGGAGCCAGCGCGTGTTCTCCAGCGCGAAATTCCCGTACTTGAAGAACCCCAGCATGCTCAGGTTCGACGTCACGCTCGCGATCATCCACGCCTTGCGAGCCGTGGGCCCCTTGGACGCGGCGATGCGGCTCCCCAGATAGAAGTCGAGCGCGGTCGTCGCAAAGAGAAGAAGCGCAAAGGGCGGGTTCCAGGCGCCGTAGAATATGTAGCTCGCGACGAGCAGCAGGTTCTTGCGCGTTTCCCAGGAGCGAAGACTCCAATAGGCGGTCACTACGACCGCAAAGAAGACAACGAAGATGAGCGAATTAAAAAGCACGGCGTGCCGTTGCAGGCTGGACGTCTGGGGTCAGAGCAACAGCCGGCTGCGCACATGCAATTCCAAAACGAACGGGGGGTCTCAATTTTACGCGAAAGAATTCAAACCCATCGGAACCGGACGCCAACCAAATCCCATTCGAACGAAGCCGAGTTGCCCGCAATCCTGCCGGGACGAGGTCTTACTCGCTCCTGTTGTGTCCCTCGGGCACGGAAAGAAGGTAAAGTGACTTGGGCCAAGTCGCATCCTTGCCTTTAGTGCGGAGGCCAGTCTCATGGGTGCGCCCCACCCCCCTTGCACCGCATGAGTTCTCCCGCCACCCGAGTTCGTAATCCGTGGAGCTGGGTTCCCAGCTCCTACCTTTCCGAGGGCATTCCCTTCGCCCTGGTGATCTGGGTGGCGGGGACCATGTACAAGGACCTTGGGCACTCGGACGGGCAGATCACGCTCGCCACCGCGAGCATCGGGATCGCGTGGTCCCTGAAGCCCCTCTGGGCCGCCTTCCTCGACATGTACCGGACGAAGAAATTCTTCGTCCTTTCGATGGAGATCATCATGGCGGCGCTCCTGTGCGCCATCGCGGTGGCCCTCCCGCTCCCGAATTACTTCCAAATCTCGATCGCGATCCTATGGGTGATGGCCTTCGCCTCGGCCACGCAGGACATCTGCGTGGACGGCATCTACATCACCACGCTCGACCCCCAAAGCCAGGCCAAGTTCATCGGGGTGCAGGGTGTCTTCTGGAACGTCGGCCGCCTGTTCGCGACGGCGCTGGTGGTCTGGGCAGCCGGCTCCCTGAAGCAGGACCACGGCTTGTCCGCGACCGCGGCCTGGGGCTGGGCGCTCGGGCTGGCCGCGGCGGCGCTGTGCGTGCTCGCGGTCTACCACTGGTTCATCCTGCCCACGGGCTCGATCGTGGAGCGGCCAAAGGGCCCGAGCGAGATCGTCGCCACGTTCGGGGACTCCATCACCGACTTCTTCCGCAAGGACAAGATCTGGGGGATGCTGCTCTTCGTGTTCCTCTACCGGAGCTCTGAGGGCCTCCTTCTGATTGAGGGGCCGCTCTTCCTGCAGGCGGCCCATGCCGTGGGGGGCGTCGGGCTGTCGCTCAAGGAGAAGGGCATCATCGATGGGACGGTCAGCACCTTCGTGAGCCTCTTTGCGGGCCTCCTTGGCGGGGCGTTCATGGCAAAGTTCGGCCTGAAACGGAACACCCTGGTCTTCATGGCCCTCCTCCTGAACATCCCGCATGTCACCTTCGTTGTCCTCTCCCAGCTTGCGGGGCCCGGCCACACGCTCTCTCTCTGGACGATAGGCGCCCTCGTGACGGTCGAGAAGTTTGGGTACAGCTTCGGCTTCGTGGCCAACATGCTGTACATGATGCAGCAGATCTCTCCCGGGAAGTACCACATGACGCACTATGCGTTCTGCACCGCGCTCATGAACCTGATGCTCGTGCCCACGCAGATGATCAGCGGCCCGCTGGCGGACCATTTTGGGTACAAGGCCTACTTCATCATCGTGATGTTCGCGGCGATCCCGTCGATTCTTGCGGCCGCGTACGCCCCCTTCCCGAGGAAGATCGGGGCCGACCCCGGGCTCGCCGACGCCGTCACGCTGGCCGCTGAATGACCGCGTCGCATGGCCCGGGTTGCCGTCCTGGGCCGCCATAACCAAGCCATGCGTGCCCTTAGATTCGAAAGGACGGGATCCCTGGACGAGCTGAGCATCCGGGACATTCCCACGCCCGCGCCGGCCGCGGGCGAGGTGCTTGTCCAGGTGAAGGCCGCCGCGATAAACCCCAGCGACATCAAGAATGTCCAGGGAAAGATGCATGGAACGACCGTCCCGCGCACGCCTGGCCGCGATTTTGCCGGAGTCGTGGTTGAGGGCCCCCGGGGGCTGGTGGGCACCTCAGTCTTCGGGTCCGGGGGGAACCTCGGCTTCGGGCGCGACGGCAGCCATGCGGAGTTTCTCACCGTGCCCGCGAGCGCGGTCCTGCCGCTGCCGCGCAACGCGGACTTTGGGCAAGGGGCGGGGATTGGCGTCGCCTACATGACCGCCTGGGCCGCCCTCGTGAACTCAGCCCGCATCCAGAGCGGGGAGACCATCCTCATCACCGGCACCGCCGGCAACGTGGCCAGCATCGCGGCGCGGATAGCGCATCGCTTGGGCGCGAGGGTGTTCGGCACGGTGCGTTCCACGGCTGATCTTGCCAAGGTGGGCGACCTGCCCGTCGAGGCGTGGATTGACCTGCAGACGACGGAGCTCGCCGACGGGGTCAGGGCCGCAACGGCGGGAAGAGGGGTCGATGTTGCCTTCGACGTCATCGGGGGCGCCCTGTTTGAGAAGTGCCTGCAATCGCTCGCCTGGCGCGGACGGCAGGTGGCGATAGCGTCCAATCCCGATCCGCGCGTGGGTTTCAACCTGGTCGACTTCTACCACAACGAATCGCGCCTGCTCGGGGTGGACTCCCTCAAATTGGACTTCACAGAGGCAGCCGAGATTCTCCGCGCGCTGACTCCGGTCATCGAGAGCGGCGAATTGCCGCTGCCCAGGGTGGAGGCTTTCCCCCTGGCTCGGGCGCCCGAGATTTACCGCGGTATCGCCTCGTCGCAGATAAAGGGAAAGCCCGTCCTAATCCCGTGATCATCGCCCCAGTACTCAAACTGCCGCTTGGCTCCTATCCCTTGTGCGCGGGCGTTCCATCCGACCACTTGCCCACCGGCACCAGGAAGATGATCTCCGGCTCCGGCATATCCGTGAACTGATCATTGTACAGGACGGGCGATCCGGGAAGGTCGGCCCCCCAGGTCGCCGCGTCGATCTTTGGAATGTGGAACATGAGGTGGGGATGCCAGTGCCCCGCGGAATCGCCGAGATATCCGTCCTTGGCCATCATGTAGGACATCGCGCCGACCTCCGGCATGGGAAGTTCGCCCTTCGCCACCGCGGCCACGATCCTGTCGTGCATCTGCGCCTTTGGCATGCCGGCCAACACCAGTCTCGTCCGGTTGATCGTGTAGGGAAGGATGGAGCGCACGGCCGCAGGATTGTAGCAGACCGGACCGCGGAGTTTCGGGTTCCAGAAGTCAGGGCTGTCGAACGGCGACATCCATGATCGCTCGACGAGGCATGTGAAGCCGTTCTTTCCGTCGACCACCGTCTCGTAGCCATTTTTCCCGAGGACAAGGACCGTTGCGTCGCGTGAAATCGCGTCCGGCGCCGAGCTTTTCGCCAGGGCGATTTCGGCATTTCTATCGGCCATGAGGTATTGGTCCAGGGGCGCCATCGCGGGATAGGGAGACGTCGCATCCTGCGCCCGCGCCGCGGGATTCATGGCCAGGGTGAGCGGCAGCAGCAGCATGAGGAACGGGAAGGCTCGCCGCGCGGACGACCATCCGCCCCCCTCGGGAATGGACAGGAGTCTGCATACCGGGCCGGGTTCTGGATTCATTGCCTGCATAAATTCGAGAGAGGCGAAGCGTGCCGGGAAACGCTATCCATCATCCGGCACATTTCCCCCAATACCGAGTCAAAATATCGCCGTTTGCGTTGAACACCTGTGAAAACGGTCCGTCTGCCCGCTTTTCGGGAGGGAACGCGCCCACACGCCGACGTGCGTGACGGACGGGGCTGAAGGCACACCTGCGAAGCCCAAGGACTGGTTCAATGATCCCGACTCCGATGTCAGGCCGATCATTGGCTTCAAAAGGCAGGGCGCCTTCAATCGGAGCCAAAGTTGTTCTTGTCGAGGTAGCCCTGGATGACGGCCAGCTCGGCGGGTGTGATCGCGGGGGCGGATCTTGCTATCGCGGCAAGAAACGCCGCCGAGTCGTGCTTCCCGGCAGGGTAGCCCATGTTGTCGGGATCGCGGCAGTCCCCGAGGACGGCACCCTTGGGATCCAGGAACACGAAGTAGGGCAGTCCCGCCTTGGTGGCGTTGTAGTCCTTCATGAGCTCCTCCCACCCCGCATTCTCGAGCTGGAGCTTCCCCGCGCGTTCCATCGAGTCGATCTCCACGGACACAAAATACCGGTCCCAAACCGGCTTCACGACCGGGTCGTTGAGCATGGCGTTGAGCCGCTTGCACCAGATGCACCAGGAGGCATGGAACTCGAGGAACACGGCCTTCCCTTCCCGGGCCGCCTGCTCCTCCGCGGTCTGCCGCACCACCGCCGCCGAGGCGGGGTTCGGAGCCATATCCGCCACGCTGTTCGCGTCTGCACGGGCTCCGGACAAGCCGGCCAGCACCAGCGCGGGAATCAACAGGGTACGGTGGATTTTCATGGCGTAGTGTCTTTGGCTCGGAAGGGCGTTTCTTCCCAGAATTAAAGTGATGGGTTCTTGTTTCCGGTCGTCTTGGTTGAACCCTGAACGGACGTCCACGATTGATCGGGAAAACGAACAGAAAAATTCCGGGCAATCCCGAGCACAGGTCCCTTTCTTCGCTCAAATTTCATGGAGGCAAGCATCCTTGTTCAATGATCCTTGACCGCTCCCGATGCGCTACCCAGCTTCGCCGCAGCGCGCCAGCCGACTGTAGAATGCAACACTCGGATCGAAGGATTCAAACCCAAAGCCCCAAATGCCTGCCCCCAAGAAGAAAATCACGAAGAAAGCCGCCAAGAAATCCCTGAGCAAACCGGCGAAAAAATCCGCGAAGAAATCAAAGGCCGCGCAATTCAACAATCCGGCCGGTTGCTCCCAATGTTCCTGCACGATGTACCAGCAGGATTATGCCCAGATCTGCACCTGCGGGCATAGCTCGCGGTACCACACCGGAAACTAGCTCTGGTCGGCGCGTGCCCTTGAGGACGCCGCCGGACGGGCAGGCACGGGGGCACTGCGTTCCCGTCCTGTCCCGGACGGGCCCCCGGGGCGCCCGATGGCGTTCCGGCGTGAACCCATTACCAAGGGAGCGTAGCATCAACCTTCGCCGTGAACAAGACGCCGATTGAATGGGAGAATGAGCACCTGCTGCAGCTCGATGAGTTTGAAAGGACGTTCGAGTCCCGCATGGAGCCCTGGCTGGCCGGAAACGTACTCTTCGCCAACCGCCCCTACTCCGACCAGGTGAATATCTGCAGCTACATAACCGAGCGCAGGAACTACCTGAACCTCTATGACAACGTCTCGTCCTGGTTCCTCGCACGCAACCTCCACCGGTACAGCGACCGGCTCCGCGACCTCAAAGGGAAGTTCGACGAGCTGATTCCCCTCATGTTTTCGCCAGTCATGAGGGCCAGCTACCAGCCATTTCTCCCACCGCCGCGGCCAATGCCGCTGCGGCCCGCAGCACCGCTGGCTCCGGCTGCCTTCAACGCCGACATGGCCCGCATCATGCGCGGCATGCAGGAGGCGGAACGAATCCACCAGGAGAACATGTATCAGATGCAGAAGAAAATAACTGGCTCGATCAATTCCTTCCCGACCTGAATCGCCGCGGCTTCGAAGCCGCGGGATTTCGACCGCTCCTGCCGATCCCGTCTCCCGCCCACCCTGCGCCTATTTCGCCGTCTCGGGGCTGATGATCGACGTCACCTCGCTCACGGAATTGGCCGGAAACCCGCCCTGCTTGGCGTGCTCCCGCACCATCGCCTCGTTCGGCGCCACATAGACGCAGTAGATCTTGTCGCCCGTGACGTAGCTGTGGAGCCACTGGATCTTCGACCCCATCCTGTCGAGCACGCCGCACGAGGTCTGCGCGATGGATTTCAGCTTTTCGGGGGTGAAGGCGCCGGCGCCCGGGATCACGCGTTCGATGACATACATGTGCTCCCCCTCGGGAAGCGTCTGCGGCGTCACCTCGTCCCCAGCCTGGCTTGAGGCGGCAAGGAGGAGGGATATCGCGGGAATCAGGAGCAGTCTTGGGAATTTCATGGTGATGAGGATCTGGCAGGATTGGAACAGCGCGGTGTGCGGCCGGACCAGCCGTTGGGGCGTGCCGCGGGTTTCACTTGCGCGACCCAGGATAGCCGATCGCGGCGACAACCCCCAAGGCCATCGAGCGGCAATTTTGAGCCAAAGCCCGCGGGAGACTCCCGGTCGGACCGGGCCGGCTAAGGGAAAGCGTGCTCGCGGCCCCGGGGGGAACGGCCCAGCCTCCCACGGTACAAATTGCGGAGCTGCCGGCTTCCTGAAAAGCCGCAGGACTTGGCCACGTCCTCCACTTTCGAGCCCTCTTCCTCCAACAGCGAGCGGGCCCTTTCCAGCCGCAGCTTGGTCAGGTACTCCCCGATGGAGAGGTTGACGCTCTGGCGAAAGCGGCGCGAAAGGTTGCGCGGGCTCGCCCCGACCTGCTCCGCCAGCCGGTTCAGGCTCGGCGGCTTTGCCAGGTTTTCTATCAGGATGCTTTGCACCCGGTGTACGAGGTCGTCCATGTGCTCACGGTACCTGAGGTAGATGCTCTCCTGCTCAAAATTCCCGCTGCGGCGAAGGTAGACCACGAGGTACTGGGCAATCTTGAACGCGAACTTCTGGCCGAACCGCTGGCCGATAAGGTGAATGGCCAGGTCGATGCCCGAGGCTATTCCGGCGCTCGTAAAGATGCGTCCTGACTCCACGAATAGGACGCCCTTCTTGACCTTGATCCCTGGGTATTCCCGCTGAAGCCGATCGACGTCCCCATGGTGCGTGGCGCACTCCAATCCATCGAGGATCCCCGCCTCGGCCAGCAGGCAGGCCCCCGTGCAGACCGAGCAGATCGTGGCCCCGGCGTCATGCGCCTTCCTGATCCAGGCGAACACGGGCCGGTGCGCGCGCAGGAACTCCGGGGTGATCAGCGCCGTTTCGAGGCCCGAGATGAAAAGCGTGTCGTCCGGACCGAGCGCGACCTGCGAGAAGGGCACCAGGTTGGACAACTGCAGGTTGCCCTCCAGCGGAACGGTTGTGGTGAGCCCGCAGACCTCCAGGTGATGGGGATGTCCGAACACCCCGGCCGCCTGGAAAACCTGCCATGGCCCGACGAGGTCGAGCGGGGTGACCCCGTATGGAACGAAGAATACGGCCCGCGGCATCATGGGGCATACTTATCCAATATCGCCGGGGTATAGGCAAAGGTCATTTTCCGCAGGTACCTCCTGTGCGCAAAAAAATCCGAGCTGAATTTGGGCGATTCGATTGTCATGGGTTGGAATACCCATGAATTCCAGTTTCCGGGCCCGAAGCGTCGTCATTTCCGTCGTGTCCGGCCTCCTGCTCGGCGGTTGCGTCAGCGCACCGAGCGTGGACGCCGACCGCAATGCCACGGGCCGCATGAAGCGAATCGCGCTCCTTTCCATTCCCGAGCCCAGTGAGGTGCCGGTCGCCAACATCGGGGGCGGCGCCGGGGCATTCGGCCTGGTGGGCGGCCTGATCCAGGCCGACGTCAACCTGGGTCAGGCCGAGCAGTTCGCGCAATACCTCAAGTCAAAGAAACTCGATGTCGCCCGACACTTTGATGAGGAGGTCACGCGCTCGCTGCGTGAGGCGGGGTACGACGTGATCCTGGTCACCGACCAAAGGCCGAAGGTCGCGGCGGACGGCAAAAGCGACGATTACTCGGAGGTGCACGTGGACGCGGATGCCATCCTCAGCATCTGGTCCAAGTCGTTCGGCTACATCTCGCCTCCCAATTCCACGCATTACCAGCCCTCGGGCGTCGTCGCAGTGCGGCTGCTCGACGCGAGGACAAAGGCCGACATCTACTTCAAGACCTACGTGGTCGGGTGGAAGCTCCACATCAAGGAGAGCATCTACCTGGAAACGGACGAGAAATACCGCTACCGATCGATCGACAAGTTCAAGGAGTCGGAGGATGAGGCGATCGAGGGGCTGTTCGAGGCCGAGCACCTCATCTCGCAGCACGTCGCGCAGGATCTCGGATCGACGCCGACTCCCTGATTCGCCGGCGCGCGCCAAGTTGACTCCGGACGTCGCGGTATCCGGCATTGCGTCGCTCCGGGCGCCGCCCCCTTCCCGGGCCTGAGCCCGGCTTGCGGAATTCCCCCGAATCTCAGGTTTTGCGCTCGCCTGCATATTCACATTTATGACTGTAGGGAAGCCACCGCGCTCCAGCGCCCGCATGCATTCCCCTCCACGAGTTTTCAGGCCAAGGGTCCGGTTGCCCAAGTCCTCGCTTGCCGCTGGCATCGCGGGCGCCAGGGCCGATCCCGAGGTAATCCGGGCTGCGCGGGTTGACGATGATGAACTCCTGCGCGTCCTCGTCGGACGCGGCTCCGACCTCTCGGCCACCGACGGCCATGGAGACACCGGGGAAAAACCGAAGGCGCGCCTGGGCATGCCTTCCAGTGAGGGGCTGCTGAAGGGCGGCAAGGGCGGCGAGAGCCAGCTCGTCGTCCTTGCGTCGGATGAGGTCGAGGACCTCGAGATGACGCCGCTGAGCCACCGCGAGGAATTCCCGAAGCTCAGCGCGCGGGAGATCGAGGTTCTGCGCACATGGATCGACCAGGGCGCTGCGTGGAACCGAACGACCGCCAGCGCTGCGCGCTAGCTGAGAAGCCCAACCGCAGATGTATGCCACATCACTCAACGGGTGGGAGAACTTCTTTATCGCCAGCGCCGGCGCCGCGGCCGCCCTCGCGGGCCTGCTGTTCGTCGTCCTTTCGATCAATCTGGCCCAGATCCTTAGAGGTCCCGGAATGGCGTCGCGGGCGGGTGAAACCTTTATCCCCCTGGCCGTGATCCTCATAATCTCGCTCCTCGCCCTCGTGCCGGGCCACCCGATCAAGGCTTTCGGGGTCGAGTTGATCGCCATTGGCGGCTCCGTCTGGTCGGCGTCCACCTCCATCCAGGTCGGCGCCTTCCGGGCCCGCCACTTTATGAAGGCGTGGCATTTCATTTTTCGCCTTCTGGTCAATCAGCCAGCCAATCTGGGGATTCTCGTCGCCGGGCTTTCGCTGGAGATTGGATTTTCAGGCGGCCTCTACTGGCTGATACCTTCCATCATCCTGGCGTTCACGGGAGCCATGGCGAACGCGTGGATATTGCTGGTGGAAATTCTTCGATGACGCGGGCATGACCCGCCCAACCCCGAAAAACCGCCCGTCCCGCTCGCCTATTCGGTCCGCAGCGCGTCGATCGGGTCTATCTTCGAGGCTCTACGCGCCGGGAGGTAGCATGCGGCCGCGGCGACACCGGCCAGGAGGACGGTGACAAGCAGGTAGGCCCACGGGTCGGTGGGCTTGAGCTCAAACAGCATGCTCGCCATGTAGCGGCTGAGCAGGATCGCGCCGGCGAGGCCCACGCATAGGCCCACGCCCGTCTTCCAAAGGCCCTGAAACAGGACCATCCCCACGATCTGGCCGCGCGTCGCCCCAATGGCACCGCGGATGCCGATCTCCCGCGTGCGCTGCGAGATGTCATACGCGAGGACGCCGTAGATCCCGATGGCGGAGAGGAACAATGCGAGGGCCGCGAAACCCACCAGGAGGAGCATGACGGCCCGACGTCCATCAAAGGATCCGTTTATGACCTTTTCCATCGTTCCCGTGTCAAAGAGCGGGATCGCGGGGTCAATCTCCCGCAACTTCTCGCGCATCGCCGACACGATGTCAGCGACCGGACGCGAAGACCTGACGAAGATGTTCAGCCCGTTCAGGCCGCCCGGGGACGACGACCCCAAGGGGTAGTAGGCAAACGGGTTGTTGCTATGGTCCTCCACTCCGTTGTGCGGGACGTTGCGCACGACGCCCACGATCACAGGCCAATCGCTTTCCTTCGCGGGCGGGGCGCCGAATGTGAAGTGCCCGTCCAGTGCCGTGTGCCCCGGGTAGTACCTCTGCTCGAAGCGCTCGTCGACGATCCATGCGGACCTCGCCCCTTTCTTTATGTCCGTCTCGTCGAGGTAGCGGCCTTCCAGGAGCTGGATCCGCATCGTCTTGAAGTAGTCGAGGGAGACGCCGATCAGGAATGCGCCGGGCTGCGGCGAGTCGCGGGGGAGCAGGCTGTCCTTCAGCGTGAGCGCAAGGATGCCCAGGTTTCCCTCGAAGGGTATGCCGGTGGACAGCGCCGACCCGTCTATGCCGGGGATCTCGGCCAGGGCGCTCGTCAGCTTGCGCAGCAGCGCGGCCGCCTTGTCCGGGTCGCCGTAGGTGCCGGGAAGCGCAACGCTGCCCACGACGAGGTTCTTCGGGTCGAAGCCCGGCTGGACAGCGATGGCGTTCGCAAAGCTGTGGATCAGAAGGCCGGCGCCGCAGAGGAGCACTAGGGCGACGGCCACCTGCCCCGTCACCAGGATGCTGCTGAGCGCGCGGACGCCCCGGCCTCCGGAGGCGCTGCGCGAGCTGCGGTTGATCACGGCGGCCAGGTTGGAACGCAGGACGTGGACGACTGGCACGAGGCCGACCAGCAGGCCCACGGCAATCGCAACGCCGACGGCGTAGCCGAGCACGCGCGCGTCGATCGCAACGGGCAGCATGTAGGGAAGCAGCCGGGCCGTGAAGTGGTTGATGGCCTGGACACCGGCATAGGCCAGGACGATGCCAACGAGCGCGCCCACCAAAGTCAGGACCAGGCTTTCAACGAGGAGCTGGCGCGCGATCACCCCGCGGCCCGCGCCCAGAGCGGCCCGGATGGCGAGCTCGCTCTGCTGGCCGTTGGCCCGGGTCAGGAGGAGGTTGGCGACGTTCACGCACCCGATCAGGAGCACGAACACGACGCCTCCCTGGAGCAGGTACAGGGAGGACTTGATGCCCTCGATCCGCTGGGACTGGACGAGGCCGACGTTAATCTTGTGGCCCGTGCGGTCGAGAAACGACCTGAGCGGTCCGTTGGCGGCATCGTAATAGGCCTTCTCTAGGCCGGCGACCTGGGCGAGGCCCTCGCTCACCTGGACGCCCGGTTTCAGGCGAGCGTACATGGGCATGGTGCAGGAGTACCGCATCCCCGGGCTGGCCTCCCACCCCTTCCAGGTGTAGGGCATGACGAACCTCACCTGCGCGTTGAATGCCTCCAGCGCCCGCGGCGCCACGCCGATGATCTGGCAGGCCTTGCCGTCCACGCGCATCGTCTTCCCGATCACGCCCAGGTCCTCGTTATAGTGGGACTTCCAGTAGGATTCCGTCAGGACGACCACGTCGCCCGCGCCCTCCTTGTTGTTCTTCTGTGTGAAGAACTGGCCGATGACCGGCTTGATCCCGAGGACGTCGAACATCTCGGCCGTGCAGTAGCCCTTGAGGATCCTCTCGGCGGAGCCCTCCTCGCCGACCATGGCCATGGTCACGTTGCTGAGCGCCACGTCCTCGAATCCCGGCGCGTTCGCCTTGAAGTCGGTGTACTGGGCGGGATTGGTCGGGAAGTGGTTGAAGCCGGCCTTCGGGAACGCGTTGAAGATCTCGACGATCCGGTTGGGCTCGGGGAAAGGCAGAGGCTTCAGGATCAGGGCGAACACCATCGAAAAGATCGCCGTGTTCGCCCCGATGCAGAGCGCCAGGGTCAGCAGGGCCAGGGAAGTGAATCCCCTGTCCTTCCAGAGGCGCCGGGCGGCATACTTCAGGTCGCCGGCAACGCCCGACGAAATCCTCACGATCCAGGAGTCGCCGGAAGAAAGCGTGTCGGGCATCGGGAAAAGGTCTGGAGCCGCCGGCAATCCAGAGGCACCGGGACACCCCGTTTTCCGCCTCCGTCAGGCTTGTTGCAATGGAATAATATCCTGTCAGCCGCGAACGCGTGCAGACCTAGCGACCCGCGTCGCGATTCATGTGCATCGGTGTCTGCGCCACAACGGCGCCTTCGGCTGGCACGGCCCTGAAGGCCACCTTGAAGGCAGTCGCAGGATCCCTAGCCAGGAAAGGCACGCCCCCGAGCACGGCTTTGGCGTAAGCGTCCGACCCAAGGCATCGGGAACAGGATTCAATCGTCGGCCACGTGCCATTGATCCAGAACGAGCCCGACCGGCCGACGGAATCCGTCACGGCAACCCCGTCGCAGCCCGCGTCCCGGACCCTCCACACGAGCTTCTCCACCCACGCGAGAAAGCCCTCGTGCCGGGCGCGATCCACGCGGATCTCCATGATCATCGTGACACGGTGCGGAATCGTGCCCAGGTAGGAGCGCGGCAGGGACAGCCTGTCGAGCACCTCATCCTGTTTCACGCGGATGTTTGTCGCGTTGACCTGCACGGAGCCGGAGCGGTTCTCGAGGCGCTCGTCGTAGCCGACGCCGGCGAACCCGTCGCAGCCGACAAGGTTCAACGACGTGCAGCCGACGTACCACGCAAAGTGCAGCAGCGGGATGATGGTGCCGTTGGACGTGTACAGCTGTCCCGCCTCGCGAATCTCCTCACGCGTGCGCCCCAGCAGGCACTCCCGGCTTATCATTCCGTACTTCGTGTACAGGACCCCCGAGGCGACACTCGCCAGCCTCGGATCGGCCGCGCCGCTGATCAGGCCGCGCACGCGCGCATCCGCCGGTCCCGTCAATGGCTGGTCCGCGACCATCACCGGCACCGCGCGCCGCCTGGGATCCAGCAGCCAGCACTCCATGGACGCGTCGTGGGCGAAGAAAAACGACGGGATGCCCCGCCGGAGCCAAGGCTCCTGGCTTACCGAGTCATTGACGAAAAAGACAGGGCCCTCGCAATCGCGCAGGCTCTCATAGCGAAAACGGGTGGGTCCCCTCCCAATGACCCAGCCTGTCCTGCCAGCGAAGCGGTTGCAGAATGAGGCGAAGGGGAGTTCGGTCATCGGGTGGGCAATGGCGGGAGGTGCCTGAGCCTTGCACGACGTTTGCCAGCGGAAATGGTTGTAAGAATCCTCGCCAGTTGGGCGCCGCACGCCAAACCGCGGGATCCAGGACCCGATTGCTGATGGCCCGCAGAAAGACGGGCGCCACCGTTCCCCTATGCCTACTGGTCCAGAATCTGGAAACTCTTCGCCATCTGATCGTAGAGGCCAAACATGCCGGCCTTGTTGCTGGAACCAAACCCCAGAACGTAGGCCAGGGTCCCGTCAGCGACGAAATAATGGCGGCAGGACCATGTTCCCCCGTTTGGCGCAGGCTTGTCAAAGTCGAGCGTGAGGACCTCCCTCGATCCAATGGTCGTCTTGCCGACGACAAAATTGCCAAAGCCTCCCTTGGCCAGCACCCGCTGCACGCCTTCTTCCCAATTGGCGGCGGTCTGCTTGGGGTCGGAGGGCTGGCGAAACACGATAAGGTTGTGGACCCCGTCCTCCCGCGACATGAAGCGCATCACCTCGAATGGACTGTTCGAGGAAACGGGCGGGAACGCGTTCCATCTCTTCGGAATTTCAATGGCAAAGTTCCACTCGGAACTCTCGTAGTGCTTCATCTCGGTTGGCGTTGCCGGATATTGCACCGTCGCCTGGGCCGGCTGCTGCGTCGCGTCGCCGGAGGCCCTTGTCTTTTCGGCGATGGCCACAATCGCAACCAGGGCCATCACCGCGAATCCGGCGACATTCCTCAGGGCGCCCGCTGTCTTGAATCGAGCGGCTTTGTTGCATAATCCAGGCTGATATCCAATGCGGTTATGCCGCCTTGGGGAAGACCTGGGGAATATGAGTCGCTGGAGCGACACGCTGGAGGCCGGGGATGAGCCCTGCCTTGGTCAACGCA
>Ga0302325_10019155_pt1 | contig 14406 bp, 9 predicted proteins | sample Palsa_T0_2_FD_201948 | JGI IMG/M metagenome (GOLD analysis project Ga0302325, IMG submission 201948) | Peat permafrost microbial communities from Stordalen Mire near Abisko, Sweden - Palsa_T0_2 | ecosystem: Environmental > Terrestrial > Soil > Palsa > Peat permafrost | place: Sweden: Abisko... | reverse complement strand
CAGTTGGACGGAGTGCAGGTTGTTGAGCGTCCGGACAAACAGACCGGCGGCGACCAGGATGAGAAAAGAGATCGCGATTTGGGCGACCACCAGAACCTGCTGCGCGCGGCGGCGCGGTGCGCCCCCGCGGACATTCTTGAGCGCGGGCATGACGTCCGGACGCGTCGACTGAATCGCTGGAGCGAGGCCGAATAACAGGCCGCAAACCACAGAGAGCGCCGCCGTCACGCCCAGCACGCTCCAGTTCAATTCCGCGTGCAGCGTAAAGTTCGGCTGCCCGTGGGAGAGCAGAAGCGTCAGCGATCGCACGCCCCAGATTGCGAACAAGACCCCGAATGCTCCGCCGAGCGACGCCAGCATCACACTCTCGGTAAGCAACTGCCGGATGACGCGGAACCGTCCCGCTCCCAGGCTGAGCCGGACAGCCATTTCGCGGCGTCGCGCGGCGGCCCTTGCCAGCAGCAGATTGGCGATGTTCGCGCAGGCGACCGCCAGGATCAAGCCCACCATCACCAGGAGCACGTACAGAGGCTTGGAATACTGGCGGCGCAAACTGCCCAGACCGGCGGCGCCGGGATTCAGAATCAGCGCGGGCAGTTTGGCGCGCTCACCGGCGGTCGTCGCGGTGGCCGCTACCCATTGATGAAAACGAGGAGCCAGCGCTGCCTGCGCCTGGGCCATGCTTACGCCGGGACGCAGACGGCCCATCATTTCGATCCAGTAGAAGTTTCCGTCGGGATACATACGAGCCGCCCGGGCACCGTCCACGAGCAGATTGGTGTGCAACGGAAGGTAGAGGTCCGGCGCCGCCGCAGGATCGACTCCGAAGAATTCCGGCGGCGCGACGCCGATCACCGTGAAGGGCACGTTATCGACGAGAACCGGTTGCCCGATCGCACTCGACGGCCCCCCAAAGCGCTGCTGGCTGGTCGCAAAGCTGATGACCGCGACCGGCGCTGCGCCTGGGCGGCCGTCTTCGGAGTCAATCAGACGTCCCGCGGCCGGCGACACTTCGAGGCCGCGAAAATACTCGCCGGTGACGTACTCCGTGTTGGCGCTCAGGGCCTGGCTACGGACGGCCAGGTTATGGTGTAGTCCGTTGAAGTATCCGAAGAGTGCAGAAAAGACGGGATTCTCCTCGCGAAGCGTCTGGAACGCGCCGTACGGAAACATCCCGCTGACCATGGCGCCTTTATCGCCCGGCCACGCCATGCCCTGCACCCCGTGCATGACGTGGACCCATTCCTTGTTGGCGTTCTGGGGCGGCCGGCTATGCCAGTTCAAGACCACCAGCGACTCGGGATCGGCCACCGGCAGCGAGCGCAACAGAATCGACTCCATGAAGCTGTAGATCGTAGTATTGGCGCCGATGCCAAGCGCCAGCGACAAGACCGCCAGGGCGCTGAACGCCTTGTTGGCGGTCATGGTGCGACAGCCATAGCGGACATCCTGGCGAAGTTCCGACCAAAACCGTGTCATCCAGATCTCCCGTGACTCTTCGTGCTTCAGGCCGACGTTGCCAAATCGCCGGCGCGCTTCAGCCCTGGCGCACTCCGGCGGCACACCGTCTGCTTGCAGTTGGGCAGCCTTCTCCGCAAGGTGGAGTTCCATTTCCTCGCGCAGCGTCTCGCTGCGCCTGGCGCTTTCTATCCAATACCTCAGCCGGCGTATCCACATGTCCGTCACTCCGCTCCCATCACGCGGGCGATCGCCTGCGTGAGTTTCGCGTACTTCCGGGTTTCAACCGCCAGCTGTTTGCGGCCAGCGCCTGTGATCTTGTAGATCCTCGCCCGCCGATTATTCGACGTCACGCCCCAGACACCGTCTATCCAGCCGTTTAGCTCCAGGCGCTGGAGAGCGGGGTACAGCGAGCCCTCCTCGACGAGAAGGTCATTGCCAGACGATTGTTGAATGAACTGGACGATGCCGTACCCGTGGAGATCGCGGCGCGATAGCGTCCGCAGAATCAACATGTCCAGTGAACCGGGCAACGAATCGTTCTTTTGCGCCTTGCGTCCCATACCAAGAATTCTTAGCTTACGACAACGAGATGACGCGAGTCAAGTTCAGATTGGCTAGGCCTCGTGCCGCAAGATGACAGGCTACGCCCGATCTCAACTGGCGTAAAGTTGGCCGACGATTCGCTTGGACGGTGCGCTTCGGCACTTCGGCGCGACGGGCGTTTTTCTTCCCATTGACTTCTCGACCAGTTATACGTCACAAGGATTGGCCGAGGCGCTTCTCAAGTTGTGTGCGGTACGTTCTGCTGACGCGCGAGCGGTGGCCGTCTTTCAGAACGAGTTCGAATTCGCCGTGAGAAATAGGCTGCAGCTCAAGGATACTGTCTATATTCACGATGGCGGATCGATGAACGCGGACGAAACGCATGGGATCGAGATGGCCGGCGAGCTCGTTTAGCGCGGCGCGGTGGAGCAACTCTTTGCCGGCGATGTGCAGGTTCACGTAAACTCCGGCGCCTTCAATCCAGTCGATGTCGGCCACCCGAATGAAGCGCGTGGTTCCACGGCCCTTCACCACCAGGCGATCGAGATAGCGGGCAGCCTCGGATCGCGTGGCTAACACGCGCAAGACGCTGCGGCCAAATTCGCGGAGGCTGCGCTCATCGTGGCGAGTCTTGGCGCGAGCCAGCATGGCTTCCCAGCGCTCATCACTGAATGGCTTCAGCAGGTAATCGAGCGCGTTCGCCTCGAAGGCGCGGACGGCGTGCCGATCGTAAGCAGTGACAAAAACAGTGAGCGGCATCGCCGCTGCGCCAACAGTCTCAATCACCTGCAAACCGTCCAACTCGGGCATCTGCACATCGAGAAAGACGAGATCCAGCACTTCTCGTCCGATGATGTCCACGGCAGCTTTCCCGTTTGCCGCTTCCAGAATGCTTCCGACCTGCGGATCCTTCTTGAGCAGATCGACGATGCGTTGGCGCGCGGGCGCTTCATCATCCACGACGAGAACGCGCATCCGTTCAGGGGGTTGCGGCATGGGCTGGTTCTCCTGCGAATCGCAGCGGCAACGAGATTTGCACCTCTGTTCCCCCACCGGTACGCGGCTGGATGGAAAAGCGGCTATTTCCGTCAGGGTGAAGCCCGACGATGCGTTCGCGGGTGACGGACAGTCCCATGCCCGAGGATGTTTCGAGGGTCCACCCGGGCGGCAATCCAACGCCGTCATCCAGGACGCGGATCTGCACCTGGTTGGAATCCCGCGCGGCGGTCACGGTCACGGTGCCGCCAGAGGCTCGCCGGGAGATACCGTGACGAATGGCATTCTCGACGAGCGGCTGTACGATGAGGCCAGGCACGAGCGCGTACTTCACCTCGGGAGAGACTTGTATTTCGATGCGCAGGTTTTCGGCGAAACGAATCTTCTGAATGGCGACGTAGTGGTCGAGAAAGGCGAGTTCCTCGGCAAGCGGAATCTCCTGCCTGTCCCGCGCGTCGAGAGACAGGCGAAGCAGATCGCCCAGGTGCTCAATCATGGTGCGCGCCAGCCTGGGATCGCGCTCCACTTGCGACGAGATGGTGTTGAGCGCATTAAAGAGAAAATGCGGGTCCAGCTGCATGCGCAGCGCGTTCAGGTGTGCTTCGGAAAAGCTGCGCTCCATGCGCTCCAGGCGCAGTTCACTGGCCAGATAGTGTTGGCGGTAGCGGAAAGTCTGGTGCACACCGAAGATGACCCAGTAGACAAGCCAGCTCCACAGAAGCCCCGGGAGGGCGGCGGTGGGAAGAAAATGTGCATTCGCCAACATTCTGGGTGTGCCAAGGCCAAGAAAGGCACCCATGGCGACGACCACATAGAAGTAGACGATGGTGAAGGCTACGCTCGCGGGCAAATGGGCGAGGATTCGCCTCGCGAGCTGGTTCTCTTTGAAGGGAAGGCGCGCGTCTACCCACAGAATAAGAGGCGTGACCAAACCCCAGGACCACCACTGAGCGAGAGAGCCAAGAACGATGCGCCTCCAATTGCTGGACGAAAGACCCGGCAGGGCAAAGAGCACCCCGAGGGTGCTCCAAAGCAAGAGCGCGGCTAGCGATTTCGCCAGCCAGGGGGCCCAGCGATTCTTCATCCTAAGATTCTAGAACACGGAGGGAATGCGGTTTAAACGGCCCGCGACTCTACTCCCGATCGAAAACAAGGACGTTTTTGGGTTTGCTTTCACCTGTCAGGCGCACAGCAATCGTCAACGTCTTGAGATCTGAAGAAAGCTCCAACTGCCGAGTGTCCCTGATCTCACCCTGGACTTTGTCTGTGATTTCGACACTGCGCTCGTTGATGCGGCGGCCCGAAAACGCATAGCCGGGACCCACACTCGGGTTCGGATAGTCGTTGCCGTCGAATTTAACGTTATAGTTGAGTCCTACAGTGGTGCCCTTAAATGAAAGGGAATCGCCCTCGTATGGCTGGATCTCGAGCTCCATCGACGAGTTCACCTCCGCGGTCATGCTATCCCATGTGCCCGTGAATCCTGAACTGCCCGCAGTCCGCCCGTACACATAGTGCAATTTTGTTGTTGAACCGTCGCGCTGGTAAGCGGTAAAGTCATCGTCGAGCGACTTACCGTCTGCGGAAAGCGTCCAAATTCCCATGACGAGCGTGCGGCCATCCCTCTTCCGAACCACCTTCCAGTTGTTGGGTCCGTCCACCGTGATGGACAGAGTGGTCCCCTGCAAAGCCGGCTGGTCGGTTCCGTCGGCCACGATGGTGTCGACGGAGCCGGGGCCAAAGGTGACGGCGTATTTGTTGGCGCCTACGGCCTCAACCTTCATTTCATCGGTAAGCTTGCTTTTGGACGAGTTCACCTTCCATTTGCCTACTAAGGGATCGCTCGCTGCCCATAACGCGCCCGTGGCCGCACCGGCAACCAGCATCAACTGAAAGGTACGCGGTCGTATTCGCATGACCGAATGCTAACCGCGAGCGCCGGCGATGTCCCCGGAAATGTTATGGAACGGATAAGCGTGTTGCGAAACGGCTTTTCCGGCGGTGAAATCGAGGTGGAGGCCAGAGCGAAACGCAAATCGATGGCTGCTCTTCGAGGACGGTTGGGTGAACGCTGGACGCCCTTCGGCATCACGGCTTTCGCAGGAACTGAATCCTAGGGGGCTTCTTGTGTTCCTTGCGCTAGACTGTACACAGGCAGTATGAAGAAGGTCCGACATGTCTGTTGAGCAATCGGGAGCGAGCGATCGGAGCGGCGAAGCGGCCGAAGACCCCACACTCCCTGGGAAGGGCGAAACGCAATTCACCACCCGCACGATCGGAGCGGGCGAAGCGATCCCCGGCACCGTCATCGGTTTCTATCGTCTGCTCCAGCCGATCGGGCAGGGCGGCATGGGTGAGGTATGGCTGGCGGAGCAGAGGGAGCCAGTTCGGCGGCGCGTCGCCCTGAAGCTGATTAAGGCAGGTATGGACACGCGGGAAGTGGTCGCGCGCTTCGAATCCGAGCGACAGGCATTGGCGCTCATGGACCATCCCGCAATTGCCAAAGTCTTCGATGGCGGCTCCACGGTGCAGGGACGGCCCTATTTTGTGATGGAGTATGTCACCGGCATGCCCATCACGGACTTCTGTGACAAACACAAGTTGGGCATGCGGCAGCGGCTGGAACTGTTCGTCCTGGTCTGCGATGGCGTGCAGCATGCGCACCAGAAAGCCATCCTGCATCGCGATTTGAAGCCCTCCAATATCCTGGTGGGTGAGGTGGACGGGAAGCCAGCGCCGCGCATCATCGATTTTGGGGTAGCGAAAGCGACTGCGCAGCGGCTGACGGCCGACACGATGTTCACGCGAGTGGGGGCGGTTGTCGGGACGCCGGGTTACATGAGCCCGGAGCAGGCCGACTCGGCGGGCACGGACGTGGACACGCGTACCGATGTATATTCGCTGGGCGTGGTGCTGTATCAGTTGCTGGTGGGCGTGCTGCCGCTGGATTTCAGCAAGACGCCCCCGGATCAGTTTCTGCGCAGGCTGCGCGACGAAGATGCGCCGCGGCCCAGCACCAAAATACGGACACTCGGCGAGCAGACCCCCACTACGGCGCAGAACCGCGGCGCGGATGGTCCCACGCTGGTGCGCCAATTGCGCGGCGATCTGGATGCGATCGTTCTGAAAGCCCTGGAAAAGGACCGCTCCCGGCGGTATGCGACGCCCGCGGAATTGGCTGCCGATATCGGCCGATATTTGCGGAATCGGCCGGTGGTCGCCCGTCCGGCGAGCGCTGCATATCGGGCTCGCAAATACGTACGCCGGCACCGGGTGGGCGTGGCGTTGGCGGCCATCGCCGCCCTGCTGCTGGTGTCGGTGGCGGTGGCAGAGGCCTTCGAGTTGCGACGGATCAAGCGCGAACGGGACCGCGCGGATCGCGTGACCGAATTCATGACCGGTATGTTCAAGGTGTCGAACCCCAGCGAGGCACGCGGCAACGATGTCCGGGCGCGCGAGATCCTGGATAGAGCGTCGAAGGACATCGACACCGGGCTGGCAAAGGACCCGGAACTCCAGGCCCAGATGATGCACGTGATGGGCCACGTCTATCAGAGCCTTGGGCTATACGCAAAGGCCGACTCGCTGCTGCGCCGGGCCGTGGAAATTCGGCGCGGCACACTCGGCGCCCGGAACCCGGACACGTTGCAATCGATGCACGATCTGGCCGAAGTACTGACGCTTGAGAGCCGTTACCCAGAGGCGGAAAAGTGGAGCCGTGAGGCACTGGACTCCCGCCGCCGCGCACTGGGTTCCGAACATCGCGACACCTTACGTTCCATGTCCCAGTTGGCAGCGATCTGGAACGATGAAGGCCGTTACCCCGAAGCGGAGAAGCTGAATCGCGAGGCGCTCGAAATGGCGAGGCGAGTACTGGGGCCCGAAGACGGCGTGATGAGAACAATCACGCGGCATCTGGCTATCGATCTGGCTTATGAAGGCAAATACCCGGATGCAGAGAAGACCTTCCGGGAACTGCTGGAGATGGACCGGCGCAGACTTGGCCCCGACCACCCGGATGTCCTGATGGACATGAGTAATGTCGCTGCCACGCTGCAGCAGGAGCAAAAGGTGGCCGAAGCGGAAAAACTGTATCTCGATGTGAATCAGACCAAACGCCGGGTACTCGGACCTGAGCATCCCAGTACATTGCTGACCATGGGAAACCTGGCGTTGGTGCTGTTCAGCGAGAAGCGTTACGCCGACTCGGAGAAGATGTTCCGCGAGACGTTGGAAATCAAGCGCAGGCGGCTGGGCCCGGACCATCGCTCTACGCTGGTCACCATGGGGAATCTGGCGGATGTGCTCACCGCGGAAGGCCAGTACGCCGAGGCTGAGCAACTGGTTCGCCAGACCCTGGAGACGGAACGGAGGACGTTGGGCCCGGAGCATTCCGATACCTTGGTCACTTTGGAGGGTTTGGGGATGCTTTTGAAAAGAGAAAAGCGCTACGCCGATGCGGAAGCGGCGTTCCGGCAGACACTCGAAGGCCGGCGCCGCGCTCTCGGCCCCGGGCATCAGGACACGGCCGCCACGGCTTACGACCTAGCCTGCGTTTTAGCTCTCGAGGGCAAGCGAGACGAGTCCTTTTCCAACTTGCGGTACGCCGTGGAGAACGCACTCTCCGCCGGAACAAGGGTGGGCCTGGAAAAGGAAACCGATCTGAAATCTCTGCATGGGGACCCGCGCTTCGACGCGCTGGTGGCATCCGCACGCCAGCCCGCCGCCGCTGTTCAAAAATGAAATTAGCCGGCCGCAAAGGTGGGTAACCCCGACGACCGCGCGCGGCCGCGGGAAGACCTGGCAGCTGCTCCCGAGTTACGGGGCATCCGGAAATTATCTACGTCCCGCACGCTCCGGCGTGACCGGGTGGTCCTGGCGTACGGACCGCCTGGGGGGAAATGCACCCCACCTTGTAGGCACGTGCGGGTGTCGGCGAATCTTTGGCGCCACTAGGGACCGAGGTCTCCACTTGCGTGTGAATGGCTCACGGCCGGCGGCCAAAAACGGGGTATGACAATACGCGAAATCGTGAGACGATATCCGCGTGTATTGTCCGAATTCAAGCGGCGGTGTTCACTACCGGACAAACCCGAAGACCGGGGCGAAACTTTTCGCGTCTGGCGCGCCTGGCCTACGCCGCAAACCCCGGGCGCGGCGGCGGGTCGACAAATCCGTTCAGCTTCTCCGAACTAGCGATCCGCATATTCGCCGTGTCCCACTCAATCCGCTCGCCGGGAAACCGCTGTGCGATACAGCCCAGCAGGAACGCCTCCGTCACTGGACTCTGGATCTCGAAGTTCGCCAGCGGGGCGGTAGCTCCGCCCTTCGCGGCCGCCACCCATTGATCGATGGCCACATCGCGCTGTCCCCCTGCTCGCCGGGGTTGGCGCGCCGGCGGTTGATATTTCGGCGATTCCGGATACACACGCGGGTTGTTCCCATTGAATCCGGCCAGGATGATTCCTTTCTCGCCGACGTACAGGATGCCTTCATTATCCTCGCCAGCCTGGAAATAGTGCTGGTCGTCCGCGCGCAGGCCAGCCGGGCGCTTGGGCCGCAGACCGCCGTCGTACCAGGACATGCGCACGGCGGACCGGCCACCGGCGGCCGGATAGTCCAGGTGCACAATGGACGCTTTGGGGAAGGTCTCGCCGAAAGACTCGCTGGAGCATGCCTCCACGCCCACGGGTGGCGTGAGTCCCAAAATCTTGAAGACCCCCGCGAAGCTATAGCATCCCATATCGCCGAACGAGCCACAGCCGAAATCGTGCCAGCCGCGCCATACAAACGGTAAATAGGCATGATTGAACGGACGTTCCGGCGCGGGACCCAACCAGAGATTCCAGTCGAGGCCTTCGGGAACCGGTTGGGCTTCCGAGGGCCGGTCGATTCCCTGCGGCCAGAAGGGACGGCTGGACCAGTTGTGCACTTCGCGCACGTGGCCGATCGCGCCGTCGGCGATCCAATCCGAGATGAGCCGCGTGGCGTCGCTCGATGGGTTGTTGACGGGCAGCGAAGTGGCCACCTTCATTTCGTGCGCCATCTGCGCCATGCGCCGCGCGTCGCCAATGGTGTGGGTCATGGGCTTCTGACAGAGTACGTGCTTGCGCCGCTTCATAGCCGCCAGCGAGATCGGCGCGTGCCAGTGGTCGGGCGTGGCCACGTAAACGGCATCCAGATCTTTTTCCTTGTCCAACAGCTCGCGGTAATCGTTGTAAGCCGTGCAGCCTTGATAGGAACCGGAGCCGGAGCCCTTGCGCGAGCCGTAGTAGGCCTCGATCAGGCGCTTGGCCGGCTCACGGCCGCCCATGCCGAGGCTGGTCCGAAACTCGTGCGTGAGTTGCGCGAAGCCGGGCGATGCCAGGTCCTCGCCCCAGCTTTCGTAGCCCGCGCCCAGCAGGCTGCGCGCCGCCTTCAGCAGGTCGTTCTCGCCATACTCCGCGTAGTCTTTGCTGAAACGGTTGCAATCGCAGACAGCCACCACCTGCACGTCCGGGCGCGCGAGGAGTTCCATGGTAATCGCCTGGCCCTGCCGGCCCAAGCCGATACTGGCCAAAGTGACGCGGTCGCTCGGCGGCACAAAGGGCGCGCCCAGCACATGCCGCGGCACGATCATGAAAGTAGCCGCCGCACTCGCGAACGCGCGGCGCGAAAACCGGCCGTCTCCCGAACAATCCATGACAACCTCCCCAATGTGGCAAGTGCCACTGGATCATTATAGATCCGCGCACGGCGGGCGGCGCCTGCGAATTCGGATACAATAAAGAACAGCGTTGGCTGTGCGCCCGTAGCTCAGCTGGATAGAGCGTTTGCCTCCGGAGCAAAAGGTCGGTGGTTCGAATCCACTCGGGCGTACCAAAAGTCTTCTCGAATCTTGGCCAACTTCTCTCGGTAGCTGAGCAACCCCACCAAAACACGCCGCTCTGTTACTTCACTGCACTCTCCCAGGGTCCACAGCGTTGGACGTTGAGTCGACAGTCTTACCGATTTCCGCATCCACCTCCTCGCCCTTTGGCACGAAGCCTAGTTTAGGCTGGGCGCGACGCCGCAAATCGGGTGCGTCTAGAATTGCCGCTGCGAGCTTTTCAATGCAAGCGTTTCCTGGCGATGCGCGGACGGCATACTCGGAAACAAGCCATCCTCTGTTAAGGGACCAGGTTTTCTATATCGAACAATGGAAAAAAAGCTGAGTGCAATCTGTGGCCTACCGATAGATGGGCCGCAATTTAGCGACGCTCCGAGTCGGTCTCTGGAACGGACTACTCAGCGGAGGCATCATGTTCGTGACCGGGATGAATACTGTGATCCTGTTTCATGGCGCCTTGATGCAAGATCCGTCGAACCCGCGCGCCTCCCGGTACGAAGGCCTGGTTTCGGCTGGCACGGTGCCCCAAGTCCGGGTAAATCTCGCGCGTCCCTAGCGCCCCGCCAGATCGCCCGCGCCAAAGACCAGGCGGGCGCGCCGCGGCCACGGAACGGCGCCGGTCTGGTAGCGACCTTCGAGCTGACGCGCGTGGTGACCAGTATGCTGGTGGGCGTGCAGGCGAACCGATCCAGCGACCGTTGCGTCAATGGCGGTGCCGTTCTTCGCGATTGCGGCGATTGCGGCGGGGCTGCCTCACTCCGCGCCGCGGGGTTGGATCCCACGACGCCGTTGCGGGGAGGAATAGCCGGTCCGAGACTTCTCGCCTCCGCTATGGGAGAACCTCAAAGACCACACCGGCGCTATCCGGACCTCCAAAGGCAGCCGTGCCATACACATTGCTTTGTGCGTCCATCAGCAGACCGGTGAGCGGGCCCACGCCGAGGCCGCCGTTGCCAAATCGAGCCAGAATAGCCTCCGTATATCCGCTTGGGCCAGGCATCAGTTCATAGACCGTCCCACAGCCGTCGCTGCAGCCGGTGACAGTGCCACCACCGCCATAGAAGGTTGTGCCATAGACATCGCCGGCCGCATCGAGGATCGGTCCGCCGTACGGCTCTATTCCATCGTGTCCGGGCGTGAAGGTGTGGATCACGGTTTCCGTCCAGCCACCAGCCGGGCCGGGCGCGAGCTTGAAAACGGTGCCGTCGCCTTGCTTATCGCCGCCGCCGACGGTTGTACCGTAAAGGTTGCCCGCGGTATCGAAGACCAGGCCTGAATAGGGACTGCAACCATCGGCCGCGCATTTGAAACTGTATACCACGCTCTCCTGCCAGCGGCCGGATGCGTGCGTCAGCTCAAAAACCGTGCCTCCGCCCATGGGTGCCGCGCCGCCATAGAACGTTGTGCCGTAGAGGTTGCCTGCCACATCGAAGATCAGCCCGGATTCCGGGTTCCAGCCGTCGCTGTGATTGTTGGTGAAGTTGTGCAGGATGGTTTCCTGCCACTCGCCACCGGGAGTGGGACTCAATTCAAAAACGGTGCCGCAGCCGGTGGCCGGTCCAGCGCCGCAACCGGTGCCGGTGCCTCCGCCGGCGGTTGTTCCGTACAAATTGCCGGCCTGATCGAAGAGCAGGCCCCCTTGCAGGTCGCCGCCGTCATGGCCGCCATCCAGCGCGCCATTAAAGTTATGGAGCACGGTCTCGGTCCAACTTCCGTCCGGCTTGGGAGACAGCTTGAACACGGTACCGGACGCCCTGCGAACACCTTGACCGCCGCTGTAAGTAGTGCCGTAGAGATTGCCCTGCGCATCGAAGATCAAGGGAGCCTGCGGGTTCTGCCCGTCAAACAAGGGGCCCTCGAAGCTATGGATCACACGCTCGGAGAAGCTACCGCTGCCGTCTGGTGTCAGTTGGAAGACGGTCCCGCAGCCGCCGGCGCATGCCGTCCCAGTGCCCCCCTCATAAGTAGTGCCGTAGAGATTGCCTGCGGCATCGAAGATCAGGTTGGACTCGGGCGCGGTACCGTCGGGACTGCCGCGAAACGCATGCAGCACTTTCAGCGTGGCGGCTGGGCAGACGATCGGCAGCAGTAAGGCCGCCGCGGCAGATACAAGCATCCGTTGCATGAAATCACCTCGTGAAAAAAGTATCGCATCGGCGCCCGATCCGAAGGAAGGTCGGCAGCGGAGAGTTCACAATCTTTTTACAAGGTGGAATAGATAGGCGCCAGTCGCAAGGGCGCAGTTAGGCGTGCACGCAGTTCCCAGAACCTGGGTTTGATGCGCGCCAAGGTGAACCGCCGCGCCCCAGCGTGTTCGCGAGTGCGTCCAACAATTCCATCCGGATGGCGCGGTTGTCCCATGTCGCGCTAGGCCAGTAGCACTATGCGCCCGGGAAAAGCGTCGAAATCACGCGCGCGGCCGAGGCCTTGTTCGGTCGGCGCCAGGCGACTCTGCGTGCCGTTCGGCATGGATGTATAATCGGCGACGATGATGAGGCTTGCAGTAGGATTGCTTTTCGTGCAATTGCTGCCCGCTGCCAACGGCCCGGATGTTTTCGCGAACCACTGCGCGGGTTGCCACGGCAGCGACGCGCGCGGTACCGGCAAAGGTCCGGGGCTGGCGGCCAATCCGCGGCTGGCGGGAGAATCCCCGGTGGACTTGCGCGCGCTGATCCAGCGTGGCTTTCCGGATTCGGGCATGCCGCCCTTCGATCTGCCCGCCGGGGAACTCGATGCCGTGGCCGCATATATCCGCGAACTGAACGCGGGTGTGCAGCCGGCTGCCGCAGGCGGAGGCCGGCGGGTCGCCTGGCGCGACCCGCAGCCCGGCGACTGGTTAACTTACAACGGCAATCTCAGCGCGAATCGCTATAGCGAGCTGAAACAGATCGACACGGCGAATGTGGCGACGTTGCAGTTGAAGTGGCTTTTCCCGATTCCGCATTTTGGTCTGGAGGTGACGCCGCTCGAAGCCGATGGCGTGATGTATGTCACGGGCGCGAATCAGGTGTATGCCATCAACGCGCTGACGGGCGCGGAAATCTGGAAATACGCGCGTCCGCAGACTCACGATCTGGATGGCGACGCATCGCTCGGGACCAACCGCGGCGTGGCGATCCGGGACGACAAGGTTTTTTTCGTCACGGACAACGCGCATCTCATCGCGCTCGACCGGGCTACCGGAGGGCTGGCTTGGGAAACGGCAATGCCCCCGATGTCCGGCGATCCGCAACACTACGGAGGCACGCTCGCCCCGCTGGTGGTGAAAGACACGGTGATTGCGGGGGTGTCCGGCGCGGACGAGGGAATTCGCGGATTTGTGGCATGCTACACGGCGGCGACGGGCGAACTGTTGTGGCGCCACTGGACGATTCCGCGGCGCGGCGAGCCCGGATCCGACTCCTGGAAGGGGAGCGAGCCGCTTATGGGAGGCGGGTCCACCTGGCTCACCGGCTCGTACGATCCGGAGACGGATACGCTGTACTGGCCTACCGGAAACCCGTTCCCCGATTCGAAAGACGCGGACCGCGGCGGTGACAATCTCTACACCGATTCGATACTGGCGATGAATCCGGCGACCGGCACACTCAAGTGGCACTATCAGTTTACGCCGCACGATGTGAGCGACCGGGATGCGACGGAGCCACCTGTTTTAGTAGATGCCCTGTATCTCGGTAAACCGCGCAAGTTACTGCTGCATGCCGACCGGAACGGGTTCTTCTATGTGCTCGACCGAGTGACGGGAGAGTTATTACTAGCCAAGCCTTTCCTGCGGCGCGTGGATTGGGCCACGGGGATCGGGGCGGACGGGCGCCCGCAAGTGAGGTATCCGGGAGGCTGCCCGGACGACGCAGCCAATTGGAGCTCGACGGCTTACAGTCCGGTGACCCGGCTCTACTACTTCCTGGCGCTTGAAGAATGCGTGGGCGAGCGGATGGGTTACCCGGATCAGACAGGCCAGCGGTACGTGCGGGCGGTCGACATCGAGACTGGCGCTACTGTTTGGGAAATTGCGCAGCCGGGCGCGGCCAAGGCGAAGTCATGGTCGGGCGTGCTGGCCACGGCGGGAGGACTGGTGTTCTATGGCAAGCCCAACGGGGGTTTCGACGCGGTGGACGAGCGCGCGGGCAAAACGCTGTGGCATTTTCCGACGAACGTGCGGATGAAGGCTTCGCCGATGACGTTTACCGTGGGCGGGAAACAGTATGTGGCCGTAGCGGCGGGCCCGAATATTCTGTGCTTTGGATTGTGATGCGTCATGATGCATCATCATGCATCATGCGCGTTGAGGTTAGAGTAACTTATCGGTTTACCGTAGGTTGAACTTCTTCATCTTGTACCGCAGCGTGTCCCGGGTAATGCGCAGCAGCCGCGCCGCCTGGGTCTGATTGCCGCCGGTTTTTTCCAGCGCCGGGCCAGCAGCATACGCTCGTTGTCTTCGAGCGAGAGGCCCTCGGTGGGAATTTCCGCGCGGGGGGCGGCCGGGTGGCCGTCCGGCCGGGTGATGGCGATGGGCAGGCTGGCGGGCGTGATGTAAG
>Ga0302325_10019152_pt1 | contig 14409 bp, 15 predicted proteins | sample Palsa_T0_2_FD_201948 | JGI IMG/M metagenome (GOLD analysis project Ga0302325, IMG submission 201948) | Peat permafrost microbial communities from Stordalen Mire near Abisko, Sweden - Palsa_T0_2 | ecosystem: Environmental > Terrestrial > Soil > Palsa > Peat permafrost | place: Sweden: Abisko... | reverse complement strand
GCAGGCGCAGTACTTTCTCGTCGGTCGAATGCATGCCGATCGTCTTCGCGACCGCTTCGTGGAACAGCCCGTCGCGCGCCGCGAATTCGCGGATTTGCGGCACATAGCGATCCATTCGGCGGTCGGTTCGGAAGGCGCGCTGGCTTGACTGTTTTTGCCGCTTCATTTAGATAGCCTTATAGTTAGATGATCTAAGTAATAAACCAAAGAAGCAGGCCTGCCAAGCAGTCTGGCAAAAGGCCGCCGGCAAAAGGGCGCTGTAGGTGTGAGGAAGCGTGAGCCATGTTCTTTGAAGAGCGTATCGCCGATCTGACGCGCAAGATGCTGCGCAAGAAACTTTACGTGGTGATGTCGAAGCCGGTGGTGCCGCCGGAGAAGCTGCAAATGTTGCTGTCGGCGCATCTCGAATACATGATCGGCCTGGAGAAGCGCGGCCACGTGTTCGCCTCCGGCCCGCTTGCCGATACCGAAGGTCCGCCCACCGGGCTGGGGCTTACCGTATTGCGGGCCAAAGATGCCGCAGAAGCGCGGGCGCTTGCCGAAGCCGATCCATTCTTCATCAACGGATTTCGCACTTTCGAGCTGAAAGAGTGGACTTTGATGGAAGGCACGCTGGGCGTGCGGGTCAATTTGTCCGATCAATCGATCGAAGTGACCTGAGGCAAGTGACGTTAAAATGCCGTAGTAAAGAGGCGACATAACAAAAAACGACGCAGGGGACGCATTCATGGAGACCATTGGCTTTGTCGGCGTCGGCAAGATCGGCCTGCCGATTTCGGAAAATCTGATCAAGAGCGGCTATCGTGTGGTCGGCTTCCGTCGTTCATCGCTTGCGGATTTCGAGAAGATCGGCGGAGTGCCGGCGAAGTCGGCGGCTGATGTCGGCGCGCAGGCCGACATCGTGTTCTCTTGCCTGCCGTCGACCGAAGCGCTCGACGACGCCATGCAGGGCCCGAACGGTCTGATCAAAAGCGCCCGGCCTGGGCAGATCGTGGTCGAGCTTGGCTCGCATCCGGTGCCGGACAAGAAACGCCAGATCGCCCCGCTGAAAGAGAAGGGCATAAGCTTCATCGACGGCGAAGTCTCCGGTACGCCAGGCATGGTTGTGGCGCGCAAAGGCGTGATCTATCTCGCCGGCGACGAGGCCGCCTGCAAGGAGGCGCAGCGGGTGATCACCGGCTTTGCCGACTCCTGCATCTATTTCGGCGAATTCGGCGCCGCGAGCCGGGTCAAGCTCATCAACAATCTGCTGGTCTCGATCAATATTGCGGCGACAGCGGAAGCGATGGCGCTCGGGCTCAAGGCCGGCGTCGACGTGCCGCTGATGATCAAGGCGATCGCGACTGGTTCTGGCGGTTCGACGCAGTTCGGCATTCGCGCGCCATGGATGGCGGAGCGGCGTTTCCAGCCGATGCAGGGACCGGTCGGCGCCTTGCAGCACTATTTCGACATGATCGGCGATATGGCGGACCAGCTCGGCGTCGCGACGCCGATCCTTGATTGCGTCACACCGCTGTATCAGAAATTCCTCGACATGGGCTTTGGCGGCGATGACGTCGCCCGCATGGTCGACGTTTTCAGCGCGCTGCCGCGCGAGAAACACACAACAGGAGAGATCGCATGATCCGCGTCAAGAAAGTTGCCCACGCCAGTTACCAGATGCCCGACGTCGAGCAGCAGGCGGAGTATTACGCCAATGTGCTCGGCATGACGGTCGCCGCCAAGGAAAAGGACGCGGTGTTTCTCGCCAACACCGTCGATCATCACTCGGTGGTGCTGCGCAAGGGCGACCAGCCGCAATGCACGCGCGTCGGCTTCCAGCTCGGCGAGCACGACGACCTCGACGCGTTCGAGAAACAGGTGCAGGCGCAAGGTGTTAAAACCGCACGCAAGAAGGATCCGGAGCCGTCGATCGCCGACCTGCTGACCTTCGAGGATCCGAAGGGCACGCAAATGGAAGTGTTCAAGCGCGCCGACTTCTCGCACCAGAAATTCCAGGCCAAAGGCATCGTGCCGCACAAGCTCGGCCACGTCGCGTTCCACGTTACCGACGTCAAGCACGTCACCAAGTTCTATTGCGACGTGCTGGGCTTTCGCGAGTCCGACTGGATGGGCGACTTCTTCTCGTTCCTGCGCTGCGGCCCGGACCATCACACCATCAATCTGATGCAGACCGGATCGAACCGGCACTTCCATACCGCGTTCGAGCTGCGCGACTGGGGTCACATGCAGACCGCGTGCGATTTCCTCTCGACCAACGGCTATAAGCTGCTATGGGGTCCGGGCCGCCACGGCATTGGGCACAATCTTTTCACCTATCACCGCAGCCCGGCCGGCTTCATTACCGAGCTGTTCGCCGAGCTCGACCGCATGAACGAAGACCTCGGCTACTTCGAGCCGCGGCCATGGCACCGCGACAATCCGCAGCGCCCGAAAGTGTGGGCGAAGGACCCGGCCGCCTCTAATCTCTGGGGCATCATGCCCGGCGACGAGATGCATCACTGAGTTGTTCACCCTCCCCTGAAGGGGGAGGGGTCGGCGAGCAAAGCGAGCCGGGGTGGGGAGGTCAACGGACTGGTTATCCCCATCCTGATCCGCGGATCGGCCTCCCCCCTCCGGGGGGAGGTGGTAAGAATAACTAATTGCGGCCGGCCAAGGCTCGGGAGGAACAATGTCAAAGTCGTGGCTCATCGCGGCTATTGCCGCCGTCTGTCTCGCGACCCCGATCGCTGCCCGCGCGCAAACCTATCCGTCGAAACCGATTACCATCATCGTGCCGGCATCGCCGGGCGGCGTGACCGACATGCTCGGCCGCATCCTGGCGCAGCATCTGATTTCCGATTGGGGCGCGCAGATCATCGTCGAGAACCGGCCGGGCGCCAACAACCAAGTTGCGGCCGAATACGTCAAACAGCAGCCCGGCGACGGCTACACGCTGTTCATCGGTCCGGAGACGACGTTTATCGTCAATCCGTCGCTTTATCCCGACCTGCGCTATTCGCTGAAAGATTTCACGCCGATCTCCGGCCTGGTGCAGATCTTCCACGGGCTGATCCTCAACCCGTCGGTCCCGGCCAACAACGTCAAGGAACTGGTCGCGCTCGCCAAGGCAAAGCCCGGCTCGTTCAATTATGGCACTTACGGCGTCGGCTCGAGCGGCCATCTGAACATGGAAATGTTCGCCACCGTGACCGGCACCCAGCTCGTCGCGGTGCATTACAAGGGCGCGACGCCGGCGCTGCAGGATGTGATCGCCGGCCATATCCCGATGATGTTCGTCAGTATCGGCAGCGCGATGCCGCAGGTGAAGGCCGGCGCGGTGAAGTTGATTGCCGACGGCGCGCCAAAACGCATGGCGCTGCTCCCGGACCTGCCTACAGTTGCCGAGAGCGGCTATCCCGGCTTCACCGCAGTGTCGTGGTTCGCGCTGTTCGGTCCGGCCGGCATGCCGGCCGACGTGACGGCAAAGATCGGCGCGGAAGTGCAGAAGATGTTCGCCGATCCCGAGGTGAAGAAGAATTTCCTCGATGCGCAATATTTCGAATCGATCGCCGGCTCGCCGGAGGAGCTAACAAGCCGTATCAACACCGAAGAGCCGATATGGCATAAGCTGATCGAGACCGGGCATATCAAGGTCGAGTGACCGGAACTCGAATCAGCGATGATCACACGTATAGGTGTTGCTGCACTAAGCGGCGCTTTGCTGTTCGGCGCCGCTTGCGCGCAGACCGAGTCGCAAACGCAGCCGCAGGTGGAAGCACAACCACAAACGGAATCGCAGCCGCCGGCACCCACCCCGCCAAGTTTCGATTGCAGCCGCGCCGCGACCGTCGTCGAAAAGGAAATCTGCGGCAACCCTGAGTTTTCCAACCTCGACAGCCGCATCGCCGCGCTGTCGGCGCAGGCGCTCACCATCGTCAGCGCCCGCGATGCCGAAGCGTTGCGCGGCGATCAGCGCGCGTGGCTGAAGGATCGCGACGATTGCGGCAGCCGCGGTCACGGCAATCCGCCGGTTTACGCCGATGTCGATGCCTGCCTGCGCCGGGAATTGAATGCGCGCGAAGGTTTGCTGCGCGTCGTGGTTGCCAGCAGGCAGTTCACCAAGCCGTAGCGGCGGTGTAAGGAATTGCAGCGCTTGCCGAACGTCCTCGCCGGACCACTTTGATGGAAAGACCACAAGATGCGAACCATTACCGTTGAAGAGCATTTCGCCCCGCCCGGATTTCTTGATGGGCCGGGCAAGGATTTGAAGGAAAGCTTTCTGCGCTTCGGCCCGCGCGGCCAGAAGCTGGTCGCGCAGATCGAGAATATCGGCGCCGAGCGTGTCGCCGAGATGGATGCCGCCGGCATCGATATGCAGGTGCTGTCGATCAATGCGCCGGGCGTCGAGCAGCTCGATGCCGCCGTGGCGCTGTCGCTCGCCCACGATGCCAACGACGCGCTGGCCGAAGCGGTGAAGAAATTCCCGACCCGCTTTGCCGGCCTTGCCGCGCTTGCGACTATGGTGCCGGACAAGGCCGCGGCCGAGTTTGAGCGCACGGTGAAGCAACTCGGCTTCAAGGGCGCGCTGATCAACGGGCACTCGCGCGGCCGCTATCTCGACGACAAGTTCTTCTGGCCGATCTTCGAATGCGCTTCGAGCCTTGATGTGCCGATCTACCTGCATCCGACGCGGCCGCCGGACGCCGTGATCGACGCGATCTACTCAGGCTTTTCCAGGGAAGTGAATTACGTGCTGGGCGGCTCCGGCTGGGGCTGGCACATCGAGACCTCGATCCACGTCATCCGCATGGTGCTCGGCGGCGTGTTCGACCGCTTCCCGAAATTGCAGATCGTGATCGGCCATCTCGGCGAGGGCCTGCCGTTCATGCTGCCGCGGCTCGACCGCAATTTCCCGCCGGCACTGACCAAATTGCAGCGTGGCTTCGCCGACTATCTGCGGCAGAACGTCCACTACACGTTCGGCGGTTTCAATTTCCCGGCAACGTTCCTCGACCTGCTGCTCGAAGTCGGCGTCGAGCGCATCATGTTCTCGGTCGATCATCCCTACGGTTCGATGGCCGCGGCGCGCGCGTTCCTCGAACAGATCCCGGTCAGCGCCGCCGACCGCGAGCGCATCGCCCACGGCAACGCCGAGAAGCTGTTCAAGGTGTAATCCTCGTGGGCTGCTTCGTCATTGCCGGGCTTGACCCGGCAATCCATGCTGCGCTTCGGTATGGATACGCGGGTCAAGCCCGCGTATGACGCATTTCCTGCGCGGCTACGTAGGGGATCGCAATGGCCAGTCTAGGTACAACCACCCCCATCCTCCTCGACGTCGACAGCCGCGGCGTCGCGCGCGTCGTGCTCAACTGGCCGGAGCGCAACAACGCCTATGACGGCGACCTGATCCAGGCGCTGTTGAAAGGCTTCGACACGCTGGAGCAGACCGCGGGCCTGCGCGCGGTCGTCATCAGCGGCAACGGCAAGCACTTCCAGGCCGGCGCCGATCTCGGCTGGATCAACGCCGTGCGCGCGCAGTCGTCCGAGGAAAACATTCGCGCTTCGCGCGATACGGCGCTGGCGATCCAGCGGCTCAATCTCGCGCCGGCGCCGACGGTGGCGCTGGTGCAGGGCGCCTGTTTCGGCGGCGGCACGGGGCTGCTCGCCGCCTGCGATGTGGTGATCGCCGCCGACACCGCGGTGTTCTCGATCGCCGAAGTGCGCTGGGGGCTCACCGCCGCGATCATCATTCCGCAGCTTAACGATGCGATCGGCGTGCGGCAGGTGCGCCGCTACGCGCTCACCGGCGAGCGCTTCGACGCCGCCGAAGCGCGCCGCATCGGTCTCGTGCATGAGGTGGTGCCGGCCGATCAGCTCGAGGCCGCCGGCGCGCGCGTCGTCGATGCGATCCTGCAAAACGGTCCGGATGCGATTGCGCAGACCAAGGCGCTGGCGCTTGAATCCGCATGGGGCCGTCTCGATGAGCAGACGTTCGACGATCTGGTCGAACGCCACGCGCGCAAGCGGCAATCCGACGAAGCCGCCGAAGGGCTGGCTTCCTTCGCGGAGAAGCGTGCGGCGAAGTGGTGACTAGTACCTCGTCATGGCCGGACTCGTTCCGGCCATCCACGCCTTTCTGCACGAAAGCAAGACGTCGATGCCCGGCACATAGGCGAGCAAAGCGACGCCGTTCTTCGAACGGCTATGGCCGGGCATGACGGACTCCATTCTTCTCATCAAGCCTTCTTCCCCGCCATCGCGGCGAGCGCCGCGACTGTGTTCAGGTTGCGCGCGGTTCCGGTCTTCGCCGCCGGGATCTTCAGCTTCGAGCGTCCCATGCCATCGGAGTAGGCGACGTAGATTTCCTGTTTGCCGAGCTGCGTCTTTTCGTTGGCGCGCCCGGTTGCCTTGTCGAGTGCATCGCGCGGCGGCCTGGCGTCGAGGAAGATCACGTAGGTGGTGTTCGGTTTCTCTTTCGCGAACGGGTTCTGTTTGAGAATGCCCGCCAGCTCTGCCGCGGTGCGCACGATAACGCCGATCGGCTTCCTGGCGAAAGCGTGCAGCGCTTTTTCCAGCTTCGCCTTCACCGCATCGGCCTTCGCCGTGCTGGTCAGCACCACATTGCCGCTCGCGATATAGGTCTCGACATCGTCGGAGCCCGCGTCGGCGCAAAGCTTCTTCAGGTCGGCCATCGGCAGCTTGCCGGTGCCGCCGACATTCACCGCGCGCAGCAAGGCAACGTATCGGGTCATTGCCGGAGAATAGCACACGGTCAAACGGAGTAGCCCTTACTCGCTCCGCTTGCGCGTATGCCCGTACATCCTGAGTTGTTGCAGCAGGCATCAACACGCGTTTACGCCGCGCTCTCCGGTTTATTTGCTGCCGGTCGTCTCGCGGTCACCTAAAAACCATAAAATTTCACGACCTCGAAGCAGCCGGCTCTCTGGTCTGGATTCAATTTTTCATGTCCTCAACCGCAATCGCCACCGCAGAGGCGGGCAATTACCAATACAGCCGGCTCCAGCGCAGCCTGCACTGGCTGATGGCGGCGATCATTCTCATCGCGATCGGTCTCGGCATCTGGTCGTCGTACCTTGTCGTCGGCACGCCGTTCCGCCGCGCGCTGCTTGATGTCCACAAATCGCTGGGTATGACGGCACTCGCTTTGCTGCTCGTGCGCATCGCCTGCCGGCTTGTTTTTGGCGAGCCGCTTTATCGGCAGCCGCTCGATGTGTTGACCCGCATCGGCGCGCATCTGGCTCACGGCGCGCTTTATCTGATGATGCTGTTCATGCCGCTCACAGGCTATCTGTTCTCGGCGGCAGGCGGTTATTCGCTGCCGTGGTTCGGCCTGTTCACCTGGCCGCGTGTTCTTCCGCACGATGAGCCCGACGCATTGCTCGGCCAAAGCCTGCACCACATCGGCGCCTGGGTGATCTGCGCGCTTCTCATCGCCCACGGGCTCGCCGTCATCTGGCACGCTTCCGTGAAGAAGGACGAAGTCCTGTCGCGCATGCTGCCTTCTGGAAAGTGATGGGGTGTTTGGTCATTGCGAGCCACCGGATCAAGTCCGGTGGCAGGCTCCGCGAAGCAATCCAGCGCTGAATGCGCGAGGCCGGCATCTGTCTCGGAGCAGGCTTAAGTCATTGCCGCCCCTGCGAATCTTTGTGCTCAAAACGCACGGATTTTGCTGCTGATCTCGTCTATCGCGCAGCTCAGAAGGCCCCGCCAAATAGGCATAAGTTGTATCAGGAAATAAATCCGTGACACCGCGATCTGGATTTGAAAAAAGGCGCCAATCTCGCTCCCGTACAAGGACGTTATGCGGTCACTCCGCATGGCGGAGCGAGAGTCGGTTCCCGCGGGCGGCGGCTCGTCACCGCTACTCCCGGGCGGCCTGGGCATCAGCCTGCCGGCACTATGACCGGCGTGCGAGGTGCATCGCTGGAAGTGCCACACGGGCTGGCGGGGAACCCGCCGCGTTTGGCCGGTGTGTCACGAAGCCTGGCCCAGGTTGAGCCTTGGGATGAAATACTCCCAGTGGCAGAGAGCCGTGGTGGGACGCCGAGAGGCGAGCGCGCAGCGCTCTGCGCGCGCCGCACCCTGCTTGGGTGCGGAGGTTGGCTACGCGTCTCTCGGCGTTCCGCTTCCTTGCTTTCTTCCGTTCGTTCTTAGGTTTTTGGGACTGCTTGAAGCACGGATCGTGAGGATACCGGTGTCCACCGCCGGCATGCTCTGACGAAGATCGGTGCGGAGAGCGAAAGCTTTCGTGGCTTTATTTGATGCCGTGACGATGACTCGGGTGCGGACCGCATCGCGAGAACGCTTCCTCACGTCGTCATTGCCGGGCTTGACCCGGCAATCCATGGGGCAGCGTAGGGACCACTTATGGATGTGGTGACAATCGGCACGTCAGCATGGACCACCGGGTCAAGCCCGGTGGTGACGAGAAAAGGGTGTCGCTGTTTGACATCGTGGATCGAACGAACCCGCGCGCGGATGCTACGCGCTGCTCGCCGCTGCCGCGGCGGTTTCTGTCTTGACGGTTATTCTTCCCGTCCCCGCGCAAGTTTTGCAGAGGATCCGGTTGCCGCGCTCGCGGATGCGGCCGACGCCGAAACACCGTACGCAGGTCTCCTGGGCGGGCGAGGCGACACGATCGTTATGCATCGAGAACCGGCGTTTTCCGAAGTCCACTTGGAAGTCCTTTGTTCTGCGCGATTTGTGAAGGCTGAGGGAACGTTATCGACGGCGCGTTAAGGCCTCGCCGGGGGATTGCGTAAAATGCGATGGAAGCGGGTATGGATTTGCCCCGCATCCGTCATGGCCGGGCTTGTCCCGGCCATCGCCAATTAAATCGCCCTCGTCATTGCCGGGCTTGACCCGGCAATCCATGCTGCGATGCAGAGTTCTGATGTGGCGGGAATCGCGTTCGGCGATTCAGCATGGACCACCGGGTCAAGCCCGGTGGTGACGGAGCAATTGGACTAGGCCTTCTTGCGCCGCGACTTTGCCTTGCTCCGGCCTGCCGGTTTGGCCCCGGCCCTGGCCGACGTCTTCTTCGCCGACGTCCAGCTGCGCGCCGCGGCAGCCTTGCGCCTGCCGGCCACCTTGCCCTTCGTCAGCGTCCAGCCTTTCCAGTTGATGTCGAAGATGATGCCGTTCGGGTCCCTGAACTTGCGCTCGAAATCGTCGTCGTCCGGATCGCCGAGATCGAAGAAGAACTTTCCGCCCGCGGCCTCGATCTGCTTCTGCTGCTTCTCGATGTCGTCGCACTGGAAGCCGAAATGATGGATGCCGACGAACTCGCCCGGCTTCTTCAGCCCGGAGCCGGTCTCGCTCTTGTATTGCAGCAGCGCCAGGTTGATCTCGCCGTCGCTCATATAGACGCGGAACGCGGTCGGCCCTTCCGACTTCGGCGAACGCTTGAGCCCGAACGCCTTCTCGTAGAAATCCGCCGTGGCGTCGATGTCCTTCACCGATAGGGCGATATGGCGGATGCGTGCGGGCATGGGGTGGCTCCTTTATGCTTTGCGATGCGGAAATCTTAGCACGTCTGCGGCGCACTTTAATTCGTCATTGCCGGGCTTGACCCGGTAATCCATGCGGCAGTGGAGAATTGTTATTCGGTAGGATTGCATTCGGGGCGTCAGCATGGACCACCGGGTCAAGCCCGGTGGTGACGAGCATTATTTATCTCATCGGCTAATACTCTTGCCGCTTCAGTTCGTCCCTGTTTCTTGAGCTCGTCCAATATACTCTGCAAGACGGTATGCATATCTCGCTGTAACATAATTTTGGCTATCGTTCGCAGCACTGACGCATCATACTGACCATCAGCGATGGTGCTTAAAATGGAACGATGATCTTCTAAAATGCTTTCTTCATTTCCTACGCGAATCTTGCGTTTGCTTTTCTTGAGTCTTTTTGTTGTATCGGCAAGTCTCCTAGCTTCGCTGCGACTCACTTTTGCCAGCAGCGTTTCGCCAGTAGGACTTTCGTAGCGAAATGTGACGTCGGATTTTGAATTAACTGCTGTTTCTAACAGAGCTTCGACAGTTCGGGCGGCTGAGGGTTTCCTATCGTTAGAAAAGATGTTTTGCGCATGGCGTACAAGTGAAATTGTGTTTGCGATCAGCTTGCCGAAATCAACAACAGTATTGATGGAGGCCATGATCTCCAAAGCGTCTTGAAAAGATGCAAGGAGGGTTCCTGTACGAATTTCAGTTACAATCAGCTCGCGACCCGGGTTGATCTGCCTATAGTCGCGGGCTAATGCAGCAAACAGGTCGGCCAAGTCCCGAGCACGAAATGGGGCAGCGTTATCAAATTCCAGGACGAGATGACTGACCTGTCGTTCTGGCACTTCCTGCAATTCTGCCACACGCGCCTCGGTGATTGCTCACCTTAAAAAAGTGTAGCTAATATTTTGCACCTTCGAAAGGTTATCCCCCATGAACGCCCCCCTCAGTACCCATCCAACCCCGCCCTACAAGCACTCGCCGCTATTCCCGCTCGGCAAGGACACCACGCCATACCGGAAAATCTCGAGCGACGGCCTGCGCGTCGAAAAGGTGATGGGCGAGGAGGTGCTGGTGGTGCCGCGCGAAGCGCTGCGGGCGCTCGCCGAAGCCGCGTTCACCGACATCGCGCATCTGTTGCGGCCGGCGCATCTGGCGTCGCTGAAATCGATCGTCGAGGACCCGGAAGCCTCCGACAACGACAAGTTCGTCGCCTTTGATTTCCTCAAGAACGCCAACATCGCGGCCGGCGGCGTGCTGCCGATGTGCCAGGACACTGGCACGGCGCTGATCATGGCAAAGAAGGGTCGGCTGGTCTGGACCGACGGTTCCGACGAAGGCGCGCTCGCCGAGGGTGCGCGCGACGCCTACCTCAAGCGCAACCTGCGCTATTCGCAGCTCGCGCCAATCTCGATGTTCGAGGAGAAGAACACCAAGAACAACATGCCGGCGCAGGTCGAGATTTTCGCCGAAGGGCGTAATCCCGACCATCCCGATTATGACGCGGCCTACAAGTTCCTGTTCATCGCCAAGGGCGGCGGCTCGGCCAACAAGGCGTTCCTGTTCCAGGCGACGCCGTCGATCCTGACCCGCGACCGCATGCTGGCGTTCCTGAAAGAGAAGGTGCTCACGCTCGGCACCGCGGCGTGCCCGCCGTACCATCTCGCCATCGTCATCGGCGGCACGTCGGCCGAGCTGACGATGAAGACGGTGAAGCTCGCTTCGACCAAATATTACGACACGCTGCCCGATCACGGCTCTGAAGACGGCCACGCCTTCCGCGATAAGGAGATGGAGCAGGAAATCCTGAAGATGACGCAGTCGCTCGGCGTCGGCGCGCAGTTCGGCGGTAAATATTTCTGCCACGACGTGCGGGTGATCCGGCTGCCGCGCCACGGCGCGTCGCTGCCGATCGGGCTCGGCGTGTCGTGCTCGGCGGATCGCCAGGCGGTCGGCAAGATCACCAGGGACGGCGTGTTCCTCGAAGAGCTCGAGCACAATCCGGCGAAGTACCTGCCGGAGGTGGATACCACGCATCTCGGCGGCGAGGTGGTGAAGATCGACCTCAACAAGCCGATGAAGGAAATTCTGGCGCAGCTTGCGAAGCATCCGATCAAGACGCGGCTGTCGCTCTCCGGCCCGATGATCGTGGCGCGCGATCTGGCGCACGCGAAATTGCGCGAGCGGCTGGAAAGCGGGAAGGGGCTGCCGGATTATTTTAAAGATCATCCGGTGTATTACGCGGGGCCGGCGAAGACGCCGGAAGGTTACGCGTCGGGCGCGTTCGGCCCGACTACGGCGGGACGGATGGACAGCTTCGTCGCCGATTTCCAGGCGGCCGGCGGCTCGATGGTGATGCTGGCGAAAGGCAACCGCTCGCCCGCGGTGCGCGAGGCCTGTCACAAGTTCGGCGGCTTCTATCTCGCCTCGATCGGCGGGGCTGCGGCAAATCTTGCAGAACATTGCATCAAGAAAGTCGAGACCGTGGAATATCCCGAGCTCGGCATGGAAGCGATCTGGCGCATCGAGGTGGTCGACTTCCCCGCCTTCATCGTGGTCGACGACAAGGGCAACGACTTCTTCAAGGGACTGAATTTGGGGTAGGACTCGACCGCTCGTCCCCGCGAAAGCGGGGACACAGCGCAAAAGATGGATTCCCGCCTACGCGGGGAGAGGTCGACTGAGCGAAGCGAGGGAGGGTGAGGGGGCCTCTCCGCGAGTCTGAGCTTTGACGACGAAGTCTGAGCCCAGCGGATAGGCCCCCTCACCCTAACCCTCTCCCCGCGTGCGGGGAGAGGGAATAAGAAAGGAGGGACTGAAATGAAACGCGTATCATTGTTGCTCGCGGGTTTTATCGTGTTCGTCACAGCGAACCATGCGTCCGCGGAAACGACACTGATCACGCTCGGCACCGCGGGCGGACCGCTGCCGCAGGCAAAGCGCGCACAATCGTCCAATCTTCTGATCGTCAACGGCACGCTTTATCTGATCGATGCCGGCGGCGAGGTCACCGAACGCATCGTGCAATCCGGAAACAATTTCCGCCAGGTCAGCAAGATATTCATCACCCATCTGCACAGCGATCACGACGACGGTCTCGCCACGCTTTTGAACTCGCAATGGGAGCAACAGGCGCCGCCCGTCGACATCTATGGCAGCGGCGTCGATGCGCTGGTGAAGGGCGCGATCGCGTACCTTCAGCCGAACGCCGACATCCGCTGGTCGGAAGGCAAGAAGCGGCCGATGGCGGAAACATTTCGCGCGCACGACATTATGCCCGGCGTGGTCTACCAGGACGCCAATGTGAAAGTGACCGCGGTTGAGAACACGCACTTTCATTTCCAGCCCGGCGATCCGGCCTACGGCAAGTATCGCTCCTATTCCTATCGCTTCGAGACGCCGGACAAGGTGGTGTTCTTCACCGGCGATACCGGGCCATCTGATGCCGTCGTCGATCTCGCCAAAGGCGCCGATCTCTACGTTACCGAGACGACGAAGCCGGAAGACGTCGTCGAACTCTACAAAAGGAACGGCACCTGGCAGGAGAAAACAACGGGCGAGCAGGAAGGATTTCTCCGCCACATGCACGAGGAGCACGTTACGCCGGAGGACATCGGCAAGATGGCGACGAAGGCCGGCGTGAAGGCGGTGATCCTCAGCCATTATGGCCCATCGCTGAGCCCGGACGACGACTTTCAGCGTCTCGTCGACGAGACTAAGAAGTTTTATTCCGGCCCGGTCACGCTGGCGAAAGATCTGATGAAGTTTTGATGAGCCAACTAACCTCTCCCCGCACGCGGGGAGAGGTCGAGCGAAGCGAGGGTGAGGGGGCGTTTCGCCGAGTCTGAGCATTTCAATTTAGTCTCGGCCACGCGGATAGGCCCCCTGACCCCACCCTCTCCCCGCACGCGGGGAGAGGGAGTTCAAGGCACAGCGAGGAAAAGAAATCGGGATGCAACAGCCGGCGACGACACGAGGCCCTCTCGTCTGGCGCGACATGGATCAGAAGGCGCTCGACGACGCTTACGATCAGGATGTCTATGCGCCGAACCGGCCGCTGATCGTGATCCGCCGGATCGCGGCGGCGGAACGGGCGCGCGCGGTTCTCGGTGCGCCGGAGCGCATCGCTTACGGGCCGAGCGAATACGAACAGCTCGATATCTTTCGCAGCAGCGTACCGAACGCGCCGATCAATGTGTTCGTTCATGGCGGCGCGTGGCGGCGCAACAAGGGGCCGGATTATCACGCGCTCGCCGAGCCGCTGGTGCGCGCCGGCGCGCATTCGGTGATCCTCGACTTCATCAATGTCGAGCAGGCCAATGGCGACCTGATGCCGATGTACGAGCAGGTGCGCCGGGCGCTGGCCTGGACCTGGCGCAACGCGGACAAATTCGGCGGCGACCGCAACCGGCTTTACATCTCGGCGCACTCGTCCGGTTCGCATCTCGCCGCCTGCGTGCTGACCGACGGTTGGCGCGAGGAAAGCCTGCCGGAAGATTTCTGCAAAGGCGCGCTGCTGCTGTCCGGCATGTACGATCTCGAGCCGGTGCCGCTGTCGAAGCGCTCATCTTACGTGAAGTTCACCGATGCGATGGTGGAGAAACTATCGTCGCAGCGGCATCTTTCCGGCCTGCACACGCCGCTCATTCTTGCTTACGGGACGTGCGAGACACCGGAATTCCAGCGCCAGAGCAAGGATTTCTTCGCCGCGGTGCGCGCACTCGGCATACCGGCCGAGCTCATCGTCGGCGAAGCCTACAACCATTTCGAATTGCTGGAGACCATCGGCAATCCTTACGGTCTGACCGGCCGCGTGATGCTGCAACAAATGGGACTGGCGTAAGTGAATTAACCTCTCCCCGCGTGCGGGGAGAGGTCGAGCGAAGCGAGGGTGAGGGGGCGTTTC
>Ga0302325_10019151_pt1 | contig 14409 bp, 17 predicted proteins | sample Palsa_T0_2_FD_201948 | JGI IMG/M metagenome (GOLD analysis project Ga0302325, IMG submission 201948) | Peat permafrost microbial communities from Stordalen Mire near Abisko, Sweden - Palsa_T0_2 | ecosystem: Environmental > Terrestrial > Soil > Palsa > Peat permafrost | place: Sweden: Abisko... | reverse complement strand
GCTGTGACAAGCTCTGCACCATCGCAACGCTCGCAACCGTCCCATGACTCGCCACCGGCGAACCAAGAGTCGAGTCTCTACGACGCTCAAAGCGACGAGGAACCCATACGGTCAGCTGTCAATGGCGCACCGAAAAGAGCATTGACGGAAGGTACAAATGGGGGTAACAGTGGGATGGTAGAAAGACCTGCAAAGAGAGCCAAAGGTGACGACGAGAGCGCTGAGAGTGCATTCTTCGCAGAACCCCCGAGGCCCAAACCTACACCTTCGAAATCTAAAATATCACCACGCACTGAGAAATACCTATACAGCTCATCCGAAAATATCCCATCCAGCGAGCCAATTCCCGAAGAGGAGGAAGATGAGGGCTCGAAAGCTCGAAAGGTAGAGCTGCATAAGAAATGGGTCAAGCGGATGGGTAGCACAACAATTGGCCGGCGTTGGGATCGCCAAGAGACCCCTGTGGAGGAGGGAGATGAGGATGATGAGGATGAAGAAGAGGTTTCCCGTCCTGCGAAGAAAGCGAAGAAAGGAGCTAAGACGGGAAAACTTACTCCAATGGAGTTGCAAGTACTGGATATCAAGAGAAAGCATATGGATACGGTGTTGATCATTGAAGTGGGATACAAATACAGATTCTTCGGGGAAGATGCAAGGATTGCTGCGAAGGAGTTGGGCATAGTGTGTATACCTGGCAGATTTAGATATGATGAGCGTAGGTCACTTCTTTTCTTACCAGCAGAGCAGCGTTGACATTTCCAACAGATTCTTCGGAGACCCACTTGAAGAAGTTTGCCTCAGCAAGCTTTCCCGTACATCGACTACCCGTTCATACCAAGAGACTCGTTGCTGCTGGTCATAAGGTTGGAGTGGTACGACAAATCGAGACGGCCGCGTTGAAGAAAGCAGGCGATAATAGAAACGCGCCATTCATAAGAAAGCTTACCAATGTCTACACTAAAGGAACATACGTCGATGACATCGATGGACTCGACCATCCAACAGATGCTCCCGTAGGTGGTGCTCCTGCCACGGGCTATCTACTATGCATTACAGAAGCGAAAGCAAAAGGCTGGGGTACTGATGAGAAGGTGGACGTTGGAATTCTGGCAGTTCAACCAGCGACCGGGGACATCATATATGATACTTTCGAAGACGGCTTCATGCGGAGCGAGATTGAGACTCGATTGCTACATATTGCACCATGCGAGTTCTTGCTTGTGGGTGAGCTCACGAAAGCTTCGGACAAGCTTGTACAACATCTCTCGGGAAGTACCTTGAATGTCTTCGGAGACACCATTCGAGTCGAGCGGGTTAACAAAGGCAAGACGATGGCCGCTGAAGCATATTCTCATGTTGCTCAATTCTATGCCGACAAGCTGAAGGCTCAGAAGGATTCTGGAAATGAGAGGGAGCAAACCTTGCTTGATAAAGTGCTCAAGCTACCCGAGCAGGCCACGATTTGCTTGTCTGCTATGATTACACATATGACTGAGTACGGACTTGAGCATGTCTTCGACTTGACGAAGTACTTCCAGTCCTTCAGTACCCGATCACACATGCTGCTCAATGGAAACACGTTGACAAGTTTGGAGATCTACCAGAATCAGACAGACCACACTGAGAAGGGCAGTTTGTTCTGGACCTTGGATAAAACTCAAACACGCTTTGGTCAGAGATTACTCCGGAAATGGGTAGGAAGACCTCTTCTGGACCAGACTCGCCTTGAAGAGCGAGTTGCTGCCGTCGAAGAGTTGAAGGATGGCCATCAAACTCCCAAAATAGACAAACTTCAAGCTCTTCTCCGAAATATCAAGTCGGATCTCGAACGAAGTCTGATTCGAATTTATTACGGCAAATGCACACGACCGGAACTCTTAACGGCTCTCCAAACATTGCAGAGGATAGCCAACGAGTACGCAAATGTCAAGACTCCATCCGATGCTGGGTTTACCTCTCCTCTCATCAACGAGGCCATTTCCACTCTCCCTACAATTGGCGATACCGTAATAGACTTTCTCGACCAGGTTAACGCCGAAGCAGCACGAACAGACGACAAGTACGCCTTCTTTCGCGAAGACCACGAAACCGAACAAATAACAGATCACAAACTTGGCATCGCAGCCGTCGAACAAGGCCTCTCTGCCCACTGTTCTATCGCCTCCCAATTCCTCAAGCAAAAGAAGCCTATAACCTACATCACCGTAGCCGGTATCGAGTACCTAATCGAAGTCCCCAACTCCGACCTCAAGCAAGTCCCCGCGTCCTGGACCAAGATCTCCGGCACGAAAAAAGTTTCCCGCTTCCACACACCCGATGTAATCCGCATGCTCCGTGAACGAGATCAACACAAAGAATCCCTCTCCGCGGCCTGCGACTCCGCATTCAAGAGCTACCTTGCAGAAATATCAAAGCACTACGCCCCCCTCCGCGACGCCATCGCCTCTCTCTCCACCCTCGACTGTCTCCTCTCCCTCTCACGCGTCGCTCTCCTCCCAGGCTACACAAGACCCACCTTCTCCTCTGACACCGAGATCTCCGTCGTCGGCGGCAGACACCCTATGGTGGAGACCCTACTCCCTACAACATACATCCCAAACAGCACCTCTCTCTCCACTGCTCCAGGCTCAACTCGCGCCTTACTAATCACCGGCCCAAACATGGGAGGAAAATCCTCATACGTGCGACAAACAGCGCTCATCTGCATCCTCGCTCAAATCGGCTCCTTCGTCCCCGCGGACTCCGCGAGACTGGGGTTGCTAGACAGTATTCACACACGCATGGGCGCTTTCGATTCCCTTTTCACCAACCAGTCGACCTTCATGGTTGAGCTCTCCGAGACTTCAACGATACTGAAATCCGCGACGCCGAGATCGCTTGTCATCCTCGATGAGTTGGGACGGGGAACGAGTACGCATGATGGGGTGGCGATTGCGGGGAGTGTGTTGGATTGGGTAGTCAGGGAGTCGAAGTGCCTTTGTTTGTTTATTACGCATTATCAGGCGCTTGCCGGGGTGGCGAGGGGGTTTGAGGTGGGGAAGGAGCTGAGGAATGTTCATATGAAGTTCACGGCTACGAGGGCTTCTGATTCAAGGATTGAGGAGGTGGAAGATGTGGGGGAAGAGAAGGAGGCTGATGGAGATGAGGAAATTACCTTTTTATATGAGGTCGGCGAAGGAGTGGCGCACCGTTCATATGGCCTGAATGTCGCACGACTCGCACATGTCCCGAAACCCGTCATTGAAAAGGCAGCACTCAAGTCACGCGAGATGGAGATGGAAGTGAGGCAGAAAAAACTCCTTGGTCTATCTCGGATAATGGCCGATGTTGTATCGGAAAGGAGTGGCACCGACGAGAAGCTTGAGCAACTCATAGTCGGCATCGATGAGCTGTAATTGTATTGTACAAAGAAAAGGAAAGAAACCATCGATAGCAAATAGCAGCGCCAATTCTTACGCCCGCAACCTCGTGGAAACCATCGATAGCAAATAGCAATGCTAATTCATACACCCGTAACCTCGTGAACCCATCGCTTTTTGTGAAATGTGATAAGCAAAGAAGGAAAAAAAAAACATAGCAATATTGTTAAAAGCAGCTAATAGATGCCAAGGGGTGCACGCAGTTTCCGTCAAAACGCCCAGTGATTGTGCATGTCGAAATCAGCGCGATGTGTGTATGATAAAAGTGGGCAGTCTACATGTTGTAGTGCATGCCATCTCCGAATCCATTGCTCTGGGAACCCATGCCCTGGCCTTGTGGTTGTTGAGGACGAGCCATTGGATTGACTGGCTTGAAATCACCTTGGAAACTCGCACCATATCCCGACGGAACGTTGGTAACGGTGTAGGTGTGGTGGGCAAAGCCGCCGAAGGATCGCGCGTATGCATGATTATAGAGAGGATTGATTGAGGAGGGATCGTGGAACATATGGGGAGGATAGATGTGGGATGGAGCCGGTGGACCGCGTCGAGCTTGTTGCTGGGCTGGCAGTTCAGGCTGTCCGTTTTCTTTGCCCAATGAACGGTAGGAAGCTGGCTTGGTAGCAGGAGTTGGAGAGGCTGGGAAACGGGACGAGGTGGAGGGTTCATTAGGATAGGTTGCCATACCATGAGTTGGGAAATCGAAACTGGGGTATGGGAAATCAGTCCAAGAAGGGAGAGAGTTATCCATGTATGAGGGAGCATGCCAGACATACCGATGGTCCTCCAAAGGAGTTTCGGTACGCGCTGGGCTAACTTCAGGAATGTCTTGGAAAATGTTGAAGGTTCGCTTCCTGCCCATATCCTCGACCGTCAATCTGAACTCTTCATCTTCCTCCGCAGTTGGGATGTATCGGCGGCCGAATCCTGCAGTTAATGGATTCAGAGTAGGAGCAGGTTTGAGGAAAGGTGGAGGCGGGGCGAGCATTGGCGGTGCTTGACGCTTCTGTGGGTTTCCTGCTGCAGCAGCCTTCTTTCCTCGTGATGCTCGCATGCGAGGAGCATTGACGCTAACGTTGGATAGAGTAGCAGTTGTCTTGCGGGCCTTGCGTTTCTTCGGGGTAGGAAGTTCCTAATTTCGAGTTAGTGTGGTGCTAGGAAACAGAGCCACGAGGAGAGGGAGAGTACACATACCGGGCTATTCTCAGTCGATAAAGGACCGAAAATATCACGAGATGCTCTGAACTCGCCATTGGAATGGTAGCTGACTTCAGCAGGCTCAACTCCCCTAGACGTAGCCATCATCTGCTCAAGAATGCTGCCGTCTTTCTTCTGATTTCTCATTCTCTTCAACTCTGGAGTCGCAGAGTCGAAGAGATCCATGCCTGGCCAAATAATGCCCTTCAACTTGGCACTATCAGTAAGTTTCTCTCCGGACTTGTCCAGTTGTGCAAATCCATCCTCTGGCTCTGGCTTCCAGGGAGTGGTGAGTCTGGGATGAAGGATTAGCACAAGAGCCTCATAATGATGGAACAACATACTCGGGGTCAAGCTTAACAGGCGATGGAGTCTCTTGGCTTGGATAGTATGGGACTTCACGTCTTGTAGTTGGTGTTGCATAGACAGGGCTTGCCTCCCACTCGCCGAGAGACGTGTTATCTGTAGCTGCGGGCCAGAGGTGCATGCGAGGAACCGGGCCACGGAAGCCTTGGGCTGGGGTCTCTGCGAAGGGTGTTGATCTCATAGACTGGGGGGCAGATGGTTGCTCGTTCTCCTGCTTGACCTAGAACCCGGAAATCCGGGAGTCAGTGTTGGTTGGGACGAGCGAGTGAATTGTACAACCTACAGCGATATTCGATGAAAGACCGACGTTTCGGCTCTTCTTTGTTCTCTTGTGCTCCTTTGCAGCAAGACGCTCTGCTAACAAGGAATCGATATTGCTGGTGTGGTACCAGAAGTCAAACTGATCAAGCTGCTCTTTGGCATCGAGCTCGCTTTGGGCCTTGATTTGCAACTTGAAACGCGCTGCCAAGTGAGATTTGGACGAGATGTGTGTGAGAAGGTGAGAGACGTCGGAGAATTTGGGATTTTTGAGGCACAGAGTGCATTGCAAGTCGATGTTGGTTTCGGCCTTTGGCATGATGGAAATGCCTATAGCATCCAATGGTTAGTGTTTGTGTGCAAGGCGGTGTAGATGACGGATAGATGTTAGACGAGGGCAGAGGAGAATGAAAGATGATGGAAGAGACGAACAAGGAGATTTGAGACGATGAAGAGACTCCGGACGATGGAGAATGGGACGGTGAAGGAACAAACGATGAAAAGATGCAAGAGGTTGAGGGGATTCGGGACAGTGAAGAGGTGTGGGAGGATGAAGGATGGGACGGTGAAGAACGAACGATGAAAATATACTGGAAGTTTGGGAGATTCGGGGCAATGACGTGATTTTGAGACGGTGAATGGCAGGACGGTGAATGACAGGACAGTGAATGACAGAACAGTGAATAACCAGACAATGAGAGACTCAGGAAAAGTGAGAAGTGAGGACAATGAAGGATGGGACGGTGAATTACCGAACGATGCAAGACCGGACAGTGAAAGTACCGGATGGTAATAGCCAGACGACGAAGGGCCTAGTGGTAAAGGATTCGACGAAAGTAGAGGACGGAGAAAACGGGAAGAGGGATGCCGGGTATGGACTTGAGAGGGTGGTGCAGAGGGTAACCAAAGAAGTGGTGATGATGCAGTGGACTTGAAAGGGAGAATGTGATGTTATCAAAGAGCTGGGAGGAAGAAGGCAAGCCGAAACCGGAGAAGATCATTGATGACGGAGGTGAACTTGGGAGCAAGTGAATACTCATGGCACTGCCAATTAGCCGAGACTTATCGGCCAGAATTCACTTCAACTCTGCCATTAAGACCAACACCCTTCACCGCCCCCACCAATAAGGGGTTAGCAGCTTAGCCGAGCTTTGGTGAAGGTTCACTTGGAAGGCTGTGGTGGAGATGGACACCTATCAAAGGCCAAGAAAAGGAGAAGTGCAATTTGTGTGAAGTTTTTGCTATTGGAATTGGAGGTGGTGGTAGAGAGAGTAGGCACCCATTAAGGGAATTGTAGTGATAGCTGTGCAGCAGCTGTGCATCGATGAATGCGCCAAGTGATTCTAGTGAGAGAACCGTTCTAATAGTGCGAAGAGAGGTGTGTATGTATGTTTGCACGCAACTAAAGCGTTGTTGGGCAAAAAGCTCACCTTATGGATATGTCTTAAGGTTGCAGGTATCGATATCGTTGATCCGATGAAAGCCAGATGGCAGCTGTCGTCGGAAGTCGTGATGGTGAAAGCCGGACGGTGCAATTGTGGGAATGAGCAATCGTCGCAAGTCAACGATGACTGCTGTGATTGGATTGGACTCGATCGTGATGCAGCAGCAGAGGTGGCTTCTGATTGTGTAGGAAGAAGGAAGATGGAGGAAGGAAAGACTGTTCTTGTTGAGAAGTGAAGTAGCTTCCCTCCCCGAGTCTACTCCTGAAAGAGGCAGTCGCCTAATTGGGAAGGGACAGAGGTGGCTCGACGAGATAAGGACAACGATGAAAGTAGTGACGCGAGAAGACGAGAGTGTGCGAAAAATTTATATTTAAAAATGTCCCAATCAAGAGTGGGCATTCAGATTATGTCCTTCCCTGTTTGGAGTTTTGCAGCTCCGGAACAGCCCTCAAGGTCCTGGAGATTCCGGGACATTCAGGTGAGTTGCAACGAGTAAGACAGACAAATAACAATGCAGACATCAAGCACAATGATTTAGGTCCTCGGGAGCAATGTTTCAAAGACATTCGAGTAGTCAAGTTATCGTACAACTTGGTTGCTCTCAGTACTCATGATTCATTCTTCTCCTGCCTTGTATCCTTGAACCACGATATTTTAGGTGCTAGATTATTAGATGGCAGGAGATGTTCGGAGAGGGGCCGAGTTTGGCTGTTCAGAGTCTACAAGAAAGCGAGGATTCAATAGGAATGGCGTTATTTATCCATTGGCTAGCCACACTTTTATAAGTCATTGTAATGGCCAGGCCCTAGCACTCGCTCGATGACCTTCTTCGGCATACAGCTGCAGAATTGTCAGTAGAAGAACTGGAAGAGAGGGAAGAGGGGCCATACTATGCGGGATCGACTTCCTCCAGCCCAGGAAACTCCAACAACGCAAGGCCTGCAAGCCCAAAATTGGTATGAAAAACATCAACCATGTCTCCCGGCCTATCCGCAAGACCGCCATTTTCTGGATCCTATCACAAGTCAGCCGAATCCCCGCCCCAAGTTCTCATTCAACAAACCTGGCATTTCAATATAAAGTGTGTCAACTTTCCTCCATCAATCCAATGCAGCCGTCCAATCATTGCCAAACTAGTCGCGACCCACCAGCTGTAACAAACATCCTCCAACTTTTCCGGCCTCCCATTCAACCCCCCAGCCTCGACTTGTCTCTCACTCAGCCACCGTCCCAATTTATCCTTGTCCACAGTATCCAACCTCCCAGCAATTGTCAACGCCCCAAGACAAGCAAATATCTGCCCAGAATGTGTTTCCGCCCCAGGAGCAACACCATATCCGCCATCGAAGTTTGTACAGGAGATTATGTAGTCGACAGCGAGATTGATATCGACGAGGTTCAAGAGTTTCATGAGAGACAGAGCGTTGAGCGCAGCGTATAGGAACCGTGTATCTTCTTCCCCCCATTCATCACCGGCAAATGTTCCCGTTTCTCGATTCTGTAGATCCGCGAGATCTATCTTGTATTAGCAACAAACCCATAGTGTAAATTGAGATGCGGCGCACATTTCCCCACAGCCATCGTCCCTCCCTCCTTGCCCCTTTTCTCCAATTCCCCAATCCCATCAACCATGGTCAGCACCTGCACCGCATAACACGTACACAGAAGATGCGCATCATGCCCCGGTGCCGCCCCAAACCCACCACTGTCCGTTTGGCACGAAAGCACAAATTCTATTGTGTCATTTCTCGGCAGTGCGTCGGGGCGCCCGAGGAGATGCAGAGCGTTGAGACCCCAGTAGAGGCCCGCTACTCGGAGGTGCTCGGTGAGCCAGTACTCTAGCTCATCTTTGCGCTGCGTGATGTTAGCAGAGAAAGGGGGGGCTGGTGGGGAGACGAACAGTGTCGAGGCTTTGGATGTATTTTACGTGCGGCTCAATGGCGAGTTGGAGCTCTTCTGGAAGGACATTCCCTCCAGCACGGCCGGGCCCTGATACAAGAGACATCTGGAGGCGGTATGATAGTTGAGGAAATATTTCTATAGGGAAGCAAGACGGAGAGGTCGGACGAGGGTATGATGCCTGCGGGACTGCACTGATTTCGCGAACGAATCGGAATTTTCATCAGCCTCGTCAACCTCGAGGTCTTGACAAGGCTTCACCATTACCCAAATTGACCAAGATATTGGTACTATATAAGCCAGGGGCTATTTAGCCTCGGTCACTCATCTTTCCACAAATCATCTCTGATATCCAACAATAGGTAATAAATCAAGAGAGCGACCGCCGAAGATCCATCTAACCGCCTTGGAACCAATCATGTCATATTATGCGATGTCAGCCTCGTCTCACGCCATCAAATCTCGCCCCCCCCCTAAACTTTCATAACCTTGATTACTCAAATCTCTTCATCTTGTCTCAAAATCGTCGATTTGAAGATATCGACTTCAATTTAAGCCGTGGGTACACTTTCAATTCACAATATGTCTATTTTTCAGCCTTACATTATGATTAGTAATCTCGGCTTTTGGAGAGTCCGCCGGTGGAATTTGGGAGGCCGGAGGCCGTGTTTGTGGACGACCCAGATATGGATATCTTCTGCCTTTAATAATATAACGAACTTGTCGTTCACCACGATCAAGTACTGCGCATTCTCTTTCTCCACACCGTTGAATCGGGTTCAATTGCGATTTCTTATCTTCTCCGATCCCTCTCAAGCATCATCAACCATGGCAGGCAAGCAGCCAACGACCATGCAACGCAGCCAGCAAGCTTGCTGCGCCCTCCCAAAGCTCTGGAAGCTCCGCATCTCCCCCAAAGCCCCTTCCACATCCCCTACAGTCCTCCCGACCACCTCCCATGAACGCCTCGCCTCCAACTCCGAGAAAACAATCCTTTATCTAGCCTACGGTTCCAATCTCTGCGCCAAAACCTTCGAAGGCGCCCGCGGCATCAAGCCCCTATCTGCTGTTAACGTCCACGTCCCCTCCCTTGACCTAACCTTCGATCTAGCCGGAATCCCCTACATCGAGCCCTGCTTCGCCAACACCCGCTACCGCGACACTCCCCCTTCTCCTCCAACAAAAACCGACCACCACAAAGACCGCTGGACCAAAGGCCTTATCGGCGTCGTCTACGAAGTAACCCCTGAAGACTACCGCACCATAATCGCGACAGAAGGCGGAGGAGCAAGTTACCACGACGTTATCGTGCCCTGCTTCGCCCTGCCTAAAGGCAGCAAGATCGTAGACCCCACACCAAGCGGAGTCCCGTTCAAAGCACATACACTCCTCTTACCACGCGATGAAAATTCCGCTGCAAACACAGGAAGAAGCAGATTCTCACGTCCAGATCCCAGCTACGCGCAAGCTTCCGCCCGCTATCTAAAACTCTTAACCGATGGAGGGGAAGAGCACGAGCTCCCCGCAGAATACCTGGCCTACCTCTACAACATTCGACCATACACAATCACCACCCGCAAGCAGAAGATCGGACAAGCTATATTCTTGGGGTTCTGGATGCCGATTCTATTAGCTGTCATAGGACTGGGGAAATTGTTTGCAGATGATGAGGGCAGGTCCCCGGCATGGTTGGTAGGTGTCATGACGGTTGTATTTGGGGCTATTTGGGGGAGCTATGATTTGGTTTTTAAGGGGTTGTTTGGGGATGGGGAGAGGACGATTTACGAAGTTGAAGATCGTGAGAAAGACGTGGGAATGAGGTTTTGTCATAAGTTCTGTCACAGGAGTGTTAAGTTGGAGGATACGGATGAGAAGAGGTAGACTATTTGAGTATAACATTTTGGTCCTTGGACGCGAGACTGGTTCGGGTTGGTCGTATCTACAATGACATTTCTTGGGCAAATCGAGTTATGGAGCAGGATGTTGGGGCCCACGATCACCTTCAGGTCGTGATTTCAAGCAATCAAGTTTTTTCGATACGTAGTATTCACGTCCTTCGCCACTTAAGATATTGATCTAACAGTCATCCAATTGAGTGACAACGTCACGTGTCAACTTCAGCCTGAGTGTTTTTGTTGCACATCGCACAAACAGTGGCAGCCCTCGGGTCGTCACTCGTTGGTGTGTACCTAACAACAACTTCTAACCGAAATACCCGCACCCCAACATCCTCGCACAGCATGTCAGAAGATCAGCACAGCAATTGGCTGCTGCGAAAGCAGCTGATAAATCCGTATACTCCGTACGCAGATACTAGCAGCTCGTAACTTAGCTGCTAGCATCAGCTCCATCATTCTCAGCGGCCGAACACAACTTCTCCATGTTATCTTCCCCATTTAAATATCTCTGACCCTGGCGTCTTTTCTCCAGAAGTTGTTGAGATCGAGCAAGCACACGATGGCGAAGACTGTGTGCATCATAGGTAAACCTCCTATCCAGATCCGAAAGAGCGTTCAGACTGAACGCACTCAGGCGCCGGACCAGCTGGTCTTGTAGCAGCAAAGACTCTCATCCACGATCATCCCAAAGACACATTTCACGTGACCGTCTTCGACCAATCCCACAGAATAGGCGGATTATGGCCAATCTCAAAAGTCGACGATGGGATGGTTAATCCCGACATGTGTGTCAATCAGAGTAGACATACAGTTAGTTTCAGTGATCTTGCGTGGCCTGAGACTGCGGCCTCTTTCCCGAAAGCTTGGGAGGTGGGGCTGTATTTGGAGAGGTATATCAAGACTTATCCGGGTTATGAGATTAGATTGAAGACGAAGGTGGTAGAGACGAATTTTAGGGAGGGGAAGTGGAAGGTGAGAGTGAGAGAGCAGGAGGATGAGAAGGTATGTGATACCGAAATTATGTTCTCGCATCACTTATGTGTGATGCCTTCCTTGCCTTGTGTGCAAGATTCTACAATTCACACAACAAGATCTAACGAGAATGTCAGAGCTATGAATTCGACCACTTGATCGTCGCTACGGGGTTTTTCGGGAAACCCAAGATCCCCAAAATCTTTAACGGGCTCCAAGTACCTCTCTGGCACAGCTCCAAGGTTCGAGAGGTGCAAGATCTCTTGACAGATGGAGGCACCAAGGCCCCAGCTTCTGGGAAGAATATTGTCGTGATTGGGGGTCAGATGTCAGGGGTTGAAACGGCAGGGTCACTTGCATTTCAGATCTCTTCAGCAGTCAATACCCCGGGCGAGCCTCCCTTCCCCGATCCAGAGAAGTATGTAGTCAGCAATATCATCCAAAAGCCCGTCTGGGTTATGCCACTTTTCTTTCCGAAAGATCCAGATGTCGAGGTCTCTGAAGGAGGAGTAGCTACGATGGTATTATTTCGGCTCTTTAGCATCTTTGTAAATTTGGACTGACATAGCTGCAGCAAAAGAATCCTTCCCCCACGTTTCTACCACTCGACCTCGTCAACTATAACCTTTCCTGGCGACCACCAGGTCCAATTCAAAATACCTCAGGTCATGTCACGCCGGAAGGGGCTCAGATGGTCCATGGTTTCATGCAAACATACATCGGGACTGATCAAACAGATTTGGGCAGAAATCTAGCATTGTCAGGTGACATACGCTCAGAACCGCCATTGCTGGCATGCAGCGACCATTACACTGAGTTCGTCCGACAGAAGAAGATCCAGACGCACACGGGCAAAGTAAAACGCGCATGCTCTGAGAATGCACTCGAAGTTGAAGATGGATCGGGAAGTATTCAACGCATTTCAGATGTAGCTGCAGTCGTTTGTGCTACTGGCTTCGATGCATCTGCCTCACTCGACTTCCTTCCTGAAGAGATCTTGAAGACACTGCAATTCGACCCCGGTAGTGATGGATTTCCACTCGCTCTTAATGTTCATACTACGGTTAGCCGAAAGGTGCCATCCCTTGGATTCGTGGGTTTCTATCGAAGTCCATATTGGGGCGTCATTGAGATGCAAGCACGATTCGCCGGAAAGCTTTGGAGCGGTGATGCGAAGGCGGCACAAGCGCTGGCTAATGACACGACGATGGACTTGATGTTGCCACTCAGGAATGATCCCCGAAGGGCACAGTTCCCGATGGGTGACTATGCATATCTTATGGAATCATTGAGCGAGATCGTCGGCATCAAACGCCAAGAACCAGAAGGAGCAGGCTCCACAGCTCGAACAGGCATTGTGCTACCTCCAAGATATCTGCCAGACTCCGCAAGTGACTTGGAAAAGCACGAAGCAAAAAATTCCCTTGACATCATCGACCGCATCTTCGACCAATCCGCAAACCACGCCAAATTCGTAGCCAGAGCTGTTTTCAGAGCACTCCAAGGTATCTGGCATCTCGATCGAAATATAAGCAGTCGTATTGATACATTCCCTTCTGGGACATTGAGTGGGCAGGCGAGCTTCCTTCCAAGATATCCTACTAACAAGGATGCCGAAATGGAACATCTGTACTTTGAGGAGGGGGAATTTAGACCGAGCTGGGGAGGAACGATGTCTGCTAAGCGGAGGTAAGTTTGGTGGCCGCGATACGTGAGTGTGGGCTGACTGTGGTGCAGCTATGTTTATCATTATAGTGAGGTTACGGACAAGATAAATGTCTGGTTCGCGAAGACTGATTACAAGACCTCGGATTACTTCTTTCATGAATTGGAATTCTTTGTTCCTGAGAAGAAAGGAGCGCAGAACGAGCCTTGGAGAGCGAAATCATCGCATTTGTGTAAGTATTTCCGTAATCTTGATAGAATTGAGATGTATTGGAGCAAGGCAGATGCTAAATGCTGACGTTGCATAGGTATCGATGACCTCTATAACGTGACATATGAATTCAGCTTCTCAGGAACAGTGCTAGCGAAATGGACTTCGAGATATGAAGTCAAAGGCCCCAAGAAAGACTACATTATAGAAAACATATACACTCGACCCAAGTAGAATAGAAATCAATCTTCTTTAATCTTTATCTCCTTCAAATTCAAACTCTGTGTATTCATATCTTGATTGATTTCATTTACTCTCTTTTTGCCGCGACATCGGATCATCACTCCCCCCTAATCCCGCTTCAGGACGCTATTCAAGTGAACTGCACCTAGCCTCGCCAGCCTCGCGAGCCCCTATAAAGCATATCCCCTCTTCGTTTTCAACTCGCTTCTTTCCACTTCTCTACAACTTCCTTCTTCGCACAACCTCAACGCTCTTTCTTTCCTTTCCACTCGACGAGCGCTTTCACATCATAGTCAAAGCTCGATCTCTTTCACGGGACAGTAAGTCTTAATGCAAGCCCATCTCTTAATTACACAATTTAACAAGCCGAATAGGTACTGATTGTCAATTCACCTCCTTATTTGCGACTCCTCGATTACCACGAGCTTCGAAATAACAAGTGCCAACCCCTCTCAAGATCTTCGAACACTCGTCGACAACACCAAAATGCATCTCCACATAACTCTCAACTTCCTCGCGGTTGCCTTCTCCCTCACTACAACCGCCGTCTCTCGCGCCCTTCCGGAATACAACCCTGCTAGCAATGATATCAAGAGCCTGATTCCGATTCCATGGGCTAATTCTTATTCGCTTTCAACTACCAATGTTCATGAGATCGAAGGTGTCGATGGTGAGGAGGGTGGAGATATTGTTTTGACTGATGGTCCGATTCGGGCTCGTGGTGGTGAAGGCGAGGCGCTTGAAGGTCTTGGTGGTGTTGTGCTTATTGATGGATCGATCTGGGCTAAGAAGAATGTCTCCAACATCTACAAAGCGGATACTGGCGATGTGGTTCT
>Ga0302325_10019150_pt1 | contig 14409 bp, 12 predicted proteins | sample Palsa_T0_2_FD_201948 | JGI IMG/M metagenome (GOLD analysis project Ga0302325, IMG submission 201948) | Peat permafrost microbial communities from Stordalen Mire near Abisko, Sweden - Palsa_T0_2 | ecosystem: Environmental > Terrestrial > Soil > Palsa > Peat permafrost | place: Sweden: Abisko... | reverse complement strand
CCGCGCAGCAGCGGGAGCGCCTCCTTCTCCAGCACCGCCAGCCTGCTCTGCCGCTCCCGCCCGATCGCGGCCGCGGCCGCGCGCTCGGCCGCCGACCTGCTCGCCAGCGACGAGCGGCGCGCGGCCATGCTGGCGTGGACGGCCAGGGTCGGCCGCAGGGCCGCGAACGCGATCAGGATGGCGGCGGCAATGTAGCCGGACGCCTCGAGCTCGGACAGGGTCAGCTGGTTCAGCCCCTCCGCGCGGATCAGCAGCACGCTGTGCACGGCGAAGACGGCGAGCGCGGCCGGCACCCACACCCGGGCCGAACGGTTCACCACCACCAGGACGAGCAGCCCGATCGTGCCCAGCACGGCCAGGTCGACGCTGCCCGGCATGAGGTGCGCCTGGCGCGCCAGGCCGACCGCCGCCACGGCCGCGATCGCGATCGCGATGGCCGCCGCCGTCTGGCCGTGCGAGAGACCGCCGCCCCGCATCCGCGGCACCAGCCAGGCCACTGAGCCGAGGACGGCCAGCCAGACCGCGACCGCCATGGCGGGCAGGCGGTACTCGTGCACATTGGCCAGCACCTGCACGAGGGCTAGGCACGGCGGGACGAACGCGACCGTGTCGATCACGCGCAGCAGCCCGGCCTGGGCGATATCGCGCGTCACCGTGTGCGGGCTCACCCGGTTCGGGCTCTCGGCGGGCGGGCTCACCATGACGCGCGCTCCTGGCCGAGCCCGCCGTCAGCGAGCACCAGGGGCGCCGGATCCGGCTCGCCTGGTCGGGCCGAGGCGGCTCGCGCCGAGGCGGGCCGCGCCGAGGCGGGCCGCGCCGGCGCGGGCCAGCTGAGGCTGACCTCGGTGCCCTGCCCGGGCGCGGACCATACCGTCGCCTGCCCGCCGCAGTCTTGGGTGCGCTCGGCGATGGACCGCCGCAGGCCGAGCCTGCCCCGGTCGACCCGGGCAAGGTCGAAGCCGGCGCCGTGGTCGCGCACGGTCACCTGCAGGCGGCACGCGACCTCGGCGCCGGCCGGCTGCGCGGTTAGGCGGACCTGCACCCAGGCCTCCCCCGTCTGCGCGTGCGTCGCCACATTGGACAGCGCCTCGCGGGTGGCGTTCGAGATCGCCGCGGCGACCCGGGCCGGGACGACCGGCGCGCCCTCGCCCTCGCCCTCGCCCTCGCTCTTGCCGTCGGGGTCATCGACATCGGTGTCATCGACATCGGTGTCATCGACGTCGATATCGAGGTGGACGGTCAGCCCTCGGCCGCGCGCATCGGCGACGACTGATCGCACCTCGCCGACCAGATCGCCGGCCGGGCGCCCGGTCCGTCCGGCGAGGCCGTCGGGGTCGCCCAGCGCGTCCTCGATCAGCGCCACGTCCCGTCGGCACCGGCTCGCCACCCCGGCCGCGTCAGTGGCGGCCACGTCTTCGGCGCCGGCCCGGGCCAGCGCGGTAAGCGTGTTGAGCACGGTGTCATGCAGCAGGCGCTCGTGCTCACGGCGTTCGATGGTCGCCGACAGGATGGCGTACTGCTCCCGCGCGGCCTGAGCGGCTTCCTGCACGGCTGCGTCGGCCGCCGCGGCGCGGCGGAAAAGCTCGCGCCGGGCGAGGGTGTGCATGATCGCGACGACCAGCAGCACGATCGCCGTCCCGGTCATGGCCCTGCTGTTGGTGACCGGCTGCAGCCCCGCGCCGATCCAGTAGGCGGCCGGCGCGAGCGGCGCCATCAGCGCCGACAGCGCGCCGGGTGCGTACCACGCCGACACCAGGAGCTCGCCGGACATGCAGATCACCAGCCAGCTGAACATATCGTCGCGGACCTGGGGCGGCACGCAGCCCTGGGCGCCGAGCGCGAGCGCGATGTAAACGCCGGAGTCCACCGCCGCCAGCAGGGGGGAGGGCCAGCGTCGCCGCAGGCTGACCGTGACCGTCGCCCCCCAGGCCACCGCCAGGGCGGGGGCCGTCAACAGCAGCCAATCGGCGGTGTAGAACGAATGCCAGATGACGACCTGAACGACGACATAGACGACCCCGGCGGTCCGCACCGTTGACGCGAGCGGGGCGACCACTGACCGCAGGGTGGTCATCGCCGGCCCGATCGGCGCCACGGGCGAACCGCTCATTCCCCGCCACAGGTGGACGCTTCCCGTCGGCCACATGGGGTCGATCGTAGGCTGCCGCGCGCACAAATGCGTCCACTATCGGACCCTCAATGTCCGGCGGGACAAGGGTTTCCCGAGAGGCGCGAGGGATGCCTGTGCCTGTCACTCGCCAACGGTGCCGTCGATGGCCTCGCGTAGCAGGTCGGCGTGGCCCGCGTGGCGCGCGGTCTCCTCGATCAGGTGCAGCAGCATCCAGCGGAGGGTGAAGGGCTTGCCGCCGATTGCGGTGGAGGCCGAGAGCTGGTCGAGGTCGCGCGCGGCGGCGGTGATCTGGCGGCTGCGGTCGCACGCGTCGCGGTAGCGCTGCCGGAGTTCGTCGGGGTTCATGCCGAGCGCGACCCGGAACTCGTAATCGCGATCGGCCGCCCAGTCGACCTGCCACTCCTGCCGCCGGGGGAGGCCGAGGAAGTCGACCTCGAACCAGTCCTCCTCGACGAAGGCCAGGTGGTACAGCAGGCCCGCCAGGGTGAGCCCGGAGGTCGGGATCCGCTGCCCGAGCTGCTGCTGGCTGAGCCCCTCGGTTTTCAGCAGGATCGTCTCCCGCTGGTAGTCGAGGTACTGCCCGAGCGCGTCCCGCTCGCTCGTCGTGGTGGCATCAGGATCCACTCTCACGGTCGCTCCTCATGGTCGTCGTCTTCGTCGCCCCGACCCTAACGACCAGGTGGACCCCAGGCCTAACGATTTCCCCGATCATCACTTGAGCTATCGCACATCGCAGCTAATCGCAAAAGATCTTGGAAACGTTTTTCTTAGTGGAAGATTTGCCCGTGTATAGCGGGCCTTTCTTCCAAGATCTTCTATGCAGAGCTGCGGGCACCGCCTGCCAGCGGCCCTACTCGCTGCATCACTGGTTCCTCAGTGGGACTAGTCATGTTATGCCTGAATCTGAACTTTAGGCATAACAGACCTGAGAGGTTATTGTGTGTAGTTACAGTCGTAGAGCACCGCAAACTACACACAATCATGGCCCTTGCCCGAAATGTCTCAATGTAAAGTTCAGACATTTCCAGTCAACGGTCACGCGCCGGCGTTACATGAAGTTGCGGGTGTGCAGGGCGGACAGCTCCGCCGCCTCGTCGTCGGGGAAGCCGATGGCGGCGAGGCGCCTGCGGCGGCCCTCGTCCATCCGGGCGGCCAGGTCGCGGACGGACTGCCAGCCGCGGCGGATCGCGGCTGGGTGCCACGAGCCGGCCGCGAGCAAGACTAGGGAGTCGAAGACCTCGGCGTTGAGGCCGGCGGTGTCCTGCAGCGCGGCGTGCCGGCGTTCGACCGACTGGCGGAGCATGCCCAGGTAGGCGGGATCGGACGCGGTCAGGTGGGCAGTATGCGCGACCCCGAACGCCACGTGCCGCGCCTCGTCCCGCAGCGCGAGCCTGGTCACGTCGGCGGTGACCGGGTCCGGGGCGTGGGCGTGCAGGAAGCGGAGCAGGTCAAGGAAGGTCCCCTCGCCCAGCACCGACAGCAGGAACGACGCCGTGGTGAAGTCCGGCTCGTTCAGCAGGGTCGCGAGCGACGCGCGGCCGCCGGCCGAGGAGGTCCCCAGCGGCCCGCCCGACAGCAGCCCGCGCCGGGTGAAGACCTCAACGTGCCGCGCCTCGTCCGCCGCCTGGGTCGCCAGCAGCTGCATGACCTCGCGGTAGTGCGGGTGCAGCTGGGCGAGCAGCCGGGCCGGGATGATCAGCGCCGCCTGCTCGTTCTCCACCAGGTAGGTCATGACCTGCACGACCGCGCGCTCGATCGCGGGCGGTACCGCGTCGATGGCGGCGGTCCAGTCGACGGCGGTGGCCGGGTCCCACTGCGCCGCCGCGGCGGCGGCGTACAGCTTCGGCGCGATGTCGGCCCAGACGTGCTCGCGCTCCGACCAGTGCGCGCCGATCGGCGGGCCGCCCGCCTCCACCAGCGCGCCGCGCGCCGCGAGGCCCCAGCGCGGGTCCGCGCGCGCGGCGGGCGGCCCCGCCGCCGACCCGGCCCGCTCCGCGCCCGACCAGCGCTGCCGGCCGGTGCTGCCCTTCACGATGACCAGCGGCGATTCGGCGCTGTCGAGTCGGTGCCCGTACGCGCGGCACCAGGCGGCCAGGTGGACCGCCAGCGCCGGATGACGGCCGGTCACGGCCAGCCGCCCGCCGGGCGCGAGGCGGTCAAGCCCCCGCTCGATCAGCAGGTGACCGCCCTCGTCCAGACCCAGGTCGGCCAGGTCGGCCACGCCCGCGCGGAAGGCGGCGGGGTCAGCGCCGGCGCTCGGCATGACGGTCCGGTCCCGGTGAGCGCTTACGGCCGGTAGCCGTCCGCGGTGATCGCGCCGTCGGCCGCGTAGAACCCCGCCTCGTCGACGGCGCGCTCGAGCTGCTCATAACCGGACAGCCGCGGCGGCCGCCACTCCTTCAGTCCCTCCAGGTCGAGCAGCGGGCGGAGGCTGGCGTCGGCGTAGTCCATGCCGAGCAGCAGATCGCCAAATCGCGAAATATCGGATGTGTCAGATATATCACCGACATCCCCGTTAGCGGATGGCAGCGCGTCGTCCGGGCCCGCCCACGGCCCCGCGCTGCTGACGCTGGCCGACGGGCCCGCGGTCATCGTGCAGTGGTCGTACGGCGGCGTCTGCGCCAGCACCCGCACCGCGCCGGCCGGCAGCACGCCCTCCCGCCCGAACAGCAGCAGGTTCGAGTCGATCAGGCAGGCCGCGTCCACCCGGTCGGCCGGGTCGGCCGCGAACAGCGCACGGGCCGCCTCTCGCTCACCGCCGATGTGGTCGCCGTGCAGCCCGACGCCGATGTCGAACCGCCGCACGCGGACGTCGGTCCCCGGCGTGAGGCCGACCGACCGCAGCAGCGACAACGGCAGCAGCGTGGCCTGCGGCGAGTCCACCGCCCCGGTCGCCACCACTCGGTCGGCCAGGTCGGCCAGCGCGGTAACCGGCGAGTCGGCTCTGACCACCACCACCGAGCGCAGGTCGCAGTCGGTGTCCCGCATGGTGATCGGGGTCAGCGGCACCCCGCGCGCGGTCGCCAGCCGGCGCGCGCGGACCCAGGCCAGCGGCGAGTTCCAGGCCACGTCGATCCGGCCGTCGACCAGATCCGACACCTGCCGCTCGTAGTTCGAGTACAGGACGTAGTCGAAGTCAAGGCCGCCGGAGTCCCGCAGCCACGAACGGAACCCGTCCCAGATCGTGACGACCTTCGGGTCGTAGGCAACCGCGCCCAGCAGCACCCCGCCCATCAGACCTCCCCGAGCAGCGGCAGCCCGAGCAGCGCCCGTCCGATGAAGTCGTCAAGCGCCGCGGTCGTCGGCGCCATCACCCGCGCCGCCCGCGAGTCGCGGAACAGCCGCTCGACCACCGACTCCTTACGGAACGCGGCCCCGCCGCCGGCCCGTAGGGCCAGGTCGGCCGCGTCCGCCGCCGCCTCGCCCGCGGCCGCCTTGACCTCGAGCACGAGCAGGCTGGCGTCCGCGCGGCCGGTCTCGACCGCGGTCAGGCAGTCGCCGATGTGCGCCCAGGCACGGTCGGCCTCGATCTGCAGCCGGGCGAGCTGCGCGCGCGGCGCGGCCTGCTGCGCGAGCGAGACGCCGAGGTGCGCCAGCTGGGTGCGCTGCAGGTGCGCGGCGGTCTCGGTCGCAAGCCGCCGCATCAGGCCCGCGCTCATCGCGGCCGAGCAGATCAGGAAGTACGGCAGGATCGCGGTCAGCGCCAGGTCGAGCCCGGCCCCGTCCGCGCCGAGCATCGCCGACAGCGGCACGACCACGCCGTCCGCCGTGATCGGGGCCGACGCGTTGCCGCGCAGCCCCAGCCCGTCGAACGGGCCGGCCACCGACAGGCCGGGAGTGCCGGCCGGCACCAGCCAGAGCGTCATCGGCCCGGTCGCGGCCCCGGCGTCGCCTCCGTCCCCGGGCCCGCCCCGAGTCACCGGCCGGCTCGACCAGACGTAGCTGTCCGCCTGCCCGGCCGAGGTGACCCAGCTCTTGGCCGCGTCCAGCCGCACGGTCGACCCGCCCGGCTCGGCCACGGCGGTGGACATCGGCGCCCAGAAGTGCGAGCGCGACCCGGTCTCAGAGAACGCCAGCGTGGTCAGGTGCCGCCCGCCCGCGATCTCGGTCAGGGTGTCCTTGTCGGAACCTGCCACCAGCGCCGCGACGCCGCTGTAGTGCATGGTCACGATCATCGCGGTGGACCCGCAGACGGACCCGAGCTCGCGCGCCACCTCCGCCGCCTCGCGCAGCCCGGCGCCGCCGCCGCCATACTCGGCCGGCACCGTCAGCGCCAGCAGCCCGGCCGCGCCGAGGGCGTCCACCGCCGCGCGGGGGAAAGTGCCGGATGCGTCCACCGCCGCCGCGCCCGGCGCGACGACCTCGTCGATGACCCGCCGCAGCGCGTCGCGGAACCACTCCTGAGATGACATTGCCGCCTGCCCCTCAAAGTCCTGTTCAGATCCGGCCAGACCGACCGGCGCATCAATGCTTACCCGTACCCCGGCCGCGCGCCAGCATCCGCGTGCACAGCAATCGGCGGCGCGTTTTGGTCCCCGGTGACATCAACGCTGACCTCGGCCCTTGGCGGAGAGGACAGCCCCGCGCAGGTCAGCCCGCCACATCGGCGCGGATGTGCTCGAAGATCAGCGACGTCTCGGTGTACGACACGTCCGCGTTTGACGACAGCGACTCAACGAAGTCCCGCAGCGACGCGGTCGACGCCGCCGCGACGTGCAGCAGGAAGTCGTCCTTGCCGGCCAGGAAGAACACGTTGAGCACCTCGGGCAGGTGCGCGACCCCGGCCACGAACCCGCGGATGTGCCCCCGCGCGTGCGACTGCAGGCGCACCGCGATCATCGCCTGCAGCGGTCGCCCCAGGGCGGCCTGGTCCACGTCCGCGTGGTAGCCGCGGATGACGCCGCGCTCGCGCAGCGACCTGACCCGCCCGAGGCAGGTCGAGGGCGCGATGCCGATCCGCTCGGCGAGCGCGTTGTTCGGCATGCGCGCGTCCCGCGCCAGCTCGCGCACGATGTGCCGGTCGATCTCGTCGAGATCGCCGGCGTCGGCCCGAAGACTATTCGGCTGGCCCCCCAGCGTGCCAAGCCCAGATGAACTTAGACCTTCCATGACATCATCGTACAGAATCTTATTCGCTGATCTAGGCCAAATCCCGATAATCGTGCAGACTAGTCTCAGTGGGACGGAATGTAGTTCAGCGTAGTCCGACATCCGCCGCCAGCAGCGAAAGGTAGACATGCCATGAAGGTAGGCATTCCCCGCGAGGTCAAGAACCACGAGTACCGCGTCGCGATCACCCCTGCGGGCGTTCGCGAGCTCACTACCCATGGCCACGAGGTCTACCTGGAGAAGGACGCGGGCGTGGGCTCGCAGCTCGCTGACGACGCCTACGTCGCGGCCGGCGCGACCATCATCCCAGACGCCGACGAGGTGTGGGGCTCGGCTGACATGGTGCTCAAGGTCAAGGAGCCCATCGCCGAGGAGTACCACCGGATGCGCCCGGGCCTCACCCTCTTCACCTACCTCCACCTGGCAGCGGACAAGGCCTGCACCGACGCGCTTCTTGACAACAAGGTCACCGGCATCGCCTACGAGACCGTCCAGCTCGGCGACGGCTCCCTCCCGCTGCTCGCCCCGATGTCGGAGGTGGCCGGCCGCCTCGGCCCGCAGGTCGGCGCCTACCACCTGATGCGCTCGGGCGGCGGTTACGGCGCCCTGCTCGGCGGCGTCCCCGGCACCTACGCCTCCAGCGTCGTCGTCATCGGCGGCGGCGTCTCCGGCCTGAACGCCGCGCAGATCGCGGTCGGCATGGGCGCCCACGTCACCATCCTCGACCGCAACATCGCCCGGCTCCGCCACATCGACGAGATCTACCAGGGCCGGATCCAGACCGTCGCGTCCAACGGCTATGAGATCGAGAAGGCCGTGCTCGAGGCTCACCTGGTCATCGGCGCGGTGCTCGTCACCGGGGCCAAGGCGCCCAAGCTGGTCTCCAACGAGCTCGTAGCCCGGATGAAGCCCGGCTCGGTCCTCGTCGACATCGCGATCGACCAGGGCGGCTGCTTCGAGGACTCGCACCCGACCACGCACGCCGACCCGGTCTTCATGGTCCACAACAGCATCTTCTACTGCGTCGCGAACATGCCCGGCGCGGTGCCGAACACCTCCACCTACGCGCTGACCAACGCGACCCTGCCCTACGCGGTCGAGCTCGCCAACAACGGCTGGCGCGACGCCCTCCGCGCCGACAAGGCCCTGGCGGGCGGCCTCAACACCCACGAGGGCACGCTCACCAACGCCCCCGTCGCGCAGGCCCACGGCTACCAGTCGGTAAGCGTCGAGTCCGCCCTCGCGTAAAAACAGTCAAGATCAACCAAAAAAATTCATCCCGAACGAACGCGTGCGTCGCGCCGCCGGCCGATTCCCCGTTGAGGCCGGCGACGGGCGACGGCACGCGTCTCCGAAGTCCGTCACCCGTAACCCGGCTCTGACGGGCCGCCCTCCCCCAGGGGCGAAGACCGCGGACCGGCAGGTGCTCACCACCCTTGAGCACCGCCGGTCCGCGTTATTTCCCGCTCTTCCCACCGCCCGGTGCCGACGCTGGCAACGGCAGGCGGACGCCTTACCCCGGCAGCAGCAGGTGGACGTCGCCGAACTCGTGCCAGAGGTAGGCGCGGTCCAGGGCGGCCTCGTAGCAGTCGCGGAGCAGGTCCTCGCCGTGGAACGCGGCCAGCATCCGCAGGTGCGAGGAACGCGGCTCGTGCAGCCCGGTGAACAGCCCGTCCACCACCCGGAGGCCCGTTTCCTGGCTAATCACGTGCGACGTCCAGCCGGCCGAGGCCGCGAGCGCTGTGATTCCCAGGACTGTGGTTCCCAGGGCGGTAGTTTCCCGGGCAGTCGTCTCCAGGGCAGTCGTCTCCAGGGCGGCGGTCTCCAGGGCGGCGGTCTCCAGGGCGCGGACGACGGTGGTGCCGACCGCGATCACCCGGCCGCCCGCCTGTTTGGTTAGCGCAACCAGGCGCGCTGTGGTCGGCGGCACGTCGTACTGCTCGGGGTACGGGTCTTCGCCCGCCTCAAGCGACGAGACCCCGCAGTGCAAGGTGATCGGCGCGAACGTCACCCCGCGCGCGACCAGGTCAGTGACCACCGCCGGGCTGAACGGGCGGGCCGCGCTCGGCATCTCGGCGCTGCCGGGGACGCGGCCGAAGACGGTCTGGTAGGCCTCAAGCGGCCATCGCTGCCCGGCGTAGGAATAGCGGATCGGCTCGCCGTGCCGCAGCAGGTACGGCACCACCGCGGTCGAGAGCCGGGCGCGCCACAGCCGCGCGGTGGCCCGCCCGTCCAGCGTCAGCTCGGCGCCGCCGGGCAGCGCGATGACCGGGGGAGGGTCCGCGTCGCCACTCGGTATGCTCGACTTTCCGGTCGGGATCCGCAGCTCCACCAGCCAGCTTCCGTCCGGCCGGGCGGTCGAGAAATGGACCGCAAGGCCGGGGCCAGCCGGCACCGCCGCGGGCAGCGTCCGGGAGATGTTGACCACCAGCAGGTCGCCGGGGATGAGCAGCCCGGGCAGGTCGGTGAACCGGTGGTGCGTGACGTCGGCGCTGGCGGCCCGGCTGACCAGCATCCGCACGCCATCCCGGGGCAGGCCGCGCGCCTCCGGCGGAGCGTGCGCCTCGAGCTCGGCCGGCAGCGTGAACTCGGCCATGCCGGCCAAGCCGGCCAAGCCGGCCAAGCCGGCTGTGGCGGTCATGCGGCGTCTCCCGCTCGCTCCGAGGCGCCTGAGTGCAGCGGGTTCCCTCGGTCGTCGCTGGTCAGTCCGGACGCCGCAGCGTCCCTGCGCTCGCTCGCCGGCACCAGCTCGGCCGCGCGGTAGCGCCCGCTCGGCAGCCGCTCGGCGACCAGCCGGACGAGAGCGGGCGCCACCGACTCCGGCAGCGGCCGGTCGGAGATGTCCTCGCCAGGGAAGGCCGCCTGGTGCATGTCGGTGCGCAGGTCGCCCGGGTCGACCCACCAGACCCGGATCGCGCTCTCCTCGGCCGCAAGCACGTTGGACGCCTGCTCGATCGCGGCCTTGGCCGCGCCGTAGCCGCCCCAGCCTGCGTACGGCTCGACCGCCGCGTCGGAGGTGACGTTCAGCACCGCGCCGCCGCGTTCGCGCAGCGCGGGGAGGAACAGCTGGGTGAGCGCGACCGGGGCGATCACGTTCGCCTCGAACGCGGCCCGCAGTTCTTCGATGGGGTAGTCGGCCAGGGCAGGCAGCGGCGCCGCGCCGAGCGTGCCGGCATTGTTCACCAGCAGGTCGATCTCGCCCGCGGCGGCGCGCAGCGCGGCCCGGTGGGCCGGGTCGGTGACGTCGCCCGGCAGCGCGGTGACGTCGGCGCCGGGCGCCCCGGCCCGGATGGCCTCGGCCGCGAGGCGCAGCGCTTGCCCGTCTCTGGCGTCAATGACAAGGGCGTAGCCCGCGGCGGCGAGGCCGGACGCCAGCGCCCGGCCCAGTCCGCGGGATGCCCCGGTGACGAGTGCTTTCTTCATGTCTTCGACGCTAGGCAGCGGAGGCCCACGGGACATCGGCCGCAGGGCGCGGCCGGCCCCGGCCCATCGTCTTAGGCCAGGGGTCCTAGGCCCATGGTCCTAAGACCAGCGGCCGATCCGCTCCGGCGTCGATGGGGATACCGTCACTAGAGTGGAAAGCTACGTCGCCGAGCTGCAGCTGGTCAGCCAGGCGGTGCAGGCGGTCAGCAGGCAGCTGTCGACCAGGGACGCGCTCGCGGTGATCGTGCGCTCCGCGCGCACGCTGGCCGGCGCCCGCTACGCGGCGCTCGGGGTGCCGGACGACCAGGGCTCATTCGGCGAGTTCGTGGTTGACGGGATGACGCAGGCCCAGCAGCGCGCGATCGGCCCGCTGCCGCGGCAGCACGGGATGCTGGCGGCGTTGCTGACGGCGGGCGCGCCGGAGCGGCTGGCCGACATCAGGCAAGATCCCAGGTTCGGCGGGTGGTGGCCCGCCGCCCATCCCGAGCTGACCGCCTTCCTCGGCGTGCCGGTGAAGAACGGCGAGGAGGTCCTCGGCATCATCTTCGTCGCCAACAAGCACTCGGGGGAGTTCACCGCCAGGGACGAGGAGCTGCTGACGCTGTTCGCCGCGCACGCCGCGATCGCCCTCACCAACGCCCGGCTGTACGAGCGCAGCCGGGAGGTGTCGGTCCTCGAGGAGCGGGCGAGGCTGGCGCGGGAACTGCACGACGCGGTCTCACAGCGGCTGTTCTCGATCCGGTTGCACGCCCGCGCGGCGCAGGTGCTCGTCGCCAAGGACCCGGCGCGGGCGGTCGGCGAACTGGAGGCGATCGCGGAACTGGGCGCGCAGGCCCACGGCGAGCTGCGCGCCGTCATCGACGGCCTGGCCCCGGCGGGGCTCGACGGGCTGGCCGAGTCGCTCCGTCGCTACGCGTCGCTGGCCGGACGGGCGCACGGCCTCGAGGTCCGGCTGACCGCGGTCGACGTGCCCGAGCTTGACCCGCAGGTGCAGGCGGCGGCGTTCCGGGTCGCGCAGGAGGCGCTGCACAACGCGCTGCGGCACGCGGGCGCGCGCGAGGTCTCGCTGACGTTGTCGCGGGCGCGCGGCCGGGTCGTGCTCGAGGTGGCCGACGACGGGACGGGCTTCGACCCGGAGCTGGCCCCGCCCGGACTGGGGCTGGCGTCGATGCGGGAACGCGCGGCCGCGGTCGGCGGGCAGCTGCGGGTCAGCTCAGCGCCCGGTGCGGGCACTCGGGTCAGGCTGGCGGTACCAGGGAAGACGCCGCGCTCGGGCGCCCTCGAGCGAGCGGGAGGCGCCGGATGAGCGGCGACGCCATCACGGTGCTGCTGGTGGACGACCACCCGGTCGTCCGACGGGGGCTGCGCGCGCTGCTCGAGGTGCAAGACGGCATCGTGGTCGCGGGCGAGGCGGGCGACGGTCCGACCGCGGTCTCGCTGGCCGCGTCGCTGCGACCGGACATCGTGCTGCTCGACCTGCGGCTGCCCGGCGTCGACGGCGCCACGCTGATCGAGCCGCTGCGCGCGGCCGGGGCACGGGTGCTGGTGCTGACCAGCGCGACCGAACCGTCGGTGGCGGCCCGGGCGGTGCGCGCGGGCGCGGTCGGCGTGCTCTACAAGGACATCGACCCCGATGCGCTGGTGCGCGCCATCCGCGCGGTGCGGGACGGCCACGTGCTGCTCGCGCCAGAGACCGTCGGCTCGCTGCTGCGCGGCTCCCGGGCCGAGGCGCTCACCCCACGCGAGAGCGAGGTGCTGGCGCGGATCGCCGAGGGCCGGTCCAACCGGGAGATCGCCCGCCTGCTGCGGCTGTCCGAGAAGACGGTGAAGGCCCACGTCAGCTCGGTGCTGGCCAAGCTTGGCGTGCAGGACCGGACGCAGGCCGCCGTCTACGCGGTGCGCCACGAGGTCGACGGCGACGGAACGGTCCCGGAGCGGCGCCGCTAGTTCGAACCGCCGAGCCAAGTCGAGCATCCGAGCCGAGCCGCCGAGTCGAGCCGAGCCGCCCGACCGCCTACTCGAGCCGAACCGGCAGCGTCTCCAGGCCGTGGATGAGCGAGCTCGGCCGCCACCGCAGCGTGGCCGGGTCGACCGCGAGCGCGAGGTCAGGGAAGCGCGACAGCAGCGCGCCGAACGCGATCTCGCCCTCCAGCCGGGCGAGCGGCGCCCCCAGGCAGTAGTGGAGGCCGTGCCCGAACGCCACGTGGCCGCCCGCGTCCCGCCCGACGTCGAGCTGGTCCGGGTCGGCGAACCGGCCCGGGTCGCGGTTGGCCGATGAGGTCACGCAGAGCACCCACGTGCGGGCCGGGATCGTGACCCCGCCGATCTCGACCGGCTCGAGCGTGAACCGCTCGGTCGCGTGGTTCAGCGGGTTGGAGTAGCGCAGCAGTTCCTCGACCGCGCCCGGCAGCAGACCCGGGTCCGACCGCAGCCGGGCGAGCTGGTCCGGGTTCGCGAGCAGCGCCAGGGTGCCGCTGGCGATCAGGTTGGCGGTCGTCTCATGGCCCGCCACCAGCAGCAGGAACAGCATCGCCAGGAGCTCGCGCTCGTCCAGCGAGTCGTCGCTGTCCCGGGCGTCGACCAGCGCGGAGATGAGATCGTCGGCCGGCGCCGCCCGCTTCGCGGCGACCAGCTCGGTGAAGTAGTAGTACATCGCGGTGCCCGCGGCCACCCACTCCTCGCGCGTGCCGACCGACGACAGGATCGCGTGCGACCAGGCCCCGAACTGCTCCTGGTCAACCGCCGGCACCCCGAGCAGCTCGCAGATCACGGTGACCGGCAGCGGGAACGCGAACGCCTCGATCAGGTCGACCTCGGTGGCGCCCGCCAACGCCTGGCCCGCCATCGCGTCGAGCAGCGACGCCGTGATCACCTCGATCCGCGGCCGCAGGCCGGCGATCCGCCGCGCGGTGAACGCCCTGGTCACCAGCTTGCGCAGGCGCGTGTGGTCGGGCGGGTCGGCGGCCAGCATGTGCACGTTGAGGAAGAGCGTGGCCGGGTCGGGCTGCCAGTCCGGTCCCGCCAGCTTGCGCGCGAAGTCCTTGTACAGCCGGGGATCGGCCAGCGCCGCCCGCACGTCCGCGTACCGGGTGATCAGCCAGTACTGCCCGCCGTCGGGCAGCTGCACGGGCACCGCCGGACCCTGTTCGCGGACCCGCGCGAAGTGGCCGAGCGGGTCTTGGAAGTAGTCCGGGCCGAACTCCTCGACCTCGGAAACCGGTGCGTCCGTCACGTCTTCCACGATACAAGATATAACTCGAATCCTGTCAAATACCACCTCAAGCCAGATCCGAGCTCGCGGATAACAGCAAGAAGCGCGAAGCGCGAGCTCACCGCTGAAAGTTCGGCCGGTGATAGCCGGTCGAACTTTCAGCGCTAGCGATGCCCACCCGGTCCGTCCGGGATAACAGCAAGAAGCGCGAAGCGCCCGAGGCTCAACCGGACTGGTTGCGGATAACAGCAAGAAGCGCGAAGCGCTGCGTTCTTGTCGCCCGACGGGCGGACCAGGGGAGGTGACCATGCGGGCAGGCCAGGGCGAAGTCACTCGCCCGTTCCTCCTCATCATGGGCCTCATCATGCACATCAGCCGCGCGCGGCGCCGCAAGGTCCGCGTAAAGTCCCCGCCCCCGACTAGTCTTATTACCGTGGCCGACCCGTCTCGTTACCGTCCCGCACCGGGGGAGATCCCCGAGGATCCCGGCGTTTACCGGTTCCGCGATGAGCGCGGCCGGGTCGTCTACGTGGGC
>Ga0302325_10019148_pt1 | contig 14409 bp, 13 predicted proteins | sample Palsa_T0_2_FD_201948 | JGI IMG/M metagenome (GOLD analysis project Ga0302325, IMG submission 201948) | Peat permafrost microbial communities from Stordalen Mire near Abisko, Sweden - Palsa_T0_2 | ecosystem: Environmental > Terrestrial > Soil > Palsa > Peat permafrost | place: Sweden: Abisko... | reverse complement strand
CGGGCACCTCCACGGCACCCGGATCAGATGCAACGAAACCGGCACTCAACGCAACCGGATCAGATGCCTCATACTGGCACCAACCGCAACTCCTGCCACTCAAGGCCAGGTCAGACCGCGTGGCGTCCAGCCCGCACACCATCCCCACCCGCAACCCGCTGACCTCGAATGCCAGGTCCGCGGCGTTCACGCGAACCGCCGAATGATGCACCAGATGCAACTCCGCTCACTTGCAGCAGGGTCGCGGCGCCGTGGCGCAGGTCGTGCAGGCGGATCGGCGGCAGCCCGGCGAGGTAGGCGATCAGCTGGAACATGCTGGTGACCGTGGCGGGGTGCAGCGGGTTTCCCCGCTCGCCGGTGAACTCGAACCCGCTGCCGGCCCAGGCGTTCCCGGCGGTCTCTTTTTCTTTGTCGTGTTCCTGGCGCCAGCGGGTGATGTCGGTGATGGTGTCGGCGTCGAGGGCGACGGTCCGCTCGCCGGCATCAGATTTGGGGGCGCCCTGGACGGGGTCCCAGCCGAGCTGGGTGATCTGCCAGCGGATGGTGGCGGTCGCGGTGTGCAGGTCGGTGTCGGTGCGGCGCAGCCCGCAGCTTTCGCCGCGGCGCAGTCCCGGGTGGTGATCAGCCGCCACAGCGCGTGCAGCCGGTGCCGGCGGGCGGCGGCGAGGAAGACCATGGTCTGGGCGGGGGTCCAGACCATGACCCGGGACGGGCGCGGGGCGGAGATCCAGATGTCGACGGGGCTGACCCGCCCGCCGGCGGTGCGGGCGGCGGCGTGCCGGGCGTCGAAGTCTTTCTGCCAGGCGCGGACCCGTTCGCCGGTCCAGACCAGCGCCTTGGGCCGGCCGCCGGGGGGCAGCTCGGCCACCGAGGCGACGTTGGCGGGCAGGGCCCCGGGGTGCTGTTTCATGTAGGCGCTGACGGCGGAGCGGAGGGTGGCGCGGATCCGCTGGCAGGTGGCCGGGCCGACCAGCCATCGTCCGTGGACCGCTGCCCGGCGGGCGGGGCTGCGGCTGGCGCGGGCTTCGGTGATCGCGTCGTTGAGTTCGGCGATGTGGTCGAAGACGGCGGCGATGTCGGTGACCCGGAGCCGGTCGATCGGGATGTGCCCCAGATGCGGTTTGAGGTACAGGCGGATGTGCCCGGCGTAACCGCGCACGGTCCCGGGCCGCAGCTTCTTCTTGGCGGCCAGCCATTCCTCCAGCCACTCCCCCACGGCGGGCGGCTTGACGGCAGGGTGCTGGCCGCCGCCGACGGCCTTGCGGACCCGGCCGGGATCCGGGAGCGTGCGGGTGGCCCGCATGCCGGCGGTGATGGCGTCGGCGATCCGGATGGCTGTCTCGGTGTCGCCGGGGCCGGCGATGGCCAGCAGTTCCCTGGCCAGGTCCAGTTCGGTGCCGGCCTGGTCCTTGGTGGCAAAGCCGCCCTTGCGCAGCGGGGGGCGGCGGGTGCCGTCGGCGTGCGGCGGCAGCTCGATCTGGTAGTACCAGGTGCCGTGCGCCTGGCTCCAGCCGTTGCCGCGCCGCAGCCTCGGGCACTTGCGGCCGAGCACCTTGCCGGTGCCCTCATCACGGCAGCCGCACTGCTTGAACGTTGTCCCCTCGCTCATCCTCATCAGGTCCTCCATGGCCGGTGGGCGTCTGGCGGGCGGCACGCCAGCCCGGCGTGCGGGGTGGCGTGCCGGTGGAATCCGCTGGTCCGGTGGATCGACGCGTTGCTGGGCGCGGCCTGTCAAGCGCGGCCCGGCCGCATCACCGGGGCGTGGCCGGACCGGGGACAGGCAGGCCGAGAACGGCGAGCAGCCCGGCGGTGGGAACGAGCCAGGTACGGCCGGCCCGGATGACCGGGCAGGGGAACTGCCCGGCACGGGCCAGTTCGTACGCCTTGGTGCGGCCGAGTCCCAGTGCCTTCCCGGCCGTGACCAGGTCGGTGACGGCGGGCAGCCCGGCGATCTCGGTGAGGGTCAGTGCCTGGCTCACCACGGCCGCCGCCTCCCGGCCCTGCCCGGCAGGCCGACGGCGGGGGTCCCGGGCGGCGGCCGGCGGCGCGGACCTGCCGCACCGTGCGGCGCCGGCCGTATTGCGGGCCGCCAGGCTGGTCCGGCTGGCCTTCCGCCCGGGACCGGCAGCATCCACGCTCGACTCCGCGGGCGGTGTCAAGTCCGGCAGGGCGCGCACCGGCCGGGGGCCGGGCCCGGGCCTGGCACGCGGCCGGGAGCCGAGCGCTGATCGTCGCCGGCGGTCCCGCCCCGGGCCCCCGGCCCGTGCGCGCCGGACCAGCCGGACCGCCCGGCAGCCACCCGGGCGGGACCAGCCGGACGGCCAGGACGACAGGAGGAGGACAGTCATGACGGCAGAACCTCGCAATGCCGGTGATCGGCGCAGGTGGGCGATCCCGGACGGTGACGTGGCGGATGAGAACGTGAACGTGCTGGCCCTGGCGGGGCGGCAGCCCCCGGCTGGGGGTGCCTGGCTGTGGGTCACCGCCGCCGGGGCCAGGCGGGGAGGCGAGTTCACCGCCTTGTTCCTGCCGCGCCGCTGGCCGGGGGCCGGCGGCGGGGACGTGCTGGTGCGCATCGCCCCGCGCGAGCGCGGCACCGGGGACACCGGGCCGGCGGCGGTGGTGGCGGGGGTGCAGGTGCGGGCGGTCGCGGCCGGGCCGCTGGTCCGCGTCGCGGGCTGGGACCTGGACAGCCTGGACCTGTGGCCGGAGATCGTCCGCAGTCCGGTCGTCTTCGCGCTCGGCGCGCTGCGGGAACTGCAGGACCACGGTGCCGATGCCGGTTCCCGGGGACCAGGCCGGCCTCGTCGCGGCGGCCGGATCGGTGCCCACCGCGTTCCCGGCCCCGCCCACCCGGGTGAACCCGGGCGGGTAGCCCCGGCCCCGGGCATGAGGGGCGGGCGCCTGCCGGTGCCCGCCCTTTCCTCGTCGTGGCACCGGGCGCGGGCCTGGCGGGCGGCGGTGCGGCCCGGACACGGCCATGACGGCACCGCCCCCGGTACCCGCCCCGGCAGCGACGGCACACGCCCGCACGGGCGCGCTGTCGCCCGCACGGGGCCGGTTCATGCGGCGGCCCGCGTGCCGCCGGCGGGCGGGGCTGGGATGGCGGCGGCACCGATCAACAGCCGGAGCGCGACGGCAGCCTGCTGCGGGACGACGCCGTTGCCGATGATCTTCAGCTGGCGGGTGCGGGGAATGCCGGGCACCCCGGTCACGAATCCCGGGACCAGGCCCTTTCCTCCGGGTCTTTTCTGCGTCGGGGACTGTCGCATGTCGGCTTGTGATGCTCGGTGCCCGACGCCGCGGGTCGGCGTGTCGCGCACCGGTTCCGGTAGCTGTCCCGTAACTTTGCGTGTCATCTGAGTCCTGTCGGGGGTGGGGGCTGGGTGGAGAGGTATCGTGCGTTCCCGGTGCGGCTGCCGTCGGGGGTCCGGTACTGGACGGTGGTGGACGGGGCCTGGCGGATCGATGAGGCGGCGGACGGGTTCTTGCTGCATATGCGGCTGGGCCGGGACCTGGCGGAGTCGAGCACGAAGGCGTATGCGATCTCGCTGGCGCTGTTGTTTGACTGGTGCGAGGCGGCCGGGCTGGGGTGGCAGCAGGCTCCGCGGGCGCTGGGCCGGTTCGTGCACTGGCTGCGTTACCACGATCCGGCCCGGACCGGGCCGCCGGATTTGTCCCGGCCGGTCCGCGGTGAGGGCCGGGTCAACGGCGTGCTGGCGGCAGTGCGGGAGTTCTACCGGCATGCCGTCGCGGCCGGGCTGGCCGGGCCGGGCACGCTGCGGGCGCTGTTCGAGGTGGCCGATGACCGGTCCCTGCCCGCGGAAGCACGCGGCGAGGGCCTGGTCCAGGCGCGGCTGCGGCCCCGGCACCGGCTGCGCGAACCCGAGCGCACGGTCGAGGCCGTCAGCGACGAGGAGATCCTGGACCTGCTGCGGGCGTGCCGGAACGCGCGGGACCGGTTCATCGTGCTGGCGCTGTGGCGGATGGGGCTGCGGCGTGGCGAGTTGGCCGGGCTGCGGCGGGAGGACGTGCACTTCGTGCCAGACGCCACCCGGCTCGGCTGCGGGGTGAAGGGTCCGCATGTGCACGTGCGCCGCCGGGACAACGCCAACGGCGCGGCGGCCAAGTCGCGCCGCTCGCGGGCGGTGCCCGCGGACTGGCTGGTGGTGCAGGCTTACGACCAGTACATGAGCGACCGGGACGCCTGCCCGCCTGCGCAGTCGTGCGACTTCGTGCTGGTCAATCTCTCCCGCGGCCGCATCGGCGGCCCGATGCGGCCCGGCGCGCTCAACGAGCTGCTGGAGGCGCTGTCCCGCCGGGCCGGGCTGGACCGGCGCGCCCGCCCGCACATGGCGCGGCACGCGTTCGCGACCAACGTATCCGCCTCGGGCGCGACCCTGGATGAGATCAGGGAACTGCTCGGGCACGAATCGTTCACCGCCAGCGCGGTCTACCTGCACCCCAGCCCGGACCGGCTGCGGGAGGCCGTAGCGCGGGTCCCGGTGCCGCGCGATGACGCTCACCAGGCCCACCAGTGACCGCGCAGCTGGCGGTCGTTCCCGTTCCAGGGCGCAGCACCGATGATGAGCTGGCCATCCTGCGGGATTTGCTGCGGGCAGACTTCCTGGCACGGGCCGGGTGGGACCCGGCGGCCCAGGCACTCACCCCGGCACGCGCCGATGCGCTGCTGGGCCTGAAGGAATGCGCGGTGGCCGACTGCGCCGCATCCACGGTGCATACGCGGGCGGATCTGTGCGTGACGTGCCGCAAGCGCTGGGCGGCCAGCGACCTGGCGTGGGAAGCCTTCCTGGCGCAGCCCTGCGGAGGCAGGCCCCCCGGTCACCAGCCGTGCCGCGTGGCGGACTGCCCGCGCCCGGCCAGGTCGGCCGAGCGGCTGTTCGCCACTCACACCTGGCAGCGGCAGCGGCATCCTGGCCTGCGGGCCGAGCAGTGGCTGGGCCGTCCGGAGGTCCGGGCGCTTGCCTCGTACGGGACATGCATCGCGGCATCGTGCGCGGCCACGGCGGCGCACCGCTCCGGGCTGTGCAGCCCGCACCGTGACGCGTGGTGCCGGCATCGCCGTGACCATCCGGGCGCTGACCTGGCCGGGTGGGCGCGGCATGCCGTCCCGGCCAGTGTGGCCGGGCATGCGATCGTGCTGCGCGGCCTGCCCGAACGCGTGATCACAGAACTGCTGGCCGGGCTGCAGCGGCGCACCGACGCGGGCTTGCGGACCCTGCCGACCTCGATCCGCTGCCTGGTCAAGCTGCTGCACGCCCGGCAGGCGGTCAGCATCCTGGACCTGGCGCAGGTCCCCGGCGCGGCGGTCCGCTCCGATGCCCGGACGCTGCTGCGGTCCCTGATATCCGAGCTGTACTCCCTGCTGTCGTCCCCGGAGAAGGAACGGGCTAAGGACGTCTGGCAGCTTCAGGTGCTCGGGCTGTCCGGCAAGCTCGATTTCACCGGTATCAGCCAGCGGTGGCTGCGCGAGGCCGTCAAGCGGTGGGCGGCTGAAGATCTCCCGCTGCGCCGCGGCCGGGAGCCCGCCGACTCGGCGCGGGACACCATCCGCGCCGCGGTAGCACTGTCGCAGAGCCTGCGCCTGTCCCGCGGCGACGGCGGGCATGACCCCGCCGGGCTCGGCCGCGGGGACGTCGTCGCGTTCACGAGCCGGCTGGCGCACCTGCAGCACACCGGGGAAATGACCGCCGACAGCCGACTGCGGCTGGCCCGCCGCATCTTCCGGCTCCTCAACGACATCCACGCCCTGGGCATGACCGGCCCCGGCGAGGTCGCCGCCGGGCTGCCCGCCTCCTTCGTGCTGCGGCGCAGCGACCTGCCCAAAGACCCCGACCGGCAGCCCCGGCCCCGCAGCCTCCCCGACGCGGTGCTGAAGGTGATCGCCGCCAGCCTGGGCGTGTTCGAGGAACGCTGCGGGATCTCTGAGCGGCGGATCACCGAGCTGCTCATCGACACAGGCCGCCGGCCCGACGAGATCTGCACCCTGCCGTGGGACTGCCTGGAACGAGATGCCTCCGGCAACCCAGTGCTGATCTACACCGACGCCAAGAACAACCGGCCCGGCCGGCGGCTGCCCATCAGCGAGGCCACCGCCGCGGTCATCGTCGCGCAGAAGGACTGGGCCCACCAGCAGCACCCGCACACCCCCGCCGGCATCCTGGTGCTGTTCCCCTGCGACAAGGGCAATAAGGACGGCACCAAACCGATCCGCGCCGACGCCTACGGCAACGCCCACCGGATCTTCGCCGACGCGATCACGCACCTGCTGGCCGACGCCGACGGCCAGCAAGTCGACCCGGCCCTGGTCGTCCCCTACGCCTACCGGCACTCCTACGCCCAGCGGCACGCCGACGCCGGGGTACCACCCGACGTGCTGCGCGAGCTGATGTCGCACCGGTCCATGCGCACCACCACCGGGTATTACCGGATCACCGAGACCCGGATCCGCGCCGCGATCGACCGCGTCGCCCGCCACCAGTTCGACGCCGCCGGGCAGCGCGTCTTCACCGGCATCGCCGGGCTGCTCACCGACGAGCACGCCCGGATGCGCATCGGCCAGGTCGCCGTCCCCTTCGGCGTGTGCACCGAACCATCCAACGTCAAGGCAGGCGGCCACGCCTGCCCCTACAAGTACGTGTGCACCGGCTGCGGGCACTTCCGCAGCGACCCGTCCTACCTGCCCGAGCTGAAGTCCTGGCTGCAGCAGCTGCTGGCCGACTCCGAACGCCTGCACGCCGCCAGTGACCTGCAGCCCGGGGCACGCACGCACGCCGCCCCGCCAGATGAGCAGATCGGCCAGCTGCGCGCACTGATCCGCCGGATCGAAGCCGACCTCGGCAGCCTCAGCGACACCGATAGGGCGCAGATCCAGCAGGCCGTTACCGCGATCCGCGCCGCCCGGCAGACCGTCATGCTCGGCATGCCCGCCATCCCGGCGGCCCAGAATAGGTGACCGGCCGGTGAGCAGCAGCGCGCTGGCCGAAGCCCGCCGCCGCGACGTGGACCGCCGGCGCCAGCGCGTCCACCAGGCCCTGGCCGACATGCGCGGCCAGACCGCCGAGATCACCATCTCCTCGGTCGCTGCCCACGCCCGGGTGCACCGGTCGTTCATCCACCGCCACCCCGACCTGCGGGCCGCCGTCATCGCCGCCGCCGAGAACCCGGCAACCGCAGGGCCAGCAGGAGCAGGTGCCGTCAGCCGCCAGTCGCTGCAGGCCGACAACGCCAACCTCCGTGAACGCAACCGCCGCCTCGAACACCACGCCCGCAGCCTCGAAGAGCGACTGTCCGGACTGCTCGGCACCCAGGTCGCCGCGCGCACCGGGTTCGGCGCACCGCCGGACACCGCAGCCCTCCAACAGGAGGTGCAAAAGCTCGGCCAGCAGATCCTCGACCTGCGGCGGGCACTGGAAGAACGCGACGAGGAACTCGCCGCCGCCCGGGAAGCCAACCGGAGGATGATGGCCGAACTCAACCACCGCTGACACCGCCGGCCAGCCGATAGTCCCACCTGGAAACGCCAGGGACCACGGGGGCGCGGCCCGGCAGAATCAGCAGAACACCGGCGCCGTTTACCCCTTGAGGGCGCTGCCGCCGCCCGTGCTCGCGCGATCGCCAGACCGATCTGCCGCCGAACTCGCGATAGTGTCAGTGCTCGCAGCTCACTACGCACGCCAGACGCTCCCGGGAGTTAGCAGCCGATGCCTACCCGCAGCGAATTCCGGGCACTCAACCGCTCGGTCATCGAGGAATTCCGCGCCAGCAACGGCAAGGTCACACACCCCAGGCTCAAAGACGCCCAGCTTGTCCTCCTGACCACCACCGGTGCCAGGACCGGACAGTCGCACACCACGCCGCTGGCCTACTTCAGCGACGGCCCGGGCCGCATCGTCTTGTAGGCCTCGGCCATGGCCGCAGCCTCGCACCCGGCCTGGTACTACAACCTGGCCGCCGACCTGCACGTGACAATCGAACTCGGCACGGACGCAGGCGCGGTGGAACGCTTCGACGCCACCGCCGCAACCGCAACCGGCGCAGAACACGACCGGCTCTTCAGCATCCTCGCCACCACCCGGCCCGAGATCGCTGCGCACCAGGACCAGATCAGCCGCGAGATCCCGCTCGTCGTCATCAGCTACCAGAAGTAGGGCCAGTGCCGCTATCGTGCGGCCGTGCGCGAGATCAGCTGCTCCGGCTGCGGAGCGGTGGTCCTGGATGCGTCCGGCCCGGTCCACGCCTACATGCACGCCGCCCCGGGATGCTGGGCGCTGTACTGCGGGCTTGAGGACTGGAAAGCATCCCTGGCCGCCGGCCACGACGCGCCGACGCTGATCCAGCACCTGGTGGACTCCTACGCGGTCCAGCACGCCGCCAACCCCGACCGGCGCAACCGCCAGTCCGTCGCAGTGCACCTGATGAGCCTGTGCGCGTCCCTGGAGCAGGGCATCCCCGGGGCACGGCTGCGGTCCATGATCGGCACGTGGACCGGCCGCGAGTACCCCTGCTCGTGCCCAGGCCCGACGCCTACCGGCTGACCGTGCGCGACCTCACGGACGCTCCTGAACAAGACCGGGCCGGCCTCGTCGCCGACACGGCCAGGGCAGCGTGGGCGGCCTGGTCTGCCCATCACGACCAGATCCGGGCATGGCTCGCCGCCGCGACGGTACGCACCCGCCCCGGCACCGGCATCCGCTGAGCCTGCTGCCGCCCCCAGCCCAGCCCGTACGAGCCTGCCCAGGCGCGTGTGCCCGGCAACTGCGGTCCCGGCCGCCTGATACCGGCAGGCAGATCGCACCACCCGCCACCAGGCCAGTGAGCGGCCACCGCTAGCGCGGCAGAAAACCAGTTCCCGTGGCCCCTAAAGTCGTCCCCATGACGACCGTCGACGCTTTGCTCACCGCCTACGACGAGCAGATGCGGGGAATACAGCCCACACCGCCCGCTGGCGTCAGATACGAGCGGGACGGGCCGCTGCTGCGGGTCGTCGGCGAGTACCGCGGCTACATCTCCGGCCCGCGTGACGTCGGAGTAAGAGGGGCAGAACTCGACCGGCTGATCGCCAGGCAGCGTGACTACTTCGCCGGGCGGGGCGAGGCAGTCGAGTGGGAGGCCCGCGCGCACGACGAGCCGGCTGACCTGCCCGCACGCCTGCGCGCCGCGGGATTCGTTCCCGAAGAGCAGGAGACGGTGCTGGTCGGGCTCACTGCGGAAATGGCCACCGCCCCAGCCCTGCCCGACGGCGTCGTCCTGCGCTGGGTCACCGCAGACGCCGACATGCGCCGGATCGCCGCGATGGAGTCCGCTGTCTGGGGCCAGGACTGGAGCTGGCTCGGCGAGAACCTGATCGGGCGGATAGCCGCCACGCCGGACGACATCGCCGTCCTGGCCGCGGAGGCCGGCGGTGAGGTTGTCTCCGCAGCCTGGCTGGTCTTCATCCAGCCCGGAGCGGACAGTTTCGGCCGCCTGCTGGGCGGCTCGACACTGCCGCAGTGGCGTGGCCGCGGGATCTACCGGGCTCTGGTCGCTGCCCGCGCTCAGCGGGCTGCCGCACGTGGTGCCAGGTACCTGCAGGTCGACGCCTCTGATGACAGCGCCCCCATCTTGCGCCGCCTGGGATTCCGCGCGGTGACCACCACCACCGCATATGTATGGACACCGCCGCAGGCCGGCAGCCAAGGGTGACCCAGGCGGCGGCGCGGACCTGACTGCCGTGACAGCAACGGCGAGCCAGCCAGGCCGCCGGGCTATAACCGCGCAATCGGGCACGCCGCCGGGCACGTCCGCGCTGAGTTCAGCACCTGCCGCCGCCTGCCCGGCCCCCTGCACGCCGCACCTGGGTTCAACATCCCGGCTGCTGAGTCCCGCCGATCCGTCTAGGCCACCGCCACTCAACTCAGGCACCGGCCGTCCGGCCAGGCAGAACTGGGGCCGCAGAAGCCGGGCCAGGCAGCTGTGTGCGACAGGTGTTGCGCACGAATCAAAGCCAGAAACACCATTCTGGCCAGGGAAAATGCGAACTTTGAGGTTCACGACCCTGAGAGAAATGCCCATCATCCACTCGCAGAACGCCGCCGACAGCCGGGGCCGCCCGGCCGGCCCCGGCTCGGCGGGCGGCGGCGCGGGCCACCCCAGGACGCGTTCCCAGCGGCGGATCGCCGGCTCGTACTCTCCCCACGCGACCGGGCTCGTGCCGGCTCGCGACGCCGGGGCGGGGGTCAGGGCCGTAGCCGCGACGTCCAGGCCGTGGCCGCTCTGGTGCCCGTTGCCGGGCCGGCCGCCCCGCCGGCCGTGCCCGTTCGGCGAGCAGCCGGTATCCGGGGTCGGCAGCAGCCTGCCCTCGCCGGATCCGCCCATCCCGGCTGGGCAGCCCTGGCCGGCGAGGCGGCGGATGATCACTTCGGGCAGGCCGGTCTGCCGTTTGGCCCCAGAGGGCCGCGTCCCGCCGGCGGCGTGCTCGGGGGCGCTGTCGCTGGCTAGCGGGGTCGGCAGCAGGGCGATCGCGACCGGCAGCGGGGTGCCGATCCCGTTTCCGTTACGGCCGGGCTGCTTCTGCCGGTCCCGGCGGGCCTGCCAGGTCCGCAGGGACGCCCCGTCGTTGAAGTTCCCGGCGACCGGGGCCGGCAGCAGCCACGAGCCTTGCGGCTGCGCCGGGCCGGACCACACTGTTATCTGGACAACGACACGCCGTAGTATATATCTTTTGGTGAGCATGTGACTGCGTAGAGTCCTCTCCGTGCATGTGATCAAGGTGGAGGGAGCCGGACCCGGCGAGCCTGCTGTGCGGCTGGTCGATGACCACGGCCAGCCGGTGGCCGAGGTGGACGGTTTCTTGCGGCTGCTGACGGTACGGGAGTACTCGCCGAACACGGTGCGGGCATACGCGCATGATCTGCAGAAGCTGTTCGCGTTCCTCGGCGAGGCGGGGATCCCGGCGGGCGAGTTCACGCCCGCGCGGGCGATGGAGTTCTTGCAGTGGCTGCGGCTGGTGTCCTCGTCGCGGCGGGCGCAGCGGCTGGAGCTGGGCGTCACTGCCGGCGGCGGGCGGGTGCTGTCGGCCAAGACGTGCAACCGGATCATGGCCGCGGTGTCGTCGTTTTATGAGTTCCTGATCGTCAGCGAGGGGTATTCGGGCCGGGACAACCCGATCGTCAAGGTCGCCGACCAGGCCGCAGCCCGGGTCCCGGGCCGGTACCGGCCGCCGCTGGACAACGCCAGCAGGCAGCAGCCGGTGCGCCGGGTGCTGCGCGTGAAGACCGTCGAGGCGCTGCCGCGCCCGATGGCCAGCGAGGTCTACTCCGCGCTGCTGGGGGAGCTGCGCACCCGGCGGGACCGGGGCCTGCTGGAGGTGATGTGGGAGGGCGGGCTCCGGCCCGGCGAGGTGCTCGGCCTGCGGATGGAGGACATCTCCTACGGGCAGCGGCGGGTCGCCGTCCGCAAGCGCGATGACCACCCGCGGCAGGTGCGGCAGAAGTCGCGCCGGGACCGCGTCGTGGACCTGTGGGAGGGCCGCGCGCTGCCCGCGCTGAACGACTACGTCATGCGGGAGCGGCCCGCCGACACCGACTGCCCGTGGGTGTTCCTGGTCGGCGGGAAGGGGAAGAGGCGCCATGAGCCGCTGAGCTACGACGCTCTGGTGCGGATGTTCGCCCGAGCTGCGGACCGGGCCGGGGTCCGGGACGCCTGGCTCACCCCGCACAGCCTGCGGCACACGCACGCCACCAGGATGTTCGAGGCCGGGATGCGGGAGCTGACGCTGATGACCCGGCTCGGCCACGCCACCCCGGACTCGATGAAGGTATACACCCGGGTCAGCGACCCCGAGGTCGTCAAGGACTACCGGCGCGCGACCGGCGGGGGCGCGCCGTGACCGCAGCGGCGCAGCGGAAGCGGTCATCGCGCTCCTCCGCCCTGCAGGTGCCGTGCCACTGCCCGGAGGCTGAGTACGCAGACCTGATCAGGAGGCAGCCGCTCAGCGCGGAATGGCGCAAGAAGCACCTGAAGCGGCATCTGCGGTTCGTGCGCTCCTACCCCGACCTGGCGGCGTGGGCCGGCCAGCCGCTGCGGCAGCGCCTGGGGTGGCGCGGCCCGGAAGGCCAGAACCGGCGCAGCGGACCCGGCGAGGGACTCGACACGACCGCGTGCTGGATCAACTTCAACGCCCGGCACTACCTGACCTACCTGGCGCTGACCGGCCGACTGAGGCTGGACTGGGGCTGGCTGCTCGGCATCGGCGTCCTCAAGCCCTGGCTGGTCGCCGACCAGACCGGGCTCCCGCTCAGCGGCCAGGCAGCCGGCCTGCGGGAACGACTGATCGGCCTGGGGCATGTCCGCGACAAGGACAGCTTCCGCCTGCCGTGGGCGCTGATCCGGCTGGTGCTGCACCGCGGCGACCCCGACCTGAACGCCATCACCTTCGAGGACGTCGAGGAAATGCGGCGGGTCATCAAGAACCTCGACCAGGTCCCCGGCATCAGCGAGGTCATCGACCCGGCCCGGCTGCCCGCCCATAAGGCGGCGTGGGGCACCAACGCCTACCGGGCCGGGCTGGCCCTGTTCCACGGCGGCATCACCAGTAGCCTGCCGGTCCCCTACCGGGGCCTGCCCCGCCCGCCGCTCAGCAGTAAGCCCCGGATCGCCGCCGTCCTTGACCGGTTCGTCGCCGAGCGCGCCCTGGTGCTGCGCCCCGAGAGCATGACCAGCCTGCGCGGCGGGCTGCGCCGCTTCGGCCTGTGGCTGGACACCGAGCGGCCCAACGTCGAGTCCCTCGCCGAGCTGACTCGCACCGACATGGTCGCCTTCATGGAGGCGGTCCGCCAGCTCCGCAAGATCAAGCACCCGGACGAGATCATCAGCCTGGCCTACCGGGCCGGCATCATCTCCACGGTCGCGGTGCTCTTCCGTCACGCCGCGCTGTTCGAGTGGGACGACGTCCCGGCCCGCCCGCTGATCACCCGCGCCGACATGCCGCACGGCATCCAGCGGGTCCCCCGGTTCATCCCCGGTCACCAGCTCGACCCGGTGATGGAGCGCGTCCGCGCCCTGGAATGCCCGCTGCAGCGCTGCGCCCTGCTGACCGCCCGGTGGAGCGGCGCCCGCCGCACCGAGATCCGCAAGCTCCACCTCGACTGCCTCGACGCCTACCCCGACGGCACCCCGCGGCTGCGGCTGGCCGCCGGCAAAGCGCTGCGCGAGCGCTCGGTGCCCGTGCACGAGGAAGCCGCCCAGGCGATCCGCGACCTGGTGAAGCTCCGCGAGGCCCAGGACGACAAGGGCATCTACGATCCCGACCTGGGACGGCCGGTCCGCTACCTGTTCCTGCGCAACGGCACGCTGGCCAGCCCCGACTACCTGTTCGCGGGCCCGCTGGGGCAGATCTGCGAGGACCTGGCGATCCTCAACGGCGAGGGCAAGCCCGCCATCCACGCCCACCGCTTCCGGCATACTCTCGGCACCCAGCTCGCTGAGAAAGGCGCCCGCACCCAGACCATCATGAAGATCCTCGGGCACAAGAGCGCCGGAATGTCGATGACCTACGCCAACATCTCCGACCCCGTCGTCCTGGCCGACTACCAGTCCGTCCTGCAACCCGGCGCCGTCATCGCCGGGCCGCTGGCCGACACCCTGCGCGAAGGCCAGCTCGGGCAGGACGCCCTGGACTGGCTCAAGACCAACTTCTACAAGACTGAGCTGGAGCTCGGCCACTGCCTGCGCCTGCCCCAGGAAGGCCCGTGCGAATGCGACCTCTACCTGACCTGCGCCAAGTTCGTCACCACTTCCCAGTACGCTCCGCGTCTGCGTGAGCGCCTCTGCCTTGAGAGCCAGCTCGCTGACGACGCCAGGGAACGCGGCTGGGAACGCGAGGCCGACCGGCACGAGCGCGTCGCAGACCGCCTCCGCGGCCTGCTCAGCGACCTCGGCGAGCCTAGCGATATGCCTGAGGGCACGCCATGAAACGGGACGCCAGCCGGGTCCGGGCATTCCCGGCTGCCCCGCTATCGCCCGGCACACAGAACTCCTGCGCCATCCTCGCCCAGGCCTGCGATCGCGGCCAGCAGGGCAGCCGCCGTGCCCTACCTTGACCGGGTGACGATGCGTCCGGGAAGCCCGGCCCCTGAAGGACACCAAGGCAAGCCAACAGCCTCCGGAGCAGGAGCCGGCAGGAACATCGCCTGGGAAGGCTTCGCGAACGCAAGGGACCTCGGCGGCCTCCCGACCCGGGATGGCCAGGTCACCCGGTTCGGGGCTTACATCCGGTCCGGCGACGTGACCGTGACCCGCACCAGCGACACGATCACCGCCCACGCGCGGCTGCGCGGCGGTCAGACCTGCACCCTGTCCCTCCCTGCCCCCAGACCCGGCTGGGCGATCCGCCAGACCCCGCCCGGC
>Ga0302325_10019147_pt1 | contig 14409 bp, 11 predicted proteins | sample Palsa_T0_2_FD_201948 | JGI IMG/M metagenome (GOLD analysis project Ga0302325, IMG submission 201948) | Peat permafrost microbial communities from Stordalen Mire near Abisko, Sweden - Palsa_T0_2 | ecosystem: Environmental > Terrestrial > Soil > Palsa > Peat permafrost | place: Sweden: Abisko... | reverse complement strand
GGATGGCGTTGAAAACCCAATCCGAGATTTTGATCTCGACCCAGAGCAGGCGGCCATCTAGACCATGTTTGCGCCGAATTGATGCCGCATCGATGAGGCCGAAGCTGTCCAATTGTTCCTCATCGCCGGTCTTGATATTCGTCTTGATCCGCGTTCCGGCGAGACGATCAAGCGCCTCGCACAGCGCCTGATAGTCTTTTCCAGCCGTCCCTCGATTGGTGAACACCAGCAGATCGTGGCTGGTAATGCGGATGCGGTGGCCAACCGGCTGGTTCCGCTTCAGCTTCTCCATCAGCTGCGAAATGCAGTAGATCAAAATATCCTTGTCGTAAATGGTCGCCAGGCCCTTGACGCTCGGGACAATCTCCAGCCAGTTGCCATTGTGCTCGTAGCGGCGAATCGCGGTTTCCGGTTTCTTCGAAAGGGAGTAGAAGGGGTGTTCCATCTGCGGAATCAGATCCTTGAGCACCGCGTCCGCAACATCGCAGATGAACAAATCGCCTTTGCCATGTTTGGCAGGAAGGAGATGCTCATCCGGGTTCGGGGTTTCAGGTGCCATCCGCACATATTCGGGGTTTTAGGTGCGATGTCAAGAGATTCGGGGTTTTAGGTGCCGGAGCAAGATTCGGGGTTTCGGGTGCAAAACTTCGGGGTTTCGGGTGCGCGGGTTCGGGGTATCAGGTGCCGAACTTCGGGGTTTCAGGTACCGGGGACAGAAAATCTTCGAGCGCGCCGAAGAGCTTGAACCAAGTTGTCCACAGCGTAACACTACTTAACACAGACTCTAACCTTAATAACACTCATCGACGCTGTCGAAACCAGATGTTCTGTAGAACCACCAGATGTTCCGTAGAATCTCACCAGATGTTCTGTAGAATCTGTCGAAAACACATGACCAGTGGAATTTACACATGATCGGTGGAATAGACGAACGATCTACTGAACAAGGGGTCAGCGAAATATAGAGGACGGCAGGAAAAAGGGGGCTGATCCACTCAACAAACATTCCACAGAACTAGTGTTGAATGCGGGTGTTCCACAGGTTATGTGTTGGATTCCACTCAATAAGTGTTGGCGGTATTCACAAATGGCGGTTTGACACGTGATTCACTAAGGCTCCGTACCGACTCGTCTTCTGACCCTTTTTCATCCCGACTGCCCGAAGCTTCCCATTCCACAGACCTGCTATTTTTGACAACTATAACACCACGCCAAGGACAACAGGCACAAAGCCACCTGACTTTGTTGAAATCTAAAATGTCCATGCGTATGCGGGAAAATGGACTAATGGCATTCACAATTCCAGCGGCTACTCAAGCCATCGTCGACGAATACGAAGCAAGTAACCTTCCGACCGTTGACTATGAGATTGCCGATCGGTTCGGAAACGTACTGCGCAGGGAAGATCTCTCACCTGACGAGCGTAAAGGGGCCTGGGCCGAATCAACACCTTTTCAACTAACGCAAGCGCCAGATAGCCCATGGGGAACCTACTATGGACCGATCGCGGTCCTGACCAACCCGGATGGCACGCCTAGCTACGTTCCCGACCTTGGCGAGGTCGATAACGAAATCGTCGAGCACTGGGAAACCCGAGCACAGACGCTGATAAACCCGGTCCTTCGCGCCCGCTACGCGGACGTGGTCTGGGATGTTAAGAAAAAGACGACCGGCAAATCGCCGGCTATCACGTTCGCGCACTGCGCCATTGATGCCTATCTCGACGGCGTTGCGGCCAGCGGATACAAGGAGCCGCTTACACATTCCATACAAGCGGGCAGGAGGGCCCTGGAGCTAGCTCTAAGCATCGGCGATGCCGAGCGCACGAAGCGCTCCCGCGAAGCTTTGCTCGGCCTCTTCGACCAGAGCTTAAAACCGCTCCACATCGGCGCGTGGGCCATGGCCTATGACGCACTCGTAGAGTCCAAAAAGACAGGGCTCACAAAGGAAGAGACTGCGCGCCTCATCGCGGGGCTCGAACAGATGCTGAGCGAATGTTCTAAATCTGGGGAGCACTTCGACCCCTTCGGTGCCGAAGCCGCGGCCCGGCGGCTCGCCTCGCACTATGAGCGCAAGGGAAAGAAAGAGGATGCGCATCGGGTCATTCGCACCTATGGCGGTGCCTTCGAGCAAATTTCCCTGGAGGCGAACTCGGCACTCGCGATGGGCTGGCTTCAGCCCGTTCACGACGAATTCAAGAACCGAGGGATGAACGAGGACGCCGAGCGGGTCATGACAATACTTGCCGAGCGGGGAAAAACCGTAGCGAGCGACCTCAAACAAATCCGCGCGCCGGTCGAACTGAAGGAAGAGGAAGTCCGCCAACTCATCGACAACCTGACCCAAGGATCGGCGCGCGATGCTCTGCTGCGCATCGCGCGCGAACTGATTCCCAAAACCGGCAAGATCAAAGCCATGCTCCAGGAACTACTGACGAGGACGCCGCTGATGGCACGTATTGGCATCACCCGGATCGTCGACGGGCGCTTTGCTGCTCAGGCCGGGAGCATCGAGGACGATCCTGAGGGACGCCTCATCATGCAGCTTGCGCAGCATATCGATTTCTACAACTTCTTTCTGAGCCAAACCCTTGAGCATCTCCGAAAAACCGCCGACATCACAACCGACGTGATTGTTTCCGTTCTTTACGAATCACCTGTTTTCGCTCCCGATCGGCGCCCGCTCCTGGAGGAAGGCGTCGCCGCCTATCTGTCTGGAGATCATGTCAAAGCGATTCACGTTCTACTTCCCCAAATCGAGCAGGCGCTCCGAGAGCTGCTTTCACTCATGGGCGTTCCCACGCTCAAGGCCGGGCGTAACGGGACTGTGCAGGTCAAAAATCTGAATGACATTCTGCGTGAGCCGGCAATTAAACAGGCGTTAGGGGATGATGTGCGACTCTATCTCCAGACATTCCTCGCCGACGAACGGGGGCAGAATATCAGGAACATCGTCTGTCACGGACTCGCGTCGCCGTCTCTCTTCAACTACCGTCTCGCCGATCAGACGCTTCACGCGCTGTTAACGGTCTCGCTTGTACGCGCGAAGGAGTCAAGTTAATGCTGGCCCCACCACCTGAAGCCGTGTTCGATCGCTACTTTCGAAATAAACTCACCCGTGAAGAGCAACAAGATTATCGATGCAAGGTGGATCTCGATTTGATCGCTCACGAACCAACCCGTCTTCTTCTCGAGGATGTTCAGGTCGCGATTAACAACGCCTATGCAGCCCAACGCTTTCGCATTGCCTCCAAGGATTATCTTCGGGGTGTTCATTTCGACTACGTTCTATCATCTGTTGCGAACGCAGTCGCTTTTCAAGATGAAGGCTTTGCTTTCGTGGGCTTCACGATCCCTATGTTCGATAACATCGCGACGGTTTGCAAGCTGCTTACTGACGCTCCGCAAATAGCCGGCCTCTTCCGCCCAGGAGAAGTGACGGCCCAAGAACAGAACCAGCTGTTTATAGCCTTTCTGGGGCTCCAACATCAGTTTGTCGCATGTCACGAACTCGGGCACCATTTTCATGGGCACAGTAGCGCCGGCGCAACAGCGTCAGCCACTTGGCAAGAATTTGCCGACAAGACCGGTCAGGGAGGTTTTCGAGCACAAGCCAAGGAAAGGGATGCAGATGGATTCGCCGCCCATATGATGCTCCGGAATTGCATTGCCGGCCACCCCCGCGGGAAGTTTCTTGAACTCCTCGGCCAGCCAGATGATGCACCCGATGATTTACTCTTATCGGCTTTGATTATAGCGGCAGGCTCATTTTTCTTTTACAGGGCAGGGCCGTTTGATGCGGAGAAAATCGAAGAACTCACCCATCCCCCGGCGGCAGCGCGATTACACTTCATCGTGGAAGAGATCGTCGCCTGGCTACAGGAGCATCGGCCGGCATCAGCTGGGTTCGTCACTCTCGAACGATTTAGTGTGCTGATGAAAGCTGTAGCCGACGCTCTATGCATTCAAACATCAGGAGAGCAGTGGGATCTCCAGATCGATTTCCTGCTCTCGCCGCGCGGTAAAGAGTATCTCGAAATAATTGCGCATCACCAGGCGGCGCTGCGCGATGAGATGACCAGTTTCCGGTGGGAATTGACCTCGTAATGGATTCGCGGATTAGCGGCCGAACAATAACCGAACATTCGACAAGGCGAAAACAGCCCAAATCATCCCAAACCATCCTAATCCGCTTGAGGCGCCAACTCTTTTCCCGTCAGTTATATCCGCTGATTCCAGTCCACTTGGCCAATTCGGTAGGAGGCCCTGGAAAGGCTGGCTTCGCGCGCTTCGGCGGGCTGTCGTCCCTGGTATCACAGTCTTGGTGTTATGCAAGTCTCACAAAGTGGAAATCCCTCGATCTGTCCATCATTGGCACTGGTCGCGCCGCAGGTGACCGAGCAGTTCGAGGGCACACGCGGTTTGCGCGGGCGAGAGATGCCGTTCAATGATCATATTGATCACATCCAGCGCAAAAGCGGTGGCCGCGTCCGCGCTCTTCTTATCCAGCGCGTGAGCCGTCACAACCGCCTCAATACGCTCCGTGGTTAGCCCTCTGGTAGCCATACTTCAATTCTCCGTCATGCCGTGCCTAATGGAGCCAATGCATGGACGTGCATTGAACACCGTTTGAACACCGTTAAGCGTTCGCCCGATGCTCAGAATGAAAACTGGGTATGTTCTATCGCCAGAACAAGACCGACAAAAACGCTATCGTTTTTATTGTCAATTGACAGTCGTTTTCCCAAGCTGGACGTCGCGGGTTCGAGTCCCGTCTCCCGCTCCATAGAAACACTCAGGAAACCCCGACTGATTCCTCGTTACTCTGTTTACTCATTAAGCCGGGGACGCTCACGCTGAGCGCTTAAGGGGTTACGGTTTTCGAGGCACCACGGCGTCGTGACCCCTCTGGTGCGATGCGACCTTCGGATCGTGGAATCAAAGTAACGTAACGTGCTCAGTGCGCTCGGGTCCTTGCATGTGAGGTTTGCGAATTCTATCTAGCCGTTGAGTCCGGCGCGATCCCGTCACTCGTTGTCGAGCGAAATACCGTACGGCGGATCGGTCACCATCAAGCCCGACTCGCGGTCGCCGACCTCGCTACCGCTTCGGGGCTCGTGGCATCGCCGCGTAGAATCCGGCGTTTGCCGCACAGCCACAGATCGCCGCGCCTGTTGACTGGATCATCTGGAAGAGTGGCGCTTTGTTGGCTCCTCTTCCAGTGCGGAGCCGGCGAGGTAACAATCGATCTCGTGTTGGTCGAAACCTGTCAAGCTCAGCCAAAGTCGACTCCCTAAAAGTTCTCGTTCTAATCCCAGCAGATCGAGATCCCAATCGGACTCCGATTTTCCATAAATCGGCGCGGCCTCGTCGACCGCGCTCGGGAATCTTGCGACTGTTGCGGGAGTAAGGAATCGGCTTGTCGATTGGCCACCAAAACACCTTGAGGTCGTCCATCCGTCCTCCTACCGAGGCTGGATCTGGGATCTTTCGGGAGGGTTGCCCTTGGGGCTGGCCTATCGAACCAATTCAGTCGCAACGTCTTGAAGTGGATAGTGGGCTGAGCGATCGGCGCAACAGGGATTTTGATGCCTTCCCTAGTCCCCCACTGCTATTGAGGTTGCATCCGCCGACGAAGCTTCGCGGCGATGAGCGATCGTTCGCTATCGCTCGGTTTCCAGTAGAAGCCTTCGATCTTCCGCCAAATCGAGAACCTTTGCATGATTCGCACCTTGGCTCACAAGTGCCCCGCACTGGGGACATTCGATTACCACGGCGGGATGTTAGCAAGTCAAATACGTAGAGTCCCCTCGGATAGCAATATATGTCATCGCATCCATGCGGTGGTGGAGCGCGATGCGCGCCGTGAATCTTATAATCGGGCATCCTTGCGCATGGAAACAGCCGCCTCGCGCGCGCGGACTATGAGGCGATCACGGCATGAGAACGAACCATCCGACGAGCGCTTGCCAGCCGGGGGCGCAGCACGCGGTTCCACCACAGAATCGCGCCGGTCACAAACATGGCCGCGGGGGCCAGTCCGAATATCGCCCAAATCGCCTTCGTGGCCTGATCGCAGATCCCGCGCCCGCTACAAGGAATCCCTATGCCATTAATACGGCCGAAATGCAAGAAGGCGAGCCAATAGAGAACCCGGTCGACGATGCGTTCACCGCTATTCGCGGCGGTGACAGGATCGAGCCGATCGACGAGGTCCTGGAACGGCTGGGGAAATCCGAGATAGGCGCCGCTTACCGCAAACACTAACAGGAATCCAAGGCTCCAGAAGCCGATCATACTGTGCAAGTGCCAGGTCAAGCGCTTCCATCCCACGCCGCGACGCACTGTCAGGCTGCGACGCCATGTCTTCATGCCCGGCCACCAGATCACCAAGCCCGTCACGACCAGCGCCAGCAAGGCAATTGCGCCAACGCCGTTCACTTTCCGGCCGGTTGGTCCGGCGAGGAGATTGTCGTGCAGATCGGTTAGTTTCGACACGAGCCGGATGCCGGTTGGTACCGAATCGCCAAGGTCGATGCCACTCCGAGGGTCGAACAGCCGATGCTTGGTCTCATCGCCACGCTGCAGCAGGACAACTACCGCCTCATCGAGATTCAGCGAGCGTGCGAGATTCACAACCCGGTAGCCTGGGTACCGACGGGTGGCGGCCTCCCTGAGTTGGTCGTCGGTCAGTCGTGGCCCGGAACTCTTCGAGACGATAAGCTCGGGTGTCGCTGCTCTGTAAAGCTCGTTCTGATAGACCAGCACGCTGCCAGTCAAGCTGATCATTAGGATGTAAAGCCCGACGGCGATGCCGCAACATAAGTGCGCCTGAAAGAGCGCCCTTCGTATCCAGACGCGCTGCGGCCGCCGAACCCAGCGCTGCCAAATGGTTGGCTGATTGCTCCCGCCCACAGCGAGAGCCTACAACACAATGTGGATCGCGTCAATCAGGCCCGGCCGCGTCCGCTTCTCCTCGAGACTTAGGTGCTGCAACAATGGGCAGCATGGCTTTGATCGTTTTCTTCCGGGGTATCAACGTTGGAGGACACAGGGCTTTTCGTCCGAGCGTGCTCGCCAAAGAACTGGGCATCTACGATGCCGTGAACGTGGGCGCCGCAGGCACGCTTGTAATTCGCAAACCTGGGTTGCGCGCAAAGTTCCTTGCCGAATTGCGCCGGAAGCTGCCGTTTGAGGCAACAATCGCTTTCTGCGACGGCAGAGACCTGATTCGACTAGAGATGGACAATCCGTTTGGAACTGAGCCGCCGCCAGCAGATGTTGTTCAATTTGTAAGCATCCTGTCGGAGGCTGGACACCGTAGAGTTTCTCTTCCAATTGCTCTTCCCGAAGGTGGGGAGTGGCTGGTGCGAATCATTGGCTCGAAGAATCGTCTCGTGTATGGGGTGTACCGCCGCCACATGAAAACGATTGGCTATCTCGGCCAGATCGACAGGCTCTTTGGGGCGCCGGCGACAACGCGCAGTTGGAAAACAATACTCTCAGTGCTGCGGATTCTGAAATCCAACGAGCCCGCCAGGTAGACCGCCTGAGCAGGGAACGTGGATACGGACTACAAAACGTCCTGGATCGGACACGCAGATACCAGAATCGAACGACAGTTCAAACCCGAACAAGTCGAACTGTTGACCCTCCTCCTTAACTCCTGCCCGTGATGTGGCATCTCGGCTGCTCACGGGATGAGTCATGCGCGAACCCAAAATCCTCTTCCTCTTGGGACTGGGTATTCTCACGGTTCAAATCGCGGCTGGCCAGGCTGAAGCCGAAATCGACAAGAACAACATTTCAATTCACCCCGTGCGCCGCGGGAAATGCCCATCCGATTGAAGCCCGTCGGCGAAATAGTCTCACTGACGCCGCCGGAGGTATTGGCTACCGTGCCGCCCGGCACTGTGCCCTCGCCACAAGTCGGCCAACGAGCTTCCGTGCAGGTAAAAGCACCTGAGGTCTTGATCGGAAGCCTGGTTGACATAGATCGGGCGACACTGCTCGATTCGTGGAAACTAACGATCAGGTTGAATGAACCGTTCTCAGAGGACGCCAGCGTGGGGACCAAGGTCGGTACTTTGATCGAGGCGGGTGAACTGAAGGACGTAGTGTATTTCGAGAGGCCTGCGAGCGCCCACTCAAATGCTGAGATGCCCCTCTTTGTGCTCGAATCAAACGGAGAGTTCGCCAAGCGAACGACGGTTCGGTTTGGGCGAGAGTCGGGCGCGTTGATTCAAGTTATCAGCGGACTCGCGCCAGGCGATCGCGTAATTGTCACTGATACGACGAAGTGGAATGGTTACGAACGCCTCAGGCTCAAATAGACGAATAATAGCCGTCGAAGCGACTATTCCATATGTTGATGTGGAGTGCCTAACCGAGCTATCATCCGCATCTGGAGGTTCGCGGATGGCGGGACGGTCTCGACGGTCCATTCATATGTCTACCCCGCGCAGGCGTCCAGTCACGGGAGAAAAATCACTTGACGGCGCCGTCGCTGTTGTCGCCGGCGCTACACGCGGCGCAGGTCGCGGCATCGCTAGGGCGCTCGGAGAAGCTGGTGCGACAGTCTATTGCACTGGCCGAAGCGTGCGTGCCAACCGCTCCCCGTACAATCGTCCTGAAACGGTCGAAGAGACAGCCGAAATGATTAGCGCGGCCGGCGGCTCCGCCGTCGCGCTTCGGGTCGATCACACAGTGGAGGAAGAGGTGAAGGCCCTCTTCCAACGAGTGGAACGCGAGCGCGGCCGCCTGGATGTTTTGGTGAACAGCATCGCCGGCGAAGACCCATTGATGGCACAGTGGTGCTCTTTTTGGAAGACGGACCTAAAGAATGCGGAGGCAGCCCTGCGGCAGTCGCTCCTGTCCCACATCATCACCGCCAAGCATGCGGCGCCCTATATGATTCCGAAGTGCCGCGGGCTTATTGTGGAGGTGACGGAAAACGACGTGCTCAGCGCCGGAGGTAATCCGGTGACCCAGACGGTGAAGCTCGCACTCAAAGGGTTGGCTCTCAACATGGCGGCAGAACTACGTCCGCATGGCGTAGCCGCGGTTGCAGTTACCCCCGGTTTTCTTAGGTCGGAGACGATGCTGGAGCGATTCGGCGTCACAGAGGAGACCTGGCGCGAAGGCGGGAAGAAAGACCGGAACTTCCTGGAATCAGAGTCGCCGTTGTTCGTGGGTCGCGCTGTAGTAGCATTGGCCGGAGACCCGGCGATCTTAGAGCATTCGGGGCAGCTTTTCAGCTCTTGGGAACTCGGGCGTGAATACCGATTCACGGACATCGACGGCCGGCGGCCGGACTGGGGCGCCAGTAAAATCGACTTCTCAAAGCATCCGGAACAGTTGCTCCAACTACTGAGGACCGGTTCGGAGATCCAGCTTCGGTGGTTGAGCGAGCTGCGGCGAAAGACGAAGCACTTTCTCACCCAGCTACCACCGACGAAGGCCAAGGCTGTACGCGGTACTCCTGCCGATGCAGGCTAGGCCAAAACGTCAGAAACCGCTGGCGCGTATCCAGAAGCTCTCGGTCCACTTTCCGCCGGCGGGCACAGTTTGCAAGTCCGAATACTTGCCTTGGCGCGCCAAGTTGACTCCACTGATGATCGCCGCCAAGGGTTCAAAGCAGATAAACTCCCGGGTCTCTCCCGGTGGTGGCGCCGGCAGATAAATGGTGGCTACGCGGTATTTGGGGCCAAACAGGATCTCCACCGTCTTGCCTCCCGATTCGATCGAGAAGTGCGCGCGCCCATCCGCATCCCGCTCCAGGTCCGTAAAACCGTCGTCCAAGGTTTGGCCCCGGAGAGGCATTGGGTTGGGTATATCAAGCGGCCGCATTTCGCCGGTCGGAATTTGGTGTTCATCCGCCACGACGTGCACTCGCGCGGAAAGATGCGCGATCCACTCATCGCGCGGGATGTCCGGGATTTGGAAAAAAGGGTGAAAGCCGACTGCGATCGGCATTGGGTCCGCGCTCAGATTCGTGACGGCTATTTTGACTTCCAGGACGCCATCGGCCAAACGGTAGGTCATCTCGTATTCGTGAGCGAACGGCCATTGCGCCATCAGGTCCGGATACCTCCAGAATTCGAGCCGGCTTGAAACGCGCGCGGATTGGGCATCCGCCGCCACCTCGGTCACTTGCCAAAGCGGTGACGTGGTGAGCAGGCCGTGTATCGGCCTTTCGCCCCGGACGTTGCCGAGGCCCATGTTGAACCCGTACCGTTTGCCGTTCGCCCAAAAAGCTTGTTCGTCGAGCAGGTCCGCCCATGGCGCCAGGAACGGAATCCCGCCCATCCTGGAGCTCTTCAGATACTCGGAGAAATCGACAGTCGGGAAGTACAGAATGTTCTTCCCGTGCACCTTCATCTGATATGCCATATTTCCGGCCGATGGCACAATCGAGACTTCCACGCCGTGGGCGGCATCCGTGAGACGAACGATCGGTGCGCCATGATCGGTGGCCTTCAGAGCGGTGTAGTTTTGAGCGGTGGATGCCAGCGGGAGCATGAGGAGCCAAACCCCCATTTTCATGGATCGAGTATCGCATAGTCTTTCCAGAGCTATAGCGAGCCGTGTCAAAATCTCAACGCTGTGACGGAAAAATGACGGACCGCCGAAGAGCGTCGGGCCTTGTTTCAGCTTTTTCCTGGAGTTATTTCGGGTTCTCCATAACGGCAGGGGAATTGCAAGATCCAGGAGACAACCGGTTGACACCGCCGGTGGAATTAGAAGCATCCTCAAATGTTGACGGCGCTGATTTTCGGAACAGACCACGAGACCGCTGCACAGCTTGAACAACTTTGCGCAGCCACGCACGATGTCTGTGTCTATCGCAGCTTGGAACATTATCCCGCGGCCCACGAGACCATGCGCTTGCTGAATTCGTTCGCGCCGCAGCTGGTATTTTTGGGGGCCGACGATGAAGCGGCGGCGCACGCCGTCGAGCGGGACATCCGCGTTATCCAGCCTTCCGCCGTCATACTGGGCGTCTCAGCTCGCCGCGGGCTTTGGAAGGGCGGCTCGCGCATGTGCCCGATCGCTTGCAGTCCCGAAGAATTCCGTGCGGCGATCTTTCGGGCGCTCGAATCCGGCGGCGGCGATAAAGGCGCCACGGTGTTCGCATTTCTGCCGGCGAAAGCGGGCAGCGGGGCCACCACCACGGCTCTATTTGTCGCGCACATTCTGTCCACACTGGCGGAGAAAAAGGTGCTGCTGCTGGAATGCGATTTGCACGCCGGCCCTATCTCCATGCTGTACAACCTGCAACCCACCTATTCGATCATGGACGCGCTCGAGGAGTCTCACCGGCTCACCCATGAAAGTTGGAGAAAGATGGTGACGCGCGTGGGCTGCATCGACGTCCTGTCCTCGGTCAGCCACCAGGGCGTTCGGAAGGTCTCGGCCTGGGATTATCAGCGCCTGCTATCGTTCGCTCGCGACCGTTACGACATCATCATCGGCGACTTGCCCGAGGTGGTCAATGACGCCACCGAGGTGGTTGCGCGCGCGGCGCAGGCGATCTTCATCGTCACCACGCCGGCCACCCCGTCGCTTCACCTGGCTTCTCGGCGCCGCTACACCTTGGAAGACCGCGGTATCGGCGCTTGCAAAGTGAAGTACATTGTCAATCGCAAAACGCCGGACCGAGCCATGGCAAGCGAAGCGGGCTGGGCCATCCACGCCGACGAAATCGCGAGCATTCCCTTGGACCAGAGTTTGGTCGATGCTTCCGAATTCAAGATGGATGGGGTCCACTCTGCGACGCTCGCCGAGTATACTCAGGTGGCCGAATTCTGCTGCGGACAGAAGTTGCTTCCGAAACGGACAGGCTTCCGCCGGTTCTGGCTCGAAGGCTGGCTGCGCGGTTCCTCACGCTCTCCAGAACTGTACTCCACGGCCGCGCGTTAGCGCACACGCCGTCAGCTGGGCCAGGCGTTCCCGAACTCGCGATCTGATACTATCCTTTGCATGATGAAGGACCTTCCGTCCGCTCACACCATTCCATCCAGCTGGTACACCGATGGGCAATTCCTCGCGAGCGAAAAAGAGAAGATTTTCTGGCATACTTGGCAGCCGGTGGGTCACGCGGCGAATGTAGCTTCACCAGGATCGTATCTCGCGGCCGAAATCACCGGCGAGCCGTGCGCGATCGTGCGCGGGAACGACGGTACCTTGCGCGCCTTCTCGAACGTGTGCCGTCATCGGGCGTCGACCATTCTCGAGGGCAACGGCTGCGCGAAATCCCTGCGCTGTCCGTACCATGGATGGACATACTCACTCGAAGGGGCGCTGCTGTCGGCGCCCGAATTCGAAGGTGTCGAAAACTGGAATCGAAGCGACGTGCGGCTTCCTTCCATGCGCGTCGAGGAATGGGGACCGTTCGTATTCCTGAACGTCGATTCCGAAGCGCCACCGCTGAGCGAGGTGCTAGGCGATATTCCGGAGCAAGTGGCCGCTATCGGGTGCCCGGTGGATAAACTGCATTTTTCGTATCGGCGCGACTATCTGATCCGCTGCAATTGGAAAGTCTACATCGATAACTATCTCGAAGGTTATCATCTGCCGTCCGCGCATCCGTCGCTATTCCGCGAACTGGATTACAACGAATATCGCGTGGACACGTTCCGTTACCACTCATCGCAGCACGCCCCGATTCGGCCGCCTCGTCCCGGCCGCGATGAGGAGCGACGCTACTCGGTGGAAGAGGGAGACAACCGCGCATTGTATTTCTGGATCTTCCCGAATTTCATGCTGAATGTCTACCCGGACAATCTCAGCAGCAACATCATTCTTCCGGTTGGGCACGACCAGACTTTGACCATCTTCGAGTGGTTCACCTATCCGAAAGACGGAGAGTCGAAAGACATCTCGCCCGCAACCGTTGCGTTTAGCGATGAGATCCAACAGGAAGACATTCGCATTTGCGAGAACGTGCAGAAAGGCCTGGCATCGCGCAGCTACGATCGGGGACGGTATTCGGTGAAGCGTGAAAACGGCGTACACCATTTCCATTGCTTGCTGCAGGAGTTCATGAACGTTGCGCCTCGAAGCGCTTGAACAGAAGCCACCCCAGAAGCAGAACCAGGAAGCTCCCGCCCACGACTTTGGCCTCGAATGCGGCAACCGATGACGCTTCCGGCGGCGGCATTACCGATAGCGCAATCGCTACCAGCGTCACGCCCAGTCCGGACGCGGCCGCGATACGGTTGGCGAATCGGAATCCGGTAGCGAAGATGTAGACAAACGGGATGAAGGTCGTAATCACCGTCATATCCACGGTGATCTGGTAAGCGGCCCTGACGGTCTCTCCCAGTTGAGCCATCAGCAGAAAGAGCGTCGCGGCAACCGCCTGTACAAGTAGAGAGACGTAGGGAGTGCCCCAGCGCGGATGAACGCGGCTGAAAGCCGCCGGGAGATAGTGATCGAGCCCGATGGCGTAGGGCAAACGCGTGTTGCCGGCGATCCAGGTATCGAGTTGGCCCACCACCGCGATCCCGATCAGCCATGCAAGCAGAATGCCGACTAACGGCGCGCCTAACTTCAGTGCGCCGGCCGCTCCGGCTTGGGCCAGGCCTGTCATGGGGCTGATTTCCTCGGGTTTCAAAAGCACCAGCAGTGACGACGTCGCCGCTATATAGAAGGCCACGGAGACGACGCCGCTGATGACTGCGGCTCGCGGAAGATCGCGACGCGGGTTGCGGATCTCACCGCTGACGATGGGCGCCAGCTCGAGTCCGACAAAGGCGAAGGCGATCTGAGACCAGAAGTTCACGGTATCGAGATTCGGCTTCGGCAGCAAAACGAATCTCGTCGCCAGGCCGGAGTGTAAACCCGCGGCGATTGCCAATACTCCAAGGACCGCGCCGATGATGAATGTCGAACTTCCGCCGAGCGCTGAAATCCACTTGGCCACCCGCATGCCGAAAAAGTTAGCGGCGAAAGCCGCCCACAGGACTACCAGCGTGATAGGCAACGCGAATTCGCGGTGCTCGGCAACGCGCTCGCCGGGGCCGCCAAACGCGTAGGCCGCCATGCTGATACCCGCCAGCAGTAGCGACGGAAAATACAGAACCGTGGAGATGAAGTAGAACCAACTGCAAATGAAGGCGTGTTGGTCTCCAAAGGCCCGCTTGGTCCAAACATAAAAGCCGCCTTCTTCCGGGAAGCGCCGCGATAGGCTTGCCACCACGATCGCCGAAGGCAGAAAAAAGAAGAGCGCCGCAATAATCCACAAGACGAATGAACCGGGCCCGGCGTGCGCGGCGGCCGCAACCCATCGGAGGCTCACGATGGCGGAAATGTCGAAAAAGACCAGATCGCGCAGGCGCAGTTCGCGGCGCGGAGTGGGAGCATGTTCTTCACCGGACCCGACGGCGGCAGACATGTCGCCATGCGG
>Ga0302325_10019145_pt1 | contig 14410 bp, 10 predicted proteins | sample Palsa_T0_2_FD_201948 | JGI IMG/M metagenome (GOLD analysis project Ga0302325, IMG submission 201948) | Peat permafrost microbial communities from Stordalen Mire near Abisko, Sweden - Palsa_T0_2 | ecosystem: Environmental > Terrestrial > Soil > Palsa > Peat permafrost | place: Sweden: Abisko... | reverse complement strand
CTAGGTAATATTAACCATGTATTTTCAATCTAAAGGGTTTACGGGCATTTCTTGGGGGGAAATGTCCGTTTTCGTGCATTTTTCTATTTTTAACGCAAATCGGAGATTACTGAGTCGCCACCAAAGTGGCGAAGGTGTTGGCGACTCGGCTACTTGACGAAAGGCGTGGTCGCTCGTCTGGTTCTCCCCGAGACTCTCTATCCTGCCCCGCTCCCTTTTGTGCGGCGAAGGTTTCTGGTCGGGCTGCTTTGGCGACTTGTTCCCGCCCTTCGCATGGCATCGCGCAAACCTGCAAGAGTAATTCTGCGAAGTGTTCTGACGAAGCGGCGCGCGGTACTGGCAACCCTGGTGCCGGGATGGTTCTTTCGATCGTTGTGAACATCGAATGGAGTGTGGGTGGATGGGGGGTTGCTGGTGATGGATTTGAAGATTTCGGTGTTGGACCAGTCACCGGTATCGGCGGGGTCGACTCCGGGCGATGCGTTGCAGAATACGATCGAGCTGGCGCGAACAGCGGATGCTCTCGGATTTCATCGATATTGGATCGCGGAACATCATGGGATGGAGGTGCTGGCGAGTCCGGCGCCGGAGCTGTTGCTGGCGCGGCTCGGCGCGGAAACCTCGCGGATTCGTTTGGGTTCGGGCGGCGTCATGTTACCGCATTACAGCGCTTACAAGGTGGCGGAAACGTTTCGGGTGTTGCATGCGTTGTATCCGGGACGGATCGATCTGGGCGTAGGGCGAGCACCGGGCGGCAGTCCGCTTGAGTCCCTGGCGCTGCGGCGGAACCGCAAAGAGGCGCTGGACGACTTTCCAGAGCAATTGACGGAGTTGCTGGCGTTTTTGGGCAAGGGCTTCCCTGCCGAGCATCGCTTCAGCAAGATTCAGGTGACGCCTGAGATGCCGGGTGGGCCGCAGGTCTGGCTGCTGGGTTCGAGCCCGTGGAGCGCGGAGGCGGCGGCGCAGTTTGGGCTGCCTTATAACTTTGCGCACTTCATCGACCCCAACGGGACACGGCAGGCGATCGAACATTACCGGGAGAGTTTTCGGCTTACGGCGTATGGTTCCTCACCGCGGGCGATGGTGGCGCTGGGCGTGGTCTGTGCGGAGACGGAGGTGGAAGCCGAGTGTCTGGCGAGTAGTTGGAAATTGTTATTTCGGCGGATTCGGCAGGGCCAAGTGCTCCCAGTCGCGACCCCCGAAGAGGCTGCGGCGGAGTTGGCGACTCTTCCCGAGGCGCTCTTTTCGCAGCGTTTCCCAGATGGCAGTGAGTGGCCGCGGTATGTGGTGGGCACTCCAGCGACAGTGCGGCGGAAGTTGACGGCGATGGCTGAAGCTTTAGGGATCGACGAAGTGATGGTGGTGACGATCGTTCATGACCATGCAGCGCGAGTGCGCTCGTATGAGTTGCTGGCGCAGGCGTTCGGGTTGAGCACGTATGTGTTGGCGGGTGCGGCGCAATCCGTCTGACTCCCAGTTGCTTTCGGACGATGCAATGCGGCGAAGGAACCAGGCCTAAAAGCCGCTTCTTTGCGGGTCTTTTTCAGTAGGCTAAAGCCCCCTGCTTCCACCGGATTGCTTCGCAATCTTAGGACGCTGCGGGATCGGTGCTTGATCGGGGTCGTGAAGAGCCGGGGCCTCAATGCCTCGCAAGTTTGTCCTTTTCCGAGGCTAAACAGGCTACGGAAAAACACCGGTCGAGAGGAAAATGCTTTTCCTCCCCGGCTGAAGCCGTGCCCCTTCGAAAGGGTGGTTTTTCCGCAGCTGTGAAGCCCCCGGCTCTCACCGGGAGCCACGATCTCGAACTGGCGTACTAGTCGGCGATGCCGGGATTGGGTGGGTCAATGCCGAGGGCGGTTGCCAGAGCGATTAGGTGGTCCTGTTCCTGGACGAGAATGGTGCGAATGCTTTCGGCGATCGCAAATTCATTGAGTTCGTCGGCCTGCTTCACACGACGGCGGTAGTTGCGAATCGTTTCTTTCTCATTTTCGAGGTCGAAGCGGAGCATGTCTTCGTTTTTTTCCGAGGTCTTGACGAGCTTTGGCGTGACCGACGGCATGCCGCCGAGGTAATCGATGTGATTGGCAACCTGCAAGGCGTGGCTCAACTCTTCGGTTGCGTGGACCGCCAGTTCATCGGCGATGTTCATGTAGGCGGCGCCCTTGAGTACCTGGGAGTAGTTCACATACGCAATGATGGCTTGATATTCGCGGGACAGGTCTTCATTAAGGGCGTCGATCAACTTCTCGCGGGTCATCTTGTTTTCCGCAGCTTTAGGCATACATTCTCCAATCTAACTTTCTTCCAGCTTTTGTTTGCCGTTGCGCTCGCCGTTCAGTACGAGCGCCACAAGCAAGAACTAGGATGCAATAATTTACAGATTTGCCCCATTTGTTTGAATGATTTCTTTGTAATGGTAGGCGGAATCTTTGACTATGCGTTGTTGGGTCTTTTGGTCGACGTAGATGAGGCCGAAGCGTTCGAGATAGCCTTGGCTGAACTCCCAGTTGTCGAGCAACGACCAGTGAAGGTAGCCGACGAGCGGGATGCCTTCCCGATGGGCGCGTTTGTAGGCCCCGAGGTAGCTGTTGAGGAAGGCGGTGCGTTGGGGGTCGTGGACCTTGCCGTCGGCGCCGGGCGCGTCGGCGAGGGAGATGCCGTTTTCGGTGATGAGGATAGGCTTCTTGTATCGTTCGCTAAGGAACTTCGGCGCCCAGTAGAGTAGGTCGGGAGTGATCGCCCAGCCGTAGTGAGTGCGGGGCGCATCTGGCGATTCGGGGACGAGCTCGGGTTTGCCGTCGGCTCCGGCTTTGACAGTGGGCGCGAAGTAGAGGTTGACGGCGCAATAGTCGACCGGCTGGTGAATCGTGCGCATATCTGCCGACGTGGCGAGCTTCTCGGCGGTGGGAAAGAGCTTGTAGCCTTCAGCGGGATAGTGGCCGAGGTAGATGGGGTCGAGCCACCAGGAGTTGTTCATTATGGTCATCGCCGGCTGTAGCGGGATAATGGTGCGTTTTTCGACGGAGAACGAGGCGGTATGAGCGGCGGCGACGTCTTGCGCCGAGGTGGTGGCGGGGAGCGAAAACATTCCGGCGAACGGGAGGCCTACTTTGACCGGCTTCTTGGCAGCGGCGCGGACCGCCTGGACGGAACGACCGTGACCAAGAAGCAGGTTGTGCGCGCCCTGGGCGAGGTGGGCGCTGTCTAGATTGAGGGCGGGCGGCATTGCGCCAGCCTCGGCACCGAAGCCCCAAAGAATGTTGGGCTCGTTGATGGTGAACCAGTTGGTGACGCGGTCGGAGAAGCGGCTGGCGACGAGGTGGGCGTAGTCGGCGAGCCATTTGGAACTGTCGGGGTTGAGCCATCCGCCCTGCTGCTGGAGGGCCTCGGGATAGTCGAAGTGGAAGATGGTGACGAAGGGCGTGATCTTGGCCGCGAGCAGATCGTCAATGAGCTTGTCGTAGTCGGCGAGTCCTTTTTCGTTCGGCTGAGCGTTAGCCGCAACCCTGCCTTGCGGCAGGACGCGGGGCCAGCTGATCGAGAAGCGATAGGCGTTGAGGCCGAGGTCGCGCATGTGGCCGATGTCTTCGGCGTAGCGGTGGTATTCGTCGTCGGCGATCCAGTTGGTGCTGCCGTCTTTGATGTTTCCGGGCTTGGCCTCAAAGGCCCCCCAGATGGAGCGGCCTCCGCCGTCGGCGTAGGGCGAGCCCTCGACCTGCATGGCGGAGGTGGCTGCTCCCCAGTAGAAACCTTTGGGGAAGGTAGTTACGGCCGCAGCTTGCTGGGCGAAAGTGGCGGTGGATGCCGGTAGAGAGGCCAGCGCGGCGGCCTGGGCGGTGGTGCGGAGGAAGGTGCGACGGTTCCAGTTGGTCATGCTTGGTGTGCTGGCCCTCAAGTTCGATGAACTTAGAAATTTCGACGAACTTAGAAATATAGATGCACGATTAAGGGTTAGGCAATTTTGGAGTGGTGGAGAGAGCGAGAAATCCTGGAGATTTGTGCGTTCCACCCTTGCTGACAAAAACAAATGCGTCATCAAGGATGGGGAACCCTCGGTCGCGGCATCCGCACTGACTTATGGCGTGACGATTTCGGAGAAGTCTGCGATTTTGGAGAATTCTTTGAGGACTGAGGAGATGAGGGCGAGCCGGTTTTGGCGGAGTTCGGGATCAGGGGCCATCACCATGACTTTGTCGAAGAAGTTGTCGACGTGCGGGCGGAGCGTGGCGATTTTTTCGAGGGCTTCGGGGTATTTTTGCTGAGCGCGGAGTTGTTCGACGATGGCGGCTAGCTGGGTAGATTCGGCGTAGAGTGCTTTTTCGGCGGGGTCGGTAAGCAGGGATTCATTGACGGTTGCCGGGACTGCTTCGGTTTGCTTTTCGGCGGCTTGGCGGAGGATGTTCTTGATGCGCTTGAAGGCGGCGGAGATGGCGGCGAAGTCTTCGGAGCCGCGGACGGCGGTGAGGGCCTGCGCGCGGGCGATGGCGTCGGGGACGTTGTCGTCTCCGGCGGCGAGGGTGGCGGCGACGACGTCGTAGGTGAGGTTTCGATTTTCGCGGAGGTAGAAGTCGAGGCGTTCGCGGAGGAAGGCTCGAACTTTGGATGCCACCGCATCATCACGCAGCATAGCAGCGCAGTTGTGGAGGTCCGACAGCAGAATCGGTAACTTGGAGTCAGCGAGTATTCGCACTATGGAATTCCCCGCCCGGCGCAGAGCGAAGGGATCCTTTGATCCGGTTGGCTCGAGATTAATGCCGAACATCTCCGCTAGGGTGTCGAGCCTGTCGACGATCCCGAATATCTGCCCCTCTATCGTTGTAGGTATTGGATCGTTGCTTGATGCGGGACTGTACTGCCAGTAGATTGCCTCCGCAACTCCGTCTCCCAGGTTTTGCGTGCGGGCATAGAGTCCACCGACGATTCCTTGAAGTTCAGTAAATTCTTTTACCAACTCCGTTGTGAGGTCGCTCTTTGCGTACTCGGCAGCTAGGAAGAAAGTGCCGGTGTCAACCGGTGTCCCTTGACTAACGACAACTTCGATCAGCTTATCCGCAAGATGTTCGTTGCGTTTTGTCTTGTCGTAATAACTGCCGAGTTCTTTCTGAAAAGTGACCGATTTGAGCAGTTCGACGCGGTCGGCGAGGAGGATTTTCTGGTCGAAGTCCCAGAAGAATCTGGCGTCTTTGAATCTTGATCGCAGCACTCGTTCGTTGCCGTGGCGGATGATTGCTAATCCCTGGTCGTCCGCCTGGGTGTTGAGCACGGCGAGGAAGTATGGGGCCAGCTTGCCGCTTTCGTCTTCGAGCGCGAAGTATTTCTGATGGTCGCGCATTACTGTGACGAGGACTTCTTCGGGGAGGGTTAAATATTCGGCCTCGAAGCTGCCTAGCAGGACGGAAGGCCACTCGGTGAGATGAGTTACGGCGTCGACTAAGGGGTGGTCTTCGCGCCAGCGGATTCCGGGAACAGTTCGAGCCGCGGCGTCGAGGGCTTTGCGGATTTTGTGGCGGCGGGCTTCGACTTCGGGGAGGACGTAGGCGGCTTCGAGCTTTTCGACATATTGGGACGGGTGGGTGATCTCGATGGGCTGATCGCCGTGGAGAATTCTGTGGCCGTAAGTTTTGTTACTGCTGATGGTTCCGGCGAATTCTACAGGTATTACTTCACTGTCGAACAAGGCCAGAAGCCAACGGAGTGGGCGGACGAAGCGTTCCGGCTTCCCGGCTCTCCAATACATGTTCTTGGGCCAGTAGATAGCGGCTAGTTCCTTGGGGAGCTGCGCTGTTATGACGACTGCGGCCGATTGGCCCTTGCGGAGAACCGTGGCGGTGACATATTCGCCTTTCGGGGTGGTGGTTTTCGTCAGCGCGGAGAGTTCGACTCCAGCCTTCTTGGCGAAGGCGTAGGCTACGGGAGTGGGTTCGCCATTCCTGAAAGCGATGCTTGAGGTTGGGCCGGTAAGAATTTCTTCGATATCGGCTTGCTGGGTGAGTATATCTGCGATTCTGACCGCTAAACGGCGGGGGGTGGAGTAGCTTTCAACCGTTGCTTCGGGAGAGAGGAGATTCTCGCGGTTGAGGAGGGACTGGAGGCGCTGGGCGAGCTCGGCCTGCGCATCAGCGATCATTCTGGCGGGGATTTCTTCTAGTCCGATTTCGAATAACAGGTCTGACATCTTGTTTTAAACTTCTCGCCTTCATGAGCGTTGGTTCTATCCGATAAACCCGCGTCTCAAAATCGAGACGTGGGACACCGCAGTTGTTCAGGCAGCCACCTTCGATTGCTGGTTGTAGGCCTGGGCTGCGGCTACGGCCAGATTGCGGATGCGGGCGATGACTCCGACTCTTTCGGTTACGGAGATTGCTCCTCGGGCGTCGAGGAGGTTGAAGAGGTGGGAGCATTTCAGGCAAAGATCGTAGGACGGAAGAATGGGAAAGCGGCGTATTGTGGAGCGGATTTCCATCTCGGGGCGGTCTGCCGGGGGGAGTTCCCCGTCGTGGATGACGCGGTCGTGTATCTTTTCCTGGCGCTCGATTTTCTTTGCGTTATCGGGGGCGAATTCGGTTTTGAACTCTGACAGAAGCGCCTGGGCCTCGGATTCGTAAAGCCTGAGGTGTTCCCAGAGCTTGTCGACGGCGGCGGCTTCGAAGTTGTAGACGGAGAACTGGAGTTCTTCCTGGAGGCGAACTTCACCGTAGGTGATTTTTTCGCCGGTGACGGGATTGACGGCCCACACGATGTCGTAGATGGAATCGACGTCCTGGAGGAAGGCGGCAAGGCGTTCGAGGCCGTAGGTGATTTCACCGGAGATGGGGTCGAGGTCGATGCCGCCGCACTGTTGGAAGTAGGTGAACTGGGTGATTTCGAGGCCGTCGAGCATGACTTGCCAGCCGATTCCCCAGGCACCGAGGGTGGGCGATTCCCAGTTGTCTTCTTCGAATTTGAGGTCGTGTTCACGAAGATCGATGCCGATGGCGGCGAGCGATTCGAGATAGATTTCCTGAATGCCGGCAGGCGGCGGCTTGAGGATTACCTGGAACTGGGTGTGTTTGAAGAGACGGTTAGGGTTTTCGCCGTAGCGTCCGTCGGCTGGGCGACGGGAAGGCTGGGCGTAGGCGATACTGATGGGGTTTGGCCCGAGGACGCGGAGGAAGGTGTCGGGGGACATGGTGCCTGCTCCGACCTCGACGTCGTAGGGCTGCTGGAGAACACAGCCGCGTTCGGCCCAGAAGCTTTGCAGGCGAAAGAGAAGCTGCTGGAAGGTGAGCGGCTGGGGGCGAGTAATTGGCGCGGAAGATGTTTGGGAAGGCGCGACGGCATTGAGGGGCAAGAGGAACTCTCGGGTCGAAGTATCTCCTGCGATTCTAGTGCATTTTCGCAATTACTATGAACCTTCCATCAGCGGCGATGTTGGCCTTTTCTTAATGAAAGACCAGCCGGGACCAGTGCTTTCGGTCTAGGCCTATTGCGAAAATGCTTTAACAAGTCGCCGACCTTCGAGAGCGTCGTCGTCGGTGCTGAGCGAACGCTATCGGGCGGCGATCAGTACCCGGGCGTCTTGTTGGGCTGACATGATCTGATTTCTGCCGTTGTTTTTCGCGGCATAGAGTCTTCGGTCGGCGGCTTGCAGGAGCTGGTCGATGGCGTCTCCGTCGTCGGGATACATGGCAACTCCGATAGAAATAGTCACGACGCCCAGGCTTTGGCCATTGTCCGAAAGGCGCAAGCTCAAAATGGCCTGGCGGATGCTTTCGGCACGATCTACCGCTTTTTCCACGGAAATGTCTGGGAGGATGATGACAAATTCTTCCCCGCCATAACGGCAAACGATGTCTTCGGTGCGCACCGAAGTGAAGAACCGGTCGGCGATGGCGCGAAGGACGATGTCGCCGGCCTTATGGCCGAAAGTGTCGTTGAACTGCTTGAAGTTGTCGGCGTCGATCATGAACACGGCCAGCGAGGTGTTCTTGCGAGTCGCGCGCCGGAGTTCGCGTTCGAGTGTAATTTCCATGAAGTGGCGGTTGAAGAGGCCGGTAAGGCTGTCGCGGATCGACTGATTTTCGAGCCTGGCGCGGAGATTGAGTCCGGCGATAGTCATGGCGGCGAGTTGGAGCAGGGCGCGGAGGGGGTCGACTTTGCGTTCCAGGAGGTCTGCGGTTTCATCGCCAACACATTCGACATAGAGGATGCCCAGGGTATCGCCGTTGGCGACGAGGGGCAGACAGACGTATCGGGAAGGAGGCGCAGCGTTGAAGTGACCGCAATTGACTACCGAGCCATCGGGAGTGCGCCAGCGCTCCCGGCCGGTGCGCAGTCCGCAGCAGGCATCGAGGGGAAAGATTTCCGGAACGTCGGCATTGCCTCCCCAGGAACCCTGTAGCAGGATCGTCTGGCGAGAATTGTCGATCATGCAGAGCGCGCCGCCGGACCGGGGGAGTAGTTGATCGATGAAGTGGACGGAGACATCGCAGGCGTCCTTGGCAGAAACGCACATCTGGAACTGATCGCGGGCATCGCCGAGAAGCTTCATCTCCGTTGCGTGGGCGTCGAGAACTTCGAGGGCTGAGCTCCACCGATCGTTGGCGGCGGAGAACTGCCGCAAGGCCCGATCGCGAAACACGGCGTTGCGGGCCAGCATCACAAACGCAACCATAGTGGCCAACGCGGTGAAGAGAACGAACAGGAAGCTGGCCAGCCAAAGCGACTGGACATGCTCTAGAAATTCGTCGGACCGCCCCCGCCACAGGACGCGCTGGCCCTCTTCCATCCGCAACAGATTGTCGCCGCATGTCTGACGTGCGAGGTCGGGAAAGTTGACGCCGGGAAGGCCGAGGGCATCGGTGGCACGGAGAAGATCGTGGGCGCATGCCTCGAGGCGGACGTTATTGTCCTGCCGCGCGACGCCGTCGGAGATCTGCTCGGCGCCGATCTGGATTGTGGCAGCTAACGCTCGGGCATCTCGCAGCGTGTCCGGCGACCTGTTCAGCAAGTAAAGATCGGTGAGAGAGTCGAGTTCTTCGATTTGCGGCAAGAGGGATTGGAGTTCGACGCGGGCGAGATTCGCTTCCTCGACGCGTTTGCGGGCTTGAATCAGCCGATTCGCCATGCTGTGCAGGGTTGCGCCAAGCCCCAGCAGGAGCAGGGTCAGCAGCGCTCCGGCCACCAGCGGAGGCAGGGCGGGGTGTTGGCTGCGATGCCGCGCGGATTGATCCAGGACGCCCATCGACTATTTACCCGAAGAAACATTTCATGCTGCGCTTTGCATTCCGGCAGATACTTGCAAGGCTTTGAAGAAACGATGTTTCCAACATGGTTATCGGCGATCGGCCTCGGCGAATCAATACGTTATCCGGTCGACGCTGCGCTGCATACCGAAATGAGACAGCGCGTTCCATTTCGGTGTCACAGTTCATCTTGCAGAGATGGCTCGCCGAGGAGATGAGGGAAGGAAAAAAGTGGAATTTGCTACCTCAGCCGCGCGATTGCTTGGAGTTCGCGGGCGACGAGATCGCGCGGAAGCGGAGCGTAACCAAGCGAAGAACATTGCCGCTGGCCGGGGCCAAGCATCCAACGGAGCATCGCAATGAGGGCTGGCGGAGCGTCGGCGGGTAGCACGATCCATGTAAATGAAGAAATGGGATAGGATGATTTTCCGGGAGCGTTGGCAATCGATGCGGCCGTATCGCCAGCAGTCTGAGCGGCGGCAGCGACGCTGTCGAGGGTCGCGCTGACGAATACGCCGGCGGCATTGGCAACTGAGCCGTAATTGAGATCGTTCTGGATGGCGTAGGTCAGTTCAACGTAGGCGATAGAATTCTCAGTTTGGCGGACTTGCGCGGCGACCCCATCGTTCCCTGTCGCGCCTTTGCCAATCGGCCAGTCGATCGTGCTTCCGGCTCCCAGTGTGGCTTTCCATTCCTGGCTGGTGCGGGCGAGGAAATCGGTGAATGCGTAAGTGGTCCCGCTGCCGTCGGATCGATGAACCACGCTTATCGGGGTATCGGGCAGGTCCGCGCCTTTGTTCGCGGCGCGGATCCTGGCGTCGTTCCAGCGGACGATCTTTCCGAGGTAAATGCCTGCGAGAATATCCGGGGGGAACCTGAGTTGGCGGTCCAGGGAGGGGAGATTGTAGATAGGAACGACCGCCCCCAGGGTGGTAGCGTATCGCCGGTAAGCCGAAGCGCCGGAGGCAGATTCGGTGCTGCGCTCTGGAATATCAGAGGCAGCGAAATCAACCTGGCGGTCTTTCAGGCGTTGCATTCCCTGTTCGGATCCGATCGCCTCGTAGGTAATTCGGGTTTCGGGATGCAATTGCTCGAATGACTGAATCCACGCTTGATAAAGCGGCGCAGGGAAGGTTGCGCCGGCTCCATGAAGAGTGACCACTTCGCCTATGGGGACGACGACCGAGGGAGGCCCAGCCTTACGGCTCGAGATAACCGCAGATGCGAGAAGATCGGCGGCCTGTCCCGCCAGGTCGCTGGTGATCGCGCTCGAACCGAACTTGCCAGGCGTCACAAGGTAAGACCATAAGGTGCGCGCGTCGTTGCCACGCAGCGAAACCAGCAGGTATCCGCCGTAAACTGGACGTCCATCTGCGGCGGAAGCTCGCGGATTGTTTCCGATATGGCCTTTGGTCCAGATTTCACAGGTACCATTCAGGACTGCGTCGGCGTTGGCGACCTCAGGGACAATCTGAAGCGCGGAATCGTGTTTCAGGCGATGCAGGATTTCCAGGCGAATGTCTTCCGCTCCGCGTTTGCCAGTAAATGGCTCAACGTAGATCTTCCGGACCTGAGCGAGGGATTCGGCGGCTTGCGCTCGCGCGGCAGGGCCGAGTCCCAAGGCAGCTACGAGCGCGGCCACCATGACAAATGGCATGGGCACCGCAAGGAAAAATTCCTTACTGCGGCGCCTAATGTGACGAGTTGCACTTATGACCGAACGCATACTGACACGGATAATAGCAGTACTTAGACCACTTCCGAGTGAACCGAAAATTAGGTGCAGCGCCAAACCCGAGCGGGTCGGCAAAAACGGTCAAGAATCACGATCTGTTGCTTAGCAAGGTGGCGGCACCGAGACGGTTGAGGGCCATCGCACTCAGGAGTCGACGGTCTATATGGCGTTCAAGCGCCTGAATGCTGAAGCGTCGCAGATCGGCGGCGCGGTGCCGAGGCCACGCGTCGCCGGCGAGCGCGGAAGCTGGTAAGTGAAAAATTCGGGCAGCAATGATTTGTGATTCGGGACTCAATACGGAATAGCCATTCTTCTTATGCTCAGAGCAGAATAGGCCGTCACTTTGCGCATGGAACCACGCGGCTTGCCGAGCGAAAGGTATTCCGCATTGCACGCAACTGGTGATGTCGGGAAGCCAGCCCATCAATCTCGTTGTCCATAGGGCGAAGTAGGTAATTGGCATCCATATCTGATCGTTGCGGGTAAAGGCGAGAACCGCGACCAGAAGGCGGAAGACTGCATCCTGGGGGTCGTGATCGGGAAGCATTTCTTCAAGTACTTCGGCGAAGAAGGCAAGCGCGGCGGCGCGACCGTAGTCGATGGGTTGCGAAAGCGGTGAGGTGACGATGTCGAAGGAATCGAGCCGAACGAGTTCCTGACGGGGTTTTTCCGCGTAGCTGGCGCGGACGTGGGTCATTGGCTCAAGCGCACCTCCAAAGCGCCGACGGGAACGGGAGGCAGACTTGGCGACGCCCTTGATCTTGCCGTAGTCGCGAGTGAAGAGCGACACGATCTGGTCTGCTTCCTGAAAGGGCCAGGTTCGCAGGACGATAGCCTCCACTTGATGAGCGATCACCGGCCGAGGCTACCTCCCATTGGGTAAGGATAGCGCGCCGGCAGCGGCGGAGACGTATGGCGAATCGTCCGGGCACCGAGGGCGATGCTGGGCGCCTCTACTTCGCCAGCAGACCAAAGACGGCGACGCCGGCCGTGGTGCCTACATAGACCCGTCCATTGGCGATCATTGGCGCGATGAAGCCGCTGGCGTTCCCAAATTGGTCGCGGGAACCCGATTCATTGCTGTCGTAAAGCTGTTGCGAAAGCGCCTCGGCGTTGTAGGCGTAAAGGACGGACGGACTAGAGTGGGAGACCGCCCAAACGATTCCGTTGGCGGCGCCGTTGGCGGAAATGGACGGCGTTGTGCCGGGATATCCGAAGGTGTTGGCGCTGCGGCTGACGGGAACGCTTGACACTTTCGCGTCGGAGACGAAGAACGCTTTGAGATTGTCGCTATGGCCGCCAAAGTAAAGCTTGTCATTGAAGAAGGCCGGAGCGCCGTATTCGCCATTGGGAAGCGCATTGGAGACGACCTGATAGATGGAGCCTCCATTGGGGTGGTATTTGCCCATGTTGCTGCGATTGACAATATAGATGTTGCCGTCTTTGCCGGCCCCGGCGGCGAGCATGCGCACATTGCCGCTGCTGTCGAGGAAGTTGGGGAACAGTACCACTCCGCCCGACCCCAAGTCTATGTCGCTGTCGGATTGCTGGACGGTGGTGTCGGTGGCGTAATAGTCCTCAACCTGCAATTTTCCGGTGGAACCGAGCTCCAATTGGAGGAAACCGTTCCCGAAGTCCTGATGATCGGGAAATCCGTTGCTGTCGAGGGTAGTGTCGAAGGTGCCATTGCCATCGAGGAAAAGGATGCCGGTTGAGGTCGCGGCGGGTCCGGCATCGCTCATCCAAATCCCGCCTGCGCCACCATTAGGCGTAAGATTGAGCACCGCGGTCTGTCGAAGCGTGGATGCGCTGTAGGCGATGATCCAGCCGTTGTACGGCGAATGGTCGCAGTGCGAGGCCCAGGTAGTGTAGATCGCCCCATTCCATTCGAGCAGCGCGGCCCGCTCGGTATACTGTTCCGCGGAAAACGTCAGGGTCCCGTCGATGCCGTTCTTGCTGCTTCCAGGATAGGTGGCCGCGATCGTTACCGGCCCGCCAAAGAGCTGTTTGCCGGTTGTCGGATCGAGCGCGTTGAGCCTCTGGAAATAGCTGCCGCTGGAGTTCTTGGACATGGCGACCACGTAAATGGCCCCGTTTGGCCCCTGTGAAAGGTCAATCACCGGCGTGGAGGTGACGCCGATCTCCGGCGCGTTCGAGTCGCAGCTGCGATCGTCGCTGGGGACTTCGCCCGCCTTGAGCAGCGAGGTTTTCCACAGTACATCCCCGCTCTGCTCGTCGAAGGCGTAAACGCTGTCATTCTCGGTGGCCGCAAACAGCGCATTATGCGGGGTGCCGGCGATGTCGATCAGTACGTGGAGAGGCTGGGCATCGACCACTCCGTCGGTGGAAAAGAATCCCACCTTGCCAAAACTCTGGGGGTTGACGTTGGCCTGGGTGAGAACCGTCTCCGACCGATTGAGTCCGTCGCGGGCATTGTCGTAATGCCAGGTGAGGACGTTCACGTTCTGAGCGTGGAGGCCGACGAAGGGAAGTGACATGATGCCGAGGAGCAACGCAGACAGAAGGCCATTTTCACTTCCGGTTCGCATTGGCGAAAGGGGTGAGGAGTGGCCTTTTCCATGGAAAGAGCCGCACTTACCCGGATCGCGCCGGATGCATCGGACTGGGAAATGCTCTGTCGGGCAAGATTTTGTCGGCATTGGGTAGATTCCCGACTTTCATCTTACTCGAACGAGGATAATTGACACGGAATAATGCGGGAGGTTCGCCATTGGCCGCATCGGGGAAGGCTCTTAATCTTCGGTTGTAAGGGATGACGCGCCGGGGCGGCGCGTCCCCGTTAGTGAAAGCTGCTTCAACCGGAATACAGATGATCGATACGGCGATCAGCGACCGAAGTATTCGGAGTTTGCTTGCGTGAAGTGGGCCCATTTCTCCGGCAGGTCGTCGGCGGCATATATAGCCGAGACCGGACAGACCGGGACGCAGGCTCCGCAGTCAATACATTCGACGGGATCGATATAAAGCTGTTCCACCGCTGCATGCTTGGCTGCGTCGTCCTTCTTGGGGTGTATACAATCTACCGGGCAGGCGTCGACACAGGCCGAATCTTTCGTGCCGATACAGGGTTCCGCGATTACATAAGCCATAAAACCGTTCTCCAACTTGGGGCTGATTGTTTAACCGAAACTTGATTGTAGCAGGGCTCGGTGCTGCCAATTCTAAGCAGATTCCATGAAACAAACTTTCGCACTTTCAGACGACGGGCTGGGAGTATCGGGTATCTCTCTGGTCGCATAATCGACTGGTTTCGCGAGCGGCGTCATGTTCCGTCCTGCGAACAGGTCCGCAAAAATTGTCGACAGCTCGTTGTGGATCAGGCCGTTGGTAGCAAATATCTCTTTGCTGGCGAGTTGGAAGGGCGATCCGTCGAAGTAGGTCAGGGTACCGCCGGCTTCGGTGACGAGAAGAAATCCAGCAGCCGTGTCCC
>Ga0302325_10019143_pt1 | contig 14411 bp, 12 predicted proteins | sample Palsa_T0_2_FD_201948 | JGI IMG/M metagenome (GOLD analysis project Ga0302325, IMG submission 201948) | Peat permafrost microbial communities from Stordalen Mire near Abisko, Sweden - Palsa_T0_2 | ecosystem: Environmental > Terrestrial > Soil > Palsa > Peat permafrost | place: Sweden: Abisko... | reverse complement strand
TCCTCTGGGGCCACGTACACCAATGCTTCGATCAGCTGCGCGGCGATGTGCGACTGCTCGCGACCCCATCGACCTGCGCGCAATTCATGCCGGGCTCGGCGGAATTCGCGCTCGACTCGCTGCCGCCCGCGTACCGCACACTGCAGCTGCGCGCGGATGGTACTCTCACCACTGAGGTCGTGTGGATAGATCAATGCGCCGCTGGCTCCTCATCTTCGGTCTCCTCGGCTGCCTAGACGCACAGGCTCAAAGTCCCGTCTGGGCGCTCAAGGGCGCGCATAACACCGTTTACCTTGCAGGCTCCGTGCATCTTCTGAAGAAGGACGACATGAGCCTGCCGCCCGCCTTCGAGCGCGCCTACGCCTCCTCCCGAACGCTCGTGATGGAGGTGGATATCGACGAGCTGGATTCCCCCGCGGCACAGGCGCTCCTTCTGCAGAAGGGGATGTTTGCAGACGACGCCACGCTGCGCGATTCGATCAGCGAGGCAAGCTTCGCTCGCGTCGCGGCCGAAGCCACCCGCCTGGGCATACCTGTTGAGGGCCTGCAGCAATTCGAGCCATGGGCAGTCGCGCTCACCCTGACGCAGCTTGAGTACCTGCAGCTCGGCTTCGATCCGGATGAGGGAGTCGAAAGGCAGCTCGGACGGCGTGCCCATGCGGATGGGAAGCACATCCAGGGGCTGGAGACTCTTGCGCAGCAGATCGACATCCTAGCCTCGCTCTCGAAGGACGATCAGGCCGCCTTCCTCGATCAGACCGTGACGGAAATGCACGATGCCGAGCGCGAGACGCAGGAGATTCTCGCCGCCTGGCGCAGCGGCAATGACGCAAAGCTCGCGGCGCTCATGAGCGAAGACTTCAAGACCTATCCAAGCCTCTACTACGCGCTCGTCAGCGGGCGCAATCGGCGCTGGATGCCACAAATCGAGCGCCTCCTCAAGGCTGAGCAGAACTACTTCGTCATCGTCGGCGCATTGCATCTCGTCGGCGAGGGGGGTCTTTTGCAGCTTGCCAGGGCCGATGGCTTAGAGCCTCGACCGCTGCAGTGATCGCGCGCGCATGAGCCGGCAGCGCCCGCTCGTCATGCGCTGCGGCGCGTTCGGAGACATGGTGCTGCTGACAGCCCTCTTGCGCCAGCTGCACTCACGCCTGGGAACGCCTGCCGATCTCATTGCCTCCGGCGCCTGGAGCGTGCCGCTCCTCGAGGGCCAGCCCGGCGTCGGCGAGATTTTCATTCTGCGCAGCAGGAAGTCCGCCTACTGGGCAAGTCGCAGCCAGCAGCGCCTCGTGCGCTGGCTGCAATCGCGAGGCGCCGGCCCCACTTGGTTCTGCGATTCCGGCGCCGGTCGCGAGCTGCTGCGGCGCGGTGGAATACCGGACGACTTCGTCTGCGAAGATCAGGGGCTGCCGCGGATTCCGGGCGAACATTTCGTCGACCGCTGGATCCGATTTGCGGACTCAACTCCGCCGGCATTCGTCGGGATGCTGGCGCCGAGTCAAGCACGCATCGAGAGCCGCGCCGTGCTCAGTATTGATGCGGCCGCCCGTGGCGCACTCGAGCCGTGGCTTGCGAGCCGGGGACTTGCAAATCGGGAGCTAGTCCTGCTGCAGACGGGCAACAAGCGCACGATGCGCGGCTGGCTCGCGCGCCGCGCCACCAACACCAAGTATTGGCCGCCGGAACGCTGGGCCGAAGTCATTCGCGCACTACGGGACGCGCGTCCGGAGGCCGCGATTGTGCTCATGGGCGTGCCGCGTGAGTTCGCGCTCAATGCTGCAATCATTCGACGCGCGCGCGTACCCGGCCTGCATAACGTTGCCGATGATTTGCCCATCCGCATACTACTGCCGCTCCTCGAGCGTGCCACGAGCCTCGTGTCGGTTGACACCGGCCCGGCACACGCAGCGGCCGCACTCAACTGCCCGACGGTTGCGCTCTTTGGCACATCCGATCCGCTGCTGTATCGGCCCGGAGGCGTCACGACGCCAGCGGTCGCGCTGGTGGGCAAAATTGACGGGCATCCCAATATTCTGGGCATCCAGCCGTCAGCGGTCATCGCCGCATGGCGCGAATTGACCGCCGGATCGCGCTGAAGCTGCGGCAGCACAGCCGCGCCGACTGCCTGAGGTGACGCTGCCGCATGCCAGCGCGCCGCAGCACTCGCGCCGCTGCTACTATGCGAATGGATCAAGTGCGGTGCGCAAGCTTAATTTCACATGAGCGACGGTCACGTCCGCCTGCTCTTCATTCCGGTATCCGGGCCGCGCGGCATGGGGGAATATGCGCGCGCGATTGCGATTGCGACCGCTGCGGTACAGCGCTGGCCGCGCATTGAGATTCGCTTTGCATTAAGCCGCGGTGCGGCCTACGCCGCCGAGACGCCTTTTCAGGCGACGTTTCTGCCGTCCTCGCCGACCTTTCATTCGCGCGAGGTCGCCGCGCTGATTCGTGAATTCAAGCCCACGGTTGTGCTCTTTGACAATGCCGGCCGCACCTCGCAACTGCGCGCCGCGGTCGCCGGCGGCGCGCGCACTGTATTCATCAGCTCACGTCCGAAGCAGCGCCGCAGGGCATTTCGCCTGCGCTGGATGCGGCTCCTCGATGAACATTGGATCGCCTATCCGCAGTTCATTGCGGGCGCTCCGAGCAGACTTGAACGCTTGAAACTGCTGCTGCTCGGCCGTCCGACGGTGCGATTCATCGATGCGGTGCTGCCGCAGCCCGACGCGGTGCTCGCACGCTCCGTGATGGCGCGTTTTGGCGTGCGCGAGGGCGAGTACGTGTTGGTGGTTCCGGGCGGTGGAACGGGTCATCCTGGAGCACTCACCGCGCCACAAGTCGTCGCGGAGGCGGCGCGGCGCATTGCGCTGCGGTCATACCCGACGATTCTCGTCGGCGTGACGCCACAGGTCACGCTTGGCGCGCTGCCGCCCGACAACCTGAAGCTCGCGCCGCGTTTGCCGATTGCCATGGTCAGCGAACTCGTCCGCGGCGCGCGCCTCGTGATCTCGAATGGCGGCGATACGATGCTGCAGGCGCTCGCCTGCCAGCGACCCTGCGTCGCAGTGCCCATTGCGGCAGATCAGGCGTACCGGATCAAGCGCTGCGTGCTCAGCGGACTCGTCACGAGAGCGCGCCTCGACGCGGCCGATCTTGAGCGGGTGAGCCTGCGCATGCTCGAGGCGGGCGTCGCGCCGACGCCAACCGCTGCGCCTGCGGGTAACCCGAACGGCCCTGCGGTGACCAACGGGATCGAGGCCGCGCTTGCTGCCATCGAAGAACTTGGGCGCGTCGACACATCGGGCACGCGGCGGCCGGTGCGCCCATTGCGCGCCACGCCACGCACGCCAGCGCATGCCGCTGCGCAATCGGATGCAAGCGCCATTACCGCGCCGCGATTCCTGTTCCTGCCGGTCTCCGGGCCGCATGGCATGGGCGAGTACGCCCGCACGGTCCAGATCGCGCAGGCGGTCGCGGCTCGCTGGCCCAAGGCGGAAATCCATTTCGCGCTCAGCCGCGAAGCCAGCTACGAAACTGAGCCTGCCTTCACCTACACACTGCTGCCATCTTCGCCTACCTTCCACACGCCGGAGGTGAATGCCCTGATCGAGCAAATGCGCCCCCACGTCGTCATCTTTGACAACGCAGGACGCACCGCGCAGCTGCGCGCCGCGCAGCGCGTCGGAGCACGCGTGATCTATGTGAGCGCCCGCGCTCGCCAGCGACGCAAGGCGTTCCGCCTGCGCTGGATGTCCCTGATTGATGAGCACTGGCTCGCATATCCGAAACTGCTCGCAGGCCCGCTCAACGCCGTGGAGAGCTTCAAGCTGCGCTGGAAGGGGCGCCCTCTGTTGCGCTACCTCGACGTGATGCTTCCGGCGCCCGACCCGCGCGCGGCGGCGACCGTGCTGCAGCGGCTCGGCTTGAGCACGCAGCCTTATGTGCTCATCGTGCCCGGCGGCGGAACCGGACATCCCGGCGCACGTGATGCCGTGCAAGTGTTCGCGGCCGCCGCGCATGCTCTGGCGGCGCGCGGCACGTCCACTGTGCTCGTAGCCTCCGCAAACGGCGAAGATCTGAACGCACCGCCAGCGCTGCACACGCTGCCGCGCCTGCCTCTGGTCGAACTCGCCGCGCTCATGCGGCGCGCCCGGCTCGTCATTGCGAACGGCGGCTCGACCTTGCTGCAGGCCATCGCCTGCCACGCGCCATGCATCGGCGTATCGATTGCGAAGGATCAGGCCAAACGCGTGCGGCAGTGCTCCGAGGCGGGGCTGGCGCTCGCGGCAAGCTTGAATGCGGCCAATATTGTCAGCGTCGCAACATCGCTTCTGGCCGATGAGCCCGCACGGCTTGCGCTCGCACGTCGTGCCGGGAATCTTGAGCTCGCCGACGGACTCGGGATCGCGCTCGGGGCAATCGAAAGCCTGCTGAGCCGGCCCACTGCGCAGTAGAGTTGCGCCGTGCCCCACGCGACGCTCCTCGGCTACCGGCTCGATCAGCCCTCGTTCCGCTATCGCATGTTGAGCTTGGCGACCGCGCTCGAAGCTGCAAACTGGACCGTGCGCCTTGAGCGGTTTCCGTCCGGCCGCTATGGCCTGCGCACCTGGGAACGTCGCGAGCTCTTGCGGCGCTCGAGCGTGGTCGTGCTGCATCAAGTCAAATTAGCCGGCACAGAGGCGCGATTGTTCGCTGCCTTTGCCGCGCGTCGGATCTTTGACTTCGACGACGCGATCTACGTGCGCAAGCCTCGGCATTTGGGTGAGCCTGCGGATGATTCATGGTGGCGCCGACACAAGTTCGCGGCCACCTGCCGGCGAGTGGATGTTGTGGCGGCGGGTAATGACGTGCTGGCCGCTGCTGCCGCCCCGTACGCGCGGCGCATCGTCACGCTGCCGACCGCGCTCGACGCAGGCGTCTATCGGGCTACATCGGCGACCCAGGATGACCCGCCGACGATTGCGTGGGTCGGTAATCCCGAGAATCTCGTCTATCTTGAGATCCTCCGCCCTGCGCTGGCGCGTCTGACCGCGCGCCATCCCGCGTTGCGGCTGCGCGTGATCTGCTCTGAGTTTCCGGATTGGCCGGAGGTGCGGATCGAGCCGGTGCGCTGGAGCCCGGAAGCTGAAATCGCGGCTCTCGCAGGGTCGCACATCGGCGTCATGCCGTTGACCGACGATGAATGGGCGCGCGGCAAATGCGCATTCAAGCTGCTGCAGTACATGGCCGCATCGCTGCCCTGCATCGCCTCGCCCGTCGGTGCGAACACCGAAGCCGTTATCGATGGCCGTACCGGCTACCACGCGCGTGACGCGTCTGAATGGGAGCACGCCCTCGAGCGTTTGATCGGCTCGGCCGAGTTGCGCGCGCGCCTGGGCGAGGCCGGCCGGGCGCATCTCGAAAGCCGCTACGGCCTCAAGAATTATCAAGCCCGCTACGTCGCGCTATTTGAGAGCCTCGTCGGCCAGATGCCCTGATGCGCGCGACCGGCGCCTGGCTGCCGATCAAATCCGCACCGCAGATTTTTCTAAGTCGGCGCTGGCTGCGCAGCCGTGCGGCGCGCGAGCGCTTCCTGCCACCATAGGATCGTGTCCGCCAGAGCCTCATCGAGCGTGAATCCGGGGCGCCATCCCACTTCATCGTAAAGCCGGTGCACATCCGGAACGAGAATGGCCGGCTCATTGGCGGCACTCGCGCGGGCGCCAAGCCGAATCAGGTCGCTGCGGCCTATCCGGTTGGCAATGCGGCTGACGAGCGCAGCGATTGAAACTCGCTCAGGCGAGCCGATATTGACCGGCCCTTGCACCGCGCTGTCGAGCAGTGCGGCAAATGCATGGCCGACGTCGGCAACGTGCAGAAAATTTCGAACCTGGCTTCCGTGCGAGCACGGCGCCTCCTGATTCAGGAGTAGATGCTGCACGACGGACGGCACGAGACGCTGCGGATGTTCGTCCGGGCCGAAGGGTGAAAAAATCCGTCCCCACGCAGTGGACAGGCCCTCCTGAGAGCTGTAACTCGCCAGCATGTTTTGCAATGCGAGCTTGCAAACTGCATAGGGTGTGGCGCTACTTCCCGCACTCGTTACGAGCGCACTGGAATCTTCGCGGCACACATCGACGCGCGACCAGTCGTATTCGGCGCAGCTCCCGGCCAGCACTGCGCGGCTCCCGCCGCTCCTGTGAAAAGCCCGCACCAAATGCAGGCTGGCAGCAACCCACGAAAAATTCTCGGCGCTCACCCAGTAGAGCTTGGGCGTTGCGATCCAGGCAAAATGCAGGATGTGTGTTGGCCGCACCTCATCGATCAAGCGGTCGATCGCGGCCGGATCAAAGAGGTCACTCTTGTGTATGGTGGCGCCGGTCAATTGCGCGTCTGCGCCGCGTTCGCGTACCGCCGCCGACAGTACCGCGTGAACCTCGTAGCCGCGCTTGAGCAGCGGCGGCACGCTCCAGCGTCCTATGAAGCCGCTTGCGCCGCTGACGAGAACCCGTTTAACCGGTGCCATGATCGAGCGGCCGATAGGCGGCATCGCGCGCACTGATCACCACGGGCTTCATGGGCCAGGCGATCCCGACTTTCGGATCATCCCAGAGAAAACCGCGGGCGAACCCGGGCGCATAGCGCGCGCCGATCATGTACAGAACCTCGCTCTCATCGGCGAGCGTCAAAAATCCATGCGCGAAGCCTTTTGGAGCGAGCAATGCGCGGTGATTGGCGGCCGTGAGCTCTGCGCCGAACCATCGGCCGTAGGAGGCAGAGTTTCTGCGAATATCAACGATCACATCGAAAATGGCACCGGCCGTGCATCGTATGAGCTTGTCCTCTTCGTGCGGAGGCGCCTGATAGTGCATGCCGCGCAGGGTGCCTTTATCGACGTTGTAGGACACGCTGCACTGCAGCGCCGCTGCGCTCAATCCATACTCGGCAAATTCCCCAGCGCAGAACGTGCGGGCAAAGAAGCCCCGCTCGTCGGACGACGGATCGATGTCAACGATGAATGCACCGGCGAGTGGAGTCTCGGTAAATTTCATTCGTAGCAACGCACCGTGGGAACGGCTGTCACGAAGCGGCCGCCCCAAGTTCTGATCCAATCGAGCTGCCGCATGATTTCCGTTTGCAGGTTCCAGGGCAATATCAGCACGTAGTGCGGCTTGTGGCGCGTGAGTTCCTGCGGAGGAACCACGGGAATATGGCTCCCGGGCAGCAACTTTCCCTGCTTGTGCGGATTTCGATCCGCCACCATCGAAATATCATCCGCGCTGACGCCGCAGAAGTTGAGCAAGGTGTTGCCTTTGGCAGCCGCCCCGTACGCAGCTACCACTTTGCGCTCGGATTTGGCGCGCGCCAGAAAGTCGCGCAGCGAGCTGCGGCAGGCGGCCACGCGTTCGGAAAAACGCCGGTAGGCGTCAAGGTCGGCAAGCCCGGCGCGCCTTTCGGCCGCGCGCACATGGCGCAAGGCGTCGCTGTCCTCGAGTCCTCGGGCGGCGTGGGATGCAAAGATGCGCAGCGACCCGCCATGCGTCGGCAGCTCCTCCACATCGAAGATCTGCAGGCCCTGCAGGCGAAAGACGCGCTCAATCGCATACAAAGAGATGTAGGAGAAATGCTCGTGGTAAATCGTGTCAAATGCAGCATGCTCAATGAGCTTCAGCAAATGCGGAAACTCGATCGTGACGCAGCCAGCGGGTTTTAACAGTTGCGCTATTCCGGCGACAAAGTCGTTAAGCTCCGGTACGTGTGCGAGCACGTTGTTGCCGACGATCAAATCCGCCTTGCGCCCCTGCCCCGCGAGGCGCACGGCCAATGCTGCACTGAAAAATTCAACGAGCGTCGCAACTCCGATCCGCTCGGCAGCCGCGGCGACGGCATCGGACGGATCGATGCCCAGCACGGGTATGCCGGCGGCGACGAATTCCTTCAACAAATAGCCATCGTTGCTGCCGAGCTCGATCACCAGGCTCTTGGCATTGAGACTGAAACGCTCGCGCGCCATCGCAGAAAAGCGCAGCGCGTGCGCTAGCCAATCGTCCGAGTAGGACGAATAGTACGCATAATTGCTGAACAGCTCGCGCGGCGGAACATCATAATCAACCTGCACGAGCTTGCACGCTTCGCACACCTTGGCACGAAGCGGATAGCGCTTCTCCTGCTGCAGGTCCGCTGACGGCGCGAGGAAGCCGTTTGCCAGAGGCTGCAGCCCGAGGTCGGCGAAAGTCACGCCGAGCTCGCCGCCGCACGCCCGGCAGAGCGTGCGCGCGCCGCTGCTCACGGCCATAATTTCCAGGGAGCCTTGTTGCCGTCCCATAGCGCGCTCAGGCTCATCATGTCGCGCAGCGTATCCATAGGCTGCCAGAAGCCGTGATGCACCCACGCTGCAAGCTCACCGCTCGCAGCCAATTCCTCCATCGGCTCTTTCTCCCAGACCGTATGATCGCCGGACACAAGATCCAGAACGCTCGGATGGAGGACGAAGAAGCCGCCATTGATGAGTCCGCCTTCGACGCGCGGCTTCTCCTCGAAGGAGACGACCTTGAGGCCCTCCATGACGATCCTGCCGAAGCGCGCCGGCGGGCGCACGCATGCGACGGTCGCCTTGCAGCCGTGTTCCGCGTGGAAGGCGATCTCGGCGCGGATATCGATGTTTGACAGTCCATCACCATAAGTCATGCAAAACGGCGTCCCGGGGTCGAGGTAATCACGCACACGCGCGAGACGGCCACCGGTCATCGTCTCCTCGCCCGTATCGACCAGCGTGACTTGCCACGGCTCGCTGCGCGAATCGTGATATTCAATGCGATTCTTAGCCATGTCGAAGGTGACGTCGGTCTGGTGCAAAAAGTAATTCGCAAAATACTCTTTGACCATGTAGCCCTTGTAGCCAAGGCACACGATGAACTCGTTCACCGCGAACGACGAGTAGAGCTTCATGATGTGCCACAGCAGAGGGCGGCCTCCGATCTCCACCATCGGCTTCGGCCGAACATTCGACTCCTCGGCGATCCGAGTCCCTTTGCCGCCGGCGAGAATGACGCATTTCATAATTATGGGTTCCGGTGGGTCGCGACCAAGCCCTGGTACTGCGCAATTTGTTTTTGGCACAGTGCCAGCATGTCCTCGCCGTCGAGGTGCGCGCGATACCAGTCGGCCGACCACGACAAACATTCAGCCAAGCTCAGTCGCGACCGCCATCCGAGGGTGCGCTGCGCAAGCGCCGAGGACAGCATGAGCGCCTTCATCTCCGGCGGATGATCGCTCGTATCGCGTACCCAGCCGGGCTTGCCGCCGAATCGCGCGCTGAAAACTTCGACAACCTCGTGGACCTTGCAAGAGTCCGCCGCCTGCGGGCCCAGATTGACTGCGCGCGGCGCGCTGTCCGGGGATTCCACGAGCGCCTGCGTCAGAGCGAGATAGCCCGACAGGGGTTCGAGTACATGCTGCCACGGCCTAACCGCTTCCGGATAGCGCAGGCTTACCGGCACGCCCGCGGCGAGCGCCCGCATACAGTCAGGAATGAGCCGCTCTGCTGACCAATCGCCACCGCCGATGACATTGCCGGCCCGAGCCGTCGCAAGCGGCGGACCATCCCTGTAGTAGCTGTCGCGAAAACTCTTCGTCACGAGTTCAGCACACGCTTTACTGCCACTGTATGGATCGGCGCCACCGAGGCGATCGCTCTCCATAAAGGCGTGGCCGGGAGCGCCGGACTCATAGACCTTGTCGCTCGTCACGACGAGCACGCACTTAAGACCCGGCGCGAAGCGGCAGGCCTGCAGCATATTGGCCGTGCCTAGGACATTCGTTGCATAGGTGCGCAGCGGGTCGCGATAAGAGTCGGGAACCAGGGCCTGGGCCGCCATGTGCATCACGATCTGCGGTCTGAGTTTCTGGATCACATCGTGCACGAGGGCAGCATCGATAATGTCGGCAATTACGGAGTGGACTGCGCGCCCGACCATCGACCACAGATTCGGTGTGGTCGACGGCGCGAGGGCAAGTCCGGTCACCTCAGCGCCGAGTGTGCGCAACCACACGCTCATCCAGGCACCCTTGAATCCGGTGTGCCCGGTCAGCAAAACCTTGCGCCCCTGCCAGAACGTATTCATGGACTCCATCTCTTAGGAATCCGTCTTTTCCCAATAGGATGCTAGCTTGCGCGTATGCGTGCGCACCGCCGGCATGCCGAGCCACGCGCCGAGCCTGATTTGAAAATTCCAGAATTTTCTCAGGCTGCGGATGAAAAAGAACACATCCTTATACTGGGTGAACCCCTGGGTTCTGTAGGCAATCTTTAATGCGTCGCAGACGACTGCCAGCGGCAGCTTGTAGATCCTCTTGCCGGAGATGAAGGGATTGCGCACTGCGGTTGCAAAGCTCGGGTCTGTGGCAAGTATAAAAGTCGCAATGCGCTCCATGATGAATATCTTCATCTGTACGTCCGCACGGCCCCGATAGGAAGTATTGGACGTCAGCGCTTTGCCGAGCTCATCCGCGCCGGCCTCCGCAACGGCAAACATCTGCTCATTGATCGCGAGCCATGCTCTCCAGAAACGCGGCTTCGCGACAAAGTAATTGGAGTGCACCGTATTTCTCGAATCCGTGACAAGCTCGTCCAGGTCCGCGCGCCTGTCAACCCTCTCGAGCAGCATTTTTGCTGTCGCCAGCAGTCCCGGATGTTCTGCATCGCCATGCTGGAAGACGTTGAGGAACTGGGCCCCCGTATGGATGCTCGGCGAAAACAGTACGACCTCGGTCGCGCTGTCGCAACGCCGGATGAATTCGGCGACCTGTACGGCCGTCAGGTTCGTCTTGATGTTGAACTTCGGCGACAAAAATCCATAGAAGGCGTCTTCGTCGAGCGCTTCGCTCAGCAGGAACTTGCGTATCGGCCAATATTCAAACCAGTCCGGCCTCTCATTCGACGAATTATCGAGCACGCCGAATCCGGCATCCAACTCCCGTTGCGAGGTGTAATGGTTCAGGATCTGAAAGATATGGGAGTCGGCCATGCCACCCTCGAAAAAGTCGTCGGAACTATGCAATTTTACAAACTGGCCAGTACTCGCGCGCTTCGCGACCCGCGCCTGGACAGCTCAACGTATTACCTGATCGCCTGGCGGGCGTCACGCTCCGGATTCCACCGGTCGAAGTAGGTCAGCATGCGCAACCTGCGCCCATTTGGCGACTGATCAGGCAGGATGTCCATCGCGTGTCGCGTTTCGTAAGCACCGGTATGCGCATCCGGCACGCGTCTTGCGCCTTCCCCTGCGCGGCTGGAATGCCGGTAATAGTACAATAGAGCATGCAGGGCATTTCAAAACGACTATCGAGACTGCGCACTTGGCGCGGACGCGCGCGCGGATTGTATGGCGCCGTCATCGTCGGCTCGTTCGTGTGCCTCTGTGCCGCCGCCCCTTCCCCGAACCCCTCGAGCACACCGTTGAGCGCACCCCAGGTACTCCAATTCCTGGATCAAACCATCGATTGGTACCACGGACTTACCGTGCAGCAGCAGATCGCGACGACGCCTACCGACCTTGCCATTGTCTACGACAATCGCCAGACCGCCATACAGGCGGTGCGACTTGCCTTCGATTTTGCTCGCGCGGAAGCTGCGTTCATTGCCGATGACGCGACGCCACAGCAAGGCCAAAACGCAGTCCTGTCCCAGTTCCAGTCGCTCGCCCAACTGCAGCTGCGTTACGACCAGCAGGTCAAAGATACTCAGGCCGAGCTCGAATCCGATCGGCAGAAGCTTGCAAGCGCAGGCGCCTCCGAACGACAGCAGCTGCAGTCACAAATTTCCAAACTGCAGGGCGAACTTGATCTCGCCAACGCGCACCGGGATGCCGTGCACAGCATGCTGGATTTCGTCACCGGCAGCAGTGCCAATGGTGTAGGTGCAAGCGGCCTGCGCGCCCAGATCGAAGCGCTCGCGCGCACCGTGCCTGCAATGACACCGGCTTCAAGTGCAACTCCCGGCAGTACACAAACCGCTGCCGCACCCGGGGCCGCGGGCACCGTCGCGGCGCCCGTCAAAAAACCTGAGTCGAACGGCATCTGGAATTTGGCGTCCGATGCATTTTCTCTGGCCGAAAAAAAGAGCTCGATCGATACGCTCCTGCAGCAGACCGATAAGCTCGCCGCCACGGTAAGACAGCTGCGAGCGCCCTACGTCGATCAGATGAAGGCGCTGTCCAGCCGCGGCGATGCCCTCGGCAAGCAGGCGGACACGGCGGACAGTTCCACGCCGCAGGACGCGCGGGCGCAACTCGATGACCTCGCAGAACAGTTCAAGCGACTCGCGGGCGCAGTCATCCCCTTGAGCAAGGAAGGGGTGCTGCTCGAGCTCTACAGCAGAGACCTCAGCAACTGGAAGGACGTCGTCCGATTTGAATTGCGCACTGACATTAGAAGTCTGGCAGTGCACTTAGGATCCCTGCTACTGGCTGTGGTGGTGCTGCTCGCGGCGGCGGAACTGTGGAAGCGGGCTGTATATCGCTACGTGGCTGATCCGCGGCGCAGATACCAGTTTTTATTGCTGCGACGGTTTGTGCTTTGGTTCCTGATGGCGGTCATCGTTGCGTTCGCATTCGCGAGCAGTGCGGGATCGATAGTCACCTTTGCCGGACTCATCACCGCGGGAGTTGCGGTCGCGATGCAGGGCGTCATCGTTGCGATCGTCGGCTACTTCTTCCTTATCGGGAAATTCGGCATTCGCGTCGGTGATCGCGTGCAGATCGCCGGCGTCACCGGACAAGTGATCGACGTCGGACTGGTGCGTTTTCACCTGATGGAACTCGGCGGTGGCGGGGGAGCAGACGGCCCGACCGGCCGCGTCGTTGCGTTCTCCAATTCCATCGTATTCCAAACGGGGGCGGGTCTTTTCAAACAGATCCAAGGCACCAATTTCGCGTGGCACGAGATGACGCTCACACTCGCCGCGCAGGCCGATTACGCGGACGTCAAAAAGAGATTACTCGCGGCCGTGGGCGGTGTGCTTGCCGACTATCGCGAAGAGATAGAGCGACAGACGCAGGAGATCGCAAGGACCGTCATTTCAACACCGGTCGGCACCTTGCAGCCGAGAGTTCAGCTGCGCTTCGTCGCGAGCGGCGTCGAAGCCGTGATCCGCTATCCCGTCGATCTGAAAAGTGCGGCCGAAATCGACGAGCGAGTCACGCACGAGGTATTGAAGTCGCTGGCGCAGGAGCCGAAGGTGCAGCTTGCCGGAGGCGCGGACATTCACCTCTCCACCCAGCCCGGCGGCGACGCCAAGGCTTAGTCGCAAGGCGCGGCGCGCGCCGATGATTGATTCACGCCTAAGGACATCCGGAGAATGCACATGCACTGCACGGTAGTGGCAGCGCTCACCGCACTCTTGATGAGGCAAGCGGCGCGGCGGGGCGGACTGCCATGAAAGTCCTGCTGACGGGAGCCGGCGGGCAAGTCGGTCGTGCTTTTCGCGCATTGGCGCCCGTCGGAACTGCCGTCGCTGCGCTTACGCACGCGGATCTAAACATCACGGATGCGGAACAGGTGAGGCGCGCGGTGGCCGCGCACGCACCCCAATGGATCGTGAACGCCGCCGCGTATACCGCCGTCGATGCTGCCGAGAATGCGCTTGAGGCTGCGCAAGCGCTCAATGCGACAGCGGTCGGGTATCTCGCGCAGGCAGCACGGAGCGCGAGTGCGCGTCTCGTGCACCTGTCCACAGACTTTGTGTTCGATGGACGCGCGTCAAACCCCTACGAGCCAGACGCCCCCACCGCCCCCCTCGGCGCGTACGGCGCGACGAAGCTTGCGGGCGAGCATCAGGCGCTCGCGGACGGCGCGCCATCCATCGTGATGCGTACGTCCTGGGTGTACGCCGCTTACGGCCAGAACTTCGTACGCACCATGCTGCGGCTCATGGCCGCAAAACCCGAGCTGCGTGTAGTCTGCGATCAGGTGGGATCACCGACCTGGGCCACAAGTCTTGCGCAGACTCTATGGCGGATGCTCGAAGTCGAGGCGCCGCCTGGGCTCTATCACTGGTGTGACGCGGGCGTTGCGAGCTGGTATGACTTCGCAGTGGCGATTCAAGAAGAAGCGCTGCAACGCGGTATTCTCGCGCAGGCAATCCCCGTGCTGCCGATACGATCCGCGCAATACCCGACCCCGGCGCGGCGACCTGCCTACAGCGTGCTCGATGCTGAGCGCACCCGCGCGCTCACGAGCTCGCCTGCGGTGCATTGGCGCACGCAGCTGCGCAAAATGCTCGATGAGCTCGCCGCCGGTTAGATGCGAACGCACCGGCGCGAGCGTCGCAGCGCGCGTTGTGCTAGGTGAAAGCACTAAACCAGCGATCGAGCACCAGTAGCGACCATGCGCGGCGAAAATCGCTCGAGAGTGGCTGGCGCAGCACGCCG
>Ga0302325_10019139_pt1 | contig 14412 bp, 15 predicted proteins | sample Palsa_T0_2_FD_201948 | JGI IMG/M metagenome (GOLD analysis project Ga0302325, IMG submission 201948) | Peat permafrost microbial communities from Stordalen Mire near Abisko, Sweden - Palsa_T0_2 | ecosystem: Environmental > Terrestrial > Soil > Palsa > Peat permafrost | place: Sweden: Abisko... | reverse complement strand
AACTCGCCTCCCACCGGTTCCCGCTGGAACTGGTGACCACCCACACCTTCGGCCTCGGGGACGCCGACTATGCCATCAAGTCGGTGGGCGGCGAGGGCGCCAAGGACGTGATCCACGTATCCCTGCTGCCGTGGAAGTGAGGCCGCTCTTCTCCCTCCCCGAATTCGGGGAGGGAAAAGAGAGGCTGCGGCAAAATTCTTGGCAGACACTATTTGGGCGGCACGGCGTCGCCCGGCGCCGTTTCCGGCCGCGTACGCGACAGCAACCAGCCGACCAAGGCAGCGCCGCCCAGTATGATGAGGACCTGCGTGCGGTCGCCATTGCGGACCAGGTTGAGGGCCTGCTCGACCGCCTCATCGGCCTTTCCGCCCGCCGGTGTCCGCAGCCTCACGACGAGTTCGTCCAGCGCCGGGTGGCCGAGCTTCACATCCTTCGCGAACATCGCCAGCAGGAAGGCCAGAGGCTCCACGAGATCGCCGGCCGATCCTGTCGGCGGCGACGCCACGGCTTCGAGCGGCGGGACTTGGGACACCTTCGCGGCGGCGGCGGGCCTCGCCAGCTCCTCCGCAGCCTCGGGCACCCGCGTGCGGGACAATGATTTTCCGATCATCCATGCGATGCCGAGCAGGATCAGCGCCGCAGCGACGAGCACGGCAGCGACGACGGCGAGCGCCGTGTCCGCGCCATAGGCCGCCTCCTCGGCGCGATAAAGAGCGACCAGGCCGACGCCTATGGCCATGACGCAGAACAGGCCGGCGAACGTGGACAAGGTCACGACGACGGCGGCAGTCAGCGCCGCCTGCCTGGCGCGGCCGGCCACCTCGTCGACGCGCTGCTCGATCTCGCCCTTGACCGCCGCGATCTCGGCGCGGACGTCGAGCCCGAACAGTTTCAGCAGCTTGAACAGCATCAGCTTCGCCGTCCCCACAGGCCGATCACGAAGCCGATAGCGACCGCGCCGGCGAGCGCGCCGAGGGGATTGCGGCGGGCCATCGCTTCGATCTCCCCGGCCAGGGTCTTCGCCTGCTCGCCGGCTGTCGAGGCGAGCTGGCTGCCCTTGCCGGCGAGGTCGCTGGCTGCGTCCTGGACCTGGTCCGCAACGCTGGAAGAGACTTCGCGGGCCGACTTGACGGCTTCGTTGCTCGCCTGGCTCATGAACTTCGCAAGCGTGTTCTTGAGATTGTTGAGGTCGGCGCGGATCGCCTGCAGGTCGGAGGTAGCCTCCGCCATGGCATCGGCGGCGGCGCTGCCGATGGCGTCCTTGCCGCGGTTCAGCGATTCGGCCACCGAGGCCGATTTGGGGTCTTTGGATTGAAAGCCGGCGGAGCTGGCGGCGGCGGATTGGGCTTCCGGCCGAGAGCGGTTCTGGTCCATCTTGGTCGTTCCTTTCAGGGCAGAAGATGTGGGGAGGAGACCGCGCGGTCGCGGAATGCGGTTCGCCCGTCCGGACGCGCGGATACGGTTCAACTCCGGAAAGGCCGGTCGCGTTCCACCATTCGGCTTGCGGAGAATATGGCGGGGCCGGCGCCGTTCCACAACCGGCGGCACAGCCTATATAGCCGCCGAGGACCGCCGGCTACTTCTTCTCCAGCATGGTCGTGCCCTGGCTCTGGATGGCGCGCTGGATCTTTTCGGCGATCTGCGCCAGCGGCCAGGGCAGCACCACCTCCAGCCGCGCGTGATCTTCCGCAACGTCGATGGTTCCACTCGCCCCCTGGCCGAGCGCCCTGATGCGGAACTGCAGGCGGCTGTCGGTCCAGGTCTCCTCCTCGATGACGAAGACCTGTGCGAGCTTCGTTCGCGCGGTCTCCAGCCCGGATTTCAGGCGCCGGGTGGCCTCCTCCTTTCCGAGCCGGTGGGGAACGGACACGATCAGGGGCGCGGGCATCGAGCAGCTCCAGTGAGAGGTATATGGAAAGCCGTATCGGCCTCATGTAGGCGCCAGCGCTCCGGTTTTCCATTGTGACGACGCCCTCCGTCGCGACCTAAGCGGCCGAGCCTCCCAACCGGACCGACACCGGATGAGCGCGCCCGCGGATATCGATCTCCATGGCCTCGCCGAGGCCGAGCTCGGTTGCGCTGCCGGGAAGTCCGGCGGCGCAATAGAGGTCCTCGCTGACGGCAACCGGCGCGCCGTGCTGTTTTGAGACCTCCAGCAAACGGCTCGCGACGTTCACGGTGTCGCCGGTGGCGGCGATGTGCTGGTGATCGGCGGCGCCGAGCCGCGACAGGATCACCGGCCCGAAATGGCCGCCGACCCGCGGCGATAGCTTGCCGAGCGCGATCGGCGGCAGGCTGCCGAGCCAGGCCTGCAGATCGCGATGAAGCCGATTGACGGCGGCCAACGCACAGGCGGCGTCGCCCGGCTGCGGCGCCGGAAGCCCGAAAACGATCATGGCGCCGTCGCCCATGTAGCTGACGACGAAGCCGCGGTGATCGGTGGCCGCCCGTTCGATCAATTCGTGAAGCTGCACCAGCAGGTCGCGTGTCCATGCCGGCCCGAGCGATTCCGTCAGGCCGGTGAAGCCGGAGAGGTCCACGAACAGGATGGCGGCCTGCTGGCGCACCGGCTTGGCCAGGAGCTGAGGGTCCTTGTTGAGCAGCGCCCGCAGGCCCGGCGCCTGAAAGCGTCGCAACATCTCGCTTTCCGACGCAAAGCGTTCGACCGCGCGCTGCTCCACCCACAGCCGCCCGATGCCGTAGGTCACCGCGACGGGAACCGCCGCGGCCGCCGGAACGGCGAAACTGAGCCAGTAGCCCTCGTCGAAGGCGACGATGAGCGCAAGGAGCCACGCGACGAAGGTGAACGTGGTCAGGGCGATCGCGAGCCACAGCGGGCGAAGCGCCAGCAGCAGCACCGCCGCGACCGGAAGCACGACGGCGACGGTGGCGTCGATGCCGCGGGTAACGCCGTCCCTGGTCAGGCCGTCGCCAGCCAGCAGGTTGCTGATGGCGGTCGCGAAGATTTCGACACCGGGCGTGATGCGGTCGAACGGCGTGGCGAACCGGTCGCCGGTGCCCGCCGCGGTGGCTCCAACCACCACGACCTGCCCGCGCACGTCATCGGGTTCGAGCCCTCCGCCGATGGCGCGCCACGCACTGAAATCCCTGAAACTGCCGGACGGCCCATAGAAGCGAAGCGGCAAATGGTAGCCGAGGTCGAGCGCAACCGATCTGGCGCGCAGCTTGACGACATCCTTTCCGAGCACGGGATCCGTGTTCAAGGCCGCCGCCGCCGATGCCAGCGCGAACGAGGGAACGATCATGCCGCCGGCGTCGAACAGCATGGGGACATAACGGGGGACGCCGGAGCGGTCGGTCGAGACATTGGAAAGGCCGGGCTGCGACGCCTGGCGAAAAATCTCCTGGGGCCACAGGATGCGCGACGGCGTCGGGATGAAATCATCGCCGCCCGGCCGCGCCGGCCGTTGGTCGGCCGGATCGTCGGGATCGAACAGGGCGACGGCGCCGATCACGGTTCGGGTCGCGTGCAATGCGTCGGCGAGTTCGCGGTCGGCTTCCGCATTGCCGGGATCGAGCAGGAGCACGTCGACGCAGATCACCTGGGGATTGAATTTCGCGAGACCCCGCACGATCCGCGCGAGCACGTCGCGGGGCAGCGGAAACGACCCCGCCTGCCGGATCGTATCCTCGTCGATGGCGGCGATCACGACGCCGCGCGGCGGCATCCGCGGTCCGGCGAGGGAATAGCGCCAGTCGAGCGAGAGATTTTCGAGCTGGTCAAGCCCCGATCCGAGCGCCGCGAGATGCCGCATGCCGAGGAAGCCGCCCCAGGCGGCACCGAGCACCACGAACAGAAGGGTGAGCGCGGCCCTCGGCGAGGGTCGACGGATTGCGATCATTGACCAAACCGGGCGAGCAGCGCCTTGACCCGGTTGGGCGCCCACCGCTTGACTCCGATCGGCGCCGGCTTGCCGTTCATCGATCTCACCGTCTTGCCTGTCGCGGGGTCCACCGCGCCGGATACGTCCACGCCCTGGCCGGGGCCCACCACGACGGTGTCGGTCTCATCCTTGCGGGCGACGGTGACTTCTCCGAGCAGCACCAGCGTCGAGGTCTGGCCCGGCTTGACCTCCATCGCCCATTTGGTGCCGCGCACGGAGGCGATCGCCTGGGGCGTCAGGATCTGGAATTCATGACGCCGCTGAGAGTGAAATTCGATGAGTAGTGCGCCGCTGTCGAGCTGAACCGATGGCGGCAGTCCGTCCTCGCCCGCGGCAGCCGGGTGATAGATGGTTCCCGGCGCGGGCGTGATCGTGAGCTCGGAGCCGCAGCGCAGGATCTGTTCGTTGGGGTTGCGCTTGTCGGGGCTCAGAATGCAAGCGCCGGATTGCGCCATGGCCGTTCCGCCGGCGCAAGCCCAGAGCGGGAGCAGGATTCCGGCTCCGCCAAGAAGCAGGACTCGGGCACCACGAAAAACGTGCGCCGTGGTGCGGTGTTGCCGTGATGCCATGGCGAAGCTCCCTGGGCCGAATGGGTGAGCGCGGCGGCTCTAGCATTGAAGATGATACAGCGCTTTAGCCGGTTTCGCTGCCTTGGACCGGCCCGATTCGTCCAAATTTCCTTGTCCAGTGGTGCGAACGAACCGAACGGATGGCTCCCGTTCGGAAAGGTTGTCCCACTGCTCAGATGGCCCGACCCCGATGTTCGGTTCTCGAACGGCAAGGCACGGAACACGACGCTATCGATTCAGGTTCATTCGGACAGCGCTTGGGAACGCGTCCTGCCCGTTGTGGGCTTGCCTGTCGATTTGGCCCGGTCCAACATCGCCACGGCAGAAAGGCGGCCATATGCAGCGCATGTTCGGTGGGCTCGGGCATATCTTCATCGCGGGTTGGCTGCCATGATGGCTTATGTCTGGATCGCGATCGGGAGCGCGCTGGGCGGGATGGCGCGCCACTGGTGCACGATGGTGGCGACCGCATGGTTCGGCGCGAGGTTTCCCTGGGGCACCCTGGGCATCAACATAATCGGATCATTCGTGATCGGCTTCTTCTTCGCCCTCACCGGCCCCGAGGGCCGCTTCGACGAAACCCCGCTCAACGCCCGGCTGTTCGTCATGACCGGCATCTGCGGCGGCTACACCACTTTCTCCGCCTTCAGCCTGCAGACGCTCTCGCTGTTGCAGGATGGGGCCTGGGGCCGCGGTGGCGCCTATATCCTGGCATCGTTGGTGCTGTGCCTGATCGCGGTATGGGCCGGCTATGCGCTGGCGGTCGTGATCAACAAGGCCGGGACGTGAGGCCGGTTCGCGAGGCCGTCCGACGACGAAAGGCTCTCGATCAAACCCCGCCACATCGGTACATTGCGCGGTCCGGCATGCGCCGGAACGACAAGAAACCGATCGAGGGGAGACCACCGATGATGGGCCAGAATCCAGGGTTGCTCGGGTCGGGCGCCGCTGCCATGCTGGCGGCCCTCATCCTCGTGGCACCGGCCGTGCCGGCCGCCGCACAAACCTCTCCGGGCCAATCGATGTTCGCTTACGTCGGATCGTTCACGACCGCTGCGCGCAAGGCGCGCGGCGACGGTATCCACGTCTATCGGGTTGATCCCGCGACCGGCATGTGGACGCATGTCCAGCACATCGGCGACCTCGTCAATCCCTCCTATTTCGCGCTCAGCCACGACCAGCACGTGCTCTATTCCGTGCACGGCGACAGCGATTTCGCCACCGCCTTCGCGCTCGACCCCAAGACCGGCGAGGCCAAGCTCATCAACCGCGCCGCCACCGGCGGCAAGAACGGCGTTCGCGAGGCCGTCGACCCCTCCGGCAAGTTCCTGGTGGTGGCCAATTATTCGAGCGGCAGCGTCGCCGTGCTGCCGATTGCGCCGGACGGCTCGCTCAAGGACCAGCACCAGCTGGTGCCGTTGCCGGGCGAGCCCGGCCCGCACAAGGTCGAGCAGCAGAGCTCGCATCCCCACGACGTCGTGTTCGATCCGTCGGGCCGCTTCGTGCTGGTGCCGGACAAGGGGCTCGACCGCGTGTTCGTGTTCCGATTCGACGGCGCAACCGGCCTCCTGTCCCCGACCGAACAGGGATCGGTGCAGTCGCGGCCGGGGGCGGGCCCCCGCCATCTCGCCTTCCACCCCAAGCTTCCGATCGTATGGGTCCTCAACGAGATCAACAGCACGGCCGCGACCTATCGCTGGGACGCGGCGCATGGGACGCTGACGCCGCTCCAGGTGATCACCACGCTGCCGACCGACTTCACGGGCTACAGCACGTCCGCCGAGATCGCGGTCTCGCCGGACGGCCGCTTCGTCTATTGCTCCAACCGCGGCCATGACAGCGTGGCCATCTATGCCGCCGGTGCCGACGGCCTGCTCAGCCCGGTCGGCTGGCAATCCACCCAGGGCGGCGGCCCGCGCTTCATCGGCCTCGACCCGGCCGGCCGCTTCCTCAATGCGGCGAACGAGGGGGGCGACACGGTCGTGACCTTCAAGGTGGACCCGAACTCGGGCAAGCTCGATCCGACCGGCCAGGTGATCGCCGATGGGAGTCCCGTCGCCATCGTGTATGCGGGGAAGTGACGGTGGTGGATTCTCGCCTTCGGTCCGCCCGGGCGGCCGGGGGATGAGGCTTCGGCCGTCGTTGCGACGGCAGCCGTGGTCTCGATGCGGCATCGAGTTCATTCGGCTTCGGCGCCGGTCTCCTCTATGATCTGCCGGCTGCCGGCGGAAAAACGAAGAACCGGACGGAAGGGAGTTCATGAGATGTCGGAATCCCCACAGGTGAAATCGCGGATCGGCGCCATCCTCCGTTCGACCAGCGGCAATTTCCTGGAGCAGTTCGATTTCTTCCTGTTCGGATTCTACGCCGGGCCCATATCCAAGGCGTTCTTCCCCACCGGCAACGAGGTCACCGAGCTGATGCTGACCTTCACGACATTCTGGCTCGGCGCGATGATGCGGCCGGTCGGGGCGATCGTGCTCGGCGCCTATCTCGACGAGGTCGGGCGGCGCAAGGGCCTGATCGTGACGCTGTCGATCATGGCGATCGGCACCATCACCATCGCCTTCTCGCCCTCATATGCGACGATCGGCATGCTGGCGCCGTTGCTCGTGCTGATCGGCCGGCTGCTGCAGGGTTTCTCCGCCGGCGTCGAAGTGGGCGGCGTGTCGGTCTACCTGTTCGAGATCGCGACGCCCGGGAAAAAAGGCTTCTACACCTCGTTCCAGTCGGCGAGCCAGCAGGTTGCGATCTTCTTCGCGGCCATCATCGGCTTCGCACTGAACGAGTCGCTGAGCGCCACCCAGATTGCCGATTGGGGCTGGCGCGTCCCCTTCTTCATCGGCTGCCTGATCGTGCCGTTCATCTTCGTGATCCGGCGCTCCCTCGAGGAGACGCCGGAGTTCCTCGCCCAGAAGAAGCATCCGACCTCGTCGGAGGTCTTGAGCTCGATGGTGACGAACTGGCAGACCGTGTTTCTCGGCATGAACCTCGTCGCCCTGACCACGGTGATGTTCTATTTCATCACCGTCTATACGCCGACCTTCGGCAAGAGCGTGCTCAAGCTGTCCACGACCGACGCTCTCTTCGTCACCCTGTGCGTCGCCGTCACGAACTTCATCTGGCTGCCCATTGGCGGCGCGATTTCCGACCGTGTCGGGCGCAAGGCGGTGCTGCTGACTATCGCCAGCCTCGCGCTCGTCACCGCCTATCCGGCGCTGCGCTGGCTGGTGGCGAATCCCAGCTTCCTCAACATGCTGGCCGTCGAGCTCTTGTTCTCGTTCTATTTCGGCGTCTACAACGGCGCCATGGTCGCGGCGCTGTCGGAGATCGTGCCGCCCCATGTGCGGGCGTCGGGCTTCTCGCTGGCCTTCAGCCTGGCCGCCGCGCTGTTCGGGACCTTCACGCCGTTGGCGTCGACGTTCCTGATCAAGGCGAGCGACAACCAGGCGTCTCCGGGATTTTGGCTGATGTTCGCGGCCTATTGCAGCATCATGGCGACGGCGGCGTTCTATCGCACCAACGCGCCGGCGACGGTGCCGGCCACCGCGCCGGCCATGGCGTAAGGGCGTGAAGGGGCCGGCGAGACCGCTGGCGGCTGCCGACGCGCCGGTGGCTCCGCGGCGGGTGCAGGGGAGGGGAGATGGCGGACCTGACGAAAAAGTACGACGTGCTGGTGGTGGGCGGCGGCAATGCCGCGCTGTGCGCGGCCATCAGCGCGCGGCGGGCGGGCGCATCGGTGCTGGTGCTCGAAGTCGCGTCGAAATTCTACCGCGGCGGCAACACCCGCCACACCCGCAACATGCGTTGCGCCCATGATGCCGCCACCAAGGAACTGACCGGGCCCTATACCGAGGAGGAATTCTTCGACGATCTCCTGCGCGTGACCGGCGGCAACACCGACGAGCCGCTTGCCCGCCACATGATCCACGAATCGAAGGCGATGCTCGATTGGATCGCCGAGCAGGGCGTGCGTTTCCAGCCTTCGCTGGGCGGCACGCTCAGCCTTGGGCGCACCAATTCCTTCTTCCTCGGCGGCGGCCGGGCGATGCTCAACGCGCTCTACCGCACCGCGGAGAAGCTCGGCGTCGAAGTCGCCTACGAGACCGAGGTGGTCGATCTCGAGATCGAGGACGGCATGTTTCTGTCTGCCACGGCGGCACGCCGTGATCTGGCCGGCTACGGGCGCGTCGTCGTCTACGCCAACGCGCTGGTCGCCGCCGCCGGCGGCTTCGAGGCCAACATCGAATGGCTGAAGCAGTATTGGGGGGCTCCCGCCGACAATTTCCTGGTGCGCGGAACCCCCAACAATCGCGGCACGGTGCTCAAGCTGCTGCTCGACAGGGGTGTCGGCGAGGTCGGCGATCCGACCCAGTGCCATGCGGTGGCGATCGACGCGCGGGCGCCGAAATTCGACGGCGGCATCATCACCAGGCTCGACTGCGTCGTGTTCGGCATCGTCGTCAACAAGAACGCCGAGCGCTTCTACGACGAGGGCGAGGATGTCTGGCCCAAGCGCTATGCGATCTGGGGACGCCTGGTCGCCGGCCAGCCCGACCAGATCGCCTACATCGTCTTCGACGCCGATTCGCTCGACATGTTCATGCCGTCGCTGTTCCCGCCGATCCGGGCGCTGTCGATCTGCGAGCTCGCCGGCGCGCTCGGTCTCGATCCCGGCGCACTGGAGAATACCGTGACCGGGTTCAACGCCGCGGTGCGTCCCGGCACCTTCGACCACACCGTGCTCGACGACTGCCGCACCGAGGGCATCACGCCGCCCAAGACCCATTGGGCGCGGCGCATCGAGACCCCGCCGTTCTATGCCTATCCGGTGCGCCCCGGCATCACCTTCACCTATCTCGGCACCCGCGTGAACAAGGAAGCGCGCATGCTCATGAAAGACGGCCGGCCCTCGGCCAACATGTTCGCCGCCGGCGAGATCATGGCGGGCAACGTACTCGGCCGCGGCTATGCCGCCGGCATCGGCATGACCATCGGCAGCGTGTTCGGCCGCATCGCGGGACGGGAGGCCGCCGCCAATGCACGCAACTGAGGCGCTCGTCGAGGCCGACCGGTTGATGGTGGTGTGCAATTCCTGCCGCTATTGCGAGGGGCTGTGCGCGGTTTTCCCGGCGATGGAGATGCGCCGCGCCTTCCCGGACGGCGATCTCAACTATTTCGCCAATCTCTGTCATGGCTGCGGTGCCTGCTACGACGACTGCCAGTTTTCGCCGCCCCACGAATTCGACGTGAACGTGCCGAAGACCTTCGCCCGGGTCCGCGCCGATTCGTACAAGGCCTATGCGTGGCCGTCGGTGCTGTCGGGCCTGTTCGACCGTAACGGGCTCACCATCGCCGTCGTCGCGGCGCTGAGCGTCGCGGCGTTCGTGATCGGCTTCGTCGCCTCCAACGACCCGGCCGCGGTGTTCGCCGGCGGTGGCGGCCCGGGCTCGTTTTACGCGCTGATGCCGCATCGTATGATGGTGCTGATCTTCGGTGCCGCGTTCCTCTACGCGATCGTCGCGCTCGCCATGGGCGCGCGCAATTTCTGGCGCGACATCGCCGAGCCGTTCGCGACGCTGGCCGCGGCGGGCTCGCTCGGCCGGGCGATCCGCGACGCCTGCACGTTGCGCTATCTCGACGGCGGCGGCGACGGCTGCATGAACGACGAAGACAGCCGGGCCGATCATCGCCGGCTCTTTCATCATTTCACCTTCTACGGCTTCCTGCTGTGTTTCGCCGCCACCTGCGTCGCGACGCTCTATCACTATATGCTGGCCCGCGAGGCGCCCTATCCCTGGTGGGACCTGCCGGTGGTGCTCGGCACCGTCGGCGGCATCGGGCTCGCGATCGGCCCGGCAGGGCTGCTGGCCGCCAAATGGCGGCGCGACCCCGCGCTCGCCGATGCGGCGCGCTTCGGCATGGATGCCGCCTTCATCGCCATGCTGTTCCTCTCGGGCCTCACCGGCCTCGCGCTGCTGGTGCTGCGCGACACCGCGGCGATGGGCATCCTGCTCGCGCTCCATCTCGGCGTCGTGTTCGCACTGTTCATCACGATGCCCTATGGCAAGTTCGTCCACGGCATCTACCGCTTCCTCGCCCTGGTCCGCTACGCCAGGGAGCGGGGCGCCATGGCCGCCGGCCACGGCGGCGGGTAGGCCTCGAACAAAAAAAAGCCCCGGGGGAACACCCCCAGGGGCTTGCACGCCAATCCGTCGTCAGACTCAGTCGCGCGGCCGATTGTAGCTGGCGCAGTTGCGCCGGAAGTCCGCGCGGACGTTCGCATCGGGATCCTTGAGTACCGTGTTGCCGCACCTCACGGTGTCCTCGTCGCCGCCGGTCTTGATGGTCTTTGCCATCGCCGAAGTCGCGACGAGGGCGGCGAGCGCCAGGGTGGTGATGAAGGTCTTCATGGTTCGTCTCCTGTGTTTGACGGGAATCTCTTTCCAACACCGTCATCATCAGGCGCCCGGCGGAAATCGAACGTGAAGCAGCTCACAGCGCTTCGATTTAGTTTTCCGCGGTCTTCGGCATGCCGCTTCGTTCGGCACGTGCCGCCATGAAATGAAATGGCCGGGGCGAGCCCGGCCATCACGATGTGCGTCGGCGGGCCGGCGGGTCAGCGCCGCAGGTCGTCGCGGTCGTAGACGATGCAATCACGGTGGTAATCGAAGTGGGTATCGTGGCGGATGCCGGGATCGGGTTCGTTGATCACGAACTGGCTGCAGAAGTCCGCGATATCCCGTACCGAGTCCTTGGTATCTCCCGCGTGCACCGAGGGGGCGGCGGTCGTGCTCAACAACATGAATAAAGCAAGCTTTGTCATGACGCGTCTCCGTAATTGGAAGACATCTGGCGTCATGCTGTTAGCCGAATCTTGATGACTCCAATGTGAAGCGCCTCACCTCCGGCGCGATGATTCGGATGGATCGTATGGCGATATTGGTTGCGGCGCGACCAGCCCCCTCAACGCGGCGCCTCCACGCGGTTCTTCCACAGCGCCGCGATGCGGTCGCGGAACGCCTTGGGCTTTTCGGCGAACAGCCTTCCGGCGAGCCGCTGCGCCGCTGCGACATGGGCGGCCTGGCGGTGCGCGATCGGCGCCGCGAGACGCGAGCGCCAATAGGCGAGCGGCTGGTGCGGCCCCGTGAGTCGCGCCAGTACGTGCAAATCCTGGTGGGCGCCGAGCCGGTCGCGCAGCCGCTGCGATTCGGAGATCCACACCTTGATGAGCTTCGGCCACACCGATTCCACCAGCTCCATCTGGTAGCGGTGCTCGACGATGCGCTGGCGCAGCCGGTGCAGGTCTTCCGCGGATGCCGACGGCCAGTCCTTGGGCTCGCTCTCGCGCATCTTGCGGTAGGTCGCCGTGAGCTGGCGGGTCGCCTCCTCGCAGTCGAAGCGCTCGGTCGGCCAGCGTTCCACCGCGGCGGCGGCCCGGTTGAGGAGGTCGCCGATGCGCAGCTTGAGCGCCGGCGTGAGGATGGCGGCCTCGGCGCTGGCCCCGAGCTGGGTGAGCCGGCCCTCGACGGTCGCACGCGAGCGCGCCGACAGGCTCGGGATTTCGTCGCCGAGGTCGGCTAGCGCCTCCAGCGCCGCCTGGCCGTCGCGCGCCGACGCCATTTCGCGGGCAACGTCGCGCGCCTCGACCCGCAACAGCTCCGCCTCTTCGCCGATGACGGGGCCGATCAGCCGCAGCACCGCGCGCCAGCGCTTGAACGCCTTGCGGAAATCGTGGATCGCCACCGCATCGGTCATGCCCTGCGCATCGAGCGGCTTACGGGCGCTCGCGACGATATCGCGCAGCAGCGCCGCAAGTGCGCGCGCGGCGGGGTCCTGGTGGGGAGCGGATTTGCGAGCCATTTAGCCGGTTCGTGGATTATCGAACATTATGACAGTTTCCGGCGAACCGGTCTTCCCTTCGGCCGCTTCGATTGCTACATACGCGGCTCGCGGAAGGCCCGCGTGCCTCAAGATTTCCGCGGGGTGGAGCAGCCCGGTAGCTCGTCAGGCTCATAACCTGAAGGTCATAGGTTCAAATCCTATCCCCGCAACCAAATAGAAGGCCCGTTAGGTCAATGACTTAGCGGGCTTTTCGTTGGGCCAGATCCCCAAACTCGGCCGCTCCTGCCTGATGCCGCAAAAAAGCAATGAAATCAAGACTATCCCATCGAGCGTCGTCCCGTCCCGGCGCGTCCATGTCACATGAATGGCACACGATCAGCGGGGTTTGTTCTGGAAATGTTTGCCGGGGATCACGTGAATAGTCCACTGGCGATCTGGTCCATCGCCTTCCGGTGATCGTCGCTTGGGAACAGGTGGCCGTATCTATCCATCGTGACCTGTAGCGATGCATGCCCGGCGAAAGTCTGCACCGTCTTTGCTGCGAGGCCGGCTTCAATCCAGCACGAGACGGCAAAGTGGCGGAGCCCATGCCAATTGAAGCGATTGACACCTTATAAGTGCGTGGAACATCGGCAGGACGCTTGATCAGGTTATCGTGCCCGAAATATCGGCCGTTCCGGTTCGGGAAGATCAGGTCGTCCATCCTCGAGAACTGCGACTTTATCCTCCAGGTTTTTCGCATCGCCACGAGCTGGTCAGACAAGGGCACTGTCCTTACGCCCGCGATGCTCTTTGGTGCACTTTCCTCGCCGTAGACGTCGACCCGACGGCTGACTCGTAGCTCGTGCTTGACGAAGTCCACGTCACGCCAACGGGCTGCCCATTGCTCGCCGGCGCGTACGCGCCGCATTCGTCGCGGTCCAATCCTGACCGATTGCGTGTTCAAGTACACTGTGCAGCGTTGCGAGCATCTTCCTCGCCGTGGGCACGGTCACTCTGACTCCGCGAATGCGATCTCGAAACTCCCCAACCGAACGAGCCGTGAACTGGGAGAGCTTGCATGGGTGGTGCCCTCTCTTATGTGGGAATCGTCAAATGCTTCCAACGGCTTTCCGATCGCCTCGGCGTCCGCATCGCCCCACACGATGCGCGAGATGCGGCCGCCACGACCAACTCGCCGGGCTTTCTGTCGGCGGCACGGATGTAGTCATCATCCTGCGGCAGCATCGGGCTTCACGATCCAATCGCGGCCCACGGGAACCTTTGGGCGGTCAACGGGTTGCCATCTCGGCACTCAGGCCCTGAGCAGTTTCCGATCCGGCAGCTTTTGATCAGCTGCCGCAGCTTCGCGCGCTCATACCCTCGGCACCGAATTTCGGCAGAGCGAACGGGAGCGGGATATGAACCAGCGGCATATCTCATTGGTGGCGGAAGTCGCCCTGCGCTTGGAGCCGGTCGAAGTGGCTCGACGCACGGGAGACGGCGTCGTCATCCGCCTGGGACGCTGTCGCCGAGGCGCATGAAATGGACAGCGTCCTCATGCGTCGATCGACCGCAAACCAATTGCTAAGGAGGCTACCATGACGCTGCCGAACAAGACTGAACGCCGGGCCATCGTCGATACCCACCGGCACCCGTGGGGGAAAAAAATGCAATCCAAAATAGAGGAGCGAGGCCTGCTCGACCCGAGACAAGGATTCCCGCAGACCAACGCTCTGGACTTGATGGCCTATCGCGAGGTTTTCGATCTGGACTACGCCATGCCTATCCAGCGCAAGGGCGGCATCACCCTCAGCCTCATGACCAATGGCGGCGAGGTGGAGTGGCTTGCGCGGGATCTGCTCCAAGCCAGCACAGTCGAGGGTCTCAAGTTCTTCAACGACGAATACGTGGATATCATGAATCGCTATCCCGGCGAGTTCGCACCGACGGCCAACGCACACGCACTCGAAGAGGCCTGTCGGCCCGTTGTTGAGGAGATGATCCGCCAGGGCGGCGCCAAGGCAATTGCGGTGGCGTCCAGCTATGGCGACGGCGCGGATCGCGTCTTCCTCGACAGCCCCAAGGCGGAATGGCTGTGGGAGTTTGCGGAA